>OEIU01000256.1_pt1 | contig 53310 bp, 61 predicted proteins | sample 1539221 | NCBI WGS metagenome assembly OEIU01 (sample SAMN03792071, study PRJEB22550) | activated sludge metagenome | feature: wastewater treatment plant; material: activated sludge; isolation source: Wastewater treatment plant of a petroleum refinery complex | place: Argentina: Zarate | collected... | reverse complement strand
TGATGAACCACATGATGTGGCATCAGCAGTGGATGAACCCGACGCCGGCGCCCACCAAGTGAGGGCAAGCATGGACGCCAGGTACGGCTTCGGCAAGACCGTTCGGCTGTCGTTCGCGGACGCGCTGGCTCGTGTCACGCTGGCGCTGCAGGCAGAGGGCTTCGGCGTGCTCACCGAGATCGATGTACAGGCGACGCTGAAGAAGAAGCTCGGTGCGGACATGCCACCCTACCGGATCCTCGGGGCGTGCAACCCGGCGCTGGCCCACCGCGCGCTGACGGCAGAGCCCTCGATCGGGGTGTTGCTGCCATGCAATGTGGTGGTGCGCGAAGACCCGTCCGGAAGCGTCCGAGTCGAGTTCATGGATCCCAGCGCCGTGCTCGACCTGGTCGATCGGCCAGAGATCGCGCAGCTTGCCGGCGAAGTGCGACAGCGCCTTGAGCGGGTGATGGCGGCGCTCTAGAAAGGCTGTCAGACGCACGCCCGAGTCATCGGATCGGCACGGCCGCCACCGGTCGTCAGATCCAAGCCGGCTGCGGCCTCCGGGCGGTGATGGCGTCGACGGCGAAGCCGACCAGCGCGCTCACCAGCACCACCAACTGCGCAACCATGGTCTTGGCCGACCATAGGCCCTGCATCTCAGTTCGTGTCTGCCGAGCGGATTCACGGCAAGCCGGTCCAGCTTCCTGAAGGCGGGCCTAGCCTTTGCCGCCGACCACCACAGCCAACACCGCCGCAGCCAACACCGCCGCAAGCGCTGAGTTGGCGACGAAGAATTTGCCGATGGGCATACACGCACAAGTACGCGACAGCAGCCAGTGGCCAGAAGCCAGAACCGACGGAGACGGCGAAGGAGGCTGCCGGAAGCGGCCATTGGCGGCCGACTGCTACTGGCCGAGTCCGGGTACTTGTGTAGTGCCGCTGTGTAGACACTCATCGCCACGTCGCTGGCCCACTCGAGCAGCGCAACTGCCGTGGTCGCCGGGGTCCGACCAGCGCTCTCGCATAGACGTTCCAGTCTGCCTTCGCCACCTCGCGTGTTTCACCCAGGATGGGTTTCGCCGGTCCCCGGTGGATCAGCGGCGGCGACAACCGGCCCGACACAGCCCGCATCCAGCAGGCGCTCCCACTCGGCCAGGGTCAGATCGAGTTCGCGGCCACCCAGGCGCACGCGGAACACCAGCGATCGCCGCTCGACGTGGTGAACGCCAGCAGGAATGCGAAGCGGCACCCCTGCCGCGGTGGTGGCTTCGCAGTCATTGAAGGCATAGCGTTCGACGGTCATGGATAGCGCGGAACCGGTCTGCTGGAGAATTTGATCCGCCCACTATACGAACCGTCAGCCGGCCCGCACGCCCTGCAACCGGGCAGGGCTGCGTTCCGGGCCCCCGACGTGGAGGAGTCGGAATCGATTGCCCGCCCAAGCGTCGGCCGAGCCGGTCGCTTGAACGGGCATGGCCACGATGAGACCTCGGGTCCGTTGCCGCCCGACAAACCCCGTTGGATACTGACCCGGCTTCCTGCGGACATCGCGTCTGCTCAGCCTTCATCGGTGGCTTTGGTCGCCCTGAAGTCCAGCCCAGCTGGCGTCGCAGTCGTTACCTGCCTTGTGGCCCGTCCGGCACATCCGTGTGCCGGGCCGATTCAGATCCATCCGGATCCGAAACCAGGAGCCGGCCATGACCCTGTGTCGTGGCCCCTCCTCGCATGCGCCGACCACGACCTCTGCGTCGTGACGCGCCCTGCGTTCACCAGCCCGGCCTGATCTCGATCAGAAGCCTGGCCTGACGCACGCATCTGCCTTGGCCCCGTCCTCTCGGACGCGGACCTCTGCAGTACGCGCACGCACCTGTGCGCGACGAAGCGCCTTGCCTTCCCGGCAGGGCATCCCAAACGGGGAACCCCAGTTCCCCGCCAGGGATGGGCGTTCCCCTTCACCCCTGAAGGAGAACCCCCATGAGTCCCGTTCCGTGGAACCGCGCCTTTCCACCGAGGAATGCGCCGGTGTGTGCGCTGCTGGGAGGTACCGGGCTTGCCCGTGTGCCCGCCCGGCGGCGTGTCACCCTTCCGGCGCTGCTCCGGCCCCGGCCCTGCACGCCCCATGCGTCCATCCGCATGGTGTGCGAGGCCGCGGACCCTCTGGCGTCCGAGCGCTGCACGACGGTGTGCTGACCATGACGGTCGACACCTACCGCAGGCGCATCGTCTCGACGGCCATCGTGCTGGCCCGGGAGGATCCCCTCCTGGTCAAGGAAGTCATCGCCCGGCTCCGCGCCTCGGGCGAGATCGCGGCCGACGACCTGGTCTACCTGGACCGGATCGCCGACCGCTGGATCGGCATTGCCGAGGGCCTGCGCCGAGGCGCCGCTCGCGTGCTCACGACCTGAGGGTCGCGGGCATCGAGTCGCCCGTCGCGTCAACGCAATCGGCTCGAGCTCTTGCCGATCGAGTCCTCGGGTCTCGGGGATGGTGAACCGGTTGCCAGCGATGGCATCGGGACGCCATCACCCGACACCCCGTTTCCCTCGGCTTTCAGCCGTCCTCGCCATCCACCCTCCGGGAGTCACCGTCTCCCGTCGGGGTCGGGGTTCCCTCGCCTTCTTGGAGAACCCCATGAGTCATGCTTTCCCAGACAGATCCTTCCAGAGCCCGTCACCGCGCCGCAGCACCATCGACATCGAGGAGCAGCGCGCCTGGGTCGGCTTCTACAGACGCGTCGGCCGTGACGTCGCCCTCGCCGCCGAGGTGATGGCGCAGCTCGACGGCGACGCCGACATGAAGCGCCGCCACCTGGCGCTGTACCTGTCCTGCAAGCAGTCGCTGCGCGTCCACAAGGCGCGCCAGGCCCGCGACAAGCGCATCGGGCAGTGGCTGCGCCTGCTGGTCCAGTGGACGCTGCAGCGACCCGCAGCCTTCGTCGGCGGAATCACGCAGAAGGCGTACCACCGCACTGCGGACGTCCTCGACGAGGCCATTGCCGCCGCACCGCCGGCCTCGCCGGCAACATCGAAGCGGGGCGCGCGCCCAGCCGCGGCCCGTGACGCCGACAGCAGGCCCGAACCGGCCGCCGCGCAGGTTCGTCAGCTGCTGGGCGATGCCGAGTTCGCCGACGCGCACGCCCGCTTCCAGCACCAGGCCGGCATGTCCCCGGCGTCGCCGGTCAGTGGCTCCGAAGGCCGCTCCGAGCGTGCCCCGGAACCTCCCGTCGACGGCCCCGCACCCGCCGTGCAGATCAGCCGGCGCTGATCCGAAAACCGAACCCCGGCGCAGCCCCATCGGCTGCACCGGGTTCGATCGCTGACGTGCCTCGGCCAAGGACTGACGTCCTGCGGCCTGGCGCGACCGGCACCCCATCCAACCGCCCGCGGGCCCGCCCGCCAGGGCCGGTGTCCGCCCTCCCAACTTCGAGAGTCCCCCATGCGAGACATCACCCTGAATCCTGAGCAACGCCTGTATGTGATCGCCACCGAAGGTGGCGTGACCTGCGTCGGCTTCGACAACGCCCGCGACCATGCCCGGCAGATCGCGCAGCGCCTCGATCGTCCCGACCTGATGCCCACCGCCGACGACGCGGCCAGCCTCACCGGCTACGAGAAGTACCTCGCTGCCGTGCGTGCCTGGGGCGAGTCCGCCCAGGGCCACGGCACCTACTTCGACCCCGGCACGGACCCTCGCCTGGCGAGGGTGCTGGAGACCTGCCGCCGGGACGGCCGCAAGGTGCGGCTGGTGCTGGGCGACATCGGCACCGGCGCGAGCTGGCTCGACGAGTTCGACGTGGTCGGCACGGTCGGCCGCTCGACCGGCCTGCTGAAGGTGCCCCTGCTCGTCGAGCCGGACGAGGCGGGCGGCACGGCCATCCTCTGTGCGCATGTGCTGGCACTGATGGACTGGGACACCGGCCTGCCCCTGTACCGCCACACGCGCTGGCAGCCGCCGGAACTGCGCATCCGCGCCAGTGATGACGATGTCCGTCCCTGGGCCGTGGTGCTGCACGAGCAGCCCGTGGCGACCTTCGACGACATCGGCAAGGCCGGTGCGTACCTCGCGTTCATGCGGGGGGCGAGCGTCGAGCCGCGCGTGTTCCGCTGAGCCATCCGGTCGATCGTTCGAGACTGTCCAGACGGCGCGATCCAGATCCACTCCAGGCCGTCACCCCGCACGCCCCCGGTCCAGCACCGGGGGCGTTCCTGTTTCCAAGGCTGCGAACGGGGCGACAGGCGCTCAGCGACCGGTCAGGGACTGCACCTCACGCTCGATCAGCCAGTGCAGGAAGCGGGTGTCATCGGAGTGGCCCCAGTAGTGGGCCTTGCAGCGGCGGACGTAGGCCTGCAGGTCCGCGACGCTGCGGATGGACCCCGGCTCGATGGCGGTGATGCGGGCCAGCCGCGCCCGTTCGGGTCGGGTCAGTCGAAGCTGGTTTCCGGAGCGCAGCATGTCGGGTCGGCATTGTCGGGTAGCCGCGCATCTTCGCGTGCCTGCGCAGGTCTGTGCACATCCGCTGCTGCCCGCGGCGAAGAAATTCTTGCAGTGATAGCCGAGTGCCTCTGCGGTGTCACTTGTGCGGTCTGCCCGCCAGGACATCCGGGCAGGCCGTGACCCAGCCACAACGGCGCGGCCACGTGCAGTGCGGTCATGCGAACCGTGCCACCTCCCCGCGCACGGATGCCCGACCAAGGCACGGACCCTGGCGCCCTTTGCGCGGGTAAGCGCGGCAAAGGCGCTGTCGCTGGCACCGCCCCGGTTGAATCCCCGGCGCCGATGGCGCAGACTTGACGGGCTCACACCCACTCCCGACAGGAGTGTTTCCGATGCCGACCGAACCGGCGGCAGCGGCGTCGCAGTCGTTACCTGCCTCGGATGATCATCTGAGCCACCGTGCCGGCCACGTTCCGTCGTGTGTCTGCACATCCTTCCCTTGCGGGGACACCAGTCCCCACCGGGAACGGCGTTCCCGTCTTCCTTTTCGCCACGAGAGGAGAACGCCATGAACTTCCACCCTTTCCAGGGTCTTCAGAATCTGCCGGACCTGCCCGATGCCGCTCATGCGTCTCGGGAGGACCTGGTGGCAGAGATGCTGGGCCTGCAGGCCCACCCATTGCCAGGCCCGACGCCGGCTGCGCTGCGCGTCAGCGACCGGGAGACGTCCCACGAGGACCCGGCCACGCAGAAGCTCCTGACGCGCCGACTCGGTGTCGCCCGCGAGTTGCTGATGCGCGAGCTTCGTGACCGGATGGCGCAGGGGCCCGTGATGTCGTCGCCCCAGGTCCTGCGGGACTGGCTGCGGCTGCGCTGCGCCGGCCTGCAGCACGAGGTCTTCCTCGCGCTGTACCTGGATGCCAACCACCGGCTGATCACCCACGAGGAGGTGTTCCGGGGCACGCTCACCCAGACGTCGGTATACCCGCGGGAACTGGTCAAGAGCGCCCTGGCCCGCAACGCCGCCGCGATCGCGGCGGCCCACAACCACCCGAGCGGCCAGGCCGAGCCGAGCCGCGCGGACGAGTTCCTGACGCAGACGCTGAAGTCGGCGCTGGCGCTGGTGGACATCCGCCTGATCGACCACTTCGTCGTCGCCGGCGACCAGTGCGTCAGCTTCGCGGAGCGCGGACTGCTCTGACGCCATGTGCGGCAGTCACGCCCTGCACGACCCAGCCGCGAGAAGGGCGCCGCCGAGGCGGTGCCCCTCCCGCCGATCCCACCCCAACCAAGGATGCCCATGTCGGAGAGAAGACCCCCGACCTGCCCCTGCTGTGCCGGCCACGGCGTGCCCCTGGGCGCGCTCGGTCGCCTGCACTGGTTCCGCTGCCGCGACTGCGGCATGACGTTCGCCCGCGCCGGAGGATCGAAGCGCACGCCCCGTGCGCCCTCGACCGTGACGCGGGCGACCGAATCCCCCACATCTCCCAGTTCATCCCGAGGAGGAAGCCACGATGCATACCCTGCCCGCCACCGGCCTGCGACAGCAGGCCGAGATGCTGGCCAGCCTGTCCCTGAAGCATCTGAGTTCGGCGACGCGCAACAAGCTCGCCGATGACGACCTGTCCGTGAACGCCTATCCGACCGACTGCGGCGGATTCGTCTATGTCGGGGCACCGAAGTACCGCGTGCCGTCGGAACCCGATCTGGCCATGCTGTTCGAGGTGGCCGAATCCGCCGGCGTGGCCTGGCTGATGTTCGACCGGGAGGCCGCCGTGATCGACGGGCTGCCCGTATTCGACGCCGCGGAGCCCGGACCATGAGCCAGCACCTCGCGACGGCGACGCTCGACGGACGCCCCGTCGAGATCGTGGCCGGCTTCGATCGACGCCTGGGGGACTATTTTCTCCAGGTCGTCGACGAGCGCAACGACATGCTCTACACCAGCCTGCAGGAGCCCCTGCTGGACTGGACCGACATCGCGACCTTGCGCGTCAAGGTCGCCGATCTCGGCCTTCAGTTGCCGACGCAGTTGCTCGACGAAGTCGAAGCCGACGGTCTGCGGCGCGCGGGAAACCGCATCGTGCGCCACACCGCCAATGGGCAACCCATGACGCTGGTGGCCGGCTGAAGCAGTTCACTGCCCAATCACGGCGCCGTGCTCCCATCCCGACAGGGAAGGGGCGGCGCCGCTTCCTTTCATGGACTGAGCCTAGGTTCGCTAAGGCCGCCCAGGCTGGCGATGCCCGTGCACTGGTGTCGTCGGAGGAGGCGGGCCAGGCGTCCAACTCTGGCGACCATTCGGCGCCAAGCCGCAAAGCACAGTCGCGGTCACGAACGGCGTTCGCGACTTTCGACCACATCCTCGTCATTTAAGCTCCTGGCGTACGTCCGCTCGCGTGCCCAAGCTTCCGCCAGTGCGTTCACCCTGGCCGTCGGTGTTCCAGCCTTCAATGCCAAAGCCACGTTCCTGCCTCCAAGGGCCCCGTGATCGCGCAGCCAGAACATCACCCTCTCGGTGTCGTGGAGGTTCCGGAGAGCGCGGCAGATCGCGCCTGCGGTCAAGCGATCGATGCTCAGCAATGCCGCGGGGTAGTACTGGCAGTTGTCGATGTGGATGCTGACCACCTCGCCGCTTGCCGAGGTCGTCGCCAATGCTTCCTGGGGAATCCCCCACGCTTGCGCCAGTTGCGGACCGAGGACTACCAGCCCTTCCCTGATCCACTGAGCTCGCGCCGAAGCACCGCGAACCTCAGCAGCCGCCAAGCCGCCTCGTGCCGAAGTCGGATGCTTGTTTCCTCCACGAATCATGGCGCGCAAACCTCCTGCAGGAAACCTCACCAAGCGAACAACTTCCCGTCATTCATCGCTGTCGCGGAGCGCTGGAAGTGACATGACGTCCCGCGCGAGAGCGATCGGCGGCGCGCTCGCGCTCGGCCGCGCCGATCTCGGCGTCCAGGGCGACCATGACCTCGTCGAACGAGAGACCCGGACGCGGATCGTCCAGCGCGTCCTGGATCTCGGCTGCGAGCCATCGGTTGTGAGCTGCGGTCTGATGGCCGGTTCGCATCAGTTCGGCTTGGCTGGCGTCGCGGGGGTCCATGTCGTTCACGGTGGTGGTCAAGTCTTGGCGACGGTTCCATCGCACTCAAGATGGAAGCATCATGCGCATTTGACTGACCCGGCGCAACGGCCGTGTCCGGCGGGGGCGCGATTCAGTAAGAATGTCGGCTCGGATCGCCAGTCGTCCAAGACGGCCACGGAACTCGTGGCCCTACGATTCGACGCTTCCGCCAGAGAGGCGGCGCGGCCCACGACAGCGGTGGCGTTGACGTCTTTGGCGAGAGATAGCCGAGGACGCAACCGCCACTTTGCGTCACCTCGGCGCAACGGTCGCAAGCAGGCTGATCGCAAGCAGGCTGAATGAGCGACTTTAATGTTTATGTCAACTCTGGTCCACGGGTGTGGGTTCGCCAGCCGTGGCTCGCGTGTCGCTTGTGGCGACTGTTCCCGAGCCACAGCTAGTTTCTGAGCTGGGAGCGGCGATCGCCGACTCGATCATCCACGGCGCCGCCCCGCTTGCCTGATTTGCACTGCCCGAAGGTAGATTGCGTAGAGCCGCCCGGACTCGCCGCTTGCAGCCGCATTTGCTTCGAGCGCGCTGAGCACGTCTTCGACAACGCTGGGCAGGTGAAGTTGCACCGCGCATTCCAGCGCAGAACCGAGGAGGCGATCAAGTCGCGCAGTCGAATACCTGCAGCGAAACCGTTGACGAGAGCGCATGGCTGCAAGGTACACCTTGCCCCCGTGACAAGGTCAAGGCCGGTGCCCTCCCGCGCCCGCTCAGGGGGCGACCGGGTTCATTGACACAAACAGAGAGAACCAGATCGACCACAGGCCGAGCACCACGAGCAGCCCACCCGTCCAGCGCGGGATTCGCCGCGACAGCGCGGACATGCGATCGAGCAGCGCCCGCGCCGGAGCAAACAACACCGCCACCACCAACGGCAACGACAGGGCGAGCCCGAAGATCGCCAAGGAAACGAATCCTCCGCCGAGGTCCGCTGCGTTAGCGCCACTGGCGGCAGCAAGACCCAGCAGCGCCAGGATGAGGGGAGCCGCACATGCGGGAATGTTCAGCCCGAACAGCAGCCCCAGCGCGAACGCTCCACGCGTGCCCCGCAGGCGGTCGAGCCGAGGGCCGAATGATCGCATCAGGCGGCCCGCCTGCCCGCTCAAGTAGGCTGCACCCAGGGCCGCGTAGAACACACCCAGGACGAACCATGCCGCCCTTTGAAAGCCCAGAAAGGCCGATCCCGCCAGGGCTGCTGCGAGGCCAAGGACTCCAATCAGCAGAGCCCGCGTGGCGGCGAAGACCAACATCTGCACAATGCGACGGCGCGCAAGCTGACCCTCGATCTGCTTGACCATCAGCATGGTCGTGCCGATCGAGCAGGGTTCAAAGAACCCGAAGATCCCAAGAAGCAGCGGCAAGGCGAACAGATGCACGAATGGGATTTCACTCATGTGACGGTCGCATCAGAATCGAAAGCGCTGCACGTGCCCTCCGGCTCATCCCGCACAACAAGAGAGCTGCGACACGTCCTTGGTGAATGCCTGCGCCGCGAGCTTCAGGCCCTCGACCATCGTCAGGTAGGGGAACAATTGGTCTGAGAGGTCCTGCACGGTCATCCGGGCGCGAACGGCGAGCGCCGCCGTCTGGATCAGTTCGCCAGCCTGTGGCGCCACCGCTTGCACGCCCAGCAGTCGGCCGCTCGAGTCCTCGGCGACCAGCTTGATGAAGCCCCGTGTATCGAAGTTGGCCATCGCGCGAGGCACGTGCTCCAGCGCCAGTGTCCGGCCACGTACGCCAATGCCGCGGCGCTTCGCTTCGGCCTCGTCCAGACCCACCGTGGCGACCTGCGGATCGGTGAAGACCACCATCGGCATGGTCGACAGATCGAGGGTCGCCGCACCGCCCATCATGTTGATCGCCGCCTTGGTGCCGGCTGCCGCAGCCACGTAGACAAACTGCGGCTGGTCGGTGCAGTCGCCGGCGGCGTAGATGTGCCCGGCACTGGTGCGCATGCCGCTGTCGATCACAATGCGTTGCCGCGAATCCACGTTCACGCCAGCGGCCCCCAGGTTCAGCTCGGCGGTGCTCGGCGCGCGCCCGGTGGCGACAAGCAGGGCGTCCGCCAAGCGATCGCCCTGCGACAGACTCAGCCTGAATTCGCGCTTCGTGAACCGCACCGCGCCGGCCTGCACGTGCTCCAGCACCTCGATCCCTTCGGCGCGGAATGCGCCTGCCAGCGCTTCGCCGATCGCCTGATCTTCGGCGGACATCAGACCGTGGCGCGAGAGGACCGTCACGCGGCTGCCCAATCGTGCAAAGGCCTGGGCCAGTTCCAGCGCCACCGCCGAAGATCCGATGACAGCCAGGCGATCCGGCATCGTGTCGCAGGCCAGTGCCTCGGTCGAGGTCCAGAACGGCGTCTGGGCCAACCCGTCGATTGCCGGTGTGGCCGCGCGGGCGCCGGTGGCGATCAGGCAGCGGTCGAACGAAACCTGCCGCGCCTCAGTGTCCCCATCGTCGACCGCGATCCGCCTCGCATCGACGAACCGGGCCCTCCCTCGGAGAACCTCGATCCCCGTTGCTCGGCGCAGAATGCCCTCGTACTTGGCCTCGCGCAGTTCGTTCACACGTTGCTGCTGTTGCGCCAGCAACTGCCCACGATCGATCGTCGGCGACGCCGCGCCCAGGCCCGCGTCGAAGGGACTGTGGCGACGCAGGTGGGCCACATGCGCGGCCTGGATGAAGATTTTCGAAGGCACGCACCCGACATTGACGCAGGTACCCCCGATGACGCCGCGCTCGATCAAGGTCACCGCCGCGCCCTGCTCGGACGCCTTCAGTGCCGCCGCCATCGCGGCACCGCCACTGCCGATGATGGCCACCCGCAGCCGGGTCGATTGCGAGACAAGCACGCCCTCGCTGTTCGGAGAGTCCGGCATGTCCCTGCTGCGGTCGTTCATCGACTACCGGACGACCGTCGACGGATAGCCGGCGTCGGCGGTTGCCTTGATCAGCGCGTCGGTGCTGGTCTGCGCATCGTCGAAGCTGACCACAGCCTGGCGCCTATCGAAATTCACTTCCGCCTTGCTGACCCCGGGCACCCGCGTCAACGCCTTCTTCACAGTGATCGGACACACCGGGCAGTCCATGGTCGGCAAGGACAGGGTCACGGTGCGTGTGGCGGCCCACGCCGGAGTGGCCAGAACCAGCGCCGCCACGGCGGCCATCAACGACTTGTGCATGTCGACTTCCTTTCAGTAGAACCAGGGGGCAATCCATGGGAAGACCAGCCCGACGATCACCAGTGCCGCGACGAGCCAGAACGCGATCTTGCGGGCCGTGCGTACCGATGCAGCGGCGCAGACCTCGCCCGGCGTGCATTCGGCCGCGGGTCTGAAGATGCGGCGACCCGCAATGAAGAGCGCCATGAGTGCCACGCCGACGAAGGCCGGTCGATAGGGTTCAAGTGCCGTCAGGTTTGCGATCCAGGCGCCGCTGAAACCCAGCGACAGCAGCACCAGTGGCCCGAGGCAGCAGGTCGAGGCCAGAATCGCGGCGAGGCCTCCCGCGGCCAGTGCGCCACGGCTGTTGCGCGCGTCGTCCTTCGATGACACCGTCCGGGGAGCATTCATGGCGGTTAAGCTTAGAACCGTACCGTGGTACGGAGTCAAGGGCATGGACAAGCGAACAGAGCACCTCACGATCGGCGCCTTGGCGGCCTCGGCAAACGTCGGGATCGAAACGATCCGCTTCTACCAGCGCAAGGGTCTGTTGGCCGAACCCGATCGGCCGTCGGGTGGCGTACGGCGCTATGGCGTGGACGACGCGGCTCGCGTGCGCTTCATCAAGTCATCGCAGCGCCTGGGTTTCAGCCTCGAGGAAGTGGCCGCCTTGCTTGTGCTCGAGGACGGCACGCACTGCCAAGAAGCGCGCGGGCTCGCGCAAGACAAGCTTGCCGATGTGCGCGACAAGCTCCGCAACCTGCGTCGCATCGAACGCGCCTTGAAGGGTCTGATCGATCGCTGCGGCAAGCACCGGGGCAACATCTGCTGTCCGATCATCGCGGCGCTGCAGAAGGGCCAGAATCCCTGACCGCTCGAGCTCCATCCGGTGGTCCGATCGATCATCCAGGGTTTGCCTTCTCCCCGCCGGACAAGCCACGGCGCCTTATTTCGTCGATCATCGGCACGAGCTTGCTGCGCACAAAGTCCTCTGTCATCGGGCCGATGTGCTTGTAGGCGATGCGTCCTTGCGGATCGATGACGAAGGTCTCAGGAACACCGTAGACGCCCCAGTCGATGCCGACCCGCCCGTCGATGTCCGCACCGGTGCGTGTGTAGGGATCGCCCCACCGGTCCAGCCAGGCCGCCGCGTCATCGGGCTTGTCCTTGTAGTTCAGACCGTGGATTGGAATGAGCTTGCGGCGCGCCAGCGCGACCAGCACCGGGTGCTCCTCCCGACAGGCCACGCACCATGAAGCGAAGACATTGACCAGCGAGACTTCGCCCCTCAGGTTGCGCGTCGCGAGACCTTGCGCTCGGCCCTTGACTGCCGGCAACTCGAACTGCGGCGCAGGTTTGCCGATCAGCGGCGAGGGCACCTCGCGCGGATCGCGCGAAAGGCCGACGCCCAGCACCAGCGCGAGCACGCCGAAGGCCAGCAGCGGAACGAGAAACGCCCAGCGAATCCGTCGCAGCTTGCCGGGCGCTCGATCGCTGTCCGACTGCACGTGGCGGGCTTCGGCGGGGGATGGCGGCTTTTTCATGAGGTTCCGTTCACCAGGGGTGCGGCAGCGCGTCCGATGCCGCCAACCAAATCGCCAGCAGGACCATGGTGGCTCCGACCGCCAGCGGGACGATGGCCGATCGGCCACGCGGCCAGCCAATCCTGTCCGGCAACTGGCCTGCCATGGGCGACGGCGGACCCCGGCACAGGCAACAGCAGCGGCGCCAAGCTCGATGCCGCGGCCAGCTGCGACGCCATGCAGCAGGCCTTCAGTTGCGGCTTGACCTGAGCAGCCACAGGTAGGTCGCCGCCAACGCCAGATAGTTCAGCGCCATGAAGAGCGGCGTGTTCCAGGCCACGCCGTCGAATCCCTGGCGCGTGATCGGCCAGAGCACCGGCGACGGGTAGTAGCCGACCGAGTGCGTGAAGACGTCGATGACGACGTGCGACCACCAGCCGAGCAACGGAACCCACAACGACCGCAACCAGATCCAGAGCAGCAAGGTGGCCACTGCCGCCACCATGGCGCTGTGCGTGACGCAGTGCAAGTTGTGCGAGAGCCACTCGACCCCGGGTGGGACCGCGGGCTCTTGTCCCGGCACGGCGATCGCATAGCCCTTGACGGTCGCCGCGTTGCCCGCGCCGAAGACCGACCAGCCCAGGATGGGCAGCAGGTGCGGGATGTCCGGCGCCACCGCGAGCGCGACGGTCGCCGCCGCGGTTCGCGGCGTGACGGTCCAGCGGCGTCGTGCGAGCAACACGCCGGCGCCGGCCCACAGGGCATGAGCCAAGACATCCATCCCGGATTCCTTCTAGTAGGGCGCCGCTCGCGGGGGGTCGGCGCGATCGAGCGAGGCGAGGAACTGTTCGGGCGGCTGGAACCCGATCACCCGGAATGCCACCTCGCGGCCACCGCGGTCGAAGAACACGATGCCCGGCGGGCCGAAGAGGCCGAAACGACGCAACAGAGCCTGGTCGTCGGCGTTGTTGGCCGTGACGTCGGCGCGCAGCAACAGCGACTCCTTCAACCGCGACTGGACGCGCGTGTCGCTGAAGGTGAACTGGTCCATTTCCTTGCACGACACGCACCACTCGGCCCAGAAGTCCAGCATCACGGGGCGACCGCGGGCGGCCCGAAGGCGCGCGTCCAGATCGGCGACGCTGGTGACGGGCTGGAAGGCCAGTTCGCGCCGCTCGGTCCGTTCGCCTGCTCGCAGCCCCGCCAGCGGCTGCAGGATCTCGCGATGCCCCGACAGGGCTCCCAGCAGCATGGCCGCGCCGACCAGCAAGGACAGCACGCCGACTCCCTTGAACAGACGGCGGTGGCCGGGCGCGTCGGCCGGCAGCGGATCGAGCGCGTGCAGGTAGATGGCGGGAACGATCAGCAGCGCCGCCCAGAGCAGTTGCTGGGCAACCACCGGAATCACCGGCGACACCGTGTAGACCGCCATCGCGAGCATGGTCACGCCAAAGACACGCTTGATCGCCTCGGTCCAGGGCCCAGCCTTGGGCAGCAGGGACCCGGCCGTCGCGCCGACGACGAGCAGGGGCACACCCATGCCGATCGCCATCGCAAACAGCGCCGTGCCACCGAGCACGACGTCGTGCGTCTGCCCGATGTAGAGCAAGGCCCCCGCCAACGGCGCGGCGACACAGGGTCCGACGATGAGCGCGGACAGCACGCCCATCAGGAAGGCGCCGATCGCCTTGCCGCCCCGGATCCGTCCGCTCGCGGCAGCAAGCCGGCTCTGGAGCGTTGCCGGCAGTTGCAGCTCGTACAGCCCGAACATCGACAGCGCCAGCAGCACGAAGATCGCTGCGAAGCTGCCGAGCACCCACGGGTTCTGCAGGTAGGCCGACAGCAGCGTGCCGGCGAGCCCGGCTGCCACGCCGGCCAGCGCGTAGGTGACGGCCATCGCCAGCACGTAGACGGCCGACAGGCCAATCGCATGGCGCCGGGTCAGGCGCTGCCCATGGCCGACGATGATGCCGGACAGGATGGGGATCATCGGCAGCATGCAGGGCGTGAAGGCCAGCAGCAGACCGAACCCGAAGAACGCCGCCACCACCGCCCAGCGGCCGCCGTGCGCGAGCAGTTGCCGAACGGCGTGGGCGTCCGAGCCGTCGGTGGCGGGGGCGGCGGCAGACTGCGCAGCGGCTGTCGACGGCGACGCCGAGGCGCCGACGGTGCTGGACATGGCCACCGTGACCGTCTTCTCGATCGGCGGGTAGCAGACCCCCAAGGGCTCGTTGCAGCCCTGGTAACTTGCGCGCAGTTCGATCCGGTCGGCGGGGTCCGCAGTCTGATGAAGGGTGACGGTGACCTCGAACGGCCGGTGATAGACCTGAACCGTCCCGAACGTCGGGTCGGCCTTGGGCTCGCCCGGCGGCAGCGCCACCCCGGCCACGGAAACGCCCGCCGGTGCAACGACGCTGAAGCTGATGCGGTCGCGGTACAGGTAGTAGTCGCGGGCCGGCGTCAACTCGACGCTCAGCGTGTTCGCGTCCTTTGCCCGCGCCGCGATCTGAAAGGCCTGGTCCGGCGGCAACAGTTCAGGCTGGCCGGTGTCGCCCTTGAGCCAGCTGCGCACCGTCTCCAGCGCGCCGGTTGCCGCAGGCACGACCGTGGCCTGTGGCACCGGGCTCGGAACCGCCGCGCCGGGCTGCGCGAGCACGCCGGTCGACGCCACCAGGCACAGACAGACCAGTCGGCCCCAGGCGATCCATGCGCTCATCGGTTCAGCCCCCAATGCACGTCGACGGCGGCCTGAATCTGCGCCGCGTCGGTGATGCCCTTGCGCGTCATGTCGTAGGCAATCTCGGCGGTGCCCAGGCAGACCTCGCAGTCCTCGGCCATCCCGTCCTCGAAGCACTGCAGGTTCGATCGGTGCACGCCGCGGTTCTCGCAGCCGCACCAGCAGTAGAGCTGGTTCAGCACGGCCGGGATCTGCGCGGCAACCCAGTAGCCGTGCCGGACGTCGGACCTGGAAAACTGCTCGGCGTCGAGCACCTTCAATGCGTCGTCGCTTCCGGTCACGATGATGCGCAGGCCGTCGGGCCGCAGCATGCCCACTTTCCAGGCCGATCCGTCTGCCGGCGCAGCGCTGCGCGCCGCTGCGTCCGCGCGCGCGGCCTTCGGGACCGGAGCGAGCCAGATCGCCAACACGACGGCGCAAGCCAGGGTCAAGGCGCCCATCAGAAGGGCCGTCGGAAACGGCCGCTTCTTCGACTCGACCGCTCCGGTCTTGGCGGCGCTGACGCGGTGACCGGTCCGTTGCTTCTTCATCGCCCTGCTCCTTTCGTGCCTGCGCGTTCCGGCCGCGCTGATCGCTGCAGTTCACTCTCCAGCGTCGCGCGCGGCACGGCCCCGACCAGACGGCGCCCGTCGGCCAGCACGATGGTCGGTGTGCCGTTGATCCGGTGCTGCCTGGCGAACACCGCGATGTCGTCGATCGGGTTGGCGCAGTCGGCCGGCCCCGTGGGCACCTCCCCGCTGTGCATGATCTCGCGCCATGCCTTGGCCCGGTCGGGGGCGCACCAGACCGCGCGCGACTTGGCGGCGGCCTGCGGATGCAACTGGTCGATCGGGAACAGGAAGATGTGAATGGTCAGGTTGTCGACGTCCTGCAGGGTCTTCTCGAGTGCCTTGCAGTAGGGGCAGTCCGGGTCCTCGAAGATCGCGATGCGGCGCTCGCCCCTGCCCTTGACCAGCTTGATCGACCAGTCCAGCGTGAGCTTGTCGAAGGGTATGGCGTTGACCTGTGCGAGCCGCTCCTCGGTGAGGTTGCGGTTCGCCGTGACGTCGAGCAGGGGACCGCCCAGGATGTAGCGTCCGTCCTCGCTGACGTAGAGAACCTGACCGTCGATCGCGGCCTCGACCAGGCCCCCGACGGGCGCCTTGTGCAGTTCGGGCACTGCGTTCGGGAACGTGCGCTGCAGCGTCGCGCGCACCGCCGCTTCGTCGGCATGCGCCGCGGTTGCGACGAGCATCGCGGCGGCCCAGCACTGGAATGCGGCTTTCATGGCTAGGCCAGCACGCGGTAGTTGCGCATCAGGCCGGAGTCTTCATGCTCCAGCATGTGGCAGTGGTAGAGGAAAAGGCCGGTGTAGTCGGCAAAGCGCAGCAGGATGCGCACACGCTCGCCCGGCATCACCAGCACGGTGTCCTTCCAGCCCTCATCGACGAGGCCGGCCTTGATGCTCTCGTAGTCGTCGTCGAACTTGCGCGATACCGAACGCTCGATGACGCGAAACTGCAGGCCGTGCACATGCATCGAGTGCGGCATGACCATGCCCATCATCGATCCGCGCCCGTCGTTGCGGAACTCCCAGATCTCTTGCGTGCCGAGTTTGACGGTCTCGAGTTCGGTCGCACCGAGCATGTCGAAGCCCGCACCGTTGATTCCCCAGACCATCATGCCCATGGTCAGTTCGAAGACCTTGGGGCGGGCAAAGTTGACTGCCAGCCGCGGTTCAGGGGACGGGATGGCTGTCAAGCGCGCGGGCAAGGTCGACGCCTGCGCGGCGCCCTCGCCGATCCTGAAGCGGTGTACGACGAACGCCGCCCCGTCGGCCAGCGCCGTGCCGCCGCCCATCATCCCGCCCATGTCGATGCCGCCTTCGAAGCCCAGGCTGCGCAGCGTCAGCTCGGACCCGGCCGCCCAGCGGCCGAAGTCGACCCACAGATCGACGCGCTCGGCCGGCGCCAGCATCACGTAGTCGCGCTGCAGCGGCGCGGCCAGCAGTCCCCCGTCCGTGCCGATCACGGTCAGCGGCGTTCCGTCGTGCCAGGCCAGCTTGTAGCTGCGCGTGTTCGATGCGTTCAGCAGACGCAGGCGGTAGGCGCGGCGCTCGACGGTTCGGCCAGCCTGCAGGCTGCCGTTGATCAGCATTCGATCGCCGAGCACGCCCATCATGGCTGCCATCATCGAGCCCATGCCGCCGCCCATCACCCGGCCGCCCATCATGCCGCCGCCCATGCCGCCACCCATCATTCCCCCGCCCATCATGCCGCGACCGGGGCGCTGAGGCTCGGCCACGTCGCCCGCGCCGACCGCGCCGTCCAGGTAGACGAACTGGTTGTCGGCGTCGAGCTTGCGATCCTGGATCACGAGCGGCAGGTCCTGCGCTCCGCTGGGCAGGCCGAGCGCGGCCTCCTCGTCGTCGCTGACCAGGAACAGGCCGGCGAGTCCCGCGTACACCTGCTTGCCGGTGCGGCCGTGCGGATGCGGGTGGAACCAGTAGCTGCCGGCGCGGTTGACCACCACGAAGTCGTAGACATAGCGCTCGCCGGGCCCGACCGCGAAGCGCGGGTGACCGTCCATGGCCTCGGGCACGTGCAGGCCATGCCAATGGATGATGGTCGACTCGGGCAGGCCGTTGACCAGGTCGATGCGGACGCGCTGGCCGCGGCGCACCCGGATGACGGGTGCCAACATCGACGTATCCAGCACGCCGGCGTTGCCGCGCAGCAAGCGTGACTTGTAGCGCCAGACGCGAGTCGGTGCGCCCGCACGCAGCTCGATCCGGTCGGGAACGGCGTGCAGCTCGATGTGAACGTCGGCTTCGTCTTGGACGGTCGCACCGAAGCTGGGCACTGCGAGCGCGACCGCGGCGCCGGCAGTGCCGATCACGAGTTGGCGTCGATCGATGTTCATGGGTTTCTCCTTGCGCGCGGGCACCCGCTCACTCGAGGGCCGCCCCGTCCCGGGCGATGGCGGTCCAGTTGCGGCCGCCATCCTTGCTGACGAAGACGCTGCGCTTGAAGGTGGCGATGGCCAGCTCGCTGCGCCGCGCCGGGTTCTGCGCGATGTAGGCCACGGCGTCCTCGGTCAGTGCGGGGATCGAGACCGTCTCGGGTGTCGCGCCCGGATCGAGGGCGATGCGCATCAGCGACGCCTTGCCGGCATAGGTGCTGAACCACAGGTGGCGGCCGTCGAGGTCGAAAGTCTCGGCCAGCACTTGCGCACCACTGTAGATCCGCTCGAACTGCCCGGCCGCGTCTCGCGACAAATACAAGCCGTCATCGGTGCCGGCGGCGACCAGCTTGGCATCGCTCGGATGCACCGCCAGGCTCTTCAACGCGGCGCTCAGGCCGCGCGCGGCCGCGCGGGTCCAGCGCAGGCCGTCGTTCATCGTCGAGTAGATGCCAGGCTGGCTCATGCGCGAGTTCGCGCCATGGTTGACGACGTAGACGGCGTTCGTGCCGTAGCTCGTCGCCAGCAGGTGAAAGTCGGACTCGCCTTCGAGGCCGAGCTTCTTCCAGCTCTGGCCGCCGTCGGTGCTCTTGATCAGGCCGAAGGGATTGGTCAGGCCCGAACCCGGCGCCGGGTGGCCGCTGCTGTACAGCGCGTCGCGCGTGCCCGAATAGCCCATGTAGTCGTGCTGCGGCCCTGCGGCCTTGGACCATTTGCCGCCGGCGTAGACGGCCAGGCCGTCGTGGCTGGGGATCATCAAGCGGGCGCCGTCGGTGCTGTACGACAGGCCGTGCACATGGGTCAGCGTGACAGCCCGTGCCGCGCCGGCCGGAGTCGCCGCCACGAGGGCGGTGAACCCTGCGATGAGCAGCATGTGTGCGAATGGCTTCCTGGATTTCATCTTGGTCCTTCGGGTTGGAAAATTGGGGGCGTTCCGTGCTTCGGTCACGAGCTGATCAAGCGTTTGACGTCGGCGGCCATCTCATCGACGGTGGATCCCGGGCGCAGCATCAGCCGCAGCCGACCCCGTGCATCGAAGACGAACACGCCGCCGCTGTGGTCGACGGTGTAGTGACCCTGCGGGTCCGGCTTCTGCGGGCTGAAGAAGATCTTGAAGTCGCGGGCGACTTCAGCCGTCGTCTTCTCGTCGGCGTACAGGCCGAGGAAACTGGCGTCGAACGCGGGCACGTATTGCGCGAGCACGGCCGGGGTGTCGCGCTTCGGATCGAGCGTGACGAACAGACCCTGTACGCGCGGGGCATCCTGACCCAGCTTGGCGCGCACCTGCGCCATCTGCGCCAGGGTGGTCGGGCACATGTCGGGGCAATGGGTGTAGCCGAAGAAAGTCATCACCACCTGGCCTTTGAAGTCGGCCAGGCTGCGCGGCTGGCCGAGGTGGTCGGTGAGGTGAAAGTCGTGTCCCCAGGCCGCCCCCGTGATGTCGATCGCGTGGAAAGGGGACACCGGAGGCGCACTCGCGTTGCGCTCGCCGCAGGCGGCCAGGGCCGCACACATCGCCGCGAGCACGAGGCATCGGATGGTCGAGGTCGACTTCACGGCGAAGGCCCCGCGCGCACCGGCGCCACCGCGTGAACGGTCCGCGATCGACCGGCCTTGTCGACCAGCGTGAGGTCGAGCGTGATGCTGTCGCCGCTGCGAAGCGGCCTTTTCAGGTCGAGCAGCATCAAGTGCGTGCCCGAAGGCGCAAGCCGCACGGTCTGCCCTGCGGGCAGCTCCAGCCGCTCGAGCTCGCGCATACGCATCACGCCACCGTCTTCACGCATCGAGTGCACCTGCACCGCACCAGCCGCATCGCTGCGCACGCCGATGAGCGTTGCGCCTTGCCTGCTCGAGATGTCGAGGTAGGCCGCCGCCACCGGCTGCCCCGGCACCGTGGCGCGCGCCCAGGCGCCGCTGACGGCGACGTGGTCGGTCCCTGCGGCCAGCGCCCCGCGGCTGACCAGGAAGATGTCCAGCAGCGCGATGCGGCACAGGCGCAGAGCTTGTCTGGTCATGGTTGCCGGGTCCGTCGCTGCGCTTGCCCGGGAAGCAGGCCCCGTATCAGCTCGACGACCGTCGTGTCGTCCCACTTGGCCGGTCCGAGCTTGCGGCCGAGTTCAAGGCCCTGGCCGTCGATCAGCAAGATGAGAGGAATGCCGTTGCCGCCAAGGGTCATGGCATCGTGTTCCGCGTCGAGGTAGGGGTGCAGACGGCGAATGCCGATCTGCTTGAAGAAGGTCTGTACGACCGCAAGCCCGCCGCTGTCGACGGACAACGCGACCACCTCGAAAGCCGGGCCGCCGAGTGCGGCCTGCAAGCGGTCCAGCGTGGGCATTTCCTCGCGGCACGGGCCGCACCAGGTGGCCCAGATGTTGAGAAGCACAACCCGGCCGCTGAAGTCTGCGAGGCCGGTGAGCCGGCCTCGCTCATTGCTGAAGGCCAGCGCCGGCATCGCCTGCGGCTGCGCGTGCAGTGTGATGCCGGCCTGGAGGCGATCGCCTGCCGTCCAGCGCCGATAGAAGCCGGCGCCGGCGAACGGTGCGGCAACGCCAGCACTGGCCAGCAGGGCCTTGCGCCTGGGCTGTGCCGGCTCGCGTGGCGGTCGATCGTTGACAGCGTGGCTCATTCGCATGCCCGCTTCACGAAGGCCGAGATGTCTTCGGGCCGCGAGAACACGATGGCCCCGCGGTCGCCCTGCATGCCGTTGCCCACGAGGACCGGCTTGCCTGCGGCCGGTCCATGGGCGCCGCCATCGGTCTTGAACCGAAGGTTGAACTCCCACCACAGCTGGGTGCGGCCGTCTCCGGTGGTGACCCGGTAGGTGTCACCGCAGAAGCGCACCGCCGTCACCACGCTTGCCGCTGCGGCCTGCTTGAGGTCGGGCAGCTTGAGGCCCGGTGCGGCGACCCGCCCGGCGGACACCGCGTGCAGGTAGGCCAGCAGGTCGGCGCGCGTGCCGGCGTCGGCGATGCCGCCGAATGGCATCGTGTTGCCGGGCACGAGCGCCGCCGGGTTGCGCAGCCAGGCGTCCAGCGATCGCTCGTCCCAGATGATCCCGGATTTCTTCAAAGCTTCCGAGTACCGGGCGAAGCCCGCCGCCGTTCCGGCGCGCCGGCCCCAGAGACCTCCCAGACTCGGGCCGGTCAAGTGCTGGCCCGGCGCGAAGGAATGGCAGGCCAGGCAGTTGCGGGAAGCGGCGGCGCCACGCTCGATCTCTCCCGCCGCATGTGCTGTCGAGCCGAGTGCGACCCACGCCGCCATGCCCAGAAGCACGCGGCAGCGGCGTTTGACGGCGACTGTGCTAGGGCTTCGCAGGGGCGGCATCGCGAGCCTCGGCAGGCATTTCGGCTGCGCTGGGCTTCGTGCCTCGATCGCCGACAACGCCGGTGTTGCCACGCATCGTGAACATCATCACGAGCATCATCACGGGGCAGATGAGCGACAGAAGGATCGGCGCGCTGGCCAGGACAAACGCCTGGGCAGCGGGCACAGCGAAATACACGACCGTGAGCATCGCGCCGAGCCCGGCGGCGAGCTTGACCATGGTCTTGAGACTGCAGTTCATGTTGTGGGTCCTTTGGAAGCGGAATGGCTGAAAGTGCCGACCTTGCAGGTCAGCCGATGAATCGAACTACATGGAAGGTTTGGAAGGTTGGGGCACTGCGTCGGAGCCGGCATGCAGGTGATGAAAGCTCTCGACCGGCATCACGGCGACCACACCCGGCGCCGCGGCGTTCGTGACCTCCCGCAGCACGTCGAGCAGCGCACCGACGCGTGCGTCTTCGACGAACAGTTCCGCCTTGGCGTGATCGGTGAGCCAGTCCCTGGAGAAGAAGTTCTTGTAGTCGCCGAAGCCCTTGACGCGGGTCAGCGTGATGCCGCCGACACCGATCCGGGACAGCTGCGCCTCCAGCGCCGGAATGACCTCGGGCTGGAGGATGGCGATGACGTACTTGAATGCCATGGAAGCCTCTCGAACGTGCAGCGGCCCGTTGGGTGGGCCATCCGGGGCGGCCCGCGCTCGCTGACGAGCGGGCGCAGTCCATCCCGCCGGGTGCTGGCCCGCCCCTCGCTCAGGCGGTCAGCACGCGACGCAGTGAGAGGTCAAATGCGGAAGCAGCAGTGCAGGATCGCCAGCGGCGGACTCGCCGCCGGCGGCGGATCGTCGACAGCGGTCCGCGCCAGCGTGGGATGCGCGCGCGGCGTCGAGGGCACGACAGGGTAGAGGCTCGCGAGCAGCGCCGGCGGCACCGTCGGCGCCGGCTTGCCGTCGGCGTTCTGCTGGCCGCTCTGGCAATGCGCGGCACAGAGATTCGGCAGGGATGGATCGACGTGCGAACCGCCCGGCATGCCGTCGACGCGCATTGCCGAGGTCATGCTCTGACCCACCTGTGGGGCAGGCCCGGAGAGCCCGCTGACCGAACCGGTGGACATCACCGGGCAAGCGTAGGCGGCCACGGCCACTTGCGCGAACACCAGCACGCCGATCAGCAGGCGCGCGATGAATCGGTTGAGGTTGCGCAAAGTCGACACGGTGGTTGGTGGCCGGGCTTCCAGAAAAGGTTCCGGCGCTGCTCGTCAGGATAGCTCAGGTTGCCGGTCCGGTCCAGGATTGCTCGGCCATCACGGTTGCGACTGCTCGTTCATGAGGTCGTGCTGCGCCCAGATCCTCGGAGGCCACTGCGACTTGATCCAGGAGAGGGCGGCGATGATTTCCTGGTCGCTCAACTGGCCCTCGAACGCGGGCATCGCCGACGGGTGGTCCTTCAGGTTGGCCGCCTTGGCAACGCCAAACTTGGTGATCCTGAAGAGTAGGTCGTCGGCGTGGTGCCAGGTGTGGCCGCTGGCGTCGTGCGGCGGCGCGGGAAAGCGCCCGTCCGGCCCCGGGCTGCGCCAGTTCGGCTGGCCTTCCAGGCGCTGGCCATGGCAAGCGGCGCAGCGCGCGGCGTAAACCTGCCGGCCCAGCGCCACCAACTGGGCGTCGTCCGGTCGCAGCAGGCGGCTCGAGCCTCGGTCGAAGCCCGGCCTCAGCACGGCCAGCGCGATGAGCACGCCCACGACGGCGATGCCGACGATTGCCGATGCCTTGCGCCACTTCATTTCGTTGCTCCTTTCGCGCGGCCCGTCCGCGGCAGCCGTGCACGCTCAGCGCCGTCCATCGGCATTCATCAACCCGGCCGCCAGGTCGTGCGACAGGCGCCAGCCTTCCCACACGAGCCAGAGCGCGGCCCCCGCGGCGAATACGCAGGCCGCAAAGGGCAGTCCATGATCTGCCGCGTCCCATGCCGCGGCCGCGGCGAAGGACGCTGTTGCGCCCGCGCGCCATTGCCCGTCGCCCTGCAGCCGTTCGAGCCTGAACAGCACGAGCAGCGCTGCGATCGCCAGCAACAGCCAGCCGGCGCTGCCCGTGTGCGCCCTGCCGGGCGGCCACCAGCCGACGACGCCGCCGACGACGTTGAGCACCAGCCCAAGCGCGGCCAGCATCATCGCCACGCCGGCGGTGATGCAGCGCAGTGCGGCCCGCCAGCCCTGCCAGGGCGCATGCCGCTGCATGCCCTGCCGGAAGGCGAACACCGCCAGCAGTGCGGCGCCGGCGAGCAGCAGGCAGTCACGCCATGCGAGACCGGCGGCCATTGCCGCCACGGCCGGCAACCACGTGGCCGACCCGAACATCACCTCACGAGACTCAGGCCACCGCATGGTTTCGCCTCCACCAAACCGCCCTCGCCGGCTTCGGCTGGCGGCGGCGCCGCATCAACAGGTAAGCCGCCGGGATCACGAACATCGACAGCAGTGGCGCGGTGATCATGCCGCCGACCATCGGCGCGGCAATGCGCTGCATCACCTCCGAACCCGTCCCGGTGCCCCACATGATCGGGAACAGGCCGGCCAGGATCACCGCCACCGTCATCGCCTTCGGCCGCACGCGCAGCACCGCACCTTCGCGGATCGCGTCGAGCAGATCCTCGTTCGAGGTCGTCCCCGCGGCGATGCGCTCGTCCCAGGCCTGCTTCAGGTACAGCAGCATGATGACGCCGAATTCGGCGGCCACGCCGGCCAGCGCGATGAAGCCGACCGCACCGGCCACCGACAGGTTGTAGCTCAGCATCCAGAGCAGCCAGATGCCACCCACCAAGGCGAACGGCAGCGTCGCCATGATCAGCAAGGCCTCATCGAAGCGGCGGAAGGTCAGGTACAGCAGCACGAAGATGATCAGCAGCGTGAACGGCACCACCACCTTGAGTTTGGCAGTCGCGCGCTCGAGGAACTCGAATTGTCCTGACCAGGAGATCGAGTAACCCGGCGGCAACACCACCTTCTCGGCGACGACGCGCTGCATGTCCAGTACCGCGCTGCGCAGGTCGCGCCCACGGATGTCCACATAGACCCAACCGGACAGGCGCGCGTTCTCACTGCGCAGCATCGGCGGCCCGTCCGTGATTCGGATGTCGGCCACGTCGGACAGCACCAAGCGTGCGCCGCGCTCGGTGACGATGGGCAGCTTGCGCAGCTTCTCGAGCGAGTCGCGGATCTCGCGCGGGTAGCGCAGGTTGATCGGGAAGCGCTGCAGGCCCTCGACCGTCTCGCCGATGGTGTCACCGCCCACGGCCGAGGCGATCACCGACTGCACGTCGGCAATGTTCATGCCGTAGCGCGCCGCCGCGTCGCGGTCGATCGTCACGTCGACATAGCGCCCGCCGGTGAGCCGTTCGGCGAGCGCGCTGCTGACGCCCGGAACGTCCTTGAGCACCTTCTCGATCTCGCCGCTGATCCGATCGATCGTCGCCAGGTCGGTTCCTGCGACCTTGACCCCCACCGGGCTCTTGATGCCGGTGGCCAGCATGTCGATGCGGTTGCGGATCGGTGGCACCCAGATGTTGGCCAGGCCCGGCACCTTGACGATGCGGTCGAGTTCCTCGACCAGCTTGTCCTGCGTCATGCCGGGACGCCACTGCTCCCGCGGCTTGAACTGGATCGTCGTCTCGAACATCTCCAGCGGCGCCGGGTCGGTCGCCGTCTCGGCGCGCCCGGCCTTGCCGTAGACACTCGCAACCTCGGGCACGGTGCGGATGAGCCGGTCGGTCTGCTGCAGCAGTTCACCGGCCTTGCCGGCCGACAGCCCGGGCAACGCCGACGGCATGTACAGCAGATCGCCTTCATCGAGTCGCGGCATGAACTCGCCGCCAATGTGCTGAAGCGGCCACAGACTGGCCACCAACGCGATCGCGGCCACGCCCAGCGTCAGCTTCGGGACCCTCAGCACGACGTTCAGCAGCGGCCGGTACAGCGCGATCAGCAAACGGTTGAGCGGGTTGGTCTTCTCGTCCGGAATGCGACCGCGGATCAGGTAGCCCATCAGCACCGGGATCAGCGTGGCCGACAGCCCGGCCGCCGCCGCCATCGCATAGGTCTTGGTGAAGGCCAGCGGTGAGAAGAGCCGCCCCTCCTGCGCCTCCAGCGTGAAGACCGGGATGAAGCTCAGCGTGATGATCAGCAGCGAGAAGAACAGCGCCGGGCCCACCTCCGCCGCTGCGTCGCCGATCACGCGCCACCGCGCCTCACCCTGCAGCGTCTCGCCCGCGTGCTCGTGGCCCCAGCGTTCGAGGTGCTTGTGCGCGTTTTCGATCATCACCACCGCCGCGTCGACCATCGCGCCGATCGCGATCGCGATGCCGCCCAGCGACATGATGTTGGCGTTGACGCCCTGGTAGCGCATCACGATGAAGGCCACCAGGATGCCCAGCGGCAGCGAGACGATCGCGACGAAGGCCGAGCGCAGATGGAACAGGAAGACGAAGCACACCACCGCAACGACGAGGAACTCCTCGAGCAGCTTGTGGCCGAGGTTCTCGACCGCACGCTCGATCAGCCCCGAGCGGTCGTACACCGGCACGATCTCGACACCCTTGGGCAGACTGCCCTGCAGATCGCGCAGCTTGGCCTTGACCGCGGCGATCGCCTCGAGCGCATTCTTGCCCGAGCGCATCACGATGACGCCGCCGGCGGCCTCGCCCTCGCCGTCGAACTCGCCGATGCCGCGGCGCATCTCCGGGCCGACCTGGATGCGCGCCACGTCGCCCAGGCGCACCGACACGCCGGCATCGGTGCTCAGCAGCGGCACCTTGCGGAAGTCCTCCAGCGTCTGCAGGTAACCCGAGGCACGCACCATGTACTCGGCCTCGCCGAGCTCGAGCACCGAGCCGCCGCTCTCCTGGTTGGCACGGCGGATCGCGTCGACCACGCGGGTGTGCGGGATCCGGTAGGCCGCCAGCTTGTCGGGGTCCAGCAGCACCTGGTACTGCCGCACCATGCCGCCGACCGACGCGACCTCGGCGACGTTGGGCACCGACTTCAGCTCGAACTTGAGGAACCAGTCCTGCAGCGCGCGCAACTGCGAGACGTCGAGCGCGCCGCTGCGGTCGATCAGCGCATACTGGTAGATCCAGCCCACGCCGGTGGCGTCGGGCCCGAGTTGCGCCTTCGCGTTGGCCGGTAGGCGCGCCTGCACCTGGTTCAGGTACTCGAGCACGCGCGAGCGGGCCCAGTAGAGATCCGTGCCGTCTTCGAACAGCACGTAGACGAAGCTGTCGCCGAAGAAAGAATAACCGCGCACCGTCTTTGCGCCGGGGACCGACAGCATCGTCGTCGTCAGCGGATAGGTGATCTGGTTCTCGACGATGCGCGGCGCCTGGCCGGGGTAGGTCGTGCGGATGATCACCTGAACGTCCGACAGGTCGGGCAACGCGTCCAGGGGCGTCTTCAAGACCGAGATCACGCCCCAGGCGCTGATCATCAGCGTGGCCAGCAGCACGAGGAAGCGGTTGGCGATCGACCAGCGGATCAGCCGGGCGATCATGGCTTGCTCCCGGAGGCGTTGGCGGCCGGCGAAGCGCCGGACGAAACCGGCGCCGGCGGGACCAGCGTCATCCGCGTGATCTGCGGCAGGCCCTCCGCGTCCATGGAAAACTCGAAATCGACCCTGTCGCCGGCTGCCAGGCCGCGTGGCAGCCCGGTCTTCGGTGGCTTGAAGTCCATCGTCATCGGACCCCACTTCAACGATGGGATCGGCCCATGGGACAGGGTGACGGCGTCGCGCCCGACCGACTCGACCCTGGCCTCGCCGGTGTGGCGGTCCGCCGGGGGCGGCAGGGCCTCGTTGTTCAAGCGCGCCTCCACACCCTTCAGGCTGGCTTCCGAATCGATCAGGAACTGCGACGAGACGACGACCCGCTGCCCCGCCCGCAAGCCGCGCCGGACCTCGGTCTGGCCGCCGGTCTCGAGGCCGGTCTCGACGTCGACGGGGCGGAAGCGGCCGTTGTCTTCGGCGAGCATCACGACGGTTCGTGTGCCGGTCTGGATCACGGCCTCGGTGGGCACAACCAGCGAGCGGGCCGCGCGCATGTCCATGAACTGCATCTGCACGAACATCCCGGGCACCAGCCTGCCTCCAGGGTTGGCCAGTTCGAGCCGCGCCTTCAGCGTGCGTGTGGTCGCGTCGACTTCGGGCAGCAGGGCCTGCACCTTGCCATTGAAGGTGGTACCGGGGACGGCCGGCGAGCGGGCCTGCACCTTCGTGCCCGGCCGCAGCAGCGCCGCCTGGCTCTCGGGCACTTCGGCCTGGGCCCAGACGGTGCGCGTGCCGTTGATGCGGAACAGCGTGGCGCCGGCCATCACGGTCGTTCCCTCGCGCACCATCAGTTCGGTCACGACACCGCCGATGGGGGCGGTCAGCGTGAGGCGTGGCTGCGTCTGGCCACGGCTTTCGACCAGTGCGATCTGTGCGTCGCTCATGCCGGCCTGGCGCATGCGCTGGCGTGCGCCGTCGACCAGCGGCGCCAGGTCGCTGCCTTGCATGCGCCGAACGGACAGGAATTCCTCCTGCGCGGCAATCCAGTCAGGCACGTAGATCTCGGCCAGTGCCTGGCCCTCGGCAACGCGATCCAGGCTGGCGCGCACATGGAGCTTCTCGACAAAGCCCGTGGCCCGAGCCTGCACGACCGCCTGGTCGCGTTCGTTCCAAGCCACGCTGCCGACCGCGGATACCTGCGGCGCGAGCGTCGCCTCGACGACCTCGGCTGTGCGCACGCCCAGGTTCTGCTGGATGCGCGGGCTCACCGTGACCTTGCTGCCGTCGGCGCCCTCGCTGTCGGCGTAGACCGGCACCAGCATCATGTCCATGAACGGCGACTTGGCCGGCTTGTCGAACTTGTTGCCGGGCACCATCGGGTCATGGTAGTAGAGCACCGCCTTGCCCGTGACCGGGTCGACGTCGCCGGCCTTGATGCCAGACTTGATGTGCCGGCGTGTGGCCTCTTCGCCAGCGGCGATGCCTTGCGGGACTGGTTCCAGAGCGGCCACCGTCGGCGTTGGCGCAGCGCTCGCCGCCGGGCCGGCAACGGCCGACATGCCGCGCCGCATGCCGCCGGCATACAACGCATATCCCGCCAGGGCGAGGACGATGGCAGCCACCAGGCCGCCGAGGAGGACACGGGTCTTCATGTTCATTGTTCCTTGGCCGACGCGGCAGATGTCTGGGCTGGGATCAGGTAGGCGAGTTGGGCCCACAGGCCCGCGGTCTCCATCTCGATGCGAAGACGGTCCAGGCGGGTATCGAGCTCTGCGAGGCGAGCATCAAGCACGGCGCCCAGCGGTCCCGATGCGCCGCGGTATGCGGCCTGCGCCGCGCGAACCCGTTCCGACGCCAGTGGGATCAGGGTGGCGTCGTATTGCGCCAGCCGCTCGCGATTGGCTTGCCAGGCCTGGAGCGCGCCGCGCGTCGACGCCTGGACCTCACGCCGGGCCTCTTCGCGCTCGTCGTGCGCGCGCTGCACGAGCGCCGCCTTGGCGGATACATCGCGATCCTGCCGGTTGGCCGCATCCCACTGCCAGGGGATCGAGACACTCAGCGACACCATGTTGGAGTAGGCCGGCCCGCGCTGGCTGTACATGACCTCGGCGCTCCAGTCCGACTTCTTTTCGCTCTTGGCAACGTCGACATCTGCGCGAGCCAACGACTCCTGGCGCGCCAGCGATGCGATCCGCGGGTGATCCTCCAGCACGGCATCAAGGTCTTCCGGTCTCAGAGGCATCCGATCGAGGCCAGCGGGCACGGCGCCGAGTTCGCGCCCAGCGGGCTCACCCACCCAGCGCGCCAGGCGCGTCCGGGCGGTCGCGACGTCGCGCCCCGCCATCCGAAGTTGGTCGTCGATCGCGGCCACGGCCGAGCGCGCGGCGATGGCCTCGGCTTGAGCGCCGCGGCCGCCGCGGTACGCGGCGTCGGCGGCCTCCACCTGAAGCTGCGCTTCGGCGCGCTGGGCCTGCATCAGTTCGAGCACGCGGCTGCGGTAGTGAAGCTCGAGCCACGCGACGGCCGTGCCGCGCTGCAGATCGGCCAATGCCTCGACCCGTCCGGCCTGCGCCAGCTCGGCCTCGCGCTCGAATCGTGCCGACCGCGCGGCACGCTTGGCTTCGCGCGTGAATTCCTGCATCACGCCAATCGAGCGCATGGTCATGAAGTCACGCGTGATGCTGTACCGGTCCGGCCCGTCGATCGGCAGGTTGGTCACAGAACCCTTGATGACCGGATCGGGGCGCCGGCCGGCCGCCACCGACAGCTCTCTTGCGGCCTGGGCCGCGGCGTCCTGGGCAGAGAGTTGGCGCGACCTCAGCTGCGCCTCGCGCAACGCGTCATCGAGGGTCAGCAGGGACTGAGCATGGACGGCGGCCGCGGCGACGCAGGCGAGCCCGAGGATTGCGCTTCGCGATCGGCGCAGGCGCACCCACGCGATGGGACGCCGGAGAAGAAGGGACATGGACACTCCAGAGACGGATCGAACGCTTCGTGCCGTCGAACGATTTGCCCGGGCGAGCTGCCCGGCAATGTCGACAGGCACGACAGGCCGGCGCTGTCACGGCCCCAAAAGGCCGTCAGCGCAACGTTGTCTGGAGGTCAGGTTCTGCGCACGCAGTGAAGGATGGCGTGCGGGGGGGAAGCGGCCACCAGGCCGCTGAGCGAACTCGCCATGGGGCGAGGGCCGGGCGCCATGGGCGCCAGGGGGAGGTTCTCGTACAACACAAGGGGCCACGCGACCGGAACGACGATGCTGGGCGCGCGATCGCTCTGCTTGCCAGACTTGCAATGCTCGGCGCACAGATTCGGCGATGCCGGGTCGGTGGCACCCATTGAATCGTCGCAGTTGGACATCGACGTGGCTTGCGCCGTCAGAGAAGCAACGGACGACTTTTCGCCCTGTTCCGCTACCGCGCCCGGATGCAAGGCCGGGCAGGCATAGGCCGCGATCGCCAACTGCCCGAACAGCAGCACGCCGACCAGCCAGCGCGCAATCGTGCGCAACGACGATCGCTTCATGACTCCCCGAGAGCGGCTGAGATCGGCAAACACATGGGTCGGTGTGATCAACGCGACGCACCCCGTCGGCGACTCGGGTGCTCGGCCGCCTGATTCTATGGTGCTTTGCGCGGTCGGACCTTCGTGCCGAATCTCGAGGACGATCGCACAGAGCGCGTGCACGCTCGCCTGGCAGGCGACGCCGACGTCGGGCGATGACTCCCCATCAACTGGACCACCAACCCTGGGATGGCCACCCCGACCAGCGCTTCACCGTGACGCTTGCAAATGCGACTCATTATCATTACAGTGATGCTGTCCTTGCCCCGCCTCGACGCCAATCCATGAACCGTCTCCGATCCTTTGCCTGTGTCGCCATCGTCGGCAGCGCACTGGGCGTTGCCATCACACCGCTGCAGGCGGCCGAACCCGAGGTCCAACTGGCCATCAAGGCCCATCGGTTCGAGCCCGCCGAGCTCAAGGTGCCTGCGGGACAGCGCATCAGGCTCGTCGTGCACAACCAGGACCCGACACCCGAGGAGTTCGAGAGCCACAGCCTGAACCGTGAGAAGGTCATTCCTGGCGGCTCCAGGGCCACGATCTACATCGGCCCGCTCAAGCCCGGCCGCTATGAATTCGTCGGCGAGTACAACGAAGCGACGGCCAAGGGCGTCGTCGTCGCCGAATAGCGCACACGCTGCCACCATGTTCACCACCGCGCTGATCGTGTTTCGCGAATCGCTCGAAGCGGCACTGTTCGTCGGCATCGTCGCTGCCGCCACACGCGGTCTGTCGGGACGAGCACGCTGGCTGAGCGCCGGCGTCGGCGCTGGCGCCCTTGGCGCGATCGCCCTCGCCTTGCTGGCGCGGCAACTCAGCGGCTGGCTCGACGGCCTCGGTCAGGATGTCGTCAACATCGGCGTCCTGTCGCTGGCGCTGGCGATGTTGCTCTGGCATTGCATCTGGGTCACGACCCACTCCAGGGAGATGGCCAGCGATGCGAAGCACCTGGGCCGATCGGTGCACGAGGGGCGGCGCGCGCCGTGGGCCCTCCTGGTCGCCGTGGCCCTTGCGGTGCTCCGCGAAGGCGCGGAAACGGTGCTCTTCGTCGGCGGATCGCTCACCGGCGCCGGCTCGATCTCTCCCGCCTCGACCATCGGAGCCGGCACGGCCGGCCTCGTCGCTGGCGCCGGAATCGGCCTCGTCATCTATGCCGGGCTGGCACGGGTCCCTGCCCGGCACATCTTCTCGATCACCAACTTGCTCATCGCGCTGCTGGCCGGTTCGCTGGCGAGCCAACTTGCGCGGGCGCTGGCGCAGGCGGGATGGCTGGAAGTCTGGACCAGCCCGCTCTGGGACAGCTCCCACCTGCTGGCTCCGGACTCCGCGCTGGGAACCTTCCTGCGCGCACTGATTGGTTACGACGCACGCCCATCGGCTGCCCAGTTGACGGCGTACGCAGCGGTCCTGCTGGCCATCTACGCCGGCACCCGCCTGATGAAGCCGAAGGCTGCCGCCTCGTAGCGCAGGCGCCTGCAGCCTCCAGACTCTTTCTTCACTCCCGCAATTTCAATCATGCGAACTGCCATTCAGGCAGGGGCGCTGTCCGCCCTTGCCCTGTCGTCCCTCGTCTGGTCCCCGCCGGCCGCTGCCGGCCCGTCAGACTACGTCATCACGCCCATCGTCGAGGAAGGTGAACGTGAGATCGACTTCAAGGCCGGCAGCGCGAAGTCGCGCGACGGCACGCGCGAGAGCAAGTACTCCGCCGGGTTGGGGCTGGGTGTCAACCGCTGGTGGTTCACCGAGGTCTACGCCATCTGGCACAAGCTTCCGGGCGAAGGTCACACCTTCGACGCCTGGGAGTGGGAGAACAAGTTCCAGCTCACCGAAACCGGCAAGTACCCGTTGGACATCGGTTTCCTGTTCGAGATCGAGCGGCCCAAGGACCGCAGCGAAGGCTATGAATACCGCTGGGGCCCTCTGCTGCAGACCGACATCACGCCGAATGTGCAGGCCAACCTCAACCTCCTCTTCGAGAAGCACATCCGCGCCAGCTCACACAGCAAGGCTGAACTCGGCTATCAGTGGCAGGTGAAGTACCGCTGGCGCCCGGCCTTCGAATATGGCTTGCAGGGATTCGGCGAGATGGGGCCTTGGAACGACTGGAACCCCAAATCGACGCAAGCCCACATCGCCGGACCCGCCATCTTCGGCCGCATCGGACTCGGGGGACGACAGGCCATCAAGTACAACGCCGGCCTGCTCTTCGGCCTGACCGATGGGGCGCCGCGCAATACGCTTCGCCTCCAGGCGGAATACGAATTCTGAGCGAACCGCATCGATGGGAGGGGCGGCTGTCCACTTGGAAACTCCGATGGAGTTCCGCCGGCAGGCTGCAGAACCTTGACACGGCGAATGCGCCCATGTCTCGATAGCGCACGCGCTCGGACGGCAGCACCCGTCCAACAACGGCCCCAATCGCGCTCTCGCACGACGACATGGGCGCCGGCGTCAGTGCCGCGGACCTGCTCCCAAAAGCCGCAGCCCGTTCGCCACCACCAGCAGGCTGGCCCCCATGTCGGCAAACACCGCCATCCACATCGTGGCGCTGCCGAACACGGCCAGCACGAGGAACACCGCCTTGATGCCCAGGGCCAGCGTGATGTTCTGCCACAGCACGGCGTGCGTCGAGCGCGACAGCCGCACCGTCTCGGCGATTCGGCGCAGGTCGTCGTTCATCACGACCACGTCGGCGGCCTCCATCGCGGTGTCGGTGCCGGCGGCACCCATCGCCACGCCGATGTCGGCCTGGGCCAGCGCAGGCGCGTCGTTGATGCCGTCGCCGGTCATCGCGGTCGGGCCGAACTCACGCTGAAGCGACTTGATCGCGTCGAGCTTGTCCTCGGGCAGCAGGCTGCCCTGCGCACGCTCGATGCCGGTCTCATGCGCTACGGCGGTGGCCGGGGCCTGGTTGTCGCCGGTCAGCATCACCGGTGTGATGCCCAGCGCCTTCAGCGATGCCACCGCCTCGCGCGACGAGGGCTTGATCGTGTCGGCCACGGCAAACAGCGCGATCACACGGTCCGGCGTGGCCAGCAGGGTGACCGTGCGGCCGGCCTCCTCGTGCCGCTTCAGCTGCTGTTCGAGCGCAGGCGAGCATTGGCCGCGCTCCTCGATCAGACGGTGGTTGCCCAGCACGTGGCTCACCCCGCCGACGTCGGCCTGCACGCCGCGCCCGGCCAGCGCCTGGAAGTTCACCGCCTCGACGCTGTTGGGCTTCAGGCCCGCCGCGATCGCGCGCGAGACGGGGTGGTCCGAATGACCTGCGAGCACCGAGGCGATGTGCTCCGCTTGCGCCGACTCGGTGGTCGGGTCGACGACGAACCAGTCGACCAGCTTGGGCTTGCCCTCGGTCAGCGTGCCGGTCTTGTCGACCGCGATCGCCTTGATTTTCCGCGCCTGCTCCAGGTAGATGCCGCCCTTGATCAGGATGCCGCGCCGTGCGGCGGCCGCCAGGCCGCTGACGATCGTCACCGGCGTCGAGATCACCAACGCGCAGGGGCAGGCGATGACGAGCAACACCAGCGCCTTGTAGACGGCCTGCATCCAAGTCCAGCCCAGCAGCCAAGGCCCGAGCACGGCGACCGCCAGTGCGATGGCGAAGACGGTCGGCGTGTAGACCGCCGCGAAGCGGTCGACGAAGCCCTGGGTCGGCGCGCGCGACGCCTGCGCCTCTTCGACAGCGTGGATGATGCGCGCGAGCGTCGAATCCGAGGCCGGGGCCGTGACCTCGAACTCGAAGCTGCCCGAGGTGTTGATCGTGCCGGCGAAGACAGGGTCGCCCGCGACCTTGTCGACCGGGATGCTCTCGCCCGTCACCGGGGACTGGTCGATGCTGGTCTGGCCCGAACGCAGCACTCCGTCCATCGGCACCCGCTCGCCCGGTTTCACGCGCACCCACGCGCCTACGGGCACCTCGCCGACCGGCATCAGGGCCCAACTGTCGTCGGCGCGGCGGACCGAGGCCTGCTCCGGCGCCATGTCGAGCAGGCCCTTGATCGCGTTGCGCGCGCGGTCCACCGCCCGCGCTTCGATCGCCTCGGCGATCGCGTACAGCGCCATCACCATCGCGGCTTCTGGCCACTGTCCGATCAGGAACGCGCCGGTCACGGCCACCGTCATCAGCGCATTGATGTTCAGGCGGCCATGGCGCAGCGCCGTCAGGCCCTTCCTGTAGACGTCGAATCCGGCCAACGCGATTGCCAACGCCGCCACGGTCAGGCCCGCCGCACGCCATGCGGCGGTCTCGGGTGCGAAGAAGCCGATCAGTTCGGCACCGATGGCCAGCAGCAAGGCGGCTGCGAGTTTGGGCAACTGGCCGCGAATGACATCGAGCGCATGCCCATCGCCTGCCGCATGTGCGTCGCCAGCGGCTGGAGCAGCCACTGGCTGCGGGTCGAAGCCGGCCTTGCGGATGGCCGCCAGCGCCGGCGCGATGGCAGGCTCGTCGGCATCGAGGGTCAGCAACCGCTGGCCGAGCTGGAAGCGCACACCCTGGATGCCAGACAGGCCGTCGAGCGCGCGGCGGATCTCGGACTCTTCGGCCGCGCAGTCCATCGTCGCGACACGGAAGCTGCGGCCGCGGCCAAGCGGCGCCTCTTCGGCGCGGGCAGATGGCGGCGTGCTGCAGGCGCTGCAGGCATGGTCAAGGTGCGGGGCGGTTTCTGATTGCTTCATCGACAGGGTCTGTGGGGCGTTCCGGTGATTGGAAACTCTGCAGTGGGTTTAGAGTCAAGCTTGGTTCAACTTCAGACCTCGAGGAGCAAGCCCATGAAGATCGGCTCCTTGGCCGAGACCACCGGCACACCCGTGGAGACCATCCGCTTCTACGAGCGCGAGGGCCTGCTGCCGCCGCCGGCTCGGGCCGAGAACAACTACCGCGTGTACCTGCCGGCGCATGTCGAGCGGCTGGCCTTCGTGCGCCAATGCCGCAGCCTCGACATGACGCTCGACGAGATCCGGGCCCTGATCGAGTTGCGAGAAAAGCCGGCTGCGGACTGCGGCGACATCAATGCCTTGCTCGACGAGCACATCGGTCATGTCGCGCAGCGCATCCGCGAACTGCGTGCGCTGGAGCGTGAACTCAAGGCCCTGCGCGCGCGCTGCACGTCGCCGCACCCGGTGTCCGAATGCGGCATCCTCGACGGGCTCGACCGCGCCGCCGGCCAACCCGTCACCGCGGCGCGAAAGGCGCGCCACGTGTCAGGTACGCATTAGCGAGGTGCACGATCACGCCTGCCCGATGACGACGGATCGAGTGCCCAAGTCGTGCGGTGTTCGATGGACCGTGGCCTGGGTCGAAGCCGCGCTGCACGACAGTGCAATGCTTCACACTGCGTGACCTCTGGACGACAGGGAGACTGGTGTTGCGGCTAGACTCGCGCTCCATGCGTCGTTGGCTCGCCATCCTGCTGCTCGTGCTGCTGCCGGTCCAGTTCACCTGGGCGATGGTGGCCGACTACTGCGCGCACGAGCCGGATGCGACGGCGGCCCACTTTGGTCATCACGACCACGAGTCGCATGGCCATGCTGCGGCCGATCCGAACCTGGGCGACGCGGGCGACCAGGCGACGCCGGACGACCCGGCATCGCCCGCGCCGCAGGTCGACTGTGGCCATTGCCACGGGCACAGCATCGGCATGTTCGACGTCCCGGCCCCAGTGGCAGGCCAGGCGTTCAGCAGCGCGTCGCTGTCGGCAGTCGAGGCCCTCCGCGCCGACCATCTGCCGCCAAAGCCCGAACGCCCTCAGTGGGCAGACCTCGCCTGATCGGCGAGGCGGGTCACTTCTCTTCCTGACTTCCGTCCGCGTCTACATGCGGGCCGCTCACTGCGGCCGTTGAAGACCCGGCGCGACCTGATGGTCGCCGCTCGCCGATCTCCCGTGGTGATTTTTCAACCCTGGAGCATCGGATGCATCCGAACACACGAACAGCATTTCCCGTGCGGCGAGCCTTGCTGGCCGCCGCCCTCATCGCCACGGCCTTGGGTGCGGCGGCGCAATCACCGGCCCCGGCCGGCGAGCCCAGCCTGAAGGCCCTCTTCGACGCCGCCTGGGCGAGGCAGCCCGAAGCGCAGGCCCTGCAGGCGCGCCGCGAAGCATCGACGGCCCAGCGCCGCGCCGCCGAAAGCTGGACGCCCGAGCCGCCGTCGCTCGAACTGAACCACCGCACCGACCGGCTGCTGCGCAACGACGGCGCGCGCGAGTTCGAGCTCGGCGTCAGCGTGCCGCTGTGGCTGCCCGACGAGCGCCGACGCAGTGCCGCGCTGGCGGAGGCCGAAGCCGCCGCCGTCGAAAGCCACGCGGACGGCGCACGCCTGCGCCTGGCCGCGGTGGTGCGCGAGGCCTGGTGGCAATGGCAGCGCGCGCGCATCGACGCCGACATCGCCCGCGGCCAACTGGACAGCGCACAGCGCCTGGCCGCCGACGTGGCACGCCGTGCGCGGGCCGGCGATCTGGCGCGGGCCGACCAGCACCAGGCCGACGGTGCCGTCGCAGCCGCCGAGTCCGGCCTGGCGCAGGCCGAAGCGGCGGTCGCGGTGGCGTTGCAGCAGGTCAGGGCGCTGGCCGCCGAGGTCGTGGCGACCGTTGAGCCCACTGCTGCAACGGGCCTGCCAACTGCCGAGCCCGAGCTTGATCCCAAGACCACGGGGGACGAGATCGCCGTCCATCCCGCGCTGGCCGAGATCCAGGCACGCGCCTCGGTCGCTGAGCGCGCCGCGGCGCTGGCCGCCACGAAGACGCGCGCTAACCCCGAGCTGACGCTGGCGACCACGCGCGACCGTGGCGCCGCCGGCGAGCGCTACGGCCAGACGGTGACGCTGGCCTTGCGCATCCCTTTCGGCGCCGGCGCACGGCACGACAGCCGGCTCGCGGCTGCGCGTGCCGATGTGCTCGAAGCCGAGGCCCAGCTCGCCATCGACCGCGCACGGCTGCAGGCCGAGCAAGACGCGGCGCGGGCCCGCGTCGAGGCCACGCGCGTGCAGCTGGGCGCGGCCGAACGCCGCGCCACGCTGGCGCGCGAGACGCGCGGCTTCTTCGACAAGTCGTTCCGGCTCGGCGAGACCGACCTGCCAACGCGGCTGCGCATCGAGGCCGAAGCGGCCGAGGCCGAGCGCCAGGCCGCGCGCAGCCGCATCGAACTCGCCGCCGCGATCTCCTCCTGGCGCCAGGCCCTGGGCCTTCTGCCGCAGTAAGCCGCAGTGAGCCGCAGCCAGTCTCACATCCATCCAGACATCTCATTCATGCCATCCACAATGAAAATCACCTCCCTCCTGGTGGCGCTCGGCGTCGTCCTGGCGCTCGCGCTGCAGCCGCCGGCCCACGCCGGCGAAGGCCACGACCATGGCGAGGCCGCTCCGGCGGCCGCCGGCACCGCGCTGCCGCGCTTCGCGGCGACGTCCGAAGCCTTCGAACTGGTCGGCGTGCTCAAGGGCCGCCTGCTCACGCTGTACCTGGACCGCAGCGCCGACAACGCACCGGTCATCGGCGCCACGATCGAACTCGAGATCGCCGGCGCCAAGTTCACGGCGCAGCAGCACGAGGACGTCTACGAGGTCGAGCTGCCTGCCGCACCGCAACCCGGCGTGCTGCCCATCACCGCCACCGTGATCGCCGGCAGCGAAGTCGACCTGCTGGCCGGCGAACTCGACCTGCACGAAGCCGCCCCTGCGGAGGCGGCCAGCCATGCACACGGATGGACCGAGTACGCGGCGTGGGCCGCAGCCGCCCTCGCAGCGCTCGCTGCGCTGACCCTCATCGGCCGCCGCATCGCGGCCAGCCGTCAACGCCGCGCCGGAGAAGCTGCATGAACACCCACCTCATCCTGTCGGCGGCGGCGCTGTTGCTCGCCTTGGGCTTCACGTCGGCCAGCCACGCCGGTGAAGGCCACGACCATGGCGACGCGCCGGCCGCGGCCAACACGTCCGGCCCGCAGCGCCTGCCCGACGGCAGCGTCCTTCTGCCCAAACCGGCACAGCGTCAGCTCGGCGTGCGCACGCTGGTCACCGCACCCGGTGAACTGCCGCAGTCCGTCGAGCTCAACGGCAAGGTGGTGATGGACCCGAACGCCGGCGGCAAGGTGCAGCCCCTGAACGCCGGCCGCATCGAACCCGGCCCGCGTGGTCTGCCCAACCCTGGCCAGGTCGTGCGCCAGGGCGAGGTGCTGGCCTATGTGACGAGCTCGTCAGCACCGATCGAACGCTCGAACCAGACCGCCCAGCTGGCCGAGCTGCGCGCCGCGAAGTCGCTCGCCGACAAGCGCGTTGCCCGGCTCAAGGAGCTGGTCGACACCGTGCCGCGCAAGGACATCGAGGCGGCCGAGAGCGAGGCGCAAAGCCTGGCCGGGCGCATCGCCGCCGTCGGCACCGGCCTGGCCTCGCGCGAGGCGCTGGTGGCGCCGGTGTCGGGCGTGATCGCGTCCGCCCATGTCGTGGCTGGCCAGGTCGTCGATGCACGTGAGCTGTTGTTCGAGATCGTCGACCCGGCGCGGCTGCGCATCGAGGCGCTGAGCTTCGATGCGGCGCTGGCCGCCGACATCGGCAGCGCCACGCTGGCCATCGGCAGCGAACGGGTGGCGCTGGCCTTCATCGGCGCCGCGCGCAGCCTGCGCGAGCAGGCGCTGCCGATGGTGTTCCGCGCCCAGGGGGCGGCGCTGTCGGCTTTGGCCGTCGGCCAGCCGGTGCGGGTGTTCGTGCAGAGCAAGGCCAAGGTGCAGGGCATCGCGGTGCCCGTCGCGTCGCTGATGAAGAGCCCGGCCAACCAGACCATCGTCTGGGTGAAGGCCGCGCCCGAGCGCTTCGAGCCACGCATCGTCACGACGGAGCCGCTGGACGGTGTGCAGGTGGCGGTGACGTCCGGCCTGCAGGCCGGTGACCGTGTCGCCACCCAGGGCGCCACGTTGATCAACCAAGTCCGCTGACGGGAGCCGCGATGTTCAAGTGGCTCCTCGACAGCAGCCTGGCCAACCGGCTGCTGGTGATCATTGCCAGCGTCGTGTTGATGGCCTATGGCGCATTCACGCTCTCGCGAACGCCGGTGGACGTGTTCCCCGACCTCAACAAGCCCACCGTCACGATCATGACCGAGGCCGGCGGCATGGCCGCCGAGGAGGTGGAGCAGCTGATCACCTTCCCGCTCGAATCGACGATGAACGGGCTGCCCGGCGTCGAGTCGGTGCGCTCGACCTCGTCGGCCGGCCTGTCCTTCCTCTACGTCACCTTCGACTGGAGCACCGACATCTTCCGCGCCCGCCAGCTGGTGGCCGAACGCCTGGCGTCGATGGAGGAAGGCTTGGCCGAGGGCGTGGTGCCGCGCATGGGCCCGATCAGCTCGATCATGGGTGAGATCATGCAGATCGCCATTCCGGTCGATCCGAGCAAGATCAGCGCAATGGCGGTGCGCGAGTATGCCGACTGGGTGCTGCGCCCGCGCCTGCTGTCGGTGGCCGGCGTGGCGCAGGTGATCCCGATCGGCGGTGAGGTGCGCCAGTTCCAGGTGCAGCCCAACACCGCACGGTTGGCCGAGCTGGGCATCACGCACGAGCAGCTCGAGGCGGCGCTGAAGGGCTTCTCGGCTAACACCTCGGGCGGCTTCCTCGAGCTCAACGGCCGCGAGTACCTGATCCGCAACCTCGGCCGCACCTCGCGGCTGGACGACCTGAACAAGCTCGCGCTCGGCGCGAACAATGGTCAGCCTATCCTGCTGCACCAGGTTGCCGAGGTCACCTTTGCCGCCGCGCCCAAGCGCGGCGATGCGGGCTTCGAGGGCAAGCCGGCGGTGATCTTGGGCATCCAGAAGCAGCCGACGGCCGACACCATCGCGCTGACGGCGCGCATCGAAGAAGCCCTGGCCGGCCTGAAGACGTCGTTGCCGCCGGGCATGGAGGCGCCGCGTGTCACCTTCCGCCAGGCCAGCTTCATCGAGGCCTCGATCACGACGCTGCAGGGCAAGCTGATCGGCGCGTCGGTGTTCGTCGCGCTGATCCTGTTCTTCTTCCTCGGCACGCTGCGGCCAACGGTCATCGCGCTGACCGCCATCCCGATCTCGATCTTCATCACCGCACTGGTCTTCCGCTACTTCGGGCTGTCGATCAACACGATGACGCTGGGCGGGCTGGCGATCGCCATCGGCGGGCTGGTCGACGATGCGGTGGTCGGCGTCGAGAACGTGATGCGCCGGCTGAAGGACGACCGCATCAAGCACCACGAGCACCGGTTGCACCCGATCGAGGTCGTGGCCCGCGCGACGATGGAGGTGCGTTCGGCGATCCTGTACGCCACCGTCATCATCGTGCTGGTCTTCATCCCGCTGTTCGCGTTGCCGGGGCTGGAGGGCAAGCTGTTCGTGCCGCTGGGCATCGCCTTCATCGTCTCGACGCTGGCTTCGCTGATCGTCTCGGTGACGGTCACGCCGGTACTGAGCTTCTACCTGCTGCCGCGCATGAAGAACATCGATCATGGCGACACCCGCGTGCTGGCCTGGCTGAAGGCGCGCTACCGCGGCAGCCTACAGGCCGTGCTGGACCGGCCGCGGGCCGCGCTGGCCGCCGCGGGCCTGGCCGTGGTGGCTGCGGGCGTGGCCGTGCCCTTCTTCCCGACCACCTTCCTGCCGCCGTTCAACGAGGGCACGCTGCTGATCGGCCTGCGGTTGAATCCCGGCGTCACGCTGACCGAGAGCTCGGCCATCGCTCGCCAGGCCGAAGTCCTGGTCAGCCAGGTGCCCGAGGTCACGCATGTGGGCCGCCGCAGCGGCCGCGCCGAACTCGACGAACACGCCGAGGGCGTGCACGTCAGCGAGCTCGACGTCGGCATCAAGCCGTCGGAGGAGCTGACGCGGTCGATGGACGAGGTCAAGGCCGACATCCGGGCGCGGCTGGCCAACCTGCCGGCGGCGCTGGAGATCGGCCAGCCGATCTCGCACCGCATCGACCACATGCTCTCGGGCGTGCGCTCACAAATCGCGATCAAGATCTACGGCGAGGACCTGGACGCGCTGCGCGGGCAGGCCGACGCGCTGCGCCAGCGCCTGGCCGCGATCCCCGGCATCGCCGACCTGCAGATCGAAAAGCAGGTGCTGGCGCCGCAGATCAAGGTGCGCCTGGACTACGCCGCGGCGGCGCAGTACGGCGTGCCGGCGCCACAGGTGCTGGCGACGCTGCAAAGCCTGGTCGAGGGCGAGAAGATCACCCAGATCGTCGAGGGCGGCCGGCGCTTCGCGCTGGTGGTCAAGCTGCCCGAGTCGGCGCGCTCGGTCGAGGGCCTGGGGCAGATCCTGATCGAGACACCCACGGGCCGGGTTCCGCTCAGCAAGCTCGCGACCATCGAGGACGGCGACGGCCCGAACCAGATCAGCCGCGACGACGGCAAGCGCCGCATCGTGCTGTCGGCCAACGCGTCGGGGCGAGCGCTGTCGGAGATCGTCGCCGACATCCGCCAGGTGGTCGCCGAGACCCGGCTGCCCGAGGGCTATTTCATCACCCTGGGCGGGCAGTTCCAGGCGCAGGAGGAAGCGTCACGCCTGGTCGGTCTGCTGTCCATCGTCTCGCTGGTGCTGATGTTCGTGGTGCTGTACAGCCGCTATCAGTCGACCACGCTGTCGGCGCTGATCATGGTGAACATCCCGCTGGCGCTGGTGGGCGCGGTAATCGGGCTCTGGCTGTCAGGCCAGCCGCTGTCGGTGGCGGCGCTGGTGGGCTTCATCACGCTGGCCGGCATCTCGGTGCGCAACGGCATCCTGAAGGTCAGCCACTACATCAACCTGATGCGCTTCGAGGGCGAAAGCTTCGATCAGAAGATGATCATGCGCGGCTCGCTGGAGCGGCTGAGCCCGGTGCTGATGACGGCGCTGGTGACGGCCTTCGCGCTGGCGCCGCTGCTGTTCGAGGCCGAGCGCCCGGGCACCGAGGTGCTGCACCCGGTGGCGGTGGTGATCTTCTCCGGCCTCATCAGTTCGACCCTGCTCGACACCTTCCTCACGCCCGCCATGTTCTGGCTGTTCGGCCGCAAGGACGCGCAACGCCTGATGCTGGCCAAGGACGTCGAGGCGCTTTGATTCCCGACCCCAAACAGCTCTCCACACCCATCGAAAGGAACATCATGAAACTGCAGACACGCATCGCCGCCATCACCTTGGCCCTGGCAAGCGCCACGTCGGCCCTGGCAGCCGGCGGCAAGCATGGCCACGAGCACAAGCCGCTGCACGGCGGCGTGGTGGTCGAGGTCAAGGACCTTGAGTTCGAACTGGTCGCCAAGCCGGACACGATCCGGCTCCATGTGCGTGACCATGGCAAACCGGCCGACGTTTCCAAGGCCAGCGCCAAGCTGACGCTGCTGACCGGCACCGAAAAGCAGGAGGTCGAACTCAAGTCGGCCGGCGACAAGCTGGAGGCCACCGGCAGCTTCAAGGTCGGGCCCGGCACCAAGGCTGTGGCGGTCGTGACCATCGGCGGCAAGCCAGCGACCGCGCGCTTCAGCCTGAAGTGACCGCCATGAACTCCACACCGCTGCGTCTTCTCCTGGCCTTCACCGTCGTTGTGGGGCTCGCCGGCTGCGCCACATCACCGCCGCCGGACCCTGCCGCCCAGGTTCCGTACTGCCACAAGACCAACAAGGGCCGTGTGATCGCCTGCACCAGCAGCCCGGCGCCGAGCCTGAATGCCGACGCCGAGGCCAAGCGCTTCACACCCGACCCGCAGGCGCTGACGGTGTTCGTGATCCGGCGCAACTGGGGCGACGGTCGCCTTTTTGTCCCGGTCCGGGCCGACGACGGCCCCACCATCGAGACGCTGCCCAACACCATGGCGCGCATCAGGCTTGCACCGGGCTCGCACACGATCACCTTCGAGTTCGAAGGCAAGCGACAGGGCCGGACCGTCGCGGGCAAGGCCGGGGAGATTCGATTCCTCCGCATCGAAGGCATGGCCTGGGCCTGGCAGAGCAGCTTCGAGTGGGTCGATGAGCCTGAGGCCGCGACCCGGGCGCGGGCGCAGAAGGCGCGGCTGGTGGCGGATGTGGCCCGGCGTTGAGGGGCGGTGATACTGATCGCATGACAGACCCAGTATCCACACGAAACCCCGCGGCCGTCAGACTGCCGGCCGGCGTTGGCGCCGCCCTGCTGGCCGCGGCGCTGTTCGGCGCAGGCACGCCGCTGGCCAAGACACTGATGGCCGATGTCGGGCCCTGGATGCTTGCGGCCCTGTTGTACCTGGGTTCCGGCCTGGGCTTGGCGCTGCTGCGCTTTCTGCGACGCGCGCCGCCGGCTCGCCTGGAAGCCGGCGAATGGCCGTGGTTGATGGGCGCCATCGTGGCGGGCGGGGTGGTCGGCCCAGTGCTGTTGATGTTCGGTCTGTCGGGCATGCCGGCCTCCGGCGCATCGCTGCTGCTCAATGCCGAAGGTGTCTTCACGGCGCTGCTGGCCTGGTTCGCCTTCAAGGAGAACTTCGACCGCCGCATTGCCATCGGCATGCTGGCGATCGTGGCAGGCGCCGTCGTGCTGAGCTGGCCCGGCGAGGCGCAATTCGGCGCGGTGTGGCCGTCGCTGATGGTCCTCGGCGCCTGCCTGGCCTGGGGGGTGGACAACAACCTCACGCGCAAGGTGTCACTGGCCGACGCGACCTGGGTGGCGATGGTGAAGGGGCTGGCCGCGGGGTCGGTGAACCTGGCCATCGCGCTGACGCTGGGCGCGAGCCTGCCCGCCTACGGCACGCTGGCCATCGCAGCCGTGCTGGGCTTCTTCGCTTACGGCATCAGCCTGACGCTGTTCGTCGTCGCACTTCGGCATCTGGGCACGGCACGCACGGGGGCTTATTTTTCGGTGGCGCCGTTCTTCGGCGCGGTGCTGGCGGTGCTGTTCCTTGGCGAGGCCGTCACGCCGACATTGGTGGCTGCCGGCGCATTGATGGCGTTGGGCGTATGGCTGCACCTCAGCGAGCGACATGAGCATCCTCATCTGCACGAGACACTCGAGCATGAACACGAGCACGAACACGACGAGCACCATGACCACCATGGCCCCCACGAGACACCCCGCATGCGGCACACGCATCGACATCGGCATGAGCCGATCCGGCATTCGCACGCTCATTTCCCGGATGAGCATCACCGGCACGCCCATGGCCGATAGCTGCGCCAACCGCCACGCCGACAGAGGCCGTTCGCAGGATGGAGGAGCGGCGATCTGGTGCGGAGGGCGATCGGTCGAATCGCAACGCGAAGGTACAGTCTTGCCATGGCGCACAACGCAAGCGTGAACTTCTTCGACGCTCAGTTCCGGCGTCAGATCGAGACATCCGATCGCGCGCTCAATCCGTTCGAGCAGATGGCGCTGCCTTACCTTCGCGGTGATGTGCTCGATTACGGATGCGGTTTGGGCAATCTCTCGGTGGCCGCTGCGCGCCAGGGTTGCCGCGTCGAGGCACTCGACGCCAGTCCAGCGGCCATCGAACAGCTCAGGCGGATTGCGCGTGCCGAGTCACTGCCGATCCAGGCAGACGAAGCTGATCTCCGATCCCATGTCGTCCGGGGCGACTTCGACGCCGTGGTGTGCATCGGGCTGCTGATGTTTTTCGACTGCTCGACGGCGATGACGCAGCTCGACAGATTGAAGGCTGCGGTGCGTCCAGGCGGCGTGGCCGTTGTCAACGTGCTGGTCGACGGCACCACCTACATGGAGATGTTCGATCGTGCGCAGCATTGCCTGTTTCCGCGCCACGCGTTGTCCGGGCACTTCGAGGACTGGGACATCGTCGAGTCGGTACACCATGACTTTGCTGCCCGGGAAGGTACGGTCAAGTGCTTTGCGACCGTTATCGCCCGCAAGCGAGAGCCTGAGTCCGTGGATTGACTGTGTTGCCCGCTGCAGCTGTGGTCATTGCCTGCCGCGCCCTGGGTTGACGATGGCATGCGCCCTCTGGAAGTGATGCAAGCCTGGGCCCGCCGCCTGAAGCGCGACGGGGTGACACTCTGGTTCGCCGGCAAGCATCCTCGAACACCATGGTACGCGAAGGCGCTGGGCGCGTTCGTGGTCGCCTATGCGCTGAGCCCGATCGACCTCATCCCGGACTTCATCCCCGTGCTGGGGTATCTGGACGACGTCATCCTGCTGCCGGTACTGATCTGGGCCACGGTGCGAATGCTGCCCGCCGACGTGCTGGCTGACTCGCGCGCGAAGGCCGAGGAATGGATCACCGCCTCCGCAGCGAAGCCGCGAAGCATCGCGGGCGCGATCGGCATCGTCGTGATCTGGCTGGTGGTGGGCGCCGTGCTCTCGATGTGGATGGTGCAGGCACTCGAATGAACGGGCAAAGGAAGTCATCCTTCGGCCGGCTGCCGCCCCGCGGGGTGTCACCGGACAACAGGCATTCGAGTCAGGACTCCCGGCTATCGAAGGCCCGCAGGCGCCGGAAGCCGCAGGGTGAAGCAGGTGCGACCGCAACTTGAGGTGACCCTGACACTTCCGCCATGCGCGTCGGCGATCGCCTTCACGATTGCCAGTCCGAGCCCGGCGCCTCCGCTTTGGTGCTGCCGCGCCGGGTCGACGCGGTAAAAGCGATCGAACAATTTGGGCAAGTGCTCGGGGTCGATTTCAGGCCCGGGATTCTCGACGCTGACTTCAACAGCGTCTGCAAGCGCGATCGTTCTGACCGTCAAGACCTGTCCTCGCGGCGTGTAACGCAGCGCGTTGGTGATCAGGTTGCTCAAAGCCCGTCGCAGCATCAGGCGGTTGCCGGGCACGGGCAGCGCATTGCCTTCGAGCACGAGTTCGATCCCCGCCTCCTCCGCCCAGGCCTCGAAGTAGTCAAACAAGGCGCGCGCCTCCGCGCTCAGGTCGACGGCCTCCAGCTCAGGTTGCGCCAGGCGATGGTCGGCCTGCGCCAGGAACAGCATGTCGCCGATCATCTTGCCCATGCGTTCGAGTTCCTCCAGGCTCGAGTACAGCACCTCACGGTAGGCGGCCGCATCACGCGCCTTCGACAGCGCCACCTGGGTCTGCGTCGTCAGACTCGTCACGGGCGTCCGCAGTTCGTGGGCGATGTCGGCCGTGAAATGCGTCAGGCGGGTGAAGCTGCCCTGCAGGCGATCGAGCATCTGGTTGAACGAAGCCACGAGGGGATCGAGTTCGATCGGCACGGCGGCGGCATGGAGCCGGACGTGGCGGTGGCCGGAGGTGGTGCCCTGCGCGGTGGCGCTGATGCGCCGCAAGGGTCCGTGCCCCCATCGAACCGCCAGGCCCGCGGCCACGACGGCGACGATGCAGGCCAGCAGCGTGCCGCCCCACAGCCCCCGGCGCAGCGCCGCGAGGTACCGCAGGTGTGGCTCCATGGACACCGCGACCAGCACGGTCTCGTCCCCGATCCGAATCAGCGCGCCCCGAAAGACTTGATCCTTCAGCCGCCACACGCGCAGCGCGTTGCCATCGAGACGGCTCGACGTGGCACCGGCGCCGGCCACCTCGAAGAGTCCAGCTGGCGCAGTCTCGAAGAGCGCCGTCCCCCGCGCGTCATGGACGCTGAAATACACCCCGTGGTGCCCTGCCACGGCGCGCCATAGCCGGCCTTGCAGCACCAGACGGTCCTCGGTCGCCGGACTGGGCCCCAACGCCGAGGCGAGGGAATCGGCCACCGCCCTCACCTCGCCCAGATCCTGCTCGGCGAAGTGCACCGCCATCGACCGTTCGACCAGCGCGGTGAAGATCACGAACAGCACGGTCATGGCGGCGCCGACCAGGACCGTGATGCGCAGCGACAGCGAGAGGGGCCGCCGCCCTGCGCGGTCAGATCTCATCGGGCAGGTCCAGCATGTAGCCCATGCCGCGCACGGTCTGGATCAGCTTGAGCTCGAACGCCTCGTCGACCTTCGATCGAAGGCGACGGATCGCCACGTCGATGGCGTTGGAATCGCTGTCGAAGTTCATGTCCCACACCTGCGATGCGATCAGCGATCGCGGAAGCACCTCGCCGCGCCGTCGCACCAGCAGTTCGAGCAGCGCGAACTCCTTCTGCGTCAGGTTGAGTTTCTGGCCGGCCCGCGTGGCGCGCCGCCGCGGCAGGTCCAACGACAAGTCCGCCACGTCGAGCCGGTCGGACTGCAGGGGGGCGCTGCCGCGGCGCAGCAGCGTGCGCACCCGGGCCAGCAGCTCCGAGAACGCGAAAGGCTTGACGAGATAGTCGTCGGCACCGGACTCCAGCCCCTTGACCCGGTCGTCCACGCTGTCGCGAGCGGTCAGGAACAGCACGGGCGTGCGCCGTCCGGCCTGGCGCAGCGACTGCAGGATCCGCCACCCATCGACGTCGGGCAGCATCACGTCGAGCACGATGAGGTCGAACTCCTCGGTCATCGCGAGGTGGTGGCCATCCAGCCCGGTCCGCGCCAGTTCGACGACGAACCCGGACTCGCTCAACCCCTGGCGCAGATAGTCGCCCGTCTTCTCTTCGTCCTCGACCACCAGCAGTTTCATGACCCGTCCTGACGGCTCCCCGCCGCAATGGCAGCCGAAGGCTGCCGTTTCGCACTGTAGGCACGTCGGCCGATCGACAACATGACCGTTGAATGACATGAATGTAATGCGCTGGTCATTCGTCGGTTCGGACCCCGCCGCCAACATCGCTGCATTCCTGAACCGACGTATGGAGAAGCCGAATACATGAGCAAGCATCAAGCTTCGCTGCTGGCCCTGCCGCTGCCTTCACGCCGCCGTTTCGTGCACGGCCTGGCGGCAGGCGGCGTCATGCTGGGCCTGGCGCAACTGGGTCGACACGCGCGGGCGGCCGAGACGCCGGCCGCCCGCACCGGCACGCCGGTGTTGCGCGGCACCGAATTCAGCCTCGAAGTCGCCGAGCTGCCGGTGAACTTCACGGGCTCGCCCCGCATGGCGACCGCCATCAACGGGTCGATTCCTGCCCCGACGCTGCGCTGGCGCGAGGGCGACGAAGTCACGATTCGTGTCACCAACCGACTGCGCGAGGCGACCTCCATCCACTGGCACGGGATCATCCTGCCCTACCAGATGGACGGCGTGCCCGGGATCAGCTTTGCCGGCATTGCGCCCGGCGAGACCTTCACCTACCGCTTCAAGGTCGAGCAGAGCGGCACCTTCTGGTACCACTCGCACTCCGGCATGCAGGAGCAGACGGGCATGTACGGCGCCATCGTCATCGATCCGCGAGACGGCGAGACGATCCGCGCGGATCGCGACCATGTGGTGCAGCTCTCCGACTGGACCGACGAGGATCCGATGCGGGTCTACTCCAAGCTCAAGGCCCAGGGCGACTACTACAACTTCAACCAGCCCACCGTGCTCGACTTCTTCCGCGACGCGTCGAGTGCGGGCGTGAAGGCGGCGCTGGACAAGCGGCGCATGTGGAACCAGATGCGCATGAGCCCGGCCGACCTGGGCGATCTCTCGGCCGCGACGCTGACCTACCTGATGAATGGCACCACGCCGGCCGGCAACTGGACCGGCCTGTTCCGGCCTGGAGAGCGGGTGCGGCTGCGTTTCATCAACGGCGCCGCCAACACCTTCTACGACGTGCGCATCCCGGGCCTGAAACTGGTCGTGGTGGCCGCCGACGGCGTGAACGTCGAGCCGGTGACGGTCGACGAGTTCCGCTTCGGCCCCGGCGAAACCTACGACGTGCTCGTTCAACCCAAGGACGACGCATACACCGTTTTTGCGCAGTCGATGGAGCGCAGCGGGTATGCGCGCGGCACGCTGGCCGTGCGCACCGGGCTGGCGGCGCCGGTGCCTGCAACCGACCCCCGCGAGTGGCTCACGATGACGGACATGATGGGGGACATGGGCGCCATGGCCGGCATGGACCACGGCAGCGTGGGGAAGATGGATCACGGTGGCATGGCTGGCATGTCCGGCATGAATCACGGCGCCCAGGGCAAGGCTCCGATGGCCGGCATGGACCACGGCAGCATGGGCGCCATGCCCGGCATGCAGCACGGCGGCATGGCCATGGACCACAGTCAGCATGGCGGCATGGCCGGGATGGCCGGCATGGCTGCCGGAACTGCGGCCCCGAGCACCAAGGTGCGGCATGCCCGCTCGGAGTACGGCGCGAGCACCGACGCACGCGTCGACACGCCCCGGACCAACCTCGACGACCCTGGGATCGGACTGCGCAACAACGGGCGGCGGGTGTTGACGCTGGCCGACCTGGGCACGGTCGGTGGCCCGATGGATGCCCGCGGTGCAGAGCGGGAGATCGAACTGCACCTGACCGGCAACATGGAGCGCTACACCTGGTCGTTCGACGGCCTGGAGTTCGGGCAGTCCACGCCGGTGGCGCTGCGCTACGGCGAGCGCGTGCGCATCATCCTGCACAACGACACGATGATGACGCACCCCATGCACCTTCACGGCATGTGGAGCGAACTCGAACAGCCCGACGGGCGCTTCCAGGTACGCCGCCACACGATTCCCGTGCAGCCTGCGCAGCGCATCAGCTTCCTCACGACACCCGACACGGTCGGCCGCTGGGCCTGGCATTGCCATCTGGCCTTCCACATGGACGCGGGCATGTTCCGCGAAGTGGTGGTGGCCTGAGCATGCATGCAACGAACCCGAACAATTCCATGACTCGATTCCCCCGCATCCCGCTGGCCGCCGCGGCGCTGGCGTTCGCCTTGGCAGCCCCCACGGCCCGCGCCGCACAGGATGCGCCGATGCCGGGCATGCAGCACGACGCGATGCCGGCAGTGGGCATGGCCGCACCCGCCGACACCCGCGATCCGCACGCCTATTCCGGCGGCTACACCCTGGAGTCGGGCCCGTACGCCCTGCAGGGCAAGCGGCAGCTGCGGCTGGGCGACGAGAAGGCCTTCGCCACGGTACTGTTCGACAACCTCGAGGCGGTGCGATCGAACGGCAGCCACTCGCAGGCCTACGACGCCATGGCCTGGTTCGGCCGCGACTACGACCGGCTGGTGATCAAGGCCGAAGGAGACGTTGCCAGCGGCAAGGTCCAGGAGGCACGCACCGAGGCCCTCTGGAGTCACGCCGTCGCCACCTTCTGGGACGCCCAGCTCGGCCTGCGCTACGACAGCGGCACCGGCCCCGACCGCCGGTGGCTCGCCTTCGGCGTGCAAGGACTGGCACCGTACTGGTTCGAGGTGGACGCCACCGCGTACCTCGGCGAGGGCGGCCGCACGGCGCTGCGGCTCGGGGCGGAGTACGAGGCGCTGATCACGCAGCGGCTCATCCTGCAGCCGCGCATCGAGGCCAATCTGTACGGCAAGAGCGATGCCGGGCGCGACCTCGGCAAGGGCTTGTCCGATGTCACCGCTGGCGTGCGGCTGCGCTACGAATTCAGCCGCCAGTTCGCGCCCTATGTCGGCGTCGAATGGTCCGGGCGCTTCGGCGAGACCGCCGACCTGGCCAGGGCCGCGGGCGAGCGCACCCGCAACACGCGCTATGTCGCCGGCGTTCGCTTCTGGTTCTGATCGCGTCCGCCCTCGGTACGCGCTGCGCTCCGCCAACGTCTTTTTCCATCCGCACAAACTTCAACCGGAGAAATGTCCATGAATCAGATCCTCAAATCGTTCTCGGCCGCTGCCGTGCTCGCCCTGCCCGCGCTGGTCTTCGCGGCCGGCGACCACGGCGGCATGCACGGTGACATGAAGGATGGCGCCGCGCCAATGGCCGGGCACGACATGGCCGGGATGCACGGCGACGCGCATGCATCCAGCGCCGGCATGGCCGGTGATCCCGCCAAGGCCGGCCGGACCATCGCCGTGGAGATGAACGACGCCATGCGCTTCACGCCCGATCAGGTGACTGTCAAGGCGGGCGAGACCGTGCGCTTCTACATCGTCAACAAGGGCAAGGTGCCGCACGAAATGGTGATCGGCACGGCCGAGGAAATCGACGAGCACGCAGCCATGATGCGCAAGATGCCGGGCATGGTGCACAAGGAGGCCAATCAGATCACGCTGGCCCCCGGGCAGCGCGGCGGCATCGTCTGGCAGTTCGCCAAGGCCGGCACCGTGACCTACGCTTGCCTGGTGCCCGGGCTCAAGGAGGCCGGCATGGTGGGCACTGTCCGGGTCGAATAGATCCCGTGTTGGCGGCGCGGCCTCAGGCGGCGTCGCACACCAGGGCCTCGATGATGGGGCAGGGCTGCACCTCCCCGGTCGAGATGCACATGGCCAGCAGATGATTCAGCGTCGCTTCCATCCGCGACAGGTCCCTGACCTTGTCCCGAATCTGTTCCAAGCGTGCCGACGTCACGGTCCGCACGGCACCCCGGTTGCGCCCATCGGCAAGGTCCAGCAGCGTCGCGATCTCCTGCAGCGTGAAGCCCAGGCCTTGCGCGCGTTTGATGAAGCCGATGCGGTCAACCAGGCTTGGCGCGTAGTACCGGGTGCCGCCGCTGGGCGGCGGCACCGGCAGCAGACCCCGGCCCTGGTAGTAGCGAATCGTCTCGACACCGACCCCCGCGGCCCGCGCCAGCCGTCCGATCGTCAGCGGGCGGACGGCGGGCTTGCTCGCATGTCCTTCGTGCATGACCGAAGCATAAGCGCACACGCCGTAGCCGACCCCAGCCTCCGTTTGACGTGCGTCAACCTTTGAACGCCACGGATGCCTATGATCCAAGCATGCGTTCCCAGGCACGACCGTGATTCGCTTCACCAGCACCCGAACCAAGCGCCGCACCGCATTCACGGTGCTGCTGGTCTGGTTGTTCGCGACCGCGGCGAGCTGGGCCAACGCCTGTGTGATCCAGGACCGCCACACCCACATCCATGGGTCGGAAGACCCACAGAGCGTTTCGGTGCAGACTCCGCTGGTCTCGCCCGGCCACTTGGGGGCGGACTCCGATCACCCCGAGAACGCCGGTGCAGCCAAGAGCGCCTGCCTGAAGTTCTGCGGCGATGGTGCTCAGACGCTCGCCAAAGCGAAGCTCGGCATCGATCTTCTCGATCTCCCGATGGCGCCGCCCCTGGCGCTCGCCTGGACGACTCGCCAGGCCGCTGCGACGCCCGCCAGTGCCTGGCTGGAGCTCCCCGCTCCCAGCCCGGGTCTGCCGCTGCGAACCCGCTTCTCGCGCCTCGCGTTGTAGCGATCCGCGGCGCCTGGCGCCGGGCCGTGCGCCCGACCGTCTTCGCCGCCCCCGTGTTCCGACTTGACTCTGTACCCGCGTACGGAGTTCAGACTCGGACATCCACGCTCTGGGCGGTGCCATGCACCGCACACAGGGCCATCCACTCCAAAGCCAATCCAATCCTCTCGACCAGGAGTTCAACATGACATTCGTCCGTACCTTTCTTTCGATCGCTGCCCTGAGCACCGCAACCCTCGCCGCGTCGTCCTGGGCTGCCTCAGACGATCAGCACGACAGCCACCACCCTGCCCCGACCTCCGCGGTCCAGGTCGCGCAGGCCACGCCGGCCAAGCCCGGGATGGGCATGGGCGCAGGCATGGGCGGCGCAGCGGCCATGCCCGGCTACGCCGAGCAGATGAAGGCCATGCGCGAGATGCATGACAAGGTGATGGCCGCCAAGACGCCCGAAGAGCGCAATGCGCTCATGTCCGAGCAGATGAAGCTCATGCAGAACGGCATGACCATGATGGGTGGCATGGGTGGCATGGGGGGCATGGGCCCAGGCGCCATGATGGGGGCCAAGCCCGGCGACATGGCCGCCCGCCAGGGCATGATGGAACAGCGCATGGACATGATGCAGTCCATGATGCAGATGATGATGGACCGCATGCAGTCGGTCCCGGCGACCAAGTGAGGGCACGGACCATGGCCCCCACACCCGCCACGCAGGCGCCGCCGACACCGGCGTCCTACGGCTTTCACTGCGAGATCGCCGATACCGACTTCGCGAAGGCGGTCTGACCTGCCCCGGGAATTTCGCCCACTCGGTTACTTGAAAGTGGCTCCGCGGTGGATGGAATCGTGATGTTGCCGGAATTCGACGGGTGTGCGGTAGTCCAGGCTCGAGTGCGGACGCACATGGTTGTAGTGCCGGCGCCATT
>OEIU01000255.1_pt1 | contig 53357 bp, 46 predicted proteins | sample 1539221 | NCBI WGS metagenome assembly OEIU01 (sample SAMN03792071, study PRJEB22550) | activated sludge metagenome | feature: wastewater treatment plant; material: activated sludge; isolation source: Wastewater treatment plant of a petroleum refinery complex | place: Argentina: Zarate | collected... | reverse complement strand
CCCGAGAACAGGCCGATCACGCGCGCGAGCACGCCGGGCTCGTTCTGCACCAGCACCGAGAGCGTGTGCGTCTCGTTCGGATCGTGGCGATCTTCCAGGAAGTAGGCGGATGCGGGCTGGTTCATGGTCGTCCCCTTGAATGCTTTCTCGTCACGCCACGGCGCGCTTACCGGTGGAAGTGACCTCCGTCCCGACCCAGTTGCGGAACAGATCAAAATCGATATTGCCGCCCGACAGGACCAGGCCGACGCGCTTGCCGGCGAGCTTTGGCCTTTCCTGCAGGGCCGCGGCGAGCGCGGCCGCGCCGGCGCCCTCGGCGAGATTATGCGTATCGGTCCAGTAGGCGCGCACGGCTGCTGCGACCTCGTCGTCCGTGACCTGCACGATGTGCGAGGCGCCCTTGCGGATCACCGCGAGCGCATCGGCGACGGGAACGCGGGTCGCCATGCCGTCGGCCAGCGTGTTGCTGGTCTCCGTCGTCACGACCTTGCCAGCGGCAAACGACAGCGCGTAGGACGGCGCCTCGGTCGACTGCACGCCGACGATCTCGGTTTTGCGGCCGAGCAGGTCGCGCGCCATGATGCAGCCGCAGATGCCGGAGCCCTGCCCGATCGGCACATAGAGCACGTCGAGATCGGGCGCCGCGCGCAGCAGTTCGAGCGCGTAGGTCGCAACCCCGAGCACGAGGTCCGGATGGAACGACGGCACCATGTGCAGGCCGTCGAACTGGGCGCGGCGTTGCGCCTCTTCGGCCGCCGCCTGAAAATCCTCGCCATGTTCGACGAGCTCGGCGCCGAACGCGCGCATGGCGCGGTTCTTCTCGACCGAATTGCCTTTCGGCACATAGATGACCGCGCGAACGCCGTGGCGGCCGGCGGCGAAAGCCAGGCTCTGGCCGTGATTGCCGCGCGTCGCCGAAATGATGCCCGGAATGTTCGCCCGCTCGCGCTTCAGGCGGTCGAGATAGACCAGTCCGCCGCGCACCTTGAACGCGCCGATCGGCGTGTGGTTCTCATGCTTGACGACGACCTGCGTGCCGAGCCGCTCGGCCAGCAGCGGCCAGGCGTGCGCCGGCGTCGCCGGCACCGCCTGCCCCACGATCTCATGCGCGCATTCGAGTTCGGCGAGGTCAAACACTTCTCGATCCTCTCGCACGCTTGTCATCCCCGCGAAGGCGGGGATCCAGTATTCCAGAGGCGGTCGAATAAGACCGAGACGCCGCAGCGTACTGGATCGCCCGGTCGAGCCGGGCGATGACAGTGGAGTTTGTGCTTAACATCCTCACACCAGCGCCTTGCCGCCGGCGAAGGCCGCGGCCGTTGCCTCGTCGGTGGCTTCCACCGGCAGCAGCATTTCATTGTGCGCCTTGCCGGACGGAATCATCGGGAAGCAGTTTTCCAGCGCGGCGACGCGGCAATCGAACAGCACCGGGCGCTTGACCTTGATCATCTCCCTGAGCGCGCCGTCGAGATCGCCGGGCTTGATCGCCTGCAGGCCGACGCAGCCGAACGCATCCGCCAGCTTGACGAAATCAGGCAGCGCCTCCGAATAGGAGTGCGACAGGCGGTTGCCGTGCAGCAGTTGCTGCCACTGCCGCACCATGCCCATGTACTGGTTGTTCAGGATGAAAATCTTGATCGGCAGTTCATACTGAACCGCCGTCGACATCTCCTGCATGGTCATCTGCACCGAGGCATCGCCCGCGATGTCGATCACGAGGCTGTCGGGATGCGCGACCTGCACGCCGAGCGCGGCCGGCAGGCCGTAGCCCATGGTGCCGAGCCCGCCCGACGTCATCCAGCGATGCGGCTCCTCGAAGCCGAAGAACTGCGCCGCCCACATCTGGTGCTGGCCGACCTCGGTCGTGATGTAGGTGTCGTGGCCCTGCGTCGCCTCGAACAGCTTCTGGATGGCGTATTGCGGCAGGATGATCTCATTGTTCTTCTTGTAGGACAGCGAGTTGCGCGCGCGCCACTTGGCGATCTCCTGCCACCAGGCCTTGATGTCGGGCTTCTTCGCTTCCGCCTTGAACACCTGCAAGAGGTCGCCGAGCACGTTGGCGGCATCGCCGATGATCGGCACGTCGACGCGGATGTTCTTGTTGATCGAGGACGGATCGATGTCGATGTGGATCTTCTTCGAGCCCGGCGAGAACGCATCGACGCGGCCGGTGATGCGGTCGTCGAACCGCGCGCCGACGCACAGCATGACGTCGCAATCATGCATCGACATGTTGGCCTCGTAGGTGCCGTGCATGCCGAGCATGCCGAGCCAGTTCTTGCCGGATGCCGGATAGGCGCCCAGCCCCATCAGCGTCGAGGTGATCGGGAAGCCGGTAACTTCGACCAGCTCGCGCAACAGCCTGGACGCTTCGGTTCCGGAATTGATGACGCCGCCGCCGGAATAGATCACCGGCCGCTTGGCGGAAGCCAATAACGCCACCGCCTTGCGGATCAGCTGCGCATCGCCCTTCAGGCGCGGGGCGTAGGAAACGTGCACGTCGGACTTGCGCGGCGGATGATAGGTGCCGGTTGCGAATTGCACGTCCTTGGGCACATCGACCAGCACCGGGCCGGGACGGCCCGAGGTCGCGACGTAGAACGCCTCATGCAGCACCTTCGCCAGATCGTTGACGTCGCGGACCAGCCAGTTGTGCTTGGTGCAGGGACGGGTGATGCCGACGGTGTCGCATTCCTGGAACGCGTCATTGCCGATCAGGTGAGTGGGAACCTGTCCGGTGATGCAGACCAGCGGGATCGAATCCATCAGCGCGTCCGTCAGCGGCGTCACCATGTTGGTGGCGCCGGGGCCTGAGGTCACCAGCACGACGCCGGGCTTGCCGGTGGAGCGGGCATAGCCCTCGGCGGCGTGGCCGGCGCCCTGTTCGTGGCGGACCAGGATGTGCTCGACATCGCTCTGCTGGAAAATCTCGTCATAGATCGGAAGCACCGCGCCGCCGGGATAGCCGAAGAGGTGCTGGACGCCATGATCGATGAGCGCGCGAACGATCATCGCGGCGCCGGTCATCTGATTGGGGTCGTTGCTCTGGTCGGTCATGGTCTGCTCCGGATGCGCTGTTGCCAGCGGCTTTTGGTCTGTTTCGGGAAATAAAAAAGGGCCCGAGAGGCCCATGCACACCGCCTGAATGTGGGTGGCCGTCAGCCACCCCCGGCGGTGCGCCTGGGTACGACTACGATAAGGGCAAGTTTGGTAATAATATTACGCATTTTGCGGCTCGGACTTCCCAAAGATTGCGCGGGTTATACCGCCCGTTCCCCGGAAGTCAAGGGATAGGACGCTTTCGGCCCGATTTAGTCAGTGTAACTGCGTTCCGGACGTTCGGCGAGGGGGAATTTCACGCGGTGCAGCTATGCAGCATCGCTTCGAGGTCAACCCAGGCTGAGCGATCCCCTCGCCGCCTCTGGCGTCACCCATTCAAATTCCGGCAGTTGATGCCGGAACCAGGTGAATTGCCGCTTGGCGTAATGGCGGGTGTCGGCGCGGCCGGTCTCGGCGGCCTGATCGCGCGTGACCTCGCTGCTCAGATAGCGGATCAACGCCGGCACGCCGTGGGCCTTCATCGCCGGCAGCAGCGGATCGAGCTTGCGCGCGGCAAGCGCTGCGACCTCCTCCAGTGCGCCGGCCTCGAGCATCGTATCGAACCGCGCATCGATCTGCGCGTAGAGCTGGTCCCGTTCGGGTGCCAGGAACAGCGCCGTGAAATCCCCCGGCGGCAATAGCGGCGGCAGGCCTTCGCGGTGCCAGTCCGGCAGCGCGCGGCCGGTCGCCTCGATCACCTCCAGCGCCCGCGCAATCCGGGTACGATCGCGGGGCTTGAGCCGCTCGGCGGAGACCGGATCGCGCCGCGCCAGTTCGGCATGCAGCGCCTCGACACCACAGCGCTCCAGCCGGGCGCGCACGTCCTCGCGGATCTCGGGTCGGATCGGCGGCACCGCCGACAGGCCCCGCGTCAGCGCCTTGAAATAGAGGCCGGAACCGCCGATGAAGATCGGCAGCCGCTTTGCCGCCCGCGCCTCGGCCAGCACCTTTTCGGCATCCGCCACCCAGGCGCCGGCCGAGAAATTGACGGATGCATCGACGTGACCATAGAGCCGGTGCGGCGCACGCGCCTCCTCCGCCACCGTCGGCCGCGCCGTGATGATGCGCAGATCGCGGTAGACCTGCATGGAATCGGTATTGATGACGATTCCGCCGGTCTTTTGCGCCAGTTCGAGCGCCAGGGCCGACTTGCCGCTGGCGGTCGGCCCTGCGATAAGCACGGCCTTGTTCAAATCGAGCCGATACGCCTGCATGTCCCTCGTCGCCACCCTCATCTGCAACCCGGCCAATCCCGCGCTCGACAGCACCATCGTCGACGGCGCGCTGGCCGTGCTCCCCTCGCCCGGCACGGCGGAATGGCTGTTCAACGAAGTGGCAGTCGACATTCCCTTCGACCATCAGGTCAAGAGCCCGGACGAGATCAAGGCGATCGAAACCCGCCTGCAGCAGGCGCGCGGCGATTTTCCGATCGACATTGTCGTGCAGCCTGCGGCCTTCAGGCGCAAGAAGCTTTTTCTGGCCGACATGGATTCCACCATGATCGGCCAGGAATGCATCGACGAGCTGGCCGACTTCGCCGGGCTGAAGGCGCATGTGGCAGCCATCACCGAGCGCGCGATGCGCGGCGAAATCGAGTTCGAGCCGGCGCTGCGCGAGCGCGTCGCGCTGTTGAAGGATCTCCCGGTCGGCGTCGTCGACGAGGTGCTGGCCAGGCACATCACGTTGACACCGGGCGGCCGCGAGCTGGTCATGACCATGCGCGCCAACGGCGCCTACACCTGCCTGATCTCGGGCGGCTTCACGCCGTTCACCAACGCGGTCGCGGCGAAGATCGGCTTTCAGGAAAACCGCGCCAACGTGCTGCAGCTACGCGACGGCAAATTCACCGGCGAGGTGGCCGAGCCGATCCTCGGCCGCGCCGCCAAGCTGGCGACGCTGATCGAGCTTCGCGAATCCTTCGACCTCGACGAGATCGATACGCTGGTCACCGGCGACGGCGCCAACGACCTCGGCATGATCCAGGCGGCGGGACTCGGCGTCGCCTACCACGCCAAGCCGGCGGTAGCGACCGCCGCCGCCGCACGGATCGACCATGGCGACCTCACGGCGCTGCTCTATGCGCAGGGATATCGGCGCGAGGAGTTTGTGGAGGGATAAGAATTTGGCGTCGTCCCTGCGAACGCAGGGACCCATACCGCGTTGTCCTATCGATCAAAGCCAGATGGCTGACGTCTTCCAAAACAATTAGTGCCGCGGCGTATGGGTCCCTGCGTTCGCAGGGACGACAGCGTTGTTCGGGTCGCCCTACTGCACGCTCAGCGCCACGAACCGCAGTTCGCCCTCGCCGTTCGACACCAGCAGCAGCACCGACTTCTTGCCGTCCTTCTTGAGCTGGTCGACCCGCTTCTTGATGTCGGCGGCACTGGTGACGGCTTCCTGCGCCACCTCGACGATGACGTCGCCGGCGGAGAGCCGCTTCTCGGCGGCGTCCGAGGTGCCATCGACGCCGGTGATGATGACGCCCTTGACGCTCTCCTTGATTTTGTACTTCGTTCGCAGATCCTTGCTCAGCGCAGCAAGGTCGAGGCCGAGCGCCTTTTGCGTCACCGGCTTCTCAGTTGGCTCGTCCTTGGTCTTGGCGGCGGCCTGCTGCACCTTGTCATTGTCCTCCAGGCGCCCGAGCGTGACCTTGCGGCTCTCCTCCTTGCCCTTGCGGATGATGACGACGTCGACCTCCTTGCCGACCGCGGTGTCGGCAACGACGCGCGAGAGATCCTTCGGGTCCTTGACGTCCTTGCCGTCGAACTTGACGACGACGTCGCCGGGCTCGATGCCGGCGGGCTTCGCCGGACCCTTGTCGTCGACGCCGGCCACCAGCGCGCCGCGGGCAGGCTTGATGCTGAGGCTTTCGGCGATCTCGTCCGTGACCTGCTGGATGCGCACGCCGAGCCAGCCGCGGCGCAGTTCGCCGAACTGCCGGAGCTGGTCGACGACGCCGGCCACCGTCTTCGACGGCACCGCGAAACCGAGCCCGATCGAGCCGCCGGTCGGCGAGATGATCAGCGTGTTGACGCCGACCACTTCGCCCTCGAGGTTGAACAACGGTCCGCCGGAATTGCCGCGGTTGATGGAGGCGTCGGTCTGGATGTAGTTGTCGTACGGTCCCTGGCTGATGTCGCGGTTGCGCGCCGACACGATGCCGGCGGTGACGGAGCCACCGAGGCTGAACGGGTTGCCGATCGCTATCACCCATTCGCCGAGCCGCAGCTTGTCGGAATCGCCGAACTTCACCGCGTTGACCGGCTTCACCGGCTTGAACTTCAGCACCGCGATGTCGGTCTTCTTGTCGACGCCGACCAGCTCGGCCCTGATCTTGGTGCCGTCGTTCATGATCACGTTGATCTCGTCGGCATCCGCGATGACGTGATTGTTGGTGACGACGACGCCGGAGGCATCGATGATGAAGCCGGAGCCGAGCGAATTGGTCTTGCGCGGCGTCGGCATCTCGCCGCTCTTGTCGCCACCCTTGGGCGATCCGCCGCGGCGATTCTTGAAGAAGTCGTCGAAGAACTCCTCGAACGGCGAGCCCGGCGGCAGTTGCGGCATCTCGGTCCGGCCACCCTTGGCCTCGACGCTCTGCGAGGTCGAGATGTTGACGACGGAATCGATCACCTTCTCGGCGATGTCGGCGATACCGTCCGGGCCGCGCGCGCTGGCCGACACCGGGGCCAGCAAGCTGGCGGCACTGAGCGAGATCGCAATCCCCATCAGGCGCAGGCGCCTCGTCATGGTGGGTCTGGCACCAGTCATATCGGCTTGTCTCCAAAGAGTCGTATTTGGCTCCACAGTGCGCCCGAACGGGTCCGAGGCGCAAGCATCTGGAACCGGTATTCCGCCGGAAAACCGGGCCGGGCCGGCTCACGATTACGTTGGCGCAGCAGGCGTTTTTCGTCGGCGGCGCCGCAGGCATTACGGGACGCGAAACGAGCCAGAAGCTGTATTCACCTCGACGGGCAATTACACGCCGGTGAAGGCCGAAAGTTCCAGAGTTCGTGCTTAAGGTCGTCCGGCGGTAAATTCCCTACCGCCGCACGAACCAGATCAGAAGCAGGCCGATCACCGCCGAGACGATGCCGACGGTCCGCAGAATATTGTCCGGCGTTGCCAGCGCACTCTTCATCGCCCGGCGCATCCAGGCCGGGCTGGCGGCGAACATCAGGCCTTCGAGCACGAACAGGATGCCGACACCGATGAGGAAGTCGGCGAACGCTATGGACCTCACGGTTGGCTTCCCCCAGCTAATCGAGCGCTTCTTGTTTTTTTGCCGGCGAAGCGTCCTCCGCTTCGCCGTCGTAGGTGTTCCTCGCCGGAGGCCTTACTGCTTCGGTGCCGCCGACGCCGAAGGCGCCGCCGGCGGATGGCCGGACGGATTGGCAAAGAAGCGGAAGAACTCGGAATCCGGCCGCAGCAGGAAACGGGTGTCGTTGGAACGCAGCCCGGTCTCATACGCCGTCATCGAGCGATAAAAGGCGAAGAAATCCGGATCGCGGCCGTAGGCCTCGGCGAACAGACGGTTGCGCTCGGCGTCGCCCGCGCCGCGCGTCTGCTCGGCGGTCGAATTGGCCTCGGCGACGATGACGGTCGCCTCGCGGTCGGCCTTGGAGCGGATCTCCTGCGCCTTCTGGCCGCCTTGCGCGCGGAACTCCTGGGCCTCGCGCTCACGTTCGGTCTGCATGCGCTTGTAGACCGCCTGGCTGTTCTGCTCCGGCAGATCGGCGCGGCGGATCCGCACGTCGACCACCTCGATGCCGTACTGGTCGGCCTCCCGGTCGAGTTGCTCGCGGATGCGCGTCATCAGGGTCTCGCGTTCGTCACGCACCACGTTGATGAAGGAGACCTCGCCCAGCACGCGGCGCAGCGCTGCGTTCAACAGCGTGGTGAGCTGGATGTTGGCGGCCTGGATCGAGCCGATGCTCTGATAGAAGCGCAGCGGGTTCTTGATCCGGTAGCGCGCGAAGGCGTCGACGACGAGCCGCTTCTGGTCGGACGCGATGACTTCCTGCGACGGGTTTTCCAGATCGAGGATGCGCTTGTCGATGCTGATGACGGTGTCGATGAACGGCGCCTTGAAGTTCAGGCCCGGCTGGGACACGACGTCGACCGGCCGGCCGAGCCGGACCACGAGCGCCTGCTCGGTCTGCGACACCGTGAAGATCGAACTGTAACCCACGATCACCACGATGAACAAAAGGATCAGGGTGACAATACCTGCGATCGGAGACCTCATCGCGTGCCTCCGCTCGGCTGCTGCTGACCCGTCGTCGGCGGCGGCCGGCGCGGCGTCAATTCGCTGAGCGGCAGATACGGCACGACGCTCTGTGCCGAATTGCCTCCGTCATAGACCAGCTTCTCGGACCCGCCGAGAATCCGCTCCATCGTCTCCAGGTAAATTCGCTGCCGCGTCACGTCGGGCGCCTTCTTGTATTCGTCGTAGACCTTCGTAAAGCGCGCGCTCTGGCCCTTGGCCTCGGCGACCGCCTGTTCCCTGTAACCTTCTGCGACCTGCAGTATCTGCGCGGCGCGACCGCGGGCGTCGGGAATGACGCGGTTGGCGTAGGTCTGCGCCTCGTTCTGCAGCCGCTCGAAGTCGGCGCGCGCAGCCTGCACGTCGCGGAACGCGTCGATCACCTGCGCGGGCGGGTCGACCTTCTGCATCTGCACCTGCGTGATCTGAACGCCGGAGCCGTAGCTGTCCAGCGTCTTCTGCATCAGTTCATGAACGGCCTGCTCGGTGGTGTTGCGGGCACCGGTCAGGATCGGCTGGATCTGCGAACGCCCGATCACCTCGCGCATCGCGCTTTCGGCCACCGCCTTCACGGTGCCCTCGGGATTCTGGATGTTGAACAGGAAATCGCCGACGCCATTCGGCTTGATCCGCCACAGCACCGTGAAATCGACGTCGACGATGTTTTCGTCGCCGGTCAGCATCAGGCTTTCTTCCGGCACGTCGCGCATGGTGCGGCCGCGCCGGGCGGGGTCGTCGATCAGCGACATGCCGATCGAGAGCGTGGAGACGCGCAGCGCCTTCGGCAGCAGCACGGTTTCAATCGGATACGGCAGATGATAGTTCAGGCCGGGCTCCACGGTGCGCACATGCTTGCCGAAACGCAGCACGACGCCGAGTTCTTCCGACTGCACGCGGAAGAATCCGGACAAACCCCAGATCGCCAGCGCACCGACCAGCACGAGCGCGATGCCCATGCCGCTGAAATGGCCGCCCGGCAGAAGCTGCTGCAGCTTGTCCTGGCCGCGCCGCAGGAGGTCCTCGAGATCCGGCGGCCTTGGCCCGACCGATTGCGGGCCCCCGCCGCCCCACGGTCCCTTGGGACCCTGGCCCCACGGTCCTCCGCCTTGATTCTTCCACGGCATGTAAACTCTCCTCTGCGGGGGCCCGGCCCCACCGGTGGGGCTGAAAGCCTGGGCCTCGCATATCCGGTCGGCTTTATAGGGGACCGCTAGGTCCCTTACAACGCAAGCTTACCGCTCGAAGCAGCTATGCTCGCAGCCATAATTGTCAATGCAAACATCGGTTAGCGAGGTTAACGCGCCAATTAAGGCTTACTGCGCCGACGATATGTCACATAGGAAAACTCGGCACTGTCGTGCGGTCCGGCCGGATTCCGCACCCGCGCCACCTCCTCCCACACGGCAGCGTCGATGGCCGGGAAATGCGTGTCGCCGTCGGGCCGGGCATGCACCTCGGTAATCTCCAGGCGATCGGCGTCATCCATCCATTGCGCGTAGATTTCGGCGCCGCCGATCACCGCGATTTCAGTGGCGAAACGCCGCAGCGCATCGCCCGTGGCGATCGCCTTCGCGTCGGTGAAGGAATGGGTAACCACGACGCCGTCGGCGCGAAAGGCCGCATCGCGGGTCACGACGATATTGGTCCGCCCGGGAAGCGGCCGGCCGATCGAGACGAAAGTCTTGCGTCCCATCACCACGGGCTTGCCTGTCGTCAGCGCCTTGAGGCGCGCCAAGTCGGATTTCAGCCGCCACGGCATGCCGCCCCGCGCGCCGATCACGCCATTCTCCGCAATTGCGGCGACGAAAACGATTTCCATCAGCGCGTCCCTTGTGCCAGAGCCGTCAGCGCCGGACCGCCGACGCGGCAGGTCGTCCACTCATCCATCAGCTCGGCGCCGAGCGATTTGTAGAATTCGATCGACGGCGTGTTCCAGTCGAGCACGGACCATTGCAATCGCGACCAGCCGTTAGCCACACACTCTTTTGCAAGATGCGCCAGCAGCGCCTTGCCGATACCCTTGCCGCGCAGCGCCGGACGGACGAACAGATCCTCCAGATAGATTCCGGAGCGGCCGCTGAAGGTCGAGAAATTGACGAACCAGACCGCGAAGCCGGCCGGCGCGCCATCCCATTCGGCGATGTCGCAGAACAGCCGCGGATTGTCGCCGAACAGCGCGGCGTCGATGCCGGCCTCGGTCGCCTCGACCTCGTGCAGCAGCTTTTCGTATTCGGCGAGTTCGCGGACGAATGACAGGACGAGGCCTGCCTCGCCGGGGCGCGCGCGGCGGATATCGAGAGACATCAATCCCTCACACCGCAACCTCGGCCTTGATATGCGGGTGCGGATCGTAGCCTTCGAGCGCGAAATCCTCGTAGCGGAACGCGAAGATATCCTTCACGGCAGGATTGATCTTCATGACAGGCAATGGCCGCGTCGGCCGTGTCAGTTGCAGCCGCGCCTGTTCGAGGTGGTTGGAGTAGAGATGCGCGTCGCCCAACGAATGCACGAAATCGCCCGGCTTCAATCCGGTCACCTGCGCCACCATCATGGTCAGCAACGCATAGGACGCGATGTTGAAGGGCACGCCGAGAAACACGTCGGCGGAGCGCTGATAGAGCTGGCAGGAAAGCTTGCCGTTCGCGACGTAGAACTGGAACAGGCAGTGACAGGGAGGCAGCGCCATCTTGTCGACGTCGGCCGGATTCCAGGCGCTGACGATCAGCCGCCGCGAATCCGGGTTGCGCTTGATCATGCCGATGACGTTGGAAATCTGGTCGATGCTGCGCCCGTCCGGCGCCGGCCAGGAACGCCATTGCGATCCGTAGACCGGGCCGAGATCGCCATTGGCGTCGGCCCATTCATCCCAGATCGAAACGCCATTGTCCTTGAGATATCTGATGTTGGTGTCGCCAGCGAGAAACCAGAGCAACTCGTGCACGATCGCCTTCAGCGGCAGCCGCTTGGTGGTCAGCATCGGAAACCCGGCCGACAGGTTGAACCGCATCTGGTGACCGAAGATCGACAGCGTACCGGTGCTGGTGCGGTCGTGCTTCTCCGCGCCGTCGCTGAGGATACGTTCGAGCAGGTCGTGATACTGGTTCATGGCGGTAGCTTCGGGCCTTCTATCGGAGACGCGAACTTAGCGGCCGGGACCGCCGATCGACAGCGATTCGACGCTCACATGCTGATTATACCCGGAAAAATGATGATCTCCGGCACAAACGGCAAGGGGCGGAAACTGCGTCCCGCCCCTCACCCATCATGCTGATTTAGTGGATTAATTCACCGGCTTGAGCACCGGCGTCCACTTCGCGATTTCGTTCTTCACCAGGGTTCCCAGCGCCGCCGGCGTACGATCTGCGGGCCCTGGGATGACGCTGCCGAGTTCGAGCAGGCGCTTGCGCACGGCCTCGTCGTCGAGCGCCTTCACCACCGCGGCGTTCAGCTTGGCGACGACATCCGGCGGCGTTCCCTTCGGCGCGAAGATCGCGTTCCAGGCCTGGGCCTGGAAGGCCGGCAGGCCGGCCTCGGTGGTGGTCGGGACGTTGGGCAGCGACGGGTTACGCTCCGGCGTCGCCACGGCATAGGCCTTGATGGTGCCGCCGTTGACCTGCGGCACGGCATTGACGATCTGGTCGCACATGTAATCGACCTGACCGGCTACCAGCGCGTTCATCGCAGGCCCCGTGCCGTTGAAGGGCACACCGGTCGGCTTGACGCCGAGCACCGAGTTCAGGAGTTCGCACGACACGTGGGAAACCGAGCCGATGCCGGCATGGGCGGCGTTGACCTTGCTCTCGTTCGCCCTGACGTAGGCGATGAACTCCTTGAGATCCTTCGGCGGCAGATCCTTGCGCGCCAGGATCAGGATCGGCGTGCCGGCAAGCAGCCCGACCGGCTCGAAATCCTTTTCCGGGTGATAGGCGAGCTTGGGATAGAGCGGCACGGAAGCCGCATGCGTGCCCATGTGCCCGGTGATCAGCGTATAGCCGTCATTGGCGGCCTTCGACGCCCGCGTAGTGGCGGTGGTTCCGCCGGCGCCGACCACGTTCTCGATGATAATGGCCTGGCCGAGCGTCTGCGCCATATGGCCGGTGACGATGCGTGCGATGACATCGGTCGGACCGCCCGCCGCGAACGGCACGATCATGGTGATATTGCGCGTCGGATAGGTCTGCGCCTTGGCCGGCGCAGCAAGCAGTGCGAGCCCGGCGAGCGCAGCCAGGCAGCCGCTCGCCAGCGAGCGTCCATACGAATACATGTTAAGTTCCTTCAGCCCGTAAAACAAATGCCGGCTCTCCCAAGCCGGCATCTGCCTCTAATATCAGTTCACGCGAAGTCGGCCAGACTTCAACCTGCGGCGCACCGCCGCAGGCCAGTTCCGGGCCGCAGGTCAGTTCTCGGACTCGACGAACACCTCATCGCGTTTCTTGCGCAGCGCCGGCAGGACGGTCAGGATCAGCAATGCCGCCGCGATCGCCATCAGCACCGCGGACAGCGGACGGGTCACGAACACCGACCAGTCGCCGCGCGAGATCAGAAGCGCCCGGCGCAGGTTCTCTTCCATCAGCGGTCCGAGCACCATGCCGAGCAGCAGCGGGGCCGGCTCGAAATCGTGCTTGATCAGCCAGTAGCCGACCAATCCGAACACGCCTGCGAGGACGACATCCGTCGGCGCGTTGTTCACCGAGTAGATACCGATGGAACAGAAGATCACGATCGACGGGAACATCAGGCGATACGGCACGCGCAGCAGCCGCACCCAGATGCCGACCAGCGGCAGGTTGATGATGAGCAGCATCAGGTTGCCGACCCACATCGAGGCGATCATGCCCCAGACCAGCTCAGGCTGCTTCTGCATCACCTGCGGACCCGGCACGATGCCATGAATGGTCATCGCGCCGACCATCAGCGCCATCACCGCGTTCGGCGGAATGCCGAGCGTCAGAAGCGGGATGAACGAGGTCTGCGCCGCGGCATTGTTGGCGCTCTCGGGCGCCGCAACGCCCTGGATCGCACCACGGCCGAACTTCTGCGGCGTCTTCGATATCTTCTTCTCGAACGTATAAGCCGCGAAAGATGCGATCACGGCGCCGCCGCCCGGCAGGATGCCGAGGATCGACCCAAGTACGGTGCCGCGCAGGATTGCCGGGGTTGAATCCCGGATATCCTTGGCCGTCGGCATCAGGCCCGAGACCTTTTGCTGGACCAGTTCCCGATCGCTTTCGCCGCCGGCATCGAGATTGCGGATGATCTCCGCAAAGCCGAACAGGCCCATCGCCAGCGTGGCGAAACCGAGACCGTCGGCCAGTTCGGGAATGTTGAACGCCATGCGCGAGGCGCCGGTTTCGATGTCGGAGCCGACCATGGAAAGCAGCAGGCCAAACACGATCATCGCGATCGCCTTCAGCACCGAGCCCTTCGCGAGCACGACCGCGAAGATCAGGCCGAGCACCATCAGCGAGAAATATTCCGCAGGCCCGAATGCCAGCGCGAGCTTGGTGAGCGGCGCGCCCAGAATCGCAATCAGCACGGTCGCGACGCAGCCGGCAAAGAACGAGCCGATCGCGGCGATCGCCAGCGCCGGACCGGCGCGGCCCTGCTTGGCCATCTGGAAGCCGTCGAGCGCGGTGACCACCGAGCCGGCCTCACCGGGGATGTTGACCAGGATCGACGTGGTCGAGCCGCCATACTGCGCACCGTAATAGATGCCGGCCAGCATGATCAGCGCGCCCACCGGCGGCAGGCCGAAGGTGATCGGAAGCAGCATGGCCACGGTGGCGATGGTACCGATGCCCGGCAGCACGCCGACCAGGGTGCCGACCAATGCGCCGATCAGGCAGAGCAGAATGTTGACGGGGATCGGAATGGAGGCTCCGCCGAGGAACGCGGGGGTCCACTGCACGAATTGGAAAACGACGCCGAAGCCGAGTCCGAGATTTGAAAAAATATCGCCCATCACACCCTCACCGGATCATGAAAGTCGGCAGGAGCTGCAGAGGCAGGCCGAGCGCATAAGGAAACAGCAGCGCGCAAAACGCTGTGAGGCAGACACCGACGATCAAGGTTTCCAGCCATCGTGTCTCCGCCGTTCCGCAGGCAGCGATCATGAAGCTGGTCAGCGCCGCGAAGATCATGCCCATCGAGCGGATCGTGAGGGCAAACGACAGGATCGAGAGGGTCACAAACAACGGGCCCCGCCAGTGATATTTGGCAAGATGCGGGCCTTCGGTCAGAACGCCGACGGCGGCAATGGCTGCGCCGAGCCCCAGCAGCAGGGTTGCGAACATCCGCGGTGCCGTGCCGGCACCAAACGAGAACCCGCGCATGCCTTGCAGGTCGCTCGACGCCCACAGGGCGAACAGGGCGATAGCCATCATGGCTATTCCGCCGAGGAAGTCCTGCGGATTTCGAACCCATTTTGGCATGATGGATTTGACCGGCGCTTGGCCCGGCGTAACGCTCATCGATACTCCTCCCCAAAGGCGGCTTCGCCCGCTTGTTTGGATAACCTGGAAGCTTGTCCCGGAAACTTGCTAGCGACTTTCGCCGGACAACGCCAGCAAAACCAAAAACGTAATCGGGCCGCACGGAAAATGACGCCTTAAGACCATAATCGACATTCGCTCCGGAGCGGCCGACCGCAACCCTGCGATGGCAGCACAGCAAACTTCTCCCCCGCCGCGGGGCCGGGAGCATCGCGATCACGTCCGCACTGCCGAAAATCCATGCAGCGCTGATGGTGTGCCGGCTGCGTTCGGGATGGTCGAGCCCGTGGCGAAACCGCAACTCGGCGACACCAAAGCGAAAGCGGGAAGCCCTGTTCCCCTCCCGTTCAGGCTCCCGGGGCCTGTTTTTCTCCGCGCTTGCACCCTATATTGGGGGTGCCGGTTCGCCGGCTATGGAAATAAATGACCGTCGCAATAAACCATTCGGACCCGGGGGCGGTACCCGGCGCCTCCACCCAAGCCCATCCCCAGGATGGGTTTCGGCGGGGGCGAACTAGGATCGACGAGGGCGTAAAGGGCGCGTTTTTTCTCGGTATGGTTCCGCCGTTATCGGGCTATGCAATAGTTGCAAACGACAACTATGCTCCGGTTGCTCAGGCTGCGTAACGCAGTTTGAAAGACCACTCTGAAGTCCTAGCGGGTTAAGCTCCGCTAGGCGGGGTCCGGAGGCACCTGGCAACAGAAGCCTCCACTTTATTTTTTTTCGCCACCGGCCGACGGGGCCGTTCTGCCGCATTTCGGTCTGTCACGGCTGCTGACCTGCGGCTCTCGCCGGGGTAGCATGGGCACAAGGGGGCGAGTCGGGCGACCGGCGGCCCAGACGTACAGGACGACCATGGCGACCGATCATATCCGTTACGACGTGCTGGCGCGCGACGCGTTGCGCGGGGTGTTGCGCCGCGTGCTGACCGACGCCGCCGAACACGGCCTGCCCGGCGAGCATCATTTCTTCATCACCTTCCTGTCGACCGCCGACGGCGTGAAGCTGTCGCCGCGGCTTCTGGCGCAATATCCCGACGAGATGACGATCATCCTGCAGCACCAGTTCTGGGACCTGGTGGTGACCGAAGATCGTTTCGAGGTCGGCCTGTCCTTCGGCGGCATTCCGGAGCGGCTGGTGGTGCCGTTCGCGGCCATCAAGAGCTTCCTCGATCCGTCGGTCCAGTTCGGTCTGCAGTTCGAGCCGGCGGAAGGCGCGATGGAAGCGCCGCCCGCCAAGCTGCCGGCGGTCCCGGCGCCATCCGCCCTGCCCGCCACCACCGAGCCGGAGCCCGTCGTGGAAAGCACCGACGAGCCGGCGAAGACGGGCGAAGGCGCCGAAGTGGTGCGGCTGGATCGTTTTCGCAAGAAATAATCCAGGCGCGGGAAGAACCGCGACCCTGTAATGTTCGTTTCGCCAGTTACGGCGCAACGGACATGATGCATGGCTCAATCAGCAAAGACAAAGAACAAATCCACCCGCAGCGAGACCGACAGCTTCGGTCCGATCGAGGTTGCCGCCGACCGCTATTGGGGCGCGCAGACCGAACGCTCGCGCCAGAATTTCAAGATCGGCCAGGACCGCATGCCGGTCGCGGTCGTCCATGCGCTTGGCCTCGTCAAGCTCGCCGCCGCCGAGACCAACCGCGAGCTCGGCCTGCTCGATGCGCGCAGGGCCGGCGCGATCATCCGCGCCGCGCGCGAGGTGATCGACGGCAAGCTCGATGATCACTTCCCGCTCGTGGTCTGGCAGACCGGCTCCGGCACCCAGACCAACATGAACCTCAACGAGGTGATCGCCAACCGCGCCAACGAGATGCTCGGCGGCGAACTCGGCGCCAAGGCGCCGGTGCATCCCAACGATCACGTCAACATGAGCCAGTCGTCGAACGACGCATTTCCGACCGCGATGCATATCGCGGCCGCAAGGCACATCACCGCCGACCTGATACCGGCCCTGAGTGAACTGCACCGCGAACTGCGCAAGAAGGAAAAGGCGTTCGCCAGGATCATCAAGATCGGGCGAACCCACAGCCAGGACGCAACGCCGCTGACGCTGGGACAGGAGTTTTCGGGCTACGCCGCGCAGGTCGAGAGCGGCATCGCGCGGCTGCGGAGCGCGGTGAAGGAGCTGCTGCCGCTGGCGCAAGGCGGCACCGCGGTCGGAACCGGGCTCAACGCGAAGCCGCGATTTGCCAGGCTGTTTGCCAGGCACGTTGCCGTGATTACCAGGCTTCCCTTCACCAGCGCGCCCAACAAGTTCGAGGCGCTGGCGTCGAACGATGCCTATGTCATGGCGCATGGCGCGATCAATTCGGTGGCGACCGGGTTGTTCAAGATCGCCAACGACATTCGCCTGCTGGGCTCGGGGCCGCGCTCCGGCCTTGGCGAATTGATCTTGCCGGAAAACGAGCCTGGCTCGTCGATCATGCCGGGCAAGGTCAACCCGACGCAGTGCGAGGCGATGACCATGGTGTGCTGCCAGGTGTTCGGCAACCAGACCACCGTCACCATCGCAGGCAGCCAGGGGCATTTCGAATTGAACGTCTACAAGCCCGTATTGGCATATTGTATGATGCATTCCATTCGATTGCTGTCGGACGCGGCGCGCTCCTTCACCGAACATTGCGTCGTGGGCATCCGCGCCGACGAAAAGCGAATCCGCGAATTGATGGAGCGTTCGCTGATGCTGGTGACCGCGCTGGCTCCCAAGATCGGATACGACAACGCGGCGAAGGTCGCCAAGGAGGCGCACGCGCGGGGCACGACATTGAAGGAAGAAGCGGTACGTCTCGGTTTGGTGAGTGCCGCCGAATTCGAACGACTGGTACAACCGGACAAAATGACACACCCGGGATAACGCCCCCGGGAAACTACGGAGGAGGCGCATAACTTATGGATCGCACGTAAAGAATGAGGTTGATCATCTATCGCGATCGCGTCCACGCATGGTAGGAGCAGGAAATATTCAGTTTTCGCAGAGCGAAATTTATTTTTTGATGCTATCACTACGCGATACACGGGGATTCCGAATGACCATTCAATTTGCTTGTGCACGACGCGACATTTTTTCGACCAATGAATCATCATGCCTTCGAGTCGCCGGATGATGGAGGCGAACATGGGAGACGTGATCAACCTGAAGCGATTCAAGAAGCGCAACGAGCGGGAAGAGTTGGCAAAGCAGGCCGATGCCAACCGCGCGCGGTTCGGCCGGACCAAGGCCGAACGTGCTCTCGACGAGCGCAGCAAGGATCGCGCCAGCGATGTTCTGGACCAACACAAACTCAATGACGGAGACGCGTCATGAAGTCGCCCGTGGTCAAACGCTCGATCGTGGTGGCCGGCCACAAAACCAGCGTCAGCCTCGAGGAGGCGTTCTGGAACGGCATGAAGGAAATCTCGGGCCTGCGTAACATGACGCTGTCCGAACTGGTCGGGGAGATCGACGGCAATCGCCAGCAGGGCAATCTGTCTTCGGCGATCCGCCTGTTCGTGCTCGACTACTTCCGCACCCGCGCCATGCCGACGGCGACAGCCGTTCCGGAAGCGCAGCGAGCGCAGGCCTGAGGCACGATCGGAGCGAGCGCGCCGACGACGCGCCCGCCCTGCTCGATCGCGGCGCTCAATAGACCAGGCCGGTGCCGGGCGGCTTTTCCAGTGCCGCGGCCAGCGAGCGATATTCCTCGCATCCGGTGCCGCAAATCGCCGCGATGCGGGCGAGATGATACGACGCCTGGTCGCGATTGCCCTGCTCGATCTGCCACAGCCCGTAATACTGCCAGGTCAGCACATGGTTCGGGTCCGCCTTCAGCGCGCGCTCGTACCAGGTCTGCGACAGTCTGTAGTCGCCGAGCTTGCGATAGGAGTAGCCGATCAGATTGGCGACGCCCGCGTTGTCATCGTGGCCGAGCGCCTTGAGCTGCTCGATCGCCGTAGCATAGTCGCCGCGCTGATAGATCGTCGCGTGCGCGGCACGGTAACCCTGGCGGAATGCATCATCGTCGGCGCTGGACTGCTTGGGCGCCTTCTTCTTGGCCTTGGAGGTCGACTTCGGCGCCGACCTGGTGTCCGGCGGCGGAGGCGCGGCCGACGGCGGGTCGCCACCGCCACCGCCACCCGCGGCAAAGGCCGGAATGGACGGGGACAAGACGATCAGGGCGGTTGAAAGCAGTGCAAGCGTTGCCAGTCTGATTGCCGTTTTCATCATGCGAACCTCCGGTTTTCCTAGCGTTGAGCGAAGCCACGGTCCAGCCTGAGGTAGAGACCCCGCCGTGACCGGACTATTCCCGCCGGCCGCCTGGGACACGCGGGCGGCACGCTGGACGCGCATGAAACCAGCGGCTATCTATTTGACCGCCATCGCAATTCTGCCGCAAGCGGAACCTGGCAAAGACCAGACAAGCATCCCTGGAGAGAGAAATGGACCTCGCAGAGCCGATCACGCGCCGCGATTTCAGTCCATTTTCGGAAGCTCTCCATGCCGGCCCATCTCGTTCTGGATTCCATCTCCCTCGCCACCCCTGACGGACGCCCGCTGTTCGACGGACTGACGCTCGCCATTGGCGGCGAGCGCACCGGTCTGGTCGGCCGCAACGGCAGCGGCAAATCGACATTGCTGCGCCTGATCGCGGGCGGGATCGAGCCTGCCGGCGGATCGGTGCAACGCATCGGTTCGATCGGCATGCTTGCGCAACTGACCGACGAACGTCTCACCATCGATGAAGCGCTCGGCGTTGCCGGCGGCCTCGCCCGCCTGCGCCGGCTCGAACGCGGCGAAGGATCGCTCGACGACGCAGCGGAAGCGGATTGGACGCTGGCGACGCGGATACAGGCGGCGCTGGTCGAAGCCGGACTGCCCGCATTGCCGCTGCACCGCCAGATCGTCTCGTTGAGCGGCGGCGAACGAACCCGCGTTGCATTGGCACGCCTCTTGATCGAGGCGCCGGATCTGCTGCTGCTGGACGAGCCCACCAACAATCTCGACGCGGACGGCCGGCGGGCGGTGGCGCAACTGCTGGAGCGCTGGCAGGGCGGCGTCCTCGTCGCCAGCCACGACCGCGCGCTATTGGAACGGGTCGACCGCATCGTCGAACTGACGCCGGTCGGCATCACGATCTTTGGCGGCGCGTGGTCCGACTTTGCGGCAGCGCGGGAAGCAGCGCGCGCCCGTGCCGCCGACCATCTCGACCGCGCGACAGATGCGCTGCGTAACACCGAGCGCGCGCTGCAGAAGGGTCGCGAGAAAAAGGCGCGCCGCGACAAGGCCGGCCGCGCCTGGCGCGCCAAGGGCATCGAGGACAAGATGTTCATGGACCGCGAAAAGGAGCGCGCCGAGAACAGCGCCGCCCGCGACAGCCTGCTCGCCGCCCGCCTGCTCGGCGATCGCGTCGAAGCGCTGGAGACGGCCAGGGCGCAGGTCGAGATCCTGACGCCGCTGTCGATCGACCTGCCGCGTACCGGCCTGCCCGGCGGCCGCGAACTGATCGCGCTGAAGGACGTCGGGATGAGCTTCGGAGAGCGCCATTTGTTCGGGCCGCTGTCGTTCGAAGTGCGCGGACCCGAGCGGATCGCGATCCGCGGCGCCAACGGCTCCGGCAAGACCACCCTGTTCCGCCTGCTCACCGGCAAACTGACACCCACAAGCGGCGACATCGGCCGCTTCACCGACCGCATTGCCGTGCTCGATCAGCATATCGGCCTGCTCGATCCCGGCTTAAGCATTCTGGACAACCTGCGCCGCCTCAATCCCGAGCTCACGGCCAATGAAGCTCACGCAGCGCTGGCGCGCTTTGCATTCCGCAATCGTGCAGCACTGCAGATCGCGGGGAGCCTCAGTGGCGGCGAACGGCTGCGCGCCGGCCTGGCTTGCGTCTTCGCGCGGCCGCGGCCGCCTCTCCTGCTGCTGCTGGACGAACCGACCAACCATCTCGATCTGGCTTCGATCGAGGAACTGGAAGGCGCGCTGAAGGGCTTTGACGGCGCGTTGATCGTGGTCAGCCACGACGAGGCGTTCCTGCAGGCGATCGGGATCGAAGGGGAGATCGTGCTCGATGCCTCCGGCGACTTGTTATGAATCCGACCTGTCAATTCGAATGACAGCGATCAGGTCCGGGTTGCATTTCGTATGGAAGTCATTTGCCAGCCACGAAATAGAAGTCCTGCCTGCCGGAAATCGAGCCGTAGCTGAAAGGCTTTTGCCTGCGGCCGGTCGCCTCCATGACGTCGTCGCGCACGAAATCGAACAGCCTCCGGACCTCGACGCCGGGCGTCGGAAGATTCCTGACGAAGGCAGACGTGAACGGACTGTTGGTCCCGTCGCCATCGAGCGCGGTCTCGCCATCCTTGGCGGCATAAACCACCAGCGTTCCCGCCTCCGGCTCGACCGCGGCCAGACCTCGCGATACCGAACGGGATGCAACGGTCAGCGTGCGCTTCATCTGGTTGGCGAACGGGTTGTCGCGGCAGGCATCTAGAATGACGAGCCGTAGTTTCCGGGCGCGCTCCGCTGCATTCAGAACCTGTTCAAGTGCTACGGCTTCAAATCCAATATCGCGATCCGCGGTGATCCTGGCGTCGGTCGGAATGAGATAATTGATTCCGCCGACTTCCATGCCGTGTCCGGCATAATATACGACTGCCCAGTCCGCCGTTTCTGCACGCGCCGCGAAGTCGCGCAGGGCGCTGACCAGGTCGTCCTTTCGGAGATTGGTCAACGAAATGACTGTTTCAAACCCGGTGCGCTTCAGGACGTCGGCGACAAGGCTTGCGTCATTCACAGGGTTTGGCAATGCGGCCACGTTCTTATAGGCGGAGTTGCCAATGACAAGGGCGATGCGCCGATCATTGTTCGAGATCGGCGCGGTGGCCGTAACGATAGCTGTCGTGACGTTGGTCTTCTCGATCGATGGCGCCGCAGGTTGCGATGAAGGCAGGACGGCGAGCCGCTCTCGCGCCTTGTCCTGCGCCCATCTTGAGGCCTTCTGCGTCAATCCGAGCGTGGCCTTGAAGTCGGACCGCGCGCTGGCGAAATCCCCGAGCTTCTCGTAGGCCAGTCCACGGTTGATGTACGCGTTCGCATAATCGGGATCCAGCCGGATCACCTCGGTGTAGTCGGCAATGGCGCGGGCCGTATCGCCCTTGTCGCCGTAGCCGTTTCCCCGGTTGAAGTACGCGTTCGTATACCTGGGATCCAGCCGTATCGTCTCGGTGTAGTCGACGATGGCGCGGTTCGTGTCACCCTTCTTGCTGTAGCCGTTCCCCCGGTTGTAGTACGCGTTCGCATAGGTCGGCTCCAGCCGTATCGTCTCCGTATAGTCGGCAATGGCACGGTCCGTGTCGCCCTTGTTGCTGTAGGCGTTACCCCGGTTGTAGTGTGCGTTCGCATGGGCGGGATCCAGCCGTATCGCCGCCGTGTAGTCGGCGATGGCGCGGTCCGTTTCGCCCCTGTCGCTGTAGGCGTTGCCGCGGTTGTAGTACGCGTCCGCATATCTGGGATCTTGCCGTATCGCCTCGCTGTGGTCGGCGATGGCACGCTTCGTATCGCCCTTGTCGCGATGGGCAATGCCCCGACGGGTGTAGTTTATGGATGGCCGCCCCGCGCTGGAGTTGATGGCATGCGTGCACGCGGCGACTGCGGCTTCGCCGGTTTCGCGCAGGCAACGCTCCGCTTCATTTGCCGCTGCGGGGGCAGCGATGACGAGGATTGCAAAGCAGAACAATAATTTTCGGATCATGCGAAAGGTCCATCATCGTGCCCTGGTCGAAACCGGCATTCAGGCAATGCAGATTTATCGAGACGAATAGTCGGGCTTTATGACCTAAATCACAGTGCCTGGCTCCAAGGACCGCGGACGCGCCAAGTGATCCCTGCTTTGCCGCGAAACCAGGCGGCTGCGACAATGAGTCCCGAGTCCTAGTGCGGACTACTTAGTCGCAGGTGAAGTCAGGTACGACGGGATGCGGAAACGGCGACGGTGAGAGATACGAAATCGGACCAGCGATTATATCTATTTCATACGGTCTTTGAAAATCTAACTTTCTGTCAATCCCACCGATTGTTCTTCAACGTCACGGTCAAGTCGCAGCTGTGCTTGGCCCCACAACCATCGCAATTCATTCATCCGATTCAGGAAGCTCTTGGAGGCGGCTCTTAGAAACCTTCTGAGCACCATCGTTTTATCGAACATTCTGCCCGTCCAAGGGCAACTTCGACCATTTGTTTCATGTTTTCATTGGCTCTCATTCGCGAGCTCGGTTGGTCTTCGAGACGCTTCAAGTGTTCCCATTTTTTCTGCAACTCCTCCACCTCAACTTGCATTTGACGCATGGACCGCTTGAAATCAGCTCCATCTGCGATCATGTTAGGTATAGTTAGCCAAGCGGAGACTTTGTAGGCGTCAGCCGAATGTGTTGCTATCGCGTGACAGAGTTTGGCGTACAGGCAACAAGCTTCCTGTGTAAACTCTGATTCGTCTTGAAACCATGCCAAAGGCAATAGCGCGAGTTCAAACGTCTTGTGAAGGCGACCAAGAATATCCGGTCTGTTTAGAAGCGAATTCGCGAGTCGCGTAACCAAATCGAATGCTCGCTTCTTGTCGGCCTCTGGAAGCTTGGGTTTCGAGGCAAGGCTTAGTTTCGCTAGCTCCGAAGAAGAGCTCAGGGTTGGGATGTCTAGTTCTCCGCGAAATACGACCTGCGCCCAAGCTTCCCAATCCACCTCACTTGAACCTTTGTTCGTTTCATGGGCGCGCAATTGTTTCTCAGCAAGGATTACTCGCTCCGTAAAAGGAAGCCTTTTGGACGCGTTCTGCAACCAGTTACCTAGCGCTCTCGAAAATTCAGCGCTCTCCCCGAGATCTCCAGTGTATTTGAGCACAGAAGCTTCGACGTGAGATAGCGGCGCTGGTAATGCCACGCCTTCTCTGATCATAAGCGCGAATTTTCCCACTTTCTTATTTGTCAAATAATTCAGCTCCCAATATATACTCTCGCTCATTCGCGAAACATCTATCACCGCGAACTCGCATTCGTCTCCAATGCGCTCCACGGCTCTCTTCCAGAACGCATCTGATGAATGGAAAATTTGAGTTCTAGGCAGAACTATTCGTGGGAACCACGTGGACAGAAGTTGTACTTTTTGAGTAGCAACAAGAAGCTGCTCTTCATTATTGATGATGAACCTATTTGACTTCGGAAAAATACATCGGAAAGCGCGGCTGATTACGAAAAGTGCGAATGCAAACAAAAAGAGTGAAGGTAAGTTCGCGACGAAAGAGTTTTCATAATTATGCTTAGGAGAAACTACCGATGCCACGAAAAGGAGGACCAACCCTGCCGGCAGGAAGAAGAAGAGCGCTGCGGCGCGATCTCGAAGCGACGACCTAGGTGAGCGCATAGTTCCGTTGTCCAAGGCCACGGCAGTGAAACTTGCTCCGATCTTACCTGAAATCGATTTCATGGTGAGATCATCCGCAATTGAGTTGAATGGCCTGAGAAATAGCAGCGTGCGCTTTTTCCCCTCTCGCAAAACGAAGCCCAAAGATAAGAACGCGAAGCCGATGATAAAGGGGAAAACGATTTCCAGTAGGGAAAGGTCATCGGTCAGTTCCTTTCGTTGCTGGAAGTACACCGACCCCATAATCACTGTCGCTGCAAAGTTGACGACTAGGGTGAGTGCGCCGACGCAGATCAAAGACGCGCCAAGTATTTGCCTCGCAGATCGAAACATGCAAATCCCCCGCGCGTTTTGACTCCAGACTTGCTTCAAGCTAGTTTGCGAGCAATTATAATCCGGGCCGTTGCTATCCGGATAGTTAACTACGTCACATGCGGCGCATAAAAAAGTTCGGCAGAAGCAGGTATCGGCTTTTGGCTCGGCGAATATATTCGATGCGCTGTGCCTCTGTTTTTCATCGTCTGCCTACTGGCTGCCATGATCTGGCTAGTCACACGATAGGCCTGCCAAGTCGTGAGATTGGAATCACCTTTCCAAGGCGCACACACGTACACCTATAGCAGTTCCTACGGTTGAACGTCGCGATATGGCATCCCTTTTCGGTACAACTAGTCGACCCGCGAACATGGGCTTATCGGTGTCATCGGTGACGTCGAGTGGATTGCTAAGCAAGTCAATCGCGCCATCAAAGTTGCCCGTCTCGGCGAGTGCGGCCCGCTAACGTGTCCATGAAGGCCGAAATCTTCGACTCCGTGAGCTCACACGCTCGCGTCGCGTTCGCCAGGGCCTTTTTTTCCATCGCGAACGTTGGAAGCCGGGCTCATAGCCTGCAGCCACGCGGGCCGGTTCAAGCAATTGGAAAGCGAGGCTCGGCTGTCCTCGCCGCGTTCAGCGAACGGCGTACAGTTGTCGATTGCGCTTTGCGCGCAGATGCGCTCAACGCTATTGGTGGGTACGTGGCGGCCGCCGAGCGTCAGTGCCAACGAAGTGGCATCGCTATCCGATAGGCTCCTCTCACCGGGCGCCCAGATTTCGATCACTTCCGACAGATCGCGCAACGCCTCGTGCAGCCTCGACATCATTATCAGCGCGGCGCCACGAAGACCCAAAAAAGTGGCAAGCGCCGCCGTTTCGCCGTCTCCGCTTTCGTCGGGAGTCGTCTGCGGATTCACGCCATGTACGTCGACAAGCTCGATGGAGTGGTTGACGCGGCGTTTTTCGGGAAGATGTCGAACCAGTGGCGGGAGGAACAGCTTCGCTGCCCGCGCGAGATCGGGCGGCACCAGGAGGCCGACAAATCGTATCTGGACAAAGGTGTCGAACTTCTCGACCTCGCACGGAATGCTCAAAGACTGTTCGCGATGCAGGAATCGCGCGAAAAACGCCGGCCGCTGAATTTCGTACTATCGAACTGCAACTGGGAGGATGGCGAAGTGGTCGCGACCTTTCGCGAGCGGTTTGATATGCTTGCGGAAACCGCGACCACCGCCGCGCGCACTGAGACGGACGCGAGCACGAAATCAGCGAAAAGTGAGATTTGGCTGGGGGAGAAGGATTCGAAATCGATCGGCCCTGCACACATTGGCTTGCGGCAAAATGGGAATCGGACTTTCGGAGTTGGTACAAGGGTTGCGGAGAAAAATGCATTCTCCGGACCCTTTCGAGAGCAACTGAAGGGGCTCCGCCCAAAACATCTGCAAAATCGGCGGAATCTTGAACCCTTGGCGCCTGGGAAGTACGACGAACCAAATTTGGCTGGCGGAGTGAGAGGAACTGGGATCGAACCTTCACCGCCCACCCTGCGGTACTCATTGGGAACCATGAGTACCCCGCGCCATTTGCCGGACGGACGGCCTGCTCCAGGGTGCGTGTAGGACAAGGATCCTAGTTCGATCGCGGCGGCGGTGGGTTGGCGAGTTGCGGCGTCAGCGCCAGCGGCGGACGCGGCTTCGGCCTGGCGGCACCCGGGGCCGGCCGGACATCGATCGGCGGCGGCAACGGTGCAACCTGCGGCGCGCCGGCGACCGGTGCGGCCGGCGCATGGACGGTGGGCGGACGCGGCGGCGTCGCCTTCTTCGCCGGCCGCCGATCGCGGCCGCTCTTGGCGGCCGGCACGCTTGGCGAAGCCTCCGGAAGCGGCGCCTGTCCGTCCGCGGGCAGCACGATCGGCGGCGGTGCCGCCGGCGGCGGCTCGCCGCGTTCGATCGCATCGAGCCTGCGCGTTTCGTGATCGATCGCGCGCACCGCCAGCCAGGACGACAATGGGGCGATATCGACGCTGCGGCTGAGCGCGTCCGGCGTGCCCACCGCAAGCAGTTGAATCTCCGGACGCCCTGCGGTCATCGTCAGGGAAAGTGCGGCGCGGATATCGGTCTGATCGGCGGCAATATCGTAGCCGCCCGAGACGACGGCACGTACGCCATTGCCGTCCAGCGGCGTGGCCCCGACGCGAAGCCGGCCGTCGCGGATGGTAAACGGAATTTGCGCCGATGGCACCGCCAGCGCGCCGGCCGGCAGGGTGGCTTCGACGATCTGCCTCAGCCGGACGTCGTCCTTGGCCTGCCCGCTGTCGTTGGCGCGGACCGCCGCTTCGAAGGCGCGCGGATCGAGGCCCGCGATCCTGGCCCCTTCCAGCGTCAGCGTTCCGCTGCCCGACAGTGCGCCGGCGAGCGACTGGGCGCTACGACCCTGGCTGGTCAGCGTCATCTGCAGCGATGCGCGCCCGGCGGGCATCGCAAGGTTGCGATAGCGTAGCGCCGCGCCGTCCACGCCTGAAAACTGGACGCTCGCGTTCAACCCGATGCCGTTCGCGCCGGGCCGCGCATCGATCGTCGCGCTGACTTCGCCGCCGCCGATCCTGCCGGTGATGGCATCGAAGGTCAGCGATTGGCCGTCGCTCTTGACCACGCCGCTCACCGGCTGCAATTCGCTGCCGCCGGGAAGCAGGCCGCGCAACGCCTGGAACGCGACCTTGCCGCGCCAGCCCCTGGCGAGCCCGGCGCCGAGCGGCTCGCCAGGGTCCTTCCCGGCCGCACCGAGCGCGGTGGCAAAGGCCGGCGCCAGCGCAAGCTGCTCGACGCCGACTTCTCCCTCGATCTCCTTTTCCTCACTGAGCGTCACCGCGATGCGGCCGCGCAGGCGCGAGCCGCCGATACTGCTGTCGAGGTCGTCGAAGGTCAGCTTGTTTCCGGCGAGCTGCGCGCGCGCGGACAGGCCGATGTTCTGCAGCAGTGAGTCCTGCGGCTTGAGATCGAGCAGCGGTCCGAAATTGGCGCTGCGCACTTTCAGGCCGAGGCTTGCCTGCGGCTCCGCCGCCCATGGTTCGGCGGAGCCTTCCGCTTCGGCGTCAAGACCTGTCGCCGAGATCCTGGCCTTGAGCCGCAACGGCGCGCCCCACGCGCCCGTCGCGGTGCCCTCGAACTGCCCGGGACCATCGCCGGCCGAAACCACGCGGTCGACACCGAGCAACGCCAGCAGCGCGCGGCCCTGCTGGGACGACGCTTTCGAATCGACCCACACTTCGCTGCGGCCGAGCGCCGCGAGATCGAGGCTCTGGATGGCGGCGGCCGCCGGCCTGCCGGTGATCGTGGTGGCGCCCTTGAGCAGCGGCGAGTCGAGATCGGCCACCGCGCGCGCCTGGATCCGGTCGGACTGACCGGCAGGCTTGGTGAGATCGAGCGCCAGCTTCAGCCGCGCCGGGCCCGCGCTCGCTCCCATCGCGTTGAGACGCGCGGCCAGCGCCGGCGAAATCGGAACGACCAGGCTGGTCAACTGGCTGAGCGAGGCGGCACTCGAATTGAGCGCCAGCCATCCAGTGGCGTTGGTGCGGTCGAAATTGCCGGCGGCGTCCAGCGTCACGCTTTCGAGCTGGCCGATCTTCAACTGCTCGATCGAGACCTTCGACGGCGAATAGGCGACCTTCGCAAGCAACGGACTGAGCTCCTGGCCGGCGGAGCTGGCGCGGCCGACCTCAAGCGACAGCTTGCCCTCGTCCGGCCACTCGCCTTGCGGCCCGGCCAGTGACCGCGCAAAGGCGGCCGCGGCATCGAGATCGAGCCGTTCCGCCTTCAATTCCGCTTCGACCCGGAGACCGCGGTCGGCTTGCCGTTGCGCGACCACGACCTGCCCCTCCACCGTGCCGCCATCGATATCGGCCTTCATGGCGTCGATGGCAAAGCCGTCCGCCGCCACGGTGACATCGCCGCGCAGGCGAAGCGGCTTCTGGCTGCGATAGGCGGTGTCGCCGCGGCCCTGCAGCCAGGTCAGCAGCGCTTCGGGATCGGAGGACTCGACGCTGAGCGCCGCCTTGAACCGGTCAGGCGCGCCGCGCTTCCCGTCGGCTTCGCTGACCGAGACCCGGGTCGCGCCCGGCGCGCGAAATTCCAGCCGGTGGACGCGCCAGGATCTGGCATCGCCTTGCAACTCGGCCGCGATGTCCTGCAACGGGCGCCCGCCAAGCATGACCTGCTCGGAAGCAAGTTCGACCTGCGCTGATATCGGCAGAAGCGGAATGGCGGAGTTCAGCGCCTGGAACGCCGGCAGCACGCGTACCGGCTCGGCCGCGCCGTCCTTCTCCTTTGTCGATTCCCTGGCAACGAACCTGTCGGCATCGAGCTGACGCGCCGATAGCGCCGCTCGCAACAGCGGCGCCGCGCCGAACCGGATGTCGCCGCTGCCGGCGAGTTTCAGCGCGCGATCCTCGGCGCCAAAGCTCACTTCGAGCTGGTCGAGCCGCGCCGCCGAATAATCCGCCTTGACCTTGGCGGCGACGCGCCACGGCACCTCGTCGCCTTTGCCCTTCTGGGGTGCGGGCGTGGCCAGCGTCGCGGTGCCCTCGAAACGCGGCGCGCGGGCATCGAAATTCAGGAGGCCGTCGAGATCGATCGCAAGCGCGCGCTGTCCCGGATCGATGTTGAGATGGACGCGGGTGCCGTTGCCGTCGGGACCCTGGCCCGAGGAGACCCGGAACGGATAGCGCGTGCCCGAAAACATGAAATTGCCGTCGCCGCGGATCGCGCCGGCCAGCGAACGGACGTCGCCGCTGAAGGCGATGTCATTGAGCTCGAGCGTCGTGCGGCTCGCCGCGTCATGCAGCGCAATGCGGCCGGTGAGATTGAGCCGGTCGATCGCCAGCGAACCCAGATTGAACGTGCCGGCCGAGGCCGGCCAGTCGATCCGGCCCCTGGCATCGAGGCCGAGATCGAGCGACATGCGGTTGATGGTGAGCTGCGTGGCGCGCACCTCGCCGCGCATCAGGGAACCGAGGCTGAACTCGACGTCGAGCTTGTCGGCGCGCACCTTGCCGAGGTCGTTGACCCCGCCCACCACGACCGAATGCAGTTGCAGCGACGGTGCCGGCAACAGGCGCGCGTCGAGCTTGCCGCCGACGCGGACCGGCGCGCCGAGGACACGCGTCGCCTCGGCCTCGAACTGCGGCCGAAACTGGTTCCAGTCGATGAAGTATGGCCCGACCAGCGCGGCAATCAGCGCAATGATAAAGGCGATTGCCAGGCCGAGCAGCGTCGTCTGCACCGTGTCTCCCCTTGAACCGCCCCGGCGCCGGCCGCGCCACGCCGGAACCGGCCCCGGAGCAGCCCGGAATATAGAGACAAGTTCGACGAAGTCACAGCTTCAACCCGACAGAAGCCCCAACCGGCTCGAACGAGCCGGGGAAAACCATGCCGGTGGAATTGTCAGGCCTTCACCAGCTTGCCGGCAGCCTCTTGAGGCCGCGCAACACGAAGGTCGGCCGCCATTCCGCGTTGACAGCGTCATCCAGCCGCAGGTCCGGGATCCGCCGCAGCAGGGTCGAGATCGCGATCTCGGCCTCGATCCGCGCCAGTTGGGCGCCGAGGCAGAAATGAATGCCGCCGCCAAATGACAAAGGCTTCACATTGGGCCGGGTGATGTCCAGCCGCTCGGGGTGATCGGGATAGATCGCGGGGTCGTGATTGGCCGAGCCGAGCAGGCACAGCACGCTCTCGCCCTTCGGGATGCGCCTGCCGCCGAGATCGTCGATGTCCTCCAGCGCCACCCGGCCGGTCATCTGGACCGAGGAATCGTAGCGCAGGAATTCCTCGACCGCGTTGGTGATCAGCTCCGGCTTCGCCTTGAGCAGCGCGAGCTGGTCGGGGTTGCGGTAGAGCGCCAGCAGGCCGTTGCCGATCAGATTGACGGTGGTCTCATGGCCCGCGCCGAACAGCAGGATGATGTTGGCGGTCAGCTCCTCGTTGGTGAGCTTGCTGCCGTTCTCTTCCGCCTGCACCAGTTGCGTGGTCAGGTCATCGCCGGGGGTCTTGCGCCTGAGTTCGAACAATTGCTGGAAATACATCGCCGCCATCGCATTGCCGGCGTTGCCCTGCCTGATCTCCTCCGGCGACAGCGGCACCGGATCGAGAAGCCGTCCGCCGTCGCGCGAGCCGGCATAGAACGCCTCGCGATGCTCCTCGGGGATGCCGAGCATGTCGCAGATGATGGTGACCGGAAGGCGGAACGCGAAATCCTCGATCAGGTCCATCCTGCCTTGCGGGATGATGCGGTCGAGCGTCTCGTCGACGATCTGCTGGATGCGCGGGCGCATGTCCTCGACCCGGCGCGCGGTGAAGGCCTTCACCACCAGGCCGCGCAGCCTCGTGTGGTCCGGCGGGTCCTGCTGCAGCATCCAGTGGCTCATGCTGCGGAACACCGGCTCTTCCATGATCTTCGGGCCGTAGCGGCGGATGGTGCGCTCGACATAATCCTTGCCGAACCGCTTGTCGCGCAGCACGAGGCTCGCCTCGGCGTGGCGGCTGCAGACATACATCCCGAGCGGCGTCAGGTGCACCGGATCGACGGCGCGCATCCGCTCATAATGCGGATAGGGATCGCGGATGAATTCCGGGTCCAGCGGATTGAAGAGCGGCGCGCTGCCGGCCGTCTGAACATGCTCGTTCATGGTGACCTCTACTGATTGGCGCGCCGTTCAGCGCGTTTTCTCCCGGGGCGGATCGATCAAAACTCGATACATTGTTGTATTGAGTTGCATTCTCGCCTAAACTGGCCGGATGTCAAGGCTACGAACCAGACCGACAAGGGACGACACCCGCGACAAGCTGTTCGAGGCGGCGGCGCGCGTGTTCGAGGAACAGGGCATCGGCAGCGCCAGCATCGAGGCGATCGCGGCCTCGGCCGGCTTCACGCGCGGCGCGTTCTATTCGAACTTCAAGAGCAAGGACGAACTGATCATCGCCATGCTCGAGGATCACGTCGAGCAATCGATCGGGCGGATTCGCGACCTGCTCGAGCGGCACAACAGCCTTGCCGATTTCATCGATGCGCTGAAGAGCATGCATCGCAGCGCGCAGGATCCGCTCGGCCGCTCCCCGCTGCTCCACATGGAAATGATCCTGTTCGTGGCGCGCGCCGAAAAGCGCCGTCCTGAACTCGCCAAGCGGCTGCGCGCCCGGCGCAAGCTCGTCACCGACATCATCGAGACCACGGCGAGGAATGGCGGCCGGACCACCATCCTCGACCCGACATGGGCCGGAGCGCTGGTGCTGGCGCTGGAGGACGGTTTTCGCCTGCACCGCCTGATCGATCCCGAGACCACGCCACCGGACAGCTTTTTCCGTGCCATCGGCGATCTGCAGCGAACGATGGGAATCGCCACGACGTGAAGCTGATGTCACGGTCGTGACACAATGCCGGGATCGGAGTTTAGACACATTCTGCGAGCCAAGCTTGGGTATTGTTGGGCTGCAATCGGATGGCGCGCCTGAAACACCTGATCCTGATTTTGCTGTGGCTGTGCGGTGCGGTCGGCGCCGGGGCGGAGGAAGTCATTTCGCTCGCGCTGCCGATCAGGTGTCAGGTGGGCGTGAGTTGCTTCGTTCAGAACTATGTCGACGCCGACACCTCCGACAAGGTCCGCGACTACAACTGCGGCCGGCGCAGCTATGACGGCCACGACGGCACCGACATCCGGATCCGGAATCAGGAAATACAGAAGCAGGGGATCGAGGTGCTCGCCGCCGCGCCCGGCCGCGTCATCGGGACGCGCGACGACATGGACGACGTCTCGGTCAGGACGGTTGGCAAGACCGCCATCGCCGGCAAGGAGTGCGGCAACGGCGCGCTCATCGAGCATGGCAACGCTTGGGCCACGCAGTATTGCCATTTGGCCAAAGGCAGCGTCCGCCTCAAGGTTGGCGACGCCGTGACGACGGGGCAGCCGATCGGCCTCGTCGGCCTGTCCGGCGACACCGAATTTTTTCATCTGCACTTCACCGTGCGCTATCGCGGCAAGGCCGTTGACCCCTTTGCGTACGGTGCCGCGGAAAATTCCTGCGGCGGCGGCCGATCGCTCTGGGCCACATCCCTTGCCGAGCAGATGCAATACAGGCCGCGCGAGATCATCGACTTCGGCTTTGCCGGCATCGCGCCCACGATGGAGCAGATCGAATCCGGAGAGATCGACAAGCATCCGGTGACGCAGGCGTCCGATGCGCTCGTCGCCTATGTCAGGACCATCGGCCTGCAGGCCGGCGATCAGCAATCGCTCGCGGTGCAAGGTCCTGCGGGCGCTTCCGTCGCCGCCGCCAACCTTCCCGCGCTCGATCGTGACAAGGCGCAGTTTCTCGTACATGCCGGAAGGAAGCGCGGCGAGGCAGCGTGGCCGGCGGGCCGCTATGTCGCGACCTATCGCGTCACGAGGGACGGCGCGGAAGTGCTGCGAAAGACGTTCGACATCGAAGTGCGTCCGCGATGAGCGGCTAACCCTTGCCGGTGATGCCCTGCGCGCTGGGCATTCGTCCGGCAACCGCCCTCACCTTGCCGGGCGAGGCCTGCCAGATCGCGACCGCCGACAGGATGCTGACGGCAACGCCGATCGCAAAAGCTATCGTGTAGCTGCCCGTGAGGTCGAACAGCCAGCCGGTGGCCCAGGGGCCGGCCGCACCGCCCGCCAGGGCGGCCAGCATGATGGTGCCAAAGATGGCGCCGTAATGCTTGCCCTGAAAGATCTCCAGAACGATCGGACCCATCACCGCCGTCAGCCCATAGCCGAGCGCGCCCTGCGTGAAGATCATGAGATAGACCAGCGGCAACACCGGCGCGAATTTCAGCGCGACCAGCGCGGCGAAGCAGATCGCGAAGCCGGCGCAGCTGATCGCCCAGATCCATTCGCGCCCGATCCGGTCGGAGAGATGTCCGAGCCAGATCTGGCCGGGAATACCCAACAGGCCGACGACGCCGAGCGCCCACACCGCGACGTTGGCGCTGAAGCCGACGTCGAGCAGGAATTTGGTCTGGTGCACCTGCACCGCGTACCAGACATAGAGGCCGCAGAAGTAGCCGAGCGAGATCCACCAGAAGCGCGCGGTGCGCAGCGCGCGGGCCAGCGTCCAGTCGGTATTGGCCCAGACGGGATCGACGACGTTCGAGCGCGAGGCGGCCGATGTCGCCGACGGCGCCGCGTCGCCATCGGGCAGCAGGCCGATATCCTCGGGGCGCTTGCGCAGCAGGAGATTGATCGGCGCCAGCACGGCGAACACCAGAACGCCCATCGCGGTGCAGGCGGTGCGCCAGCCGGTCCCTTCGATCATGTGCTGCACCCATGGCAGCAGGGTCACCGAGCCGATGCCGACGCCGGCAAAGGCAAGGCCGATGGCCAGCCCGCGGCGGCGGATGAACCAGTTCGGCAGAAAGAACGACTGGCCGGAATAGCCGAGGCACACACTGCCGGCGCCGACCAATACGCCGATGGTGAGATAGAGATGCCAGGGCTGCGTCGTCAGCGGCGCAAGCAGGAGGCCGCCGCCCATCAGCGCGACGCCAAGCTCCATCACCGCGCGCGGCCCGAGGCGGTCCATCATGCGGCCAATCAGCGGACTGGCGACGCCTGAAGCCACGAAACCGAACGAAAACGCCCCCGCGGTGACGCCGCGATCCCAGCCGAACTCGCCGATGATGGGCGGATAGAACAGCGAGAACGCGGTGCGCGCATTGACGCCGATCGCCATGGTGACAAACGTCACCGCAACGATCAGCCAGCCGTAGAAGAAGGGAAGACGCATCACCGCATTACCGTTTCGAGCCGCGCTGTTGCGGGTCGTCCTGACAACAGGACGCTGGCATCCACGGTTTCGGAGGTCAAGGACGGCGCTTCCAATCATCGGCGTTGACCGCGCCGACCGGGATTTCACCCGTGATAATCTTCTCCACCTGCCGCACCGTCTCCAGCGCCTGGCTCTCGATCGCCGGCGGCGTCAAGCCGCCGATGTGGGGCGTCGCGATGACGTTGGGGAGCCTCGCGAGTTCGGGCGACGGCATCTGGTCGCGTGCGCGGCCGACATCCATGGCGGCGCCGGCGATGCGGTTTTCGCGCAACGCTGCCGCCAATGCCGCCTCGTCGACCAGGTTGCCGCGCGACAGGTTGATGAAGAAGGCATGGCGCTGCATGCGCGCCAGCGCCACCTGCCCGATCAGGTTTTCGGTCTCTTCGTTGGCGACCGCAAGACAGACGACATAATCGGCGCGCGCCAGCAGATCGTCGAGCGGGACATGCCCGATACCGGCGTCGCTCACGGTCGCGTAGGGATCGGCGACCAGGACCTCCATGCCCAGCGCCTTGGCGATGGCGGCGAGGTAACGGCCGATGCTGCCGTAGCCGATGATGCCGAGCCGGCTGCCGGCGAGTTGCCGGCCCATGATGATGTCAGCCTTTTGCCCGGCATGATAGTCGGCGGTGGCGCGCGAGACACCGCGCGACAGGTCGACCATGAAGCCGAGCGCGAGTTCGACAACCGACTGGACGAAGCCCGGTCCGGCCCGCGTCACCAGCACGCCGGCGGCCGACGCGGCGCCGACATCGACGTTGCGGATATCGACCGCGCAGCGGACGAAGGCGCGAAGGGCCGGCAGCGCCGGGAATATCTCGGCCGGTCCCGCAGTGAGGCGATCGGCGACGATGATATCGACCTCGCGCGCCGCCGCGATCAGGCCCGCGGCGTCGAGCGCATCGTTCGCGTCATGCAGCCTCACCTCCGCGAGCGCCTGCAGGCCGCCGAGGGCGCGCGCGCCGTAATACTGGGCGCGGGATTGCGGCGTATGGGTCAGCAGTATTTTCAACGCTCAAGGCCTTCCCGATTCAGAGACCGGCACGTTCGGCGTGGCCGGCGGGCACATCTATGGCCAAGCCGTCGCAGCATGCAAGGCGGCCGGCAATCTCATTGCCCTACTTGCTCCGCGCGATGGTTGTACCATCCCAGTCTTCGCCGGCGGGATTTTCGAGCTGCTGACGACAACGCTCGATCATCGCCGATGACGCCGCATCCTGTTTGCGGATTTCGCGCGCCCGCTCGAAGGCGCCGATCGCGGCCGTAAGATCCCGCGCGCGCCAGGCGGCAAGCCCGGCTTCATATGAGGCCACCCAGTCGCGTGTATCGTCGATCTCGCCGGCCATGCCGAGCAATTCATAGATCTGCAGCCCGCCGGCGCGGCCATAGACCGCGAGCCGGTCGAGTTCGCGCACCACGATGCGCTCGCCGGCAAGCCGGCGCGTTTCGGGACCGATGATGATGGTGGAGCCGTAGGCCTTGTTGGTGCTCTCGAGCCGGCTTGCAATGTTCACGGCGTCACCGATCACGGTGTAGTTCAGCCGCACCTCCGATCCAATATTGCCGACCAGCATGTCGCCGGAATTGATGCCGATGCGGATCCCGACGGAATGGCCGTGGTCGTCGATGAGGCCCGCCTCTTCCACCGCACGCCGGCATGCCAGCGCGGCGCGGCAGCAATCGATTGCATGATCGGGATTCGGCGACGGCGCGCCCCAGAACGCCATCACGGCATCGCCGATGAACTTGTCGATCGTGCCGTTCTGGCTCTGGATCGCTGCCGAGACGCAGTCGAAATATTTCGACAGCAGCGGAATGATGCGGTGGCCGAGCCGCTCCGACATGCCGGTGAAGCCGGCGAGATCGATGAACATCACGCTCATCGGCCGCACCGCGCCGCCGAGCCGCGCGCCATTGCCGTCGCTGATCAGCCGCTTCACGAGGTCGGCGGGAATGTATTTCCGGAACGCCGCCAGCCCCTGCGCCATGTCGCCGATCGCGCCGGAAAGATTTTGGATTTCGGCCAGCCGCGATGGATGCCGCTGCACCTTGTCGAGATCGAAGCGCTCGACATGTCTTATCTCGTTCACCACCTTGATCAGGGGAGCCGCGATCAGGCGCTGGGCGAGCCAGGCCGACAACAAGCCGGCGAAGACGATCAGGATGGCCAGACCGATCAGCAGGTTCCGGATCGTCATCCGCACCGGTCCGAGAAATTCCGATTCCGGCACCACCGTCACCAGCGACCAGCCCGGAAACGAGATCGGCGTGATGACGGCCTGATAGGCCTTGCCGTCGCGCGTCACTGTCGTATTGAACGGCTGTCCTTCGCCGGGCTCGTAGGCGCTGCCGGCATTTCGGATCGCATCGACGGCGACCGGAAACAGCGGATGATCGGTCTTCAGTTCCATCTGCTCGCTGGCATCGGGATCGGGCGAGGCCACCACCTTGCCATCCCGCTCCAGGATGAAGGCGCCGGCTGATTTTCCGACGGTGAGCTGCGACAGGAAGTTCGAGACGCGGGTCAGTTCGATGATGATGGCGACGACCCCGGCCGGCTTGCCGTCGATGGCGATCGGCGCCGAAAATGCCGCCGCCAGTCGTTCACCGCGCGGATGCACAGTCAGCGTCGACCAGTATTCGTCATTGGTCTCGCGGGCGACCCGAAACCATTCCTGCTCGGTCACGGCATAGTCGGTCTCTTCGGACCAACTGGCCTTGAGCCTGAGATCGTTGCCGACGAATTCGTAGCTGTTGATGCGCAGGGTGCGGTCAGGCGTGATCTCGAGCATTTCAATGACGTTGTTGCCGAGCTTGTGCCCGGCATAGAACGATCCGTCCGGCCACCCGAACGCCACCCAGGAAATCGTCGGCTGCGACAGCAATTGCGAGCGGAACACGATTTCGCGCTTTCGGGCGTCGCGCGGATCGAACACTTTTTCGGCGAGCAGCGTCCGCACCGCCAGCATCGACGAGCGCGCCTCCGACGTCACCGACTGCAATTCGTCGCCGACCGCCGACACGATCTGGTCGTTGATGGTGTTGGCCAGCGTCTGGCTGACCTGCTGGGCGGTACGCCACCACAGCAGATGCACGCCGACGGCGCTGACGACGATCGACGTCAGCACGAGGGCGGAAATCGCGGTACGAATGCCGAGGCGCATGCAAGGTCCCAGAATGGCGGGCTGATAGCCGCTATACGGGACCATACCAGCCCATGTTTCGCCCGCGAGGCCGATTTGGCCGCCTGGACACGGCTCTGTGACCGCAGTTGAGCCGCAATGGCGACGAAACTTATCGATTGGCTGTTCCGTACAAGGCAGGAGGGCGCTATGCCTTGCGGTAATTCTCGAAGGTCATGCAATGAACGATGTTTCCATCCCGGCGGCCCTGATTGCCGGTCTCGTCAGCTTCCTGTCTCCCTGCGTCCTGCCCCTGGTGCCGCCTTACCTGGTCTACCTCACCGGCGCGACCATCGAGCATGTCGCCAATGACGAGACGACGGAGACTTCCAAGCGCGCGGTGATGACCTCGGCGCTGATGTTCGTGCTTGGCTTTTCCACGGTTTTCGTGGCGCTCGGCGCCAGCGCCTCCCTGATCGGCGGCTTGATTCGCGCCTGGTCGGCGCAACTCTCGATCCTGGCCGGCATCATCATCATCATCATGGGCCTGCATTTCCTCGGCCTGACCCGGATCAGCCTGTTGATGCGCGAGGGACGGATGCCGATGCCGAAACCGGTCGGCCTGTGGGGCGCCTACGCGATGGGGCTCGCCTTCGCCTTCGGCTGGACCCCGTGCATCGGTCCGATCCTTGCGGCGATCCTGTCGATCGCAGCCGCCGAAGCCACCGTCGCCAAGGGCGCGGGCCTGCTCGCGGTCTATTCCGCAGGGCTCGGAATTCCCTTCCTGCTGGCCGCCTTGATGATCGAGCAGTTCTCCTCGCTGTTCGCGCGGATGAAGCGGCATTTGAGCAAGGTCGAGCATGCCATGGGCGTCCTGATGGTGATCACCGGCATCGGCTTCCTGACCGGGGCCGTCTCCAATGTCAGTATCTGGCTATTGGAGACCTTTCCGGCCCTGCAAAATATCGGCTAGGGCCCCGTAACAAGCACACCGGTTATTGCGAAGCTGGAATCAGAGCCAGATTGCCGCGAGGCGGGCGCGGTGCGCGTTCGCGCGCATGCGGCCTCGCGAGTTCAAATACTTGAAGGGGAGTTCGCATGCATTTCATCATCAATCTTCTCATCCTGCTGCCTGCGCGGATCGCCTCGCATTTCTCCTGGGCGGGGCCTTTGATCATGCGGCTCGTGGCCGGCTACACCTTCATGCAGGCCGGCTGGGGCAAGCTGAATAATCTGGCGCAAGTCACGGAAAACTTTATCGGTTGGGGGATTCCATTTCCCGGGATACTCACCCCCTTCGTGTCGTCAGTCGAATTCTTCGGCGGCATCATGCTGATGCTCGGCCTGTTCACGCGGATCCCCGCCGCGATGCTGGCCGTGGTCATGCTCGTCGCCATCAGGTCGGCGAAATGGGGCGACGTCGATTCCGTGGAAACGCTGCTCGGCTTCGAGGAGGCGACCTATTTCGCCGGCTTCATGTGGCTCGCGATCGCAGGCCCCGGCGCCGCGTCGCTGGACCGGCTGCTGCTGAATGCCGGCGGTCATGCCAAGGCTTCCACCTGACCGAAGGGGTTATCCGACTCACAATGCCGTGACATCAGCGGAAGGCTGAGCCCGCAGCCGGTCACCCCCGTAGCTGAAGAGGACGCCATCTTCCGGGGAAGCCGCCATGACATTCGTTCGTATCGCCGCGCTTGCGCTCGCCACCCTTGCCGCCTCGCCAGCGCTGGCTGCGGACGGTCCCAAATGGAGCGGCTGGGGCGATGACCTGTTCGCCCGCGCGCAGGCCGAACAGCGCTTCGTCATCCTCGATCTCGAGGCCGTGTGGTGCCACTGGTGCCACGTCATGGAGAAGACGACCTACGCCGATCCCAAGGTTCGCGAATTGCTCGCGGAAAAATACCTGCCGGTTCGCGTCGACCAGGACGCCAATCCCGATCTGTCGAGCCGCTATGGCGATTGGGGCTGGCCCGCGACCATCGTGTTCGGCCCCGATGGCACCGAGATCGCGAAGATCCGGGGATATATCGAGCCGGAGCGGATGCAGGCGCTGCTCAAGGCGATCATCGACGATCCCTCGCCCGGACCGTCGGTCGGCGAAGCCTTTGAGGTGAAGCCGTCGACCTCGGCCTTCCTCGACAAGCCGCAGCGCGCCGCGCTCAACAGGAATGTCGACGAATCCTACGAGGAAAAGCTCGGCGGCTGGGGCGAGAACCAGAAATTCATCGACGCCGACAGCATGGATCTGGCGATCTCCCGCGCCGAAGCCGGGGACGCCACCGCGATCAGGCGCGCCCGGCAGACGCTCGATGCCGCGATCGCGCTGATCGATCCGGTCTGGGGCGGCGTCTACCAATATTCCGAAGGCGGCTCCTGGACGCGCGTGCATTTCGAAAAGATCATGTCGTTCCAGGCACAGTATCTGCGGCAATACAGCCAGGCCTATGCGCTGTGGAAAGACCCGAAATATCTCGCGGCCGCGCGCAGCATCGAACGCTATCTCGCGGAATTCCTGACCGCTCCCGACGGCGCGTTCTATGTCAGCCAGGATGCCGATCTCGACCACGATACCGACGGGCACACATATTATGCGCTGCCGGACGGCGAGCGGCGCAAGCTCGGCATGCCACGCATCGACAAGAACCTCTACGCCCGCGAGAACGGCTGGGCGATCTCCGCCCTTGCGGCCTATTACAACGTCAGCAACGATCCGAAGGCGCTGGCGATCGCCGAACGCGCCGCGACATGGGTGATCGACAACCGCGCGCTGCCCGATGGCGGCTTCCGCCACGGCGAGAAGGATCGTGGCGGTCCGTTCCTCGGCGACACCTTGGCGATGGGTCAGGCCTTCGTCGATCTCTATGCCGCAAGCGGAAACCGCGACTGGCTCGCCAGGGCCGCCAAGGCCGGCGATTTCGTCGCGACCTTTCGCGACAAGGCCGGCGGCTTCATCACCTCGAAGACCGCGGAAGGCAAGACCGGCGTGCTTGCCAAGCCCGCCAAGCTGCTTGACGACCAGGTGCAGGTCAGCCGTTTCATGAACCTGCTCAACCGCTACTTCGGCAACGAGACCTATCGCGAGCAGGCCGCGCATGCGATGCGCTATCTCGCCAGCGCTGCGGCCAGCATGATGCGTCCCCTGCCGGGCGTGCTGCTCGCCGACGAAGAACTCGCGGTCGAGCCGACCCACATCACCATCGTCGGGCACAAGGATGACGCCCGCGCCAGGACGCTGCACGCGCTCGGCCGCGCGCTGCCGGCCCGCTACAAGCGGCTGGAATGGCTCGACCTGCGCGAGGGCAAGCTGCCCAACCCCGACGTCGAATATCCCGACCTCGGCGAGCCCGCGGCCTTTGCCTGCAGCAACCGCATCTGTTCGTTCCCCTCGTTCAATGCCGAGGAACTTCGGGCAACGGTCGCGCAGATGGCGAAGCTGAAGCCTGGACGTGGATAGGCGGGGCGAGGTTTTCATTGTGCGCCGCAACGAGGCGCTCGCGCGCAACGGTCAGCGCGGGGCGCAACGAAATACTGTCGCGCCGCGGGGGTTGGACCTGGATGGGATATCCAACCGCAAAAAAAGAAAATTTTCTTTCGAAACTTTGTAACCAAATCGCCCGATGCCCCGTAGCTGGTTTTCGGATGCGCACTCGGTCGCAAAACCTGCCGTTTACGGCAAGCCGTCCCGACCGGCCGCCATCCTTCACTTCGCTTGTGGGGGTCCGTGATCGAACGATCAGGAGATGCTCGCAACGTCCTGTCTTCAAACAATGATCGAGGAGATCGTCATGAAGCTGAATTCCAAATCCGGTGCGACGCTCGCCGCTGCCGCGGCCACCCTGTTCCTTGCCGGTTCGGTGGTATCGACGGTGTCGACGCCCGCGAACGCCGCCCAGGGCAAGTGCATGGCCGGCAACGCCTGCAAGGGCCAGAGCGCCTGCAAGGGCTCTGCCAATGCCTGCAAGGGCCAGAACGCCTGCAAGGGTCAGGGCTTCTCGATGTCTTCCGAAAAACAGTGCGCCGCCATGGGCGCCAAGTTCGTCAAGGGTTGATCGGCGGATCAGGGTCCCCGGGGGTTCGGCGATGCCGGGCCCCCGTTGTTTCGGGGCCGGCGCTCAAAATAAAGTTGGCGTCGCCTGTAACTTGATCCGAACCCGCTGCGTAGTTTTCTCCGGGTGCCGTTTGTCGGCTGGATTTGTCGCTGCTTATGGGCGGTGCACCCTCTCAACTTCCTTTGGAGGATACCAATGAAGATGACATCCAAGTCCGGCGCCGCCCTGGCCGCCGCCGCTGCCACCCTGTTCCTGGCCGGCACCACCGCGTCGACGGTGACCTACGCAGCCGGCGAAGGCAAATGCATCGGCGTCAATGCCTGCAAGGGCCAGAGCGCATGCAAGGGCGGCGCAAACGCCTGCAAGGGCCAGAACGCCTGCAAGGGTCAGGGCTTCTCGGCCTTGACCAAGGAAAAGTGCGACGCCGCCAAGGGCAAGTATCAGCCGTCCTGAGCCGCGGGAACGAGGCCCGGTGTAGGCCGGGCCTTGCATCCATGCTAGGTTGTCGGGATAATTTGGCAGGGCCTTCCGGTTTGGCGGCCTTTGAGTGGAGACGAGATGAACGTCGCGAGCAGAATGCCTGATAGCTCGGCGTCCCCGCTTGCGGCGCATTCGGCGATGTCGGCCAGGCCTCCGTTCCTTGGCTTCGGTCTCGGCCTGCGTCACCAGCACTATGATGAGATCCTGAACGGCCAGCCGCCCATCGACTGGTTCGAGGTCATCAGCGAGAACTACATGCTGCCCGGCGGCCAGCCGCTGCGCACGCTCGATCGGATCCGCGAACGCTATCCCGTGGTGATGCACGGCGTCTCGATGTCGATCGCCTCCACCGCGCCGCCGAACTTCGAATATCTGCAGGCCCTGAAGGATCTCGCCCGGCGCGTCGAGCCGAAATGGGTCTCCGACCATCTGTGCTGGACCGGCGTGCACGGCAAGAATCTGCACGACCTGCTGCCGATCCCCTACACCGGCGAAGCGCTCGATCACGTCGTCGGCCGCGTGCAGCTCGTGCAGGATCTTCTCGGCCGCGCCATCGTGATCGAGAACGTCTCGACCTATGTCCAGTTCGACAATTCCGAGATGACGGAGTGGGAATTCCTGTCCGAACTGTCCCGCCGCTCCGGCTGCTGGCTCCTGTTCGACGTCAACAACGTCTATGTCAGCGCCTTCAACCACGGCTACGATCCCATGACGTTTCTGAACGGCATTCCGGCGGATCGCGTCGTGCAGTTTCACATGGCCGGCCACAGCCACATGGGCACCCACATCATAGACACCCATGACCATCCGGTGTGCGAGGACGTCTGGGAGCTCTATGCCGCGGCGCTGAAGCGCTTCGGCCGGGTCTCGACCATGATCGAACGCGACGACAACATCCCGCCGCTGGCCGAACTTCTGCCCGAGGTGGCCAGGACGCGCGAGATGGCCGAGAATATCCTTGCCGAAGGCAGCCACGCCGGATGAGCGACTTCGCGCGACAGCAGGCGGATTTCCAGCGCGGCATCCTCGATGGCGACGACACGGTGCTGGCCGAAATCCTCGACGGCCCGCGCGAGAAGCGCGACGTGCTGTTCGGCGTCTATCGTCATGCCTACGGCTCGCGGCTGGTCGAGGCCATGCGTAACGACCATGAACTGCTGCATCTTTATATCGGCGACGAGATGTTCGACGAGATGGCGCATGCCTACGTCAGGGCGTGTCCTTCCACGCATTCGAACCTGCGCTGGTTCTCGCAAGGCCTGCCCGAATTTTTGCGATCGACCGCGCCCTATGCCGATCACGCCGTGCTCTCCGATCTCGCGGCGCTGGAGAAGGCGCTGAACGACGCCTTCGACGCCGCCGATGGCAAGACGGTCGACCTGACCGACATGGCGGGCTTCGCGCCCGAAGTCTGGTCCGGCCTCCGCTTTGAGCCGCATCCGAGCGCATCGAGGCTCGACCTCGCGACCAACGCGGCGGCGATCTGGCTTGCGCTCAAGAATGACGAAACGCCGCCGGACGCAGCCGGGCTGGAGCAGCCCGCACGCCTGCTGATCTGGCGGCAGGACGTCACACCGATGTTCCGCGAGCTTCCACCGGAAGAAGCCATGATGTGGGACGAGGCTGCCAACGGCATTCCCTTCGGCGTGCTCTGCGAGATGCTCGCGACCTATGACGATCCTGACAGCGCGGCCGGCCGTGGCGCGGGATATCTGCACGGCTGGATCACGGCCGGGCTTCTCACCACCGTTTCCGTCGGTTCATGACAGGGAGCGCCGGGCGAATGGACATCGACACCCATCGCCACTTCATCGAGCGCATGCATTGGGACGAGGTCGCACAGCGCATCGAGGCCGGCGCGATAGCGATCCTGCCGATCGGCGCCGCGGCCAAGCAGCACGGCTTCCACCTCCCCCTCAACACCGACCGCATCCAGGCCGAATGGCTCGCGGGCAAGATCGCGGAGCGGATCGACGCGCTGATCTGGCCGACGCTGACCTACGGCCATTACCCCGCCTTCGTCGAATATGCCGGCAGCAACACCCTCTCGATCTCGACTTTCGAGGCGCTGATACGCGAGATCGGGGGCCAGATACTTGGTGGCGGGTGCCAAAAACTGCTCGTGCTCAACACCGGCATCAGCACGCTCGCTCCGGTCGATCGTGCGCTGACGCGCCTCGACCGCACGCGGATCAGGCATCTGTGGATTCACGAAGGGCCGCGCTATCCGCGCGTGGCCCGTCAGTTGGCCGAGCAGGGCCATGGCAGCCATGCCGACGAGATGGAAACGTCGCTGATGCTGGCGATGGCGCCGCATCTGGTGGACATGGCGCGCGCCGAAGCCAGTCCAATCCGGAACAAGGAGACGCCGGGGTCATTGACGCCTTCGGATCCGGATTCGCCGAACTACAGCCGCTCCGGCAGCTATGGCGATCCGACGCGGGCGACGGCAGCCAAGGGCGAAGCCCTGCTTGCCGCCATGCTGGAAGATCTCCATGAACAGGCCGCCGCGTTCGCCGCGCAAGGCGGCCACCAACCGGCGGCCATGCACAGCGTGACGCGATGAAAACTGCCGGCGCCCTGCGCTGGACCGTTGCCGCCGCGGCGATTGGCGCGATGCTGACGGGTGCGATCTCGTTCCGTGCCGACGCGCAGTCCGACTATATGCGCGGCGACGGCATGCCTTACGACGCGTTCGACCGCCTGCCCAAGATCGATCTTGAGGTCGACGGCGGCATCATCCATACAGCCTTCGCGCCGGGTGAGATGACGCTGCCGAGGGAAAAGCTGCTCGACTGGATCAGGACGTCGGCCCGGGCCGTCACGACCTATTACGGGCGCTTTCCCGTCAGTTCGCTGCGGCTGCTGCTGGTGCCGGTCGAGGGCGGACGCATTCGCGGCGGCACGACGTGGGGCTATCGCGGCGCCGCCATCCGCATTCCACTCGGCCGCGATGCAACCGAAGACGTCCTGCGCCGCGACTGGGTGATGGTGCATGAGATGGTGCATACCGCCCTGCCCGACATGCCCGATCGTTATGCGTGGCTGTCGGAAGGCCTGGCTGTTTATGTCGAACCGGTCGCGCGCGCGCAGGCCGGCGACCTCTCGGCGCGGGAAATCTGGCAGGCGATGATGCGCGACATGCCGAAGGGGTTGCCGCAGGCCGGCGATGAAGGGCTCGACAACACGCCGACCTGGGGACGGAAATATTGGGGCGGCGCGATATTCTGCCTGCTCGCCGATATCGAAATCCGCAAGCGCACCAACAATCGCCTCGGATTGCAGGACGCGATGCGCGGCGTGCTCGCCGCCGGCGGCAATCACGAGCAGGACTGGCGGATCGAGCGCGTTCTCGCAATCGCTGACCGGGCCGTCGGCGTCGACGTCCTGACCCGCCTTCACGCCGAGATGGGACCGAAGGCGGTGACGCCCGATCTCGCCGCGCTGTGGCACGACCTCGGCTTGAAGCGGGTCGGCGAGGATATCGAATTCGACGACACCGCGCCGCTCGCCGCGATCCGCAAGGCGATCACCGCGCCACGTGAACAATAGCGCGTGCCAGCCGTCGATCCGGCAGCCAACCGCTGCCGGATCCTTTGCGCCGCGGATCAGAACTTGTAGCTGGCGCCGACGCGAACGAGGTGCATCTCGTTGCGGAATTCGGCCCGCGTGCGATCCTTGCTGGATAGCGTGACGCTGCCATAGTCGGCGTAGAGGTATTCGCCGCGGCCGACAAAATGCTCGGTGAAGGCATATTCGATGCCGCCGCCTGCGATCAGCCCGGCCTTGATCTGTTCGTCCCAGATCGCCTGCACCAGGGTATCGCATCCCTTCTGCACCGTGTAGCGGTAGCCATTACCGATGCTGGCCACGCCGACACCGACGGCGCCGAACACCAGCAGGCGGTCGAACGCGTAGCCGGCCCGCAGGCGCGCTGAGCCGAAGGCGCCAAAACTCGACAGCAAGGCGCTGTCGCCAAAGATCAGTTCGTCCCGTGACGAGGAGGACTTGCCCCAATCGAATTCGCCGCCGATCACAAAGCGGTTGGCGAATTGATAGTTGTAGCCGCCATAGACGCCGACCGCGAAGCCGCCGGCCTGCCCCTCCGAATGGCGGCACGCGCCGTTTCGGCAGTAATCGGCGGCCCATGCCGCATACCCGCCACCGCCATAGATGCCCGCATAGAACCCGGTCCAGTTGTAGGAGGGCGAAGGCAGGTCCGGAACACGGATTTCGGCAGCCTTCGCCGCCGGACCTGCCAGCAAGAAGCCGCAAGCGGCAACGATCCCCCAGGAAACAAAACGCATCAACGCACCTCTTCACGCACGCAAAACGCAACACATGTTGCGGCATGAGCAGAAGAGCGCAGTTCGGGCGCGATGATGTTTAAGTCGGGCGACGGCGTGTTGAAACGAGGCTATGTTTGGAACGAAATTGGGATTGCCGCCACAATGTACAATCTTGGATTGAACAACGTCATTGCAAGGCTTTGTCCGCCACCTGCGGTTTTAGTTTGAAGGTGGCGGACAATCGCTACCCCACCGGCACGATCTTGCCGGGGTTGAAAATGTTCTGCGGGTCGAGTGCCTGCTTCAGCGCGCGCATGGCGTCGATCGCCTCGGGGCCGAGCTCGGCCTTGAGGTATTTCTGCTTGCCCTGCCCGATGCCGTGCTCGCCGGTGCAGGTGCCGCCCATCGCCTGCGCCCGCTCGACCAGACGGTGCATGAACTCCTCGCCGCGCGCCATTTCGTCCTTGTTGTCGACGTCGCAGACCAGCGAACAGTGGAAGTTGCCGTCGCCGACATGGCCGACGATCGGCGACAGCAGATTGAGCCGCTTCAGGTCTTCCTCGGTCTCGGTAACGCAGTCGGCCAGCCGCGAGATCGGCACGCAGACGTCGGTCGCCACCACGCCGGCGCCGGGGCGCAGCGCCTTGACCGACCAATAGGCGTCGTGCCGCGCCTGCCACAGCCTGGTGCGGTCCTCCGGCTTGGTGGTCCAGGTGAAATCGCCGCCGCCGCATTCCCTGGCGATCTCGGCGAAATTCTTCGACTGCTCGGCGACCTCGACCTCGCTGCCGTGGAATTCCAAGAGCAGCAGCGGCGTCTCCGGCAAGCTCAGCTTGGAATAGGCATTGCAGGCGCGCACCTGCTCGGCGTTGAGCAGTTCGATGCGGGCCAGCGGAATGCCGGTCTGGATCGCGAGAATGGTCGCCTGGCAGGCGCCGCGTACGGTCTCGAACGAGCAGGCCGCGGCCGCGATCGTATCGGGGATGCCGCGCAGCTTGATGGTGAGTTCGGTGATGATGCCGAGCGTACCCTCGGCGCCGACGAAGAGATGCGTCAGGTCGTAGCCGGCCGAGGATTTCTTGGCCCGCGTGCCCGTGGTGATGATCTCGCCGTCGCCGCGCACCACTTTCAGCGCCAGCACGTTCTCGCGCATGGTGCCGTAGCGCACCGCATTGGTGCCGGAGGCCCGGGTCGAGGTCATGCCACCGAGCGAGGCGTCGGCGCCGGGGTCGATCGGGAAGAACAGCCCCTGGTCGCGCAGGTGCTCGTTCAGCGCCTTGCGGGTGACGCCGGGCTGGATCACGCAGTCGAGGTCCTCGGCATGGACTTCGAGAATCCGGTTCATGTCGCGCATATCGATGCAGACACCGCCGGCCGGCGCGTTGACCTGGCCCTCCAGCGAGGTGCCGGTGCCGAAGGCGATCACGGGCACGCCGTGTTTGGCGCAGATCCGCACCACGTCCTGGATGTCGGCGGTTTCCTGCGCCATCACCACCGCATCCGGCGGCTGGGTGGGCAACCAGGTGGTGGTATGGGCATGCTGTTCGCGCACCGCCTGCGAGGTGATCAGCCGGTTGCCGAACCGCGCCGCCAGCGCCTCCACCGCGCTTGCCAAAGCCTGCGGATCCGGCCGCTTCACACTGCCTGATATCGTCGTCGCCACGTCAAATTCCTCCCGAATTTGAGCGGACCGTGGCAAAGGATATAAGGGGGGTCAAGAGCGCGATAACAACAAGGGATGGATGATGACGACCGCTGCCGCCACCGGCGACCGCCTGACCGATATGCCGCTGCCGCCTGCCCCGTTTGTATCGTCGGTGATGCAGATCGAGCCGCAATGGATCGACTATAACGGCCATCTCAACATGGCCTATTACAACGTCATGATGGACCGCGCGATCGACGAGATGTGGCTGCAGCTCGGCATCGGGCCGGCCTACATGAAGGAGCGCCACTGCTCGACCTTCACCGCCGAAGCCCACGTGCGCTATGTGCGCGAGATTCATCTCGGCGATCCCGTGCAGGTGACGGTCTACCTGCTCGAAAACGACGAGAAGCGGCTGCATACGTTCGAGGAACTGCGCCACGCCGGCGAAGGCTGGCTCTCCGCCACCTCGGAGAACATGACGCTGCACATGGACATGAGCGCACGCAAGGTCGCGCCCTTCCCGCCTGACATCCGCGCGCGCATCCAGCAGGTGGTGGCTTCACACACCGCGGTCCTGCGGCCCGACGGCATCGGCCGCACCGTGGCAATGCCGAGGAAATAGCTGATCAGGCCGGCAGGCCGGCCTCCTGCAGCGCGCCGACCACGAGATCGCACTGGCTTGGCGGCAGCGGCGGCATGCCGCGCTGAACCTCCGATACCGTGAGATCGGGATAATGCCGCCGTAGCGCATCCAGACTGCGACGCGCCTGCGCCCCCTGCCCGGCGAGCACATGGGCCGGGCACAGCGTCCGGTGCACCCAGCTTGCCGACGGATGCTCGGCGAGCGCGCGCTCCTGCCAACGCGCGCCTTCGGCGTACTGGCCGGCGGTGAACAGCGCGCAGCCGATTCCGACCATGCTGTTGAACGCCAGCGGATCATGGGGCGCGAGATCCAGCGCGATCCTGAAGCGCTCGATGGCGGATTGCGGATCGCCCTTGTAGACGTCGATCCATCCGCTGCGGCTCCATGCCCAGGCCGATCCGCCGTCGATCGCCAGCGCCTTGCGCGTGACCAGATCGGCCGTATCGAATTCGTTGAGCAGCGATAGCGCGTTGCCGAGGATGGCGAGCACGGTGGCGTCGCCGCACTGCGCCCGCGCCCGGCGGGCCAGTTCGAGGCTGCGCGCGCGCTCGTCCTGCGGGGCATGGGTGAAGTGATAGACCACGCGCTGGACGTGCGCCCACGCCGCCAGCGCGATGGCCAATGGCTGGTTCGGGTCCTCTTCTATCGCACGCTGCAGCAATTCCAGCGAACGGGCATTGCCGCACGCATCGAGCGACAGCACGCCCGGCATCGCGCGCAGCGCCAGATCCTGTGCACCGAGACTGGCCAGCGGCGTGCGCAACGCGCGGTCGATCTCCGCCCGCCGCAGGCAGGGCTGCAGCGCCGCGGCGATCCTGGTCGCGAGGTGCTCCGTCGTCGCGATATCGTCGCGCAGGATGCTGTCGGCGCGATGCGCCCACAATTGTCCGCCGGTTTCGGTATCGATCAGGCGGATGCTCAGGTGCGTCCGGGCTCCCGCTCCCCGGATCGCCCCGCCCAGATGATAGCGCGCCGCCATCGACCTGGCGGCGACCGAGATTCCGGCGCGGGTGAGTGCGGTCACGAGATCGTCGGCAATATCAGCCGCAAGCGGCAGATTTTCAGCGGCAGCCTCGATCGGCCCGAACGCGATTGTCGGCCGCTCTCGCGCCGGCGCAAGCACCGAAGGCACCGCGCGGAGCGCATCGGTGAGAACCGCCTGCCGCTTCAAGGTTTGCGATGGCGTCTCGCCGTAGCGACGGCGGTAGGCGATCGAGAACCGCCCGAAATGGGGAAAGCCACAGCGCAGCGCGACGTCCATGATCTTGAGGCCCGGATTGCCCTGCAAGAGTTCGCGGCGGGCGCATTCGAGCCCGATTTCGCGCTGCGCAACCAGCGGGGTCTTGCCGACGAATGCGAGGAACTGGCGCTGCAAGGTTCGACCGGACACGCCGGCCACGGCGGCGAGTTCGGCCAGGCGCCAATTGTGGCCGACATTGGCACGCATCGCGTCCACCGCCCGCCTGACACCGCGCGGCAGCGGCGACGTCGCCGCCGAAATCTCCTGACTGGCAATCATCCGCAACTCCGAGACCCCCTGGTGATGAGTCCTGGGAACCGCCGAAAGGTTCACGATCGGGATAGCCGTGTCGCAAACCGGATAGGCGCTCTTCAGGCTCGGGGGTTAAGCCGGCATCACGCTGAAATCGGCAAATTCACCTTGCTTCAATGGAGAAGTGACATGGCTACCACCGCAGCGGCCCAGACCCCGCAACCCGGTCACGTCGATCTATCCGCCCTGAAAACCCGCCAGCACGGCGCCTGGTCGTCCGGCGACTATGCCGTCGTCGGCACCACGCTGCAGATCGTCGGCGAGGAATTGTGCGAGGCGATGGATCTCAGGGCCGGCCACAAGGTGCTCGACGTCGCCGCCGGCAACGGCAACGCCACGCTGGCCGCGGCGCGCCGCTGGTGCGATGTGGTTTCGACCGACTATGTGCCGAGCCTGCTCGAGCGCGGTCGCGCCCGTGCCACGGCCGAAGGCCTCTCGATCCAGTTCAAGGAAGCGGATGCGGAAGCGCTCGACTTTGCCGACGCGAGCTTCGATGCCGTGGTCTCGACCTTCGGCGTGATGTTCACGCCGGACCAGGATCGCGCGGCCTCCGAACTGCTGCGGGTCACCAGGAGCGGCGGCAAGATCGGCCTCGCCAACTGGACGCCGGATGGTTTCATCGGACAGTTGTTCAAGACGCTCGGCAAATACCTGCCGCCGCCCACTGGTGCAAAATCGCCGGCGCTGTGGGGTACGCAGGCACGCATCACCGAGATGTTCGGAACGTCGGCGGCCTCGATCAAGGCCGAGAAGCGTCACTTCACGTTCCGCTACCGCTCCCCGCTGCACTTTCTCGACGTGTTCAGGAGCTACTACGGCCCGACGCTGAAAGCCTTTGCCGCGCTTGATGAAACCAACCAGCGCCGGCTTGCCGAGGACATCCTGAAGCTGATCGGGTCGATGAACCGCGCCGAGGACGGCACCATGGTGCTGCCGAGCGAGTATCTGGAAATCGTCGTCGTCAAACGCTGACACAAATCCATCCGAGGGATGGCGGCCATGCGTGGCCATCGTCCCTCGGGCGTACCGATAAAGGAGCTTGCAAGATGATCTACCAGACGCCCGGGCTCATCGATTACCACGAGGCCGGCAATGGACCGACCGTCGTGCTGGTGCCGGGCTCCTGCAGCACCGGCGCGGCCTGGCGGCCGGTCATGGCGCATTTGCAGGGCTTCCGCTGCGTGACCACCAGCCTGCTCGGATATGGCGGCACCGCGGAGCGCCGCACCCCCGACGAAACCGACATCTGCTATGAGCGTGAAATCATCGAGACCGTGATCCGTCGTACCGGCGGCCCGGTGCATCTCGTCGGTCACTCCTTCGGCGGCCTGGTGGCGCTTGCGGTCGCGCTGCGCGGACGCGTGCCGCTGCTCAGCCTGACGATTGCCGAAGCGCCTGCCGTGGACATTCTGAGAGAGGTCGGCGAGCAGCAGCACTATGGGACATTCCGGCAGATGTCGCGCGCCTATTCCGCCGCCTTCGGGCGCGGCGAAGCCGATGCGATCGCGCAGATGATCGACTTCTACGGCGGCGCCGGCACGTTCGCCGCATGGCCTCAGCGCGTCCGCGACTACGCCATCGAAACGACATCTGCCAATTTGCTGGATTGGGAATCGGCCTACAATTTTCGCCTCACGCCCGCGTCACTGGCCAGCGTGAAAATTCCGACGCTTGTGATATGGGGCGAAACCAGCCATCCGGCGGCGTGTCGGGCAAACGAGTTGTTGAGCCGGTTTATGCCGCGTGCCGATCACGTCACGATTGCCGGCGCGTCGCATTTCATGATCGCGACCCACCCGAAGCCATTTTCGGATTTGATCATCCGCCATGTCGAGCGGTCCGGCCTGGCGTTGGCCGCCGCGCCATAGTGTGCGCGGCGCCAAGCTAAGGCTTTGGTGTAACCCGCTAGACGTTGCTGCGTCCGCGGACCAGTCCGACCACCGCCGAGATCAGGAACAGGATGACGGCGATGAAGAAGATCGCCTTGGCGATTTCGACGGAAGCGCCGGCGATGCCGCCGAAGCCCAGAACACCCGCGATCAACGCGACGATCAGAAACGTAACGACCCAGCTCAGCATGATACGACCTCGATTTTTGGTTGCTCTCTCGATGGCGGCACTACCGTCGTCGCGCATCGACTGCGAAATCAATACCGGTCGGTAATGTTGGTTCCCGCCGTAGGAAACGCGAAATTTGACGTTCTTGCGGGAACAAAATCGCTTTTGGCCTGCGAAAGCCGGCTGGGAAATCCATCGGGATAAACCTGTCAAAACGGCCTGATCGACCCTATATCGCCCTCAATCCCTGCTATGAAGGCTCCCCTTTCCCGTCTCACGGTGCCATCGTGGGGCCGAGACGATTCGAGAAATGACCGAGCCGAGCAAACTGCCCCATCACAGCGTCCCCGAGCATCAGCCCGCGGCTGGCGGCATCGCCGCGCGGGCGCGCGCGGCGGCCGGCCCGCAATATCTCAACGGGCTCAATCCGGAGCAGCGCGAGGCGGTCGAGACGCTGGATGGGCCAGTATTGGTGCTGGCCGGCGCCGGCACCGGCAAGACGCGCGTGCTGACCACGCGCATCGCCCACATCCTGAGCCAGGGCCGCGCACGCCCGCATGAAATCCTGTCCGTGACCTTCACCAACAAGGCCGCGCGCGAGATGAAGCTGCGGCTTGGCCAGATGCTGGGCCAGGCGGTGGAGGGCATGCCGTGGCTCGGCACCTTCCACTCGATCGGCGGACGCATCCTGCGCTTCCACGCCGAACTGGTGCAGCTCAAATCCAATTTCACCGTGCTCGACGTCGACGATCAGGTTCGCCTGCTCAAGCAGTTGTTGCAGGCCGAGAACATCGACGACAAGCGCTGGCCGGCGCGCATGCTGGCCGGCCTGATCGACGGCTGGAAGAACCGCGGCCTGGCGCCGAGCCAGGTGCCCGCGGGCGAAGCTGCGATGTTCGCCAACGGCAAGGGCGGCAAGCTCTATGCGAGCTATCAGGAGCGGCTGAAGATTCTCAATGCCGCCGATTTCGGCGATCTGTTGCTGGAGAACATCCGGCTGTTTCGCGAAAACCCCGACGTGCTCCGGCAGTACCAGAGCCGCTTCAAGTTCATTCTGGTCGACGAATATCAGGACACCAACGTCGCGCAGTATCTGTGGCTGCGGCTGC
>OEIU01000254.1_pt1 | contig 53409 bp, 47 predicted proteins | sample 1539221 | NCBI WGS metagenome assembly OEIU01 (sample SAMN03792071, study PRJEB22550) | activated sludge metagenome | feature: wastewater treatment plant; material: activated sludge; isolation source: Wastewater treatment plant of a petroleum refinery complex | place: Argentina: Zarate | collected... | reverse complement strand
CCGGCCGCGACATGGCGTCCGACGCGCCCGCCGATTCGGACGAGGACGAAAAGCCCGCGCCGGTGGCGTACCTTGTGGACAACAACGCCGATCCGTATCACGCGCTGGAAAACGAGAGCGAGGAAGAGTCCGACCTGGGTTCACTGCAAAAAGGTCTGGCCAAGCTCGACGCACGCTCGCGTGACATCATCACGCGGCGCTGGCTCAAGGACGGCGACAAGGCGACCTTGCAAGAACTGGCCGATGAGTACGGCGTATCGGCCGAGCGTATCCGCCAGGTCGAAGTGAATGCGATGAAGAAGATGCGTGCCGTGTTTGCGATGTGATCTTGCCCCCTCTCCCGCTTGCGGGAGAGGGTTGGGGTGAGGGGAAAACTGGAGATGCGCTCCGTATAAATTCCCCGCACCCGCCGCGCTTCGCGCGTCGGCCTCTCTCCCGCAGGCGGGAGATGCGAAAAGCACCGCACTCAATACAAATCCACCGGATCCACATCGATCGACCAGCGCACGCGCTTCGCCTCGCGCAGCTCGCGCACGCGCGTGAGCCAGTCCGGCAGAAAGACCTGCAAGGCGCGGCGATCGGTTGCGCTGACCAACAATTGGCCGCGATGAAAGCCGGCGCGGCGCGGCATCGGCGCGGGCATGGGCCCAAGCAGGTTCATGCCGTTCGGCGACGCGGCGGATTGTGCAGCGGCAGCGAGAAATTCCTCGGCCGCAGTCTGGGACTTTGCCTCGGCGCGCAGCAACGCCAGGTGGGCGAACGGTGGCAGCTCGGCGGTGCGGCGTTCTTCGAGCAGTTCGGCGGCGACTTTCGCGTATCCGTCACGCAGCAAATCCCGTAACAAGGGATGCTCGGGATGATGCGTTTGCAGCCAGACCTGGCCTGGTTTCAGCGCCCGCCCGGCGCGTCCGGCGACCTGCACGATGAGCTGGCACAAGTATTCGCTCGCGCGAAAATCCGCGCTGAACAAGCCGCCATCTACGCCGATCATGCCGACAAATGTCAGGTTCGGCAGATCATGGCCCTTGGCCAGCATCTGCGTGCCGACCAGGATTCCGGCCTGGTCGGGCGCAAGCTTGCCGAGCAGGCCGGCGAGCGCGTCGCGGCGCCGCGTGGTCTCGCGGTCGATGCGCACGATCGCTACGCCGGGAAACAGTGCGGTCAGCGCCTGTTCCATGCGTTCGGTGCCGACACCTTTGGGCGCAAGTTCCGTATTGCCGCATTGCGGACAGCGCGGCGGCAGGCGCTGCTGCGCACCGCAGTGATGGCAGCGCAACAGCGCATCCGCCCGGTGCCAGGTCATCGGCTTGTCGCAGCGCGCGCAGGTCGCATGCCAGCCGCAGGATCGGCACGTCAGCGCCGGCGCGTAGCCGCGCCGATTGCGGAACAGCAGCGCCTGTTCGCCACGCGCCAGGCAGGCGCGCACGCCGGCGATGAGTTCGGGCGCGAGACCGTCCTGCAACGGCTTGCCGCGCAGGTCGATGATGCGAAACTGCGGCAAGCGTGCTCCGCCGGGCCGAGCGCTCAAATGCAGTTTGCGATAGCGCCCGCCAATCACGTTCGCGAGCGTTTCCAGCGCCGGTGTGGCCGAACCGAGCACGACCGGGACACTCAGCGCCTTGCCGCGCACGAGAGCGAGATCGCGCGCGTGGTAGCGCAGACCGTCCTTCTGCTTGTAGGACGTGTCGTGTTCTTCGTCTACGACAATCAAGCCAGCGCGCGGCAGCGGCACGAAGATCGCCGAGCGCGTGCCGAGGATGACGCACGGCTCGCCACGCGCGGCGGCGAGCCAGGCACGCGTGCGCTCGCCATCGGCGAGGGCGGAATGCAGCGCAAGCACCGGCCCGGGCAGGCGCTCGCGGAAGCGCCGCAACAACTGCGGCGTCAGGCCGATTTCCGGCACCAGGGCGAGCACCTGTTCGCCGCGCGCCAGGGTTTGCTCGGCCAGCGCGAGATAGACTTCCGTCTTGCCGCTGCCGGTGATGCCCTCGAGCAGGAACGGCGCGAATTTGCCGGATTCGGCGGCGATCGCGGCCACCGCCGCCGTCTGCTCGGCGGTCTGCGGCGGTGGCGCCAATCGCGCATGCGGCAGCGTGGCGGCCTCGATGTGGATCGTTTCGACGAGGCCGCGCCGGCGCAGGTTGGCCGCGGCGGCGCGCCAGTTGGGCCATTGCGCGTCGAGCGTTGCAAACAGCGCCGGGCCGTTGCGCAGGATCTCGAGCAGGCGCGCACTGGCGCTGCCGGGTTTCGCGGTCGCATCACTGGCATTTGCAGTCAATGCCAATGCAAGGTCGCCGGCGGCGGGCAATGCGCGCGTCGAACGCAAACCGGCCGGCAGGGCGGTGTCGATCGCCTCGCCAAGCGGATGCTGGTAGTAGCGTGCGGTCCACTCCAGCGTGTCGAGCAGTTCTGCGGTGAGCAGCGGCTGCGGATCGAGAATGGCGGCAATGGCCTTCAGGCGCGCGCGCGGGATTTCGGATGTCGTGGCGACCGCAACGACCACGCCGACGCGACGGCCACGACCAAACGGGACGCTGACGCGCGTGCCGCGCACGATCGAGTTCGGGTCGATTTCCGCTGGTGCCAGATAGTCGAAAAGCTGGGGCAGCGGAACCGGAATGGCGACGCGTACCACGAAGTCACGCGACGGATTCACGCCGCGTTGCTCGCGTGGATCAGCGTAAAAATCATGGCTTGCGTGAGAATCGTAAGTTGGTAGTCAACAACCAGTGACAACATGTTGGCACTCAAAGGATTTTTTCCTTATCCACAACGGATGTGGATAAGTCTGTGCATGGCCGGCTGGATAGCGTGTCGCCGGGCGCATCGCCATGGGGGCCGGATTGCATTGGTGAATTTTTAACCAATCTGAAATACATCTTTTAAATCAATATGATACAAACGAAAAAACGGTATACATTGCATCATTTCCGCGCCCGGATTCGACCATCTTGCGCGGTATTTCCCGGCTGTGCAAAACCGGTCGTTTGCACACGGTCCCGACGGGCGGTTTTCCACGTCAACGCTTGCGGCATCGGCGCGTTGAATGCCGGCAAGCCAGCTTACTTTCACGGTCATCATGCATACAATCGCCTTGACGGCCCCGGCCAACTGGAATCCCGCGCGCGTGGATGCGGAAAACACCGGCGAGCGCACGCTCGATGCATTCCTCAAGGGTGTGGAACGCCGCGCCCTGCGCATGGCCGAACTCGCCACGTCCAGCCGTGACGATGCGCTGGATCTGGTCCAGGACGCTATGTTCGGCTTCGTGCGCCATTATGCCGACAAGCCGCAGGCGGATTGGGCACCGCTGTTCTACCGCGTGCTCGACAGTCGCCTGAACGACTGGCACCGTCGCCGCAATGTGCGCAGCCGCTGGCTGGCGGTGTGGACGCGCTCCGACAGTGACGACGACGAACGCGACGAAATCGCGCAGGCGCCGGACACCAGCGACCCTGGGCCGCTGCTGCGCCTGGCCGGCAGTGAGGCCGGACAAGCTCTCAATGCGGCGCTGGGAAGATTGCCGCTGCGCCAACGCCAGGCATTCCTGCTGCGCGTGTGGGAAGGTTTCGATGTCGCCACCACGGCAAGTACCATGCGCTGCAGCCAGGGCAGCGTGAAAACGCATCTGTCGCGCGCGCTTGCCGCATTGCGGCGCGAGTTGGAGGATCACGCATGAACGACAATTTGCCGCAGTGGACGCAACAGGCGCGCGGTTTGCTCGACGAGTCCGCGCAGGCGCTCGATGCGTCCACCTTGTCGCGCCTGAACCGCGCACGCCAGGGAGCGCTGGCGCAGCGAGCACCGCGCCGCCGTGCGGCGTGGATGTTGATGCCAGCGGGCGTGGCAGGCGCTTGCGCGTTGCTGCTCGCCGTCGGCATGTGGCATGGGCGCAGTCCGCAAACCGAGCCAGCTCCTTCCCAGCCGGCGGTCGCGGGCAGCGCGATGAATCCCGCCGACCTTGACCTCATCGCCAGCGGCGACAATCTGGAAATGATGCAGGACCTGGATTTTTACGCGTGGCTCGATGCGCAGGACCAGGACAACAACGGGTGATATTCGCACTGCTTTCCGCGCTGACACTCGTAGTGGTTGCGCAGGCAACTCCCGCTCCGGTGAAACCGTCCGCGGATCCGCCGGCCGCAACGCAAACACACAAACGTGACACAAAGAAGATGGACAAGACCGGAAAATCCGCAGCGCAATCTGACCTTGACGTGATCGGCTACCTGGGCGATTACGGCGATGCTGCCGACGGACTTGATCCGATCGGTCTGGCCGAGGATGTGGCAGCGATGCCGCGGCCACCGGATTCGAACAAGCAACAGGCGGGCCATCCATGAACCTGCGCAATAACGCGATTGCCGTCGTTTTCGCCGCCGTGCTGCTCGCTTGCGCGGGCGCGCGCGCGCAGGACCAAGGCGCGGCCGCGCCGGTGCCGTGGACCAGCCTGAGTCCGGCCGAACAGCAAGTGCTGGCTTCGGCGCACGACAAGTGGGACACGCTGACGGCTGCCGCGCAACAGCGTCTGCAGCGTGGTGCGCAACGCTGGGAGACGATGAGCCCCGAACAGCGCGCGACGGTGCGCCAGCGTTTCCAGAAATGGAACAGCCTGAGCGCGGAACAGCGTGCGCAGCTGCGCGAGCGCTACCAGAAATTCAAGGATCTTCCGCCCGCGCAGCAGGAGCGAATCCGCCAGGCGTTCAAACGCTTTTCCAGCCTGCCGCCGGAACAGCGCGAAAAGTTGCGCGAGAAATTCAAGCAGATGAGTCCGGCCGAACGGCGCGCGTTCATCGCCGGCGCGCAAGCGCAGAACCATGCCGGCAATGCGCGCGAATTCTTTCGGTCGATCCCGCAGGACGAGCGTCAGCCGACGCGGCAGATGCTGCAGGCGATGACGCCGGCCGAGCGCCGCGCGTTCCACCAGACCTGGCGCTCGCTGCCGGACAACGAACGCGACGCCTATCGCCAGCGCATGCTGCGGATGCCGGCGCAGCAACGCAGCGCTGAACTGTCCAAGGCGCGGCCGCCGCACCCCGCGCCCGCGCCGCACCTGCACGGGCATTGATCAGGGGTTCGCAAGCATCATGCCGTGGCCAGGCTGATCACGAACGCGGCGGCGACACCGAGCGAGACCATGATCGTATAGCAGATCCCGATCGCGCCGAACTTCAGGGTCGTGAAGAACCAGCCTTGGGCATAGACTTTTTTCTGCATGACGAACAGGTAGATCGGGATCCACCATCCCATCACGACCAGGAGCAGGCCGAGCACGGGTACGAGCGCGGGCACGGAGGCCAGCGCCCATGCATGCGCGAATCCGGCGAGCGTGATCAGGAATAATGAAAGAAAAACGAACGCGTGGCTGTGCAGCGCCACGATCAGGTGTTCCATGTACAGCCGGCGCTTGAATAGGTAGAAAATCTTCAACAGCAGCGCGAACAGCGGCATCAGCACAAACAGCACCTGCGGCAGCACGCCGAGCGCGCCGGCGATGAGCAGGGTCGGATCCTTGCGGATGCGCGGGATATTGTCCTTCGCATGTTCGATCGCGACGTTCAAGCGCGCGTTCGCGAAGGCCGGCAGCCAGCCGACGCGCAGCGGATTGGTTTTTGCGTCCCACGGCTTGTCGTTGAAGCTCAGCGTTTCGAGGTCCGGATCCGGCGGCGGCGCTTCGCCCTTCGCTTTCGCGTCGGCGACTTTTTGCAGGTACGCAAGACGCGCATCGGCTTCCTTGCGCACCTTCGCGGCGCCCTTGTCCATCTCGGCTGCAACCTGCTTGTTCACGGCGGCGGGCGCCGATGTCGCACCCATGACCACGCCGGTGGCTGCCTTGGCTGTCTGCAACTGCGCCAGTCGTTGATCGCGTCGCGCAATCACTTCCTGTGGCGTCATCGCAGAGGAAATGCTCGGCGTGTCGCCATCGTCGAAGTTGATCATGTATTTGCTCAGGTGCGATTCGCCGAGCGTGAACTGGATCGTGAAGAACGCGAGTACGCTGAGGAAAAAATACAGGCGGAACGGCGTCACATAGCGCGTGCGCCGGCCGGCGAAATATTCGCGGGTCAAAAAACCGGGCCGGAAATACAGCGGCAGCAGGCTGTGGAAGATGCGCGAATCGATGTTGAAAATCGTATCGGCGACGTCGTGCAGCATGCTCGATAGCGGTCGGATCATGCCCTTCACCGGCTGACCGCAGACGTGGCAGTGATCGCCATGCAGTTCGGCGCCGCAATTCAGGCAGCGTGGCGGCTGGGCAGGGGCGGCTTCGGCGGTGTCCATGCTGCGCACTTTAGCCGATCGAACACGCTACGACAGCGGCACAAGTCATGGGTTCGGGTAAACTGCGCGGCCCTTCGCTCAAATCCACCGATGATCACGCCGCGCCTGCACAGCGAACTGCGCGAAACCCTGCGCCTGGCCGCGCCGCTCGTGCTTGGCCAGTTGTCCGCGGTCGGCATGAACGTGGTCGATACGGTGCTGGCCGGCCACTACGACGCGCCGACCCTGGCGGCGGTGGCGATCGGTACAAACGTGTGGATGCTCTGTCTCGTTGCCGCGATCGGCGTGATGCTGGCGATGCCGCCGTCGGTGGCGCACCTGTCCGGTGCGGGCGCGCGTGAACCGATCGGCGCGTTGTTGCGCCAGGCGTTGTGGCTGGCGACGTTCATCGGCGTCGGCCTGTTTTTCGCCGTGCGTCACGCCGGCCTGCTCCTGCGCGTGATGGGCATTGCGCCGGATATCGTCGAACACGCGCAGCAATTCCTGCATGCGATTTCCTGGGGCGCACCGGCATTGACCGGCTATTTCGCGCTGCGCGGATTTTCCGAAGGCCTGGCGCTGACCCGTCCGACCATGTATTTCGGTGCGTTCGGACTCGTCCTGCTCGTGCCGATCGGCTATGTGTTCATGTACGGTGGATTCGGCCTGCCCGCGCGCGGCGCGCAGGGCTCGGGCATGGCAACCGCGACGGTGTTATGGATCCAGTTCATCGCGTTCGCCGTTTACATCGCGCGCCGCCGCAACTACACGTGCTACGCGCCGTTTGCGCAGTGGGACTGGCCGCAGCCGCGCGCGATTCTCGAATTGCTGCGGCTGGGCGTGCCGATGGGAATATCGCTGCTGATGGAAGGCGGCCTGTTCGTCACTGCGGCGCTGCTGATCGGCTCGCTCGGCGCGGATGTCGTCGCCGGCCACCAGATCGCGATCAATGTTGCCTCGGTCACGTTCATGGTGCCGTTGGGCCTGGCCATGGCGACTACCGTGCGCGTGGGCCGGGCTGCGGGCGGCGGCGATGCGGACGGCGCGCGCTGGGCCGGATTCACCGGCATCGGTGCCTCGCTCGCCTCGCAAGTGGTTTCTTGCGCGCTGATGGCGCTGTTTCCGCACTTTATTGCTGCGTTGTACACGGACGATGCCGCGGTCGCCGCGATCGCCGCGCAGTTGCTGTTGTTCGCGGCGGCGTTCCAGTTTTCCGACGGCATCCAGGTCACCGCGAACGGCGCGCTGCGCGGTCTGAAGGACACCACCGGACCGATGGCGATCACCACGCTGGCGTACTGGGGCGTCGGCATGCCGATCGGATACCTGCTGTGCTTCCATTTCGGCCACGGCGCGCCGGGCATGTGGACGGGCCTGATCGCAGGCCTGAGCGTCGCGGCGGCGTTGTTGTTCGTGCGCTTCGCGCGCGAATCGCGCGTGCTGGCCGCGCCGGCATGACCTCCGGCGCGTGATCGCGCCCTGCGTATCGGTTAGGCTTGGGCGAATCGTCCGGAGATTTTCATGGCTGAGCAACAACGCGGCATCATCGTGCGCTTCTTCATCGGTGCGTGGAACCTGTTCAATTTCACCCGACGCTTCGTCTTTGGCGTCATCGCGCTGTTCCTGCTGGTCGGGTTCATCGCCGCGCTGCGTACCGGCGCGCCGAAACTGCTCGACAAGACCGCGCTCGTGCTCGATCCGAAAGGCGCGATCGTCGAGCAGTACACGAACGATGCCGCACAGCGCGCGTTGTCGAACATCGCCGGAGACAAGTCCAGGCAGACGCAACTGCGCGACGTCATCACCGCGATCGATGCCGCGGCGAAGGATCCGCGCATCGCGCGCATCGTGCTGAAACCCGATGACATCGAAAGCGCGGGCCTCGCGACCGCGCGCGAGATCGGTGCGGCGCTGGATCGCTTCAAAGCGACCGGCAAGCAGGTGATCGCGGTGTCCGACGGCATGAGCCAGGGCCAGTATTACCTCGCCGCGCACGCAAACCAGATCCTGCTGCATCCGGATTCCATGGAGGGCGTGTTGCTGACCGGTTTCGGTGCTTATCGCAGCTACTACAAGGATGCGCTCGACTGGCTCGGCGTCGATGTGCACGTGTTCAAGGTCGGCACGTTCAAATCCTATCCCGAACCGTATGTGCGCAACGACGCTTCGCCCGAATCGAAAGAGGCAGACCTGTTCTGGATGAACGATCTGTGGGGCGATTACCTCAAGGATGTCGCGGCGGCGCGGCACCAGGATCCGGCAAAAATTTCGGCCCTAATTGCCGGTTACGCCGACGCGGTGAAGGCCGCGGGCGGCGACATGGCCAAGCTCGCGCTAGCCGCCAAGCTGGTCGACAAGCTCGCCACGCCCGACGAGGCGCGGCAGATGCTGATCGCCGAAGGCGCGCGCGACAGGCACAGCTACCGCCAGATCGACTTCGCCGACTATGCGGCGCTGGTCGAACGCGAACATGCGCTGGACACGCGCCCGCAAGTCGCGGTCGTCGTCGCGGAGGGCGAAATCCTGCCCGGCGACCAGCCGCAGGGCACGGTCGGCGGCGTATCGACCGCAAAACTTCTGCGCGAAGCGCGCCTGGACGACGCCATCAAGGCCGTCGTTTTGCGCGTGAATTCGCCGGGTGGCGATGCGTTTGCATCCGAACTCATCCGCCGTGAAGTGGAACTGACGAAAGCGGCGCACAAGCCCGTGATCGTGTCGATGGGCAATGTCGCCGCGTCCGGCGGCTACTGGATCTCGATGGATGGCGACCAGATCTTTGCCGAACCGACGACGATCACCGGCTCGATCGGCATTTTCGGCATCATGATGAATATTCCAAATACGTTGGCCAAAATCGGCATTCATACCGATGGCGTCGGCACCACGCCGCTGGCCGATCCGATCGATCCGCGCCGCGCACTCGACCCGAACGTCGGCGTGGCGTTGCAGGCGGCGATCGACAACGGCTACCAGCGTTTCATCCACAAGGTTGCTGCTGCGCGTCACAAGACGCCGGAACAGATCGACGCGATCGCGCAAGGGCGCGTGTGGAGCGGCACGCAGGCAAAGGAGCGCGGACTCGTCGACAAGATCGGCGGGCTCGAAGACGCGACCGCTGCGGCCGCGCAGGCTGCGAACCTGGGCAGCGATTACCGCGTGACGTACGTGGAAAAGCCGCTCACGTTGTGGGAGCGCGTGGCAATGAACATGAGCAACGATGCACTCGTGGGTTTCGCTCGCGCGGTGTTGCCGCAGATGCCGCTCGGATTGCTCGATACGCCGCAGATCCGCGAGCAGTTGCGTCTGCTGCAAAGCGCGCGCGACGGCAAGCTGGGTGTGTATGCGTATTGCTTTTGCGCGATGCAGTGACGCTCAGCCGCCGGAATCCTGTATCGCCTGATCCTGCTCCTTCTTCTGCTCGTCGACGGTCTTTTGCACGTCCTTGGCTTTTTGCAGCGCCTTCACGTCGCTGCTGAACACGTTCGAGTTCGGCAGCGGCGGCGCCGGTTGCGCAGCGGCGGCTTTCGGCGGCGGCGGTTCGTCAGCGCCGCAGGCGGCGAGCCCAAGGACGGCAACAGCAAGAGCGAAGGCGGCGATTTTCATGGCAGTCTCCCGGTGAATTGCGTAGAGTCTGCGCCGTGAATCTTCGCACTTCAAGGCGAGCATGGCGACGAATCCCGCACGCTGGCGTCTGGACGGCCAAACCGCGCTGATCACCGGCGCGAGCCGTGGCATCGGCTTCGCCTGCGCACGCGAGTTCGCCTCGCTCGGCGCGGACGTGCTGATGGTCGCGCGCGACGAGGCGCATCTGGAAACGGCACGTGCGGAGCTTGCCGAGGAATTTCCGGATCGCGAAGTCCTCGCATTCGCGGCGGACGTGTCCAATCACGAGCAGCGGCTTGAGGTTTTCGACTGGATCGCCGATCTCGATACCGCGCTGTCGCTGCTCGTCAACAACGCCGGCACGAACCTGCGCAAACCAATGCTGGATTACGACGACGCGGAAGTCCGCGCGGTAATCGAGACGAATCTCGTATCCGCGTTCGCGCTGTGCCGGCTCGCGCATCCGCATCTGGCCGAGCATGCGAACGCAGCGATCGTGAACATCGGCTCGGTGTCGGGCATGACGCATGTGCGCACCGGCGCGCCGTACGGCATGACGAAAGCCGCGCTCGGACAACTGACGAAGAACCTCGCCTGCGAATGGGCCGAGGACGGCATTCGCGTGAATGCGGTCGCGCCGTGGTACATCCGCACGCAGCGCACCGAAGGCGTGCTCGCCGATCCGGATTACCTCGACGAAGTGCTGCAACGCACGCCGCTCGCGCGCATCGGCGAGCCGGAGGAAGTCGCCGCGGCGGTCGCGTTCCTGTGCCTGCCGGCGGCGAGCTACGTCACCGGCGAAATCGTCGCCGTGGATGGCGGGTTCCTGAAATACGGGTTTTGAAGGTGGGTGTAATCTTCCACAATGCTTGAGCCGTTCGGACCATCGCTTTACGTCGCGGCAGGGCCGACAGTGTCGTTCTTCGGCTTTCCGTATCCCACGCGCATGGCGGTGGCGCGTCTGTCGGATGGCAGCGCCTGGGTGTGGTCGCCCGTCGCGCTCACGCCGGATCTTGCCGCAGCGGTACAGGCGATCGGACCGGTGCGCCACATCGTCTCGCCGAACAAGCTGCATCATCTGTTTCTGCAGGAATGGGCGGATCACTGGCCTGATGCGCGGCTCTACGCCCCGCCCGGTCTCGCGCGCAGGAAACCCGGGCTGCATTTCCACGCCGAATTGGGCGACGAACCGAGCGCGGTCTGGAGCGCGGACATCGACCAGGCCGTTTTCCGTGGCTCGTTCGTGATGGACGAGGTGATGTTTTTCCATCGCGCATCGCGCACCGCGATCGTCGGCGATCTGATCCAGCGCTTCCCGGAAAACGACGTATCCGGCTGGAAGCGATTGCTGTTGAAAGTCGGCGGCTTGCTCGGCGAACGCGGCGGCACGCCGATCGACTGGCGCACGAGTTTCCTGCGCCACGGCCCCGCGCGCACGGCACGCCAGAAAGTGCTCGGATGGAATCCGCAACGCTTGCTGATCGCGCATGGCATGTGCGCGCAGGCTGGAGCATCCGAAATCATCCAGGCGGCCTTGAGTTGGATGTAAGGCGCTGTTCACGGCATTCATGGCCGAAAACGGCTAGTTTCGGAATCGTGGCGGCGCTAGGATCGCCGCCATGTCGATGGCACCTTCCCGCATTGGACTCGATTCGAAAGCATGCGAACAGGCGCGCCTGACGCGCGACGCGCGCTTCGACGGCTTGTTCTTCACCGCCGTGCGCACGACCGGCATCTATTGCCGACCGGTGTGCCCCGCACCGACAGCGCATGCACGCAATGTCGAATATTTCCCGAACGCGGCTGCCGCGGCGAACGCCGGGTATCGGCCATGCCTGCGCTGTCGGCCGGAAGCGGCGCCCGGCACGCCGCTCACGCGCGCGCGCAGCGAACTCGTTGCGGCAGCGTTGCGCATGATCGATGCCGGCGCTCTGGACGAAGCTTCGGTTGAGAATCTCGCGCGTCGCATCGGCGTTGGCGAACGCCATCTGCGCCGATTGTTCGTTGCCGAACTCGGCGCCGGCCCGCTGGAAATCGCGGCGACGCGCCGATTGCTGTTCGCGAAAAAATTGCTGACCGAAACAAAGTTGCCGGTCACGCGCATCGCGCATGCGGCGGGCTATGCGAGCTTGCGCCGCTTCAACGCGGCGTTCCTTGCCGGCTATGGGCGCGCACCGCGCGTCATTCGACGCGAACAGACGGCGCCGACGAGCGGTGCGCTGACGCTGCGCATTCAGTTTCGCGCGCCTTATGATTTTTCCGCACTGCTCGCATTCTTCGCGCGCCGTGCGATTCCCGGCATCGAACACGTCGATGCGCACGTCTACACGCGCCGTTTCGCATTCGACGGCAAGGCTGGCACATTGCGCGTGTCGAAAGTACGCGACGCCGACGCGCTTGCGCTGACCGTGGATTTCGCGGACACCACGCGCTTGCAGGAAATTTGCACACGCGTGCGCCGCCTGTTCGACGTGGACGCGGACATCGCGGCGATCAACACGCAACTCGCGTGCGATCCGCGTCTGCGTGCGTTCGTGCGCCGCCATCCCGGCCAGCGCCTGCCCGGCGGCTGGGACGGTTTCGAGATCGCGGTGCGCGCGGTGCTTGGCCAACAGATCAGCGTCGCCGCCGCACGCACACTCGCGGCGCGCTTGCTTGATTGTCATGGCGAGACGGCGACCTTGCCGAACGGTGAAAAATTTCAATTATTCCCCACGCCAAAGTCGCTGGCCGATGCGGATCTGACGAAGATCGGCCTGCCGCGCGCGCGTGCCGCGACGCTGAACACGATTGCGCGTGCGTTGTGCGACGGTCGCGTCGACTTCCGCCCGGAACAATCGCTGGACGCGTTCGTCGCGAGCTGGTGCGAATTGCCCGGCATCGGTGCATGGACCGCGCATTACATCGCAATGCGCGCGCTGGGCCATCCGGATGCATTTCCGGCCGCCGACCTGGTGCTGCGCAAGATGCTTGGCGACGGCGGCGCGTTGCTATCTGCGCGTGCGGTGGAAGCGCTCGCCGAAAGCTGGCGGCCGTGGCGTGCGTACGCCGTGATGCATTTGTGGCGCAACTCGAACTGAAGGACTCGTACAATGATCGACGTGTATTACGACTACCTCGACTCCCCGGTCGGACGGCTGCTGCTCGTGCTCGACGGTCAGGGCCTGCGCCACGTCGCGTTCGAGAACGGGCGGCATCCGACGCCGCTTGGCGACGACTGGGAGCGCGGACCCGGTGCGCTGCACGAGACCCGCACGCAACTCAAAGCCTATTTCGCCGGCAAACTGCGTGAATTCGACTTGCCGCTCGCGCCACAGGGCACGGACTTCCAGCAGCGCGTGTGGCTGGCACTGCTGCGCATTCCTTACGGCACCACCGCGAGCTACGGCGACATCGCGCGCGCGGTCGGCGAGCCGAATGCCTCGCGCGCGGTCGGCGCGGCGAATGGACAGAACCCGATCGCGATCGTGGTCCCTTGCCATCGCGTGATCGGCGCGGACGGCACGCTCACCGGCTACGGCGGCGGCTTGCCGAACAAGAAGTTCCTGCTCGAGTTGGAACAGAAAAATTCGGCGTTCGCGCTGGCGCCGTGATCAGCAGCCGCTGAGCTGGCTCTCCAGCTCAGCGGCTTGCGGTTGCAATATCGCCTGCTGATCCTTGAACGCGTTGTGCAGCTTGTGCGTGACCTCGTCGTACTGCTTTTGCAGCCAGCCGCAGGCCTGCTCGCGCGAGGCGCGCATGCATTCATCTTGCAGTGGCGTATAGCCGCCGGCGATAGCGTCGCGTGGTGACGTGCTGATCGGCGTCTTGCTTAGCTCCGGCGCGGACACGCCGATGCCGCCGGGGCCATAGGCTTTCGCCAAACTCTGGCCGGGATAGCCCAAAACGCCGAGCGGCACGTAGCGTACCGGCGTTGTGCCGCTCCGGCTGAAATAGGTCGAGCCGTCCTCGGCGTTGCGGCAGATCCACAATGGCGGCAATGTCGCCGGCGGTTTGGCCACAGGCATCGGGGGCGGATTCAGTGCCGGCTGCGGTGGCGCGGACGCGGCAGTAGTCGACTGCGGCGCCAGCGCGGGCGGCGCATCCGGCAGCCAGACTTCCGTCTGTTTTGCATTTTGCGGACAAGGCTGATCCTGGAACGCGACGTTGCCTTGCGCGTCGGTGCATTTGTAGACATCGGTCGCCCCGGCTTGCGCCGCGAACGCCAGCAACGCGATGGCAACGAGGCGGAAGTTGAGCGCCATCATGCTCAATGCAGCGTCTTGTACGTCTCCGGATCGAATGCATCCACCGCGACCACTTCGTTGCGTGCGGCGTCGGCTTCCTGGATCAGGTCGTATTCGGCTTGCGTGATGACGCCGGCTTTCAGGCCCATCTCATCGAGCATGTAGCCGGGTGCGCGGTCGAGCGTACCCGCGCGCACGGCGTCGCGTAGTTTCGTTTCCACCGGAATCGCGCGCACGGCCTTGTCGAGTGCGGCTTCGAGCGTGCCGAGTCCGACTTCGGTCGGCGGCGGCACGAAGATGTCCTGCGTCAAATTGATACGCGCTTCGCGGTCTTCGAGGATGTCGCGCGCCACGCGCGCGCCGAGCTTGTCGGAGGGGGGGCGGAAACGCGGCCCGAGCGGGAAGATGACCCACGACAGCCAGTACGCGGCCGCGCGCATGGGCAGGTTTTCGAGCACGCCGAGCAACGCTTCCTGGATGCGGTACAGGCAATGCTCCGCGCTCCAGCGCACGAGGTTGTAGTTCGCCGTGGTTTTGGCTTCGTCGTGGTAGCGCTTGAGCGCCGCGGAAGCCAGGTACATGTAGGCGAGCGCGTCGGCGAGGCGTCCGGAAATCTTCTCGCGGCGCTTGAGCGTGCCGCCGAGCGTGCCCATGGCGACGTCCGAGAGCAGTTCGAACGCGGCGGAAAAGCGCGACAGGTGCTGGTAGTAGCGCGCCGTGTCCTCGGTGCGCGGCGCGCTCGCGAGTCGGCTGCCGCTCCACGCCAGCAGTTTCGCGCGCGTGGCGTTGCGGAACAGCAGATTGACGTGCCCGAAAATCGCCTTGTCGAACTTCTTCAGATCCTTGTCTGCGATTGCGTTGATTTCGTGCTGTACGAACGGATGGCAACGGATCGCGCCCTGGCCGTAGATGATCATCGAGCGCGTGAGAATGTTCGCGCCTTCCACGGTGATGCCGATCGGCACCGCGTCCCAGGTGCGCGCTAGCGGATTGCGCGGGCCTTTTTGGATCGCTGCGCCGGCGCGGATGTCCATCGCGTCGGTGACGACTTCGCGCATGCCTTCGGTCAGGTACGCCTTGGCGATCGCCGACAGTACCGCGGGTTTCTCGCCGGCATCGAGCGCGCCGCAGGTGAGCGTGCGCGTTGCGGTCATGTAATAGGTCTTGCCGGCGATGCGCGCGAGCGGCTCTTCGATGCCCTCGAAGCGGCCGATCGGCGTATCGAACTGTTCGCGCACGGTCGCATAGGCGCCGCTGATCCTCGTCATCATCTGCGCCGCGCCGACCGACAGCGCCGGCAGCGAGATCGAGCGTCCCGCAGCGAGACATTCCATCAGCATGCGCCAGCCGTGGCCGATCCCTTCGCGCCCGCCGATGATGCAATCCAGCGGCGCGAATACGTCCTTGCCGACGATCGGCCCGTTCATGAAAGGCACGCCCATCGGATCGTGACGCTGGCCGATTTCAATGCCTTCCAGATCGCGAGAAATCAGTGCGCAGGTAATGCCGAGATCCTCTTTATCGCCGAGCAGATGATCCGGATCCTGGATGCGGAACGCGAGGCCGATCAGGCTCGCGACCGGTGCCAGCGTGATGTAGCGTTTCTTCCAGTTCAGTCGCAGGCCGAGCACTTCCTTGCCGTCGACGATGCGCTTTTCAACGACGCCGGTGGATTGCGTCGCCGCGGCATCGGAGCCAGCTTCGGGACCCGTCAGGCCGAAGCAGGGCACGTCTTCGCCACGCGCGAGGCGCGGCAGATAGTATTTTTTCTGCTCCTCGGTGCCGTAGTGCAGCAGCAATTCGCCGGGACCGAGCGAGTTCGGCACCATCACCGTGACCGCGGCCGTCACCGAGCGCGAGGAAATCTTCGTGACCACGCGCGAATGCGCGATCGCGGAAAAGCCGAGTCCGCCGTATTCCTTCGGGATGATCATGCCGAAGAAGCGGTTCGCTTTCAGGAACGCCCAGATGTTTGTCGGCAGGTCGCGCTGCTGGTTGATCTGCCAGTCGTCGAGGCGCACACACAATTCGCGCACGGGTCCGTCAATGAACGCCTGTTCTTCGGCGGTCAGCGAAGCGGGCTTGAAGTCGAGCAGTTTTTCCCAATGCGGACGACCGGAAAACAGTTCCGCATCCCACCATACTGTGCCGGCATCGAGCGCAATGCGCTCGGTTTCACCCAGGCGCGGCAACACCGGTGCCATCAATTTCATCGCAAACCGCGAGATCAGCTGCCGGCGCAGCAGCGGCACGCCGAAGATGAGCGCAAGCACGATCAGGACGATGATGCTGCCCTCGAACAGCAGCGGCGAGGCGACGCCAACGATGCGCCAGCCGATCAGCCAGACCGCGGCGGCGCCGGTCCAGGCGTAGAAGCCGTAGCCGAGGAACAACAGCGTGCTGAGCAGGATCAGCGCGAGGATGAAAGTGACGATCATGGGCGCACCACCGTTTGAGCCGGTCGAACGCCTATCATCCGCCGCGATCGCGGAAAAGCAAGGTTATTGCGCGTTGCGCAGGTCGGCGTTGTTGAAGTTGAATTGCAGGTACAGCACGTTCGCGTTGCCGGAAGCGTCGAAGCGGACGCGGCATTCGATGGATTGCTTGTCTTCGCTGGGCAGGCCCTTGTCCATGACGATCGTGGATGTGAGCAGCACAGTGTCGGCGGATTCCGCCTTGGCATGCGCGGCCAGATCTTTCAGGTCCAGCGCGAAACTGCGGCCGTTCATGCGCTTGCCGATTTCCGTGTTGCATGCGCTCGCCGCAGTGTCGTTGCGGCTGGGGCTGCACGCGCCCAGCGCCAGCACGCAGACGAGCAAGGAAACAATTCGTGTGCGCATCTTGCCCTCCCGAGCGCAATGCCGTCGATGACGGCACAAGCATGGTATGCCCGGTGCGTGAACGCAAGCCTTGACGCGGATCAGCCGGCGTCCAGCGACGCTCGTGCCGCCATGGAAATCACCGGCAACCAGCGTGCGTACATCGCGGCGGACGGATGCAGTCCATCTGCGGCCAGCATGTCGACAACGCCGCCGCGATCGCGGGAGATCGCCGTGATGTCGACGTAACGGGCGTGCAAGGACGCGGAAATGGCCGACGCAGCGGCATTGAACGCGTCGATTTCGCGAGCGATTTGCGCCCGGTCGCGCCCGCTTTCCACGCCGAAACGTGTCACGCCCCAATCGGGAATCGACACGACAAGAACGCGTCGCGGATTGCCGCCGGCCAGCACGATCGCGCGTTCGAGCAGGGCACGGAATTGCGTCCGGTAATTTTGCAGATCGCGGCCGCGGTACTGGTTGTTGACGCCGATCAGCAGGGTGACCAGCGCGTACGGCGGTTGGAACGCGTGTGCATCCATCGCCGCGGCAAGCTCGTCGGTCGTCCAACCGGTGCGCGCGAGGATTTCTGGCGTGTCCAGATGCAACGCGGCAGCGAGTTGGTGCGGCCAGTTTTCGCTCGGTGCCACGCCCTCGCCGATGGTGTAGGAATCGCCGAGCGCCAGGAATCGGGGTGGCGCGTTCGTCACGCCAGCGGTCAGCGCGACACCGACAGCAAGGTTAAGCCACATGACGTTGCTGCATGGCGGCCATGCGTGCGAGGCAACGCTCGATGCGTGCGAACACTTCGCGCAACTGTGCCGGCGACGGCAGCAGCGTGGCGCGGAAATGGTTCGGCTCGACGATGTTGAAACCGCGTCCGGGCACGGTCAGCACGTTTTCGGATTCGAGCAGTTGCAGCGCAAACGCGTGATCGTCGAACTCCGGGAATGTCCCGTCGCGCACGGATGGAAACGCATATAGCGCGCCTTGCGGCGCGACTATTTCCAGAAATTTGCTTTGTGCACAATGTTCAACAACTGCGCGACGCGCTTCGTACAGGCGCCCGCCGGGCGCGATCAGCGCGGATATCGTGTCCGGCCCGTTCAATGCAGACGCGATAGCCCATTGGCCGGGCACATTCGCGCACAGGCGCAGGCTCGAAAGCAGGTCGAGCGCGTGATGAATTTCGGTCAGCGAATCACGCGCGCCGGATAGGCCGACCCAACCCACACGCCAGCCGCAGGCGCGATGCACTTTGGAAAGACCGCCGAACGTCAGCGTGGGTACATCAAAGGCCAGCGACGCGAGCGGTACGCAACGCGCCCCATCGTAAAGAATCTCGTCGTAGATTTCGTCGCTGAGCAATGCCACTCGATGCCGCTGCGCTATCCGCACCAGTGCGGCGAGCAGTTCTTGCGGATACACGGCACCGGTCGGGTTGTTCGGATTGATCACCACGAGGGCGCGCGTGCGCGGCGTGACCAACGCTTCGATTTCGTCCGGATCCGGCAGGTGCCCACGGGCCGCAGGGCATGAGTAATAGCGCGCATTGCCGCCATTGAGCGCGACCGCGGCGCTCCACAGCGGGTAGTCGGGACTCGGCAACAGCACTTCGTCGCCGGCATCGAGCAGGGCGCGCAAGCTCATGTCGATGAGCTCGCTCACGCCATTGCCGATGAACACGTTTGCCGCGGATGCGTTATGTGCGCCGCGTGCCAGTTCGCGCGCGGCGATCGCCTCGCGCGCGGACAGCAAGCCTTGCTGCGGGCAATAAGCTTCGCTGTCGCCAACGTGTTCGGCGACGGCGCGACGCAGGTGCTCGGGTGCGGCGAAACCGAAGCGCCCCGGGTTGCCGATGTTCAGGTGCACGATCTCGCGCCCGGCGGCTTCGAGCTCGCGCGCGCGCCGCGACAGCTCGCCGCGGATGTCGTAACGGACCTGGGCCAGACGCGGATTGGCGCGGACCGGCGGATGGGGCAGTGGCACGGACATGATCAGGCACGGTAAATGTTGTGGCGCAGCATGCTAGCGGAATCACGCGTGAATTCAAGGAATTCGCGCGGCGCACGGTAAAATGCCGGCATGCACTCAAGCGACGAGCAAGCGCGCCTGACCGCCATCGGCTGGCGCGGCGATGTCTGGGAAATGCCAATCGGGAAACGTCTGGCGCGCGTGATCGCCCAGCATCGCAACGGTTATCGCGTGCATGACGGCGCGACCGAATTCGCGGCACAGCCGGCGCCGCGTTTCCTGCGCCGCGATGTCGATCCTGTGCAGCGACCCGCGGTTGGCGATTTCGTCGTGCTCACCGCTGCGACGACGCCGACGATCGAGGACATCCTGCCGCGGCGCAGCCTGCTCGAGCGCGCCGCCGCCGGCGAGCGCCATCGCCGCCAGGTCATCGCCGCGAACATTGACACCGTGTTCGTGCTGATGGGCCTGGATGGCGATTTCAATCCGCGCCGCGTCGAGCGCTATCTCGTGCTGATCGAAGGCAGTGGCGCGCGCGCCGTGGTCGTGCTGACGAAACTCGACAAAGTGGAAAATGCTGCATCGGCGGCAATGCGCGAGGAATTGCGCGTGGCGACACCGAATGTCGAAACGCATGCCATCAACGCCAAGGACGTCGCAAGTGTCGGGCCGTTGCTGAAATATTTGCAGCGCGGCGACACTGCGGTGCTGGTCGGTTCCTCCGGCGCCGGCAAGTCGACGCTGACGAACACCCTGCTCGGCGTCGAGCGCCACGCCACCGCCGCGGTGCGCGGCCATGACTCCCGCGGACGCCACACCACCACGCACCGCGCGTTGGTACAATTGCCCAGTGGCGGCTGCCTGATCGACACGCCGGGCATGCGCGAGATCAAGTTCACCGGCGACGAGGAACTGGGCGCCGCGAATTTTTCGGATATCGAAACGCTGGCCCTGGACTGCCGCTTCGGCGACTGCGGCCACGGCAACGAACCCGGGTGCGCGGTGCGCGCCGCGCTGGAATCCGGCGATCTGGATCCGGCGCGTTGGCAGGCCTGGCTGAAATTGCGCGACGAACTTGCCGCAGCCGGCGACGCGCTCGAAGTGCAGCTCAGACGCAAAGGCGTCGCACGCGTGGCGAACAAGGCGCTGGGCAAGCGCTTGGCGGAAAAATATGGGCGGCGCTGAAGATTGCTGTTGCTCAGGGATCTGAATCGGAAATCAATCACGGACATGCTGACTTCGAATACAAGCCCGACCAAGCCCGCGTCTGATGGCGCGCGCCTCGAGGGACTGGCGCCTTCCGCTGCGAATCGTGTGCATGCCGCCATGCAGGCATTGCGTGCCAAACAGGCGCCCGCCGCCGAGCGCGATCTGCGCACGGCGCTGGCGCAGGCGCCCACGCATCCGGAAGTCCAGCGCCTGCTCGCAATCGCCTTGCGCATGCAGGACAAGAATGCCGAGGCGCTGGCGTTGCTGCGGCAGGCTGCCGCGAATTGGCCCGACGATGTCATGATCCAGAACGGACTCGGTACCGCGCTGGATGCATCCGGCGACCGCGTGGCGGCAATTGCCGCATTTCGTCGCGCTTGCGAACTCGCGCCCGATGCGGCGGTGTTGTGGATCAATCTGGGCAAGACGCTTGGCGATTACGGGCAATATGACGAAGCGATTTCCGTGCTGGAACACGCGCTGCAGATCGCCCCGCATGCGGCCAGCGAAATCCGTTTGTCGCATGCGCTGCGCGCGGTCGGGCGCATTGACGAGTCCGTGGACCGTTTGCGCGCCATGCTCGCGCGCGATCCGGCTGATAGCGAGGCATGGCTGGCACTGGCGGGATTGAAAACCCGACGCCTGGAAAACGACGACATAGCCGGCATCGAGCAGGTGCTGAAAAAGCCGGATCTGAAACCCGGCGAGCGCATTTCGTTACAGTTCGCCCTGGCCAAGGCGTTCGACGATCATGGTCGCTACGCCGAAGCATTTGCCGCGTATGTCGATGGCAATGCCGCGACCCGAAAGATCCACGCCTGGGACGCCAAACTCTTCAGTGCATTTGTCGACGACGTACTACGCATGTTTGTGCGACCGGTGTCGGGCGCCACCGGCAAACAAGGCGAGGAAGTGATCTTCATCGTCAGCTTGCCACGCTCCGGATCCAGCCTGACCGAACAGATCCTCGCCTCGCATTCGCAGGTCGTCGGCGCCGGCGAACTGGATGCGACTGCGGTCGCCATCGAATCCGAATCGGCGCGACGCCGGCAGCCGTTTCCACAATGGATCTCGGCGGCGACTGCGGATGATTGGCAGCGCATCGGCCGGCACTATCTGGAACTTACGACGCGGTGGCGCAAACCCGGGCAACGGTTCACGGACAAATTGCCGGGCAACTGGCTGCGCGTGGGAGCGATCTTCGCGATGCTTCCGGGCGCGCGCGTGATCGATTGCCAGCGCGATCCGGTGGAATCGTGTTTTTCCTGTTTCCGTACCTTGTTCAGTCAGGGCAACCAGCCGTTCAGCTACGACCTTGCCGATATCGCGGCACATTGGCACGATTACGACCGAGCCAGTCGCCATTGGCAGGCGATCTATCCAACGACATATCGCGTGCAGCGTTACGAAGCACTGGTCGCCGACCCGGAAACGCAGACGCGCGAACTGCTGGACTTCTGCGGCCTCGACTTCGAGCCGGCCTGCCTGCGCTTCTGGGAAGCGCAGCGCAGCGTGCGCACCGCCAGCGCGGCGCAGGTGCGCGAGCCGATTCGCAAGGATACCGCGCGGGCGGACAAATACGGCGCGCTGCTGGATCCGTTGCGCCGCGAATTGGGTTTGCCGCCGTTCGTGGCGTGAGTTCGTCCGCGCTATAGTGCGCGGCATGGACGTTGCCGCAGTCCCGGATGGCATTGCCGATCTCGACCGCCGCCTCGTCGCGGCGGCCAGGGGCATCAAGCTGCTGGCCGCACTGAGCTGGCCGGCGCGGGCGCAGGAAGCGTTCCTTGCCTCCTGGCGCGCGAAAAATCCACAATTGCCAAAAGTGGATTACGCGAAGTCGGATCTTTCGCGCACGCGCGAGGAACTGGAAAGCATCTTCCTCGGCGCCGACGCGGGTCATCCGCTCGGCGATTACCTGCGCCGCAGCGCGCAATCCTGGCGCATCGCCACCGAACTGCTCGATGCGGCAGGCACGAAAGAAGTCACCGCGCATTCGATCGGTTTGTTTGGACGTCCGCACGACCGTCTGCCGGGCGGTACGGTCAGCACGCTCGATGCGGCGCGGCATTTCATCGAACTGGCCGACGAACTCGGCGGCGAGCTCGCCGCGCACGAGGCCGATTACTGCATACCCGCCGACGTGCTCGAGCAGGAATTGCAACAACGTCTCGACGCGTTCTTCGGCGCCGGCGTCGTGCGCGTGGAAACCGATCCCGACCTGATCGCCAAGGCGGCCGCGGGCGCCAAGCGCATCCGCCTGCGCTCGGCGACGTGCTTTTCCGAATACGACAAGAACCAGTTGCTCGAGCACGAGGCGTTCGTGCATTCGTTGACGGCATTGAACGGTCGCGCACAGCCGAACCTGGGATCGTTCGCCACGAATTCGCCGCGCATCACCGCCACGCAGGAAGGCCTGGCGACGTTCGCGGAACTCATGTCCGGATCCATCGACATCGGGCGCATGAAACGCATTTCCCTGCGCATCCTCGCCATCGACAAGGCGCTGAACGGCGCGAACTTCATCGACGTGTTCAAATTCTTTCTGGATTCCGGACAGACCGAGGCCGACAGCTTCGCCTCGGCGTCACGCGTGTTCCGCGGCGTGCCGCCGGAAGGCGGAAGCGCCTTCACCAAGGACGCGGTGTACCTGCACGGACTGCTGTCCGTGCACACGTTCTTCCGCTGGGCGCTGAAGAACAAGAAGCTGCAATGGTGCCGCAACCTGTTCGCCGGCAAGATGGCGCTGCACGACACGATCGCGCTGGCGCCGTGGTTCGAGTCCGGCTACATCGCCGCGCCGACCTACCTGCCGCCGTGGATGCAGCGCGCGAACGGGTTGGCCGGCACACTGGCGTTTTCCCTGTTCGCGAACCGCATCCGGCTGGACAAGGTGGAGGCGGAAGATCTGGTGTTGGGCGTTTGAGGCGCCACGGGCGCATTCCTGTGCGGCTATGCCGCAATGTGGCCCTCGGCTCAGACCGCGTCTATGCCCGAATCCACCTTGACATCGATATCAACCGGGGCGAGGCCGGCGCGCCGGCGCTCGGCCATCGCGAGATAAGCGCATTCTAGCGCGCGTGTGATCCGCGGCGTGTCGAACAGCGGCAAGGTCGAGCGTGCCGCAAGGAGGGTCGCCTTGATATCAGCGAGCGCGGACGGTGCAGTCAGCAGCGTGTCGAGATTGCTTTCGTATTCTTCCAGCGAATGCGCGACCAACTCTGGCAGACCCACGGCGCGCAACAAGCTTTCGCCTACGCGTGCGTCGAAGCTCGCTCCACGCAGGGTGAGCATCGGCACGCCCATCCACAAGGCGTCCGAGCCGGTGGTGTGCGAGTTGCAAGGCGCGGTGTCGAGCGCGATATCGGCCAGCGCGATCCGCGCCAGATGTTCCGGATGCGGCAAGCGCGGCGCGAATATGATGCGTTCCGGGGCAATGCCGGCATGTGCTGCCGCACCGCGCAGGTTTTGCGTGGCCCAGCGATTGTCCTCGATCAACCACAACACGAGACGCGAGTGAGCCTGCAAGGCGCGCATCCAGATGCCCCAGAGCTTCGGCGCGAATTTCCACGATTGATTGAACGAACAGGCGACAACGGCGTTCTCCGGCAACGCATGATCGGCGCGCCACGTCTTCCGTCCGATCTCGCGGCGACGGTCGTTGGCCTGATAACTGAATGGCAGGCGGACGATGGCTTCGCTGAACTCGCTTTCCGCACCGGGAGGAGTCACGCAAGGATCGCCGATGATGTAGTCGCAGAATGCACCGAGCGTACCGGGATATCCGAGCCAGTTCGCAATTGCCGGTGCCGGCCGCAGCGCCAGCAGGCCGTGAACTTCGCCGCGGGTGTGGCCGTTGAGATCGACGAGCACGTCGATGCCGTCGGCGCGCAGGCGCGCGCAAAGTGCTGCAGGCGAGAACTGCACCAGCTCGACGAAATGCTCGCAGGCCGCAGCCACGCGCGCGCGCAGTGTCGAGCCATCGTTTTCGCCGAGCGCGTATGCGAACACCTCGAAGCGTTCGCGGTCGTGAAATTCGAGTGCTTCGACGACAAGATGGCTGGTCGGGTGTTCGCGGAAATCCGCGGACAGGTAGCCGATGCGTAGACGTCCTTCTTTGCGGATGGCGAAATCAGAGGATTCGGTGCTGTGCGCGTGCAACGCCGATTGCATCCGCGTGAAAGTTTCGGCGATCCGCCGCAGATCGGTGCCGGACAGATCGAGTCCAACCCACTGCGTGGCATAGTCGCCGACTTGGCCACGCTTGAGTCGCGCCAGTAATTCGCCCTCTGGCGCTGTCATCTGCGTCCAGGCCGCCATGCGGCGCAGGCAGTAGACAAGGTTGCCAAGCGCCCAGTTCGAGGATGGCCGCAGGCTGTGTGCATGTGCATAGCCGTGCGCAGCCAATTCGAGCGCGTTGCGGCGCTCGAACAGCAGTGCCTGGCCGAAAACCGCATCGTAGCAGTTGCGATCGATGGCGAGCGCCTGCTCGTAAAGTGCCAATGCGGTCTCGTCGTCGCCGGTTTGGGCCGTGGCCGAGGCGCGCCAAGCCGTCATTAGTGCCGAACGCACGATGTTGCCGTTGACGTGCGCAAATGCAGTCAGGGCCTCGCCGCCGCGACCAGTGTTGAGGAAGCATTGGCCAAGCCCCAGCCATGCGCCGGAATTTTCCGGGTGCAACCCGACCGCGGCTTCAAAATGTGGCAGTGCGCGCAGGAATTCGCGCTCGCGCAACCACGCGTCGCCGAGGTTGATGTGCGCTTCGGTGAAATCGTGGCGAAATCGCAAAGCCAGCGCATAAGCCGCCTTTGCTTGCGCGGCGGCTCCCGCGCGCGCGAAATCCAGGCCGAGGTTGTAGGCCTCGGCAGCGAGGGTAGGTGCTGGGTTTGCGTGTGACAGGATTTTCCAAGCCTCCTGCAGACAACGTCGCGAGCGCAGGACGGCCGCAGCCAATACAGCGTGCGTCGGCCATTGTCCGGCGGATTCGACAAGCGACTGCGCCGTGGCTGCAACCGCCGCGTAGTCTTCGGCAGCCAGTGCTACATCGAGGCGCAGTTGTTCCCGTTGCACGATTTCAGTCGGGTTGCACGGCACAACGCCGTCAAGCAGTGCGAACGCCGTGCCGAACTCCTTGCGCGCGAGAAGATCGCGTAGCGTGTCGGCCAATGCCGCGAAATCGATGCGTGGAGTGTCAGTAGTCATTGCAGGGATTATTCCGATCCAGCCTGGGGAATGGAATAGATTCGCACTCGCGGTGGGTTCTTCGGTATTACCATGCGGCCATCGAGTGGCCGATCGGAGAAGAAAAATGTCCAAAGATATGTTTTTTGCGGCGCTGCTGCTCGCGCTCGGTTCAGGCACCGCGCCGGCGGCGGAAACGGACGCGCAGGGCGTCGAGGCCGTGTTGCCGCAGATCGTCGCATGGCGGCGCGACCTGCATCAGCACCCGGAGCTTTCCAACCGCGAGGTACGCACCTCGAAGATCGTCGCCGATGAATTGAAGAAACTCGGCTACACCGTGCGCACGGGGCTGGCACATACCGGCGTGACCGGCGTGTTGGTCGGCGCCAAGCCGGGGCCGAAGCTGGCGATCCGCGCCGACATGGATGCGCTGCCCGTCACCGAACAGGTCGATCTGCCGTTCGCCTCGAAGGCGAAAGGCGAATATCTCGGCAAGACCGTCGGCGTGATGCATGCCTGCGGCCACGACGCGCATACTGCGATGCTGCTCGGACTGGCTGAAGTGTTCGCCGGCATGAAAAAGGAACTGCCCGGCAGCGTGATGCTGATCTTCCAGCCCGCCGAGGAAGGCGTGCCAATCGGCGAAACCGGCGGTGCACCGCAGATGGTCAAGGATGGCGTGTTCGCGGACTTCCATCCAGACGCGATCTTCGGCATGCACGTGATCAGCACGATGAACGTGGGCATGGTTGGCGTACGCGCGGGCGGGGCGATGGCGAGTTCCGATACCTTCCGCATCGTCGTGCACGGGCGCCAGAGCCACGGCGCGATGCCGTGGCTGTCGATTGATCCGATCGTCACCGCGGCAGAAATCGTGACCAGCGCGCAGACCATCGTCAGCCGCCAGCTCGACATCAACGCGAATCCGGCGGTGGTCACGTTCGGCATCTTCAACGGCGGCTCGCGCTTCAACATCGTGCCGGAAACCGCCGAGCTGCAAGGCACCGTGCGCACGTTCGACGAGGGCATGCGCAAGCAGGCGCTGGCGAGCTTGCAGCGCATCGCCGAGAACGTCGCCGCGGCGAACGCGGCCACAGTGGAAACGCAGATTCCGCTGTCGGCGGACAGCAGCAATCCGGTCAACTTCAACGATCCGGCGCTGACCGCGCGCGTGCGCGCCAGCCTGGAAACCGCACTCGGCAAGGATCATGTCATCGAATCCCCGCGCTGGACGGCGTCGGAGGATTTTCCCTATTTCCCGCTCGGGGCGAAGGCGCCAAGCGTGTACTTCTTCGTCGGCGCCACGCCGCAGGGGGCCGATGCCGCGACCGCACCGAGCAACCACTCGCCGAAGTTCTTCCTCGACGAAGGTGCCTTGAAAGTCGGCAGTGAGGCCATGTTGCAGGCGGCGCTGGATTTCCTGGGTTACCCGACCAACCATTGATGGCATGAAATTCGCTTGTTTCTCTGGCTAGCAAAGGAGGATCCCCATGAAAATTGGCCTGCTCACCGGTTGCATTGCATTGGCATTGGGCACCCAAGCCGCCTGGGCCTTGCCGCCGGTGTTCCACACCCAGTCCTGTTCGGTATCGGTCGACGGCAATCGACTGGATACCGTGCTCACGCCCGGCGGCGCCGATCAGCGCAATACGTTTGCCTATGAGCCGTCGCGGAAGCTTTGGCACTTTTGGGGATTCCTGCAGGACGACCCATCGTTCGACACGCCGCCATACATCCCCACAGTCTTGTCTTCGCTGCGAGCAGTGGTACACGCGACATCGATCGACGGCGTACATTTCACAAGCGACAGCAATCTGAGTTACGCCTTTGGCAGCGCCAGTTACGGCAGCTACGGCGCAGACATCGATCCTCCATTGGATTTTTTCCGCGCCGTGTTCGATACCCAGACGGGCACATGGAAATTGTTCAACTGGACAGAGAACGATCAGAACGCGACACCCAGCTTCGGTCAGTACAACTACAACACCTCGGTCAACGACTTGAGCACCACCGCCGGCACGACTGCCGTTGTGCATCAGGGTCCGTTGAACACGCCAGTGGCGGGCAATCACGTTGGCACCTTCGGTTTGGTCGATGGCACGCTTTTTATGCGGACGGACACGGACGGCAATGCCGATCAGTTCGCCTATGCGGATGGCGCGTACCCGTGGACTGGCGCCAACCAGCCATCGACCGGCAGCGCAACCGGCAGTGCAAACCTGTATGCGGGCACCCCGTATTGCTGGTTCCTCGATGCGACCTGTGGCAATGCCGACCCGCGAATTCCCGCGTATGTGCACAATGTCGGGCGCACCCTGCGCCAGTCCGATGGCTCGCTCGGAACCTACTACACGTTCCGAAACGCGACCACTTATGCGCGCCAGGACCAGCAAATCTGGTACGTCGAATCCACCGACAATGGCGCGAACTGGTCGGCACCGGTTGGCGTATTCGCGAACCCGCCTGGCGTCACCATCGACGGGGCCGGACTCGGCGCGAACGGGTTCAGCGACGTGGACCTCGTACTCAAAGGCTCGCGCTACCAGCTATACCTCAGCGCCCAGGATGCTGGCGGCGATTACGTCATGGTGGCTGCGCAGGGGCGCCCGAGCGACGCGATCTTCTGGAACGGCTTCGAGGCCTGCGATTGAGGACTTGCCTGCTGTGCTAAGCTCGCAAACCCGCACCGGATGCGGGATTGCGAGCGTTCCGCCATGTCCTCTGCCGACGATCTGAAGCAAGCCGCCCTCGAATACCATCGCCGCAAGCCGCAGGGAAAAATCAAGGTCGCGCCGACCAAGCCGCTGGTGACGCAGCGCGACCTGTCGCTCGCATATTCGCCGGGCGTGGCCGCGGCCTGCGATGCGATCGTTGCCAATCCGGGCGAAGCATCCACGCTGACCGCGCGCGGCAACCTCGTCGCCGTCGTCACCAATGGCACCGCCGTGCTCGGCCTGGGCAACATCGGCCCGCTCGCGGCCAAACCCGTCATGGAAGGCAAGGGCGTGCTGTTCCAGAAATTCGCCGGCATCGACGTGTTCGACATCGAAATCGCCGAGCGCGACCCGGACAAGCTCGTCGACATCATCGCCGCGCTGGAACCGACCTTCGGCGGCATGAACCTGGAAGACATCAAGGCGCCGGAGTGTTTCATCGTCGAGCGCAAGTTGCGCCAGCGCGTGAAGATTCCGGTGTTCCACGACGACCAGCACGGCACTTCGATCATTGTTGGCGCCGCGGTGATCAATGCGCTTGCCGTGGTCGGCAAACAGATCGGCGAAGTGAAGGTCGCGTCCACCGGCGCCGGCGCGGCCGGCATTGCCTGCCTGGACATGCTCGTGCAGCTCGGCGTCAAACCCGAGAACATCCTTGTCGCTGATCGCATCGGCGTGATCTACACCGGGCGCAAGGAGGAAATGGACCCGGACAAGCAGCGCTACGCGCGCGACACGAAGGCGCGCACGCTCGCCGAAATCATCCGCGGCGCCGATGTTTTCCTCGGCCTTTCCGCCGCCGGCGTGCTCAGCGCCGACATGGTCAAGACCATGGCGGACAAGCCGATCATTCTGGCGCTGGCCAATCCGACGCCGGAAATCCTGCCTGAGGTCGCGCGCGCGGCGCGGCCGGACGCGATCATCGCCACCGGACGTTCGGACTACCCGAATCAGGTCAACAACGCGCTGTGCTTTCCGTACATCTTCCGCGGCGCGCTGGATGTCGGCGCGACCACGATCAATGAGGCGATGAAGGTCGCTTGCGTATATGCGATCGCCGAGTTGGCGCGGCGCGAAATTTCGGATATCGCCGCACGCGCCTACGGCGACCGGTTGATGTCGTTCGGGTCCGAATACCTGATCCCGCAACCGTTCGATCCGCGCCTGCTGGTGTCGCTGGCGCCGGCCGTCGCGCGCGCGGCGATGGAGTCGGGTGTGGCGACGCGGCCGATCGCGGACATGGGCGCCTATCGCGAGCGCCTGTCGCAATTCGTCTACCGCACCGGCATGGTGATGAAACCGGTGTTCGAGCGCGCCAAAGCCGCACCGCAGCGCGTGGTCTACGCCGAAGGCGAAGAAGACACGATCCTGCGCGCCGTGCAGACCGTGGTCGATGAAGGAATGGCCAAACCGATCCTGATCGGCCGGCCCGCGGTAATCGAAAAGCGCATCGCGCGGCTGGGCCTGCGCATTCGCGCGGGCGAACATTTCCAGTTGACCAATGTCGACGAAGATCCGCGCTACAACGACTACTGGAACCTGTATCTGAAGCTCGCCGAGCGCCGCGGCATCACGCCGGCGCTGGCCAAGTCGCTGGTGCGCTCGCGGCCGACCCTGATCGCCGCGTTGATGCTTGCGCGCGGCGAGGCGGATGCCATGATCTGCGGCATGGTCGGGCGCTACCAGCACCAGCTCGCCCACATCCTGAGCGTCCTGCCGCTGGATCCCGGCGTGTCCGCGCCGGCGGCGATGACCGCGGTGCAGAACGACCGCGGCACCTGGTTCTTCGTCGACACCCACGTGCAATACGAGCCATCCGCCGAGCAGATTGCCGAAGCGACCCTGCAGGCGGTGCTGCGCCTGAAGCTGTTCGGCATCGCGCCGCGCGTGGCGCTGCTGTCGCATTCGAACTTCGGCAGCCACGAAAACCCGAGCGCCTGCAAGATGCGCTGCGTGCTTGAACTCGTGCGCGCCAAGGCGCCGGACCTGGAGATCGATGGCGAAATGCAGGCCGATACCGCGCTCAACGAGGAAATCCGCGCGCGCATCTTCCCCGGTTCGAGCCTGCGCGGTCGCGCCAACGTGTTCGTGTTCCCGAACCAGGACGCGGCCAACATCGCCTACAACATGGTGCGCCAGTTCACCGATGGCGTCGCGATCGGCCCGATCCTGATGGGCGTGTCGAAACCGGTGCACGTGCTCACCCCGGCCTCGACCGTGCGCCGCGTGGTCAACATGACCGCGATCGCCTGCGTTGAAGCGCAGATCCGGGCGCAAGCGGCATCGAGCTGACGCAGGTCAGGCTTTTTCTGCCGTCGCGATAAAGCCCGCGATTGGAACATTGGCATCGAGCCGCAATTCGATGGACTTGAAGGTGCAAGACGCGAATCCGGACTTTTTGCATAGCGCTTCGATCGATGCGCGCGAATGCGCATAGCGCTTGCTCGGTCGCAACACCAAATCGCTTTCGCCGTCGTTGGTTGACTCGCACGAGAAAATCAACGCGCCGCTGGGACGCAGAACGCCGAAGCATGCCGGGATAACGGCGCTCAGCTCGCCGACATAGACGAACACATCGGCGGCGATGATGCAATCGAAGGATTGTGGCGCAAAGGTGTTGAGCGCGTCGAGTAGGTCGGCGCAGTGCAGTTCGCTGTAGATATTGCGCTTGCGCGCCTGTTCCAGCATTTTCTGCGACAGGTCGACGCCGACCATCCGGCCATCGACGCGTCCGACATGAACCCCGACCAGACCGGTACCGCAGCCGAGATCCAATATGTTCAACCGACGATTGTCGCCATGGCGCATCAGGACGATTTCCGCAATGTGGCGCGGCACCCCGTATTTCAGGTGGCTGAGCAAATGCGTATCGAAATGGCTCGCATAGTTGTCAAAAATCCCTTGCACCACCTCTTTGGGTTGTGATGTCGGCGATTCGCCGCGGGCTATGGTGAGGTGAAACTCGATGGTCTTGTTGCCGGGATACCGCAGCAACATATTCTCGAACACGACGCAGGCCTCGGCGTGGCGGCGCAATGCAATCAAAGTTGTGCCAAAGTACATTTGTGCTGCGGTATCGTCAGGGTGCCGTGCCAGGTACGCGCGCCAGTGGACATAGGCTTCATCGTGACGAAGCAGGTGGGTGAGCACAGCACCAAGTTGCCGATCAATATCCGGATCATCCGGCCACAGCGAATGGGCCTTGCGCAGATGCGTCAACGCGACTTCCCCGTTTCCTGCCGCTCCGGCGGTCCGGATCGCCACATCAAGCGGTAGTCGATCATTGGGAGTGAGTTCCAGTGCGGTGTCGATGGCGGTCAAGGCTTCCGGATAGCGTTCTTCGCGCGACAGGGTAATGGCCGCTTCTATGAATGCCCGCGCCCAGCGTGGGGCCAGTGTCGTGGCACGATGCAGGGCGAGCAGTTCGTGCCGGGTGTCCTTGCGCGCGCGCGCGATCAGCGCGTCGATGAGCAAAACGCGCACATCGGTGGGATACGCTGCGTTGAATGCCTTGAGCTTTGCAATAGCCTCGTTGATCCTGCCTTCCTTGATGTCGGTTTCGAGGGCGATGAGCTGGGCCGTCGCCGGATCGGTATTGCCGGGCTGCGTCATGGGCTTGGAGTCCGAATCGAGAGGCGCGACTGTAGATGCGGCTGTCGCCAACGCGCAAGAGCGTGATGCGGGCGTGCCGGCCCTTGTACGCTCGGGTAAACTGGCAGAATCGATCGAATCATCCGCGCACTTGGCTTGCGCAAATGCGGAGAACCGTCATGAACAACCCCCTCACCGACATGCTCAACCAGGACCCCGATCCGTCCGAGACCCGCGACTGGCTCGAATCCATCGAGGCGGTGATCGATGCCGAAGGCACCGAGCGCGCGCATTTCCTGCTCGAAAAACTGGTCGATGAAACACGCCGCGCCGGCGGCCACTTGCCGTTCGCGCCGACCACCGAATACATCAACACGATTCCGCCGCAGCTCGAAGCAAAAAGCCCGGGCGATGCGAACATGGAATGGCGCATCCGCTGCATCATCCGCTGGAACGCGATGGCGATGGTGGTGCGCACGAACCGCAAGCCGGGCTCGCTGGGCGGGCACATCGCGAGCTTCGCCTCGTCGGCGACGCTGTACGACGTCGGTTTCAACCACTTCTGGCGCGCGCCAAGCGCCGATCATCCGGGCGACCTGGTTTTCCATCAGGGTCATTCCAGTCCGGGCATCTACGCGCGTTCGTTCCTCGAAGGCCGCGTTGGCGCCGACCAGATGGATCTGTTCCGCTGCGACGTGATCGGGCACGGCCGTGCGCTGACCTCGTATCCGCATCCGTGGCTGATGCCCGATTACTGGCAGGTGCCAACGGTGTCGATGGGCCTGGGGCCGATCCAGGCGATCTATCAGGCGCAGTTCTGGAAGTACCTGGAAAACCGCGGCCTGATGCCGAAATCCGACCGCAAGGTGTGGTGCTTCATCGGCGACGGCGAAATCGACGAACCCGAATCGCTGGGCGCGATCACGCTGGCCGGACGCGAGAAACTCGACAACCTGATTTTCGTCGTCAACTGCAACCTGCAGCGCCTCGACGGTCCGGTGCGCGGCAACGGCAAGATCATCCAGGAACTCGAAGGCGCTTTCCGCGGCGCCGGTTGGAACGTGATCAAGCTGGTCTGGGGCAGCTACTGGGATCCGCTGCTCGCGCGCGACAAGGACGGCGCCTTGCGCAAGGTCATGATGGATACGGTGGACGGCGAATACCAGGCTTGCAAGGCATTCGGCGGCGCCTACACGCGCGAGCATTTCTTCGGCAAGGATCCGCGCACGCTGGAGATGGTGCGCAATCTTTCCGACGACGACATCTGGCGCCTGAATCGCGGCGGCCACGATCCGCACAAGGTCTATGCGGCGTACCACGCAGCCACGCACACCGAAGGCATGCCGTCGGTAATCCTGGCCAAGACCGTGAAAGGGTACGGCATGGGTTCGGCAGGCGAGTCGCAAAATCCCACGCACCAGCAGAAGAAACTCGACGACGATTCGGTGCGTCACTTCCGCGACCGTTTCCAGATTCCGATTGCCGACGACAAGCTGGCCGACGTGCCGTACTACCACCCGGGCAAGGATTCGCCCGAGGTCAAATACATGCTCGAGCGCCGCGCGGCGCTCGGCGGTTTCCTGCCGCAACGCCGTCGCCACACCGATGCCAAATGCCATGCGCCGGACTTGTCCGCGTTCGCGCAGATCACAAAAGGTTCCGGCGACCGCGAGATTTCCAACACCATGGCCCTGGTGCGCGGCATGAACCTGTTGTTGCGCGACAAGGAAATCGGCCCGCGCGTGGTGCCGATCGTCGCCGACGAGGCGCGCACGTTCGGCATGGAAGGCATGTTCCGCCAGATCGGCATCTACGCTCCGGAAGGCCAGAAATACCGCCCGCAGGATGCCGACCAGTTGCTGTACTACCGCGAGGCGCAAGATGGCCAGGTGCTGCAGGAAGGCATATCCGAAGCCGGCGGCATGTCGGCATGGATCGCGGCCGGCACCAGCTATTCGTTCTCGAACCAGCCTATGCTGCCGTTCTTCATCTACTACTCGTTCTTCGGTTTCCGCCGTGTCGGCGATCTGATCTGGGCCGCGGGCGACCAGCGTGCGCGCGGATTCCTGATCGGCGCGACCGCGGGCGCCAGCTTCCCCGGCGAAGGCTTGCAGCATTCGGATGCCGCCTCGCAACTGATGGCCGCCACAGTGCCGAATTGCCGCGCCTACGACCCCACGTTCTCGTATGAGGTCGCCGTGCTGCTGCACCACGGCATCAAGGAAATGTACGAAGAGCAGCGCGACGTCTTCTACTACATCACCACCACGAACGAGAACATCCACCATCCGGACATGCCCGAAGGTTGCTACGACGGCATCGTCAAGGGCATGTACTTGTTCAAGGACGCCGGCAAGCCGAAGAAAAACGAACCGCGCGTGCAACTGCTCGCCGCTGGCGGCTCCGTGCTCGAAGCGGTTGCCGCTGCGCAAATGCTGGATGCCGAATTCGCGGTCAAGGCCGACGTGTTCTCGTGCCCGAGCTTCAGCGAACTGTCGCGCGAGGCCTTCGACTGCGAACGCTGGAACCGCCTGCATCCGGAAAGCCCGCCGCGCGTCTCGCACTTCGCGCAATGCCTCGACGGCCACGACGGCCCGGTGGTGGCGGTCAGCGAATACGTGCGCGCCGTCGCCGACCAGCTGCATTCCTTCATCCCCGCGGATCGCCACTTCACCGCACTCGGCGCCGACGGCTACGGCCGCAGCGACACGCGCGAACACCTGCGCGAATTCTTCGAGATCGACCGCCGCTGGATCGCGCACGCCGCCATCGCCGCGCTTGCCGCCGAAGGCAAGATGACGGCCAAGGACGTCGCCCGCGCGATCAAGACCTGGAAGCTCGATGCGGAGAAGCCGAATCCGTTGGGGGTGTGATGGCTGTTCCGACTTTTGAGGCGTTTCGTGTTCCGATGCTGCGGCGATTGCTCGATGGCAAGGACCATCGCATGGCCGAGCTATACGATGCGCTCGCTGACGATCTGCGGTTGACCGACGCTGATCGCAGCGAAATGTTGGCTAGTGGCATGCAGCCAATCTACAAAAACCGCATTTCCTGGGCGCGCACGTTTTTGAAGAAGGCAGGACTTGTAGATCAACCTTCACGCGGGCTATTGCGAATTACGGATCGTGGACGCGTCGCGCTGACGTCCGGCAAGACGATCGACAACGCCTACCTGATGCAGTTTCCCGAATTTGAGGCGTTCTTTCGTGGAGCGCGTGACAAAGACGAAACCGTATCGGTTGCAGAGACAGTCAGCAACGAATCACCCGGCGATACGATTGACCGAGTTTACAAACAATTGCGCGACAATCTTGCGCAGGACCTGCTTGAACGCATCAAGACATCGTCGCCAGCGTTTTTCGAAAAACTCGTTGTCGATCTGATGATCAAGATGGGCTATGGCGGATCTCGCGAAGATGCCGGGCGAACAGTTGGTCGTTCCGGCGATGGCGGTATTGACGGCGTCATCAACGAGGATCGCCTCGGTCTCGACGTGATCTACCTGCAGGCCAAGCGCTGGGAGAACACCGTTGGTCGCCCCGTAGTGCAGGGCTTCGTCGGCAGCCTCGCCGGCAGGCGCGCGAGCAAGGGTGTACTGATCACCACGTCGGAATTTTCAAAGGATGCGCGTGAGTACGTCAACACCATCGAGCCCAAAATCGTGTTGATCGATGGTGAAATGTTGGGCGCGCTCATGATTCAGTACGGATTGGCCGTCACGACAAGGGATACCTACGAAATCAAGCAAATCGACTCTGATTATTTTGACGAGTAGCTCACCGCGGCCGCGACCGCTTCAACGCCGGATTGAGACGATCCAGGTCGGCTTGCACCTGTTCCGGGGTTCGTTCGTAAACGATCTCACGCCCCAGCGCCTTGCCGGAGAACGCAGTCTTGTTCGGTGTCGGCGTCATGTCGCACTTGACGCTATGCACGCCGGCACCTAGCACTACCGTGATCCGATGCGCGTGCTTTTCGAACACCACGACATCCATCAACTTGCCGGATTCGGTGATGCGAACCGTGATTTTTTCGATATCCATGCAAGTCTCGCGGCTGCGGCGGGTCGGTGGAGTCTACGCCACGGCGGCCGTCACTGCGGCATCACTTCCGTCAGAGCACGCATTGGCGCGAAATAATCCGCCGCTCGCGGCGGTCTCATCGTGCAGTATGCTCGAAGGAAGAAACCCATGCTGCGCCAACTTTTCGCCACAGGATTGCTCATGATCGTCACCCAGCTCGGGGCGCAGGCCGCGCCCGTGGAACGGCCCACCGCGCCGGCACATGCCGAGACCATCACGTTGGGAGGCGGTTGTTTCTGGTGCCTGGAAGCCGTGTTCGAAGAGTTGAAGGGCGTGGTCAGCGTGACTTCGGGTTACGCCGGCGGACACGTCGCGAATCCCGATTACGAACAGGTTTCCAGCGGCACGACCGGCCATGCCGAAGTGGTGCAGATCGTGTTCGATCCGCAAGTGTTGCCGCTGGATGTGCTGCTGCACGTGTACTTCACCATCCACGATCCGACCACGCTCGACCGCCAGGGCAACGATGTCGGCACGCAATATCGGTCGGTCGCGTTTTATCGCGACGCCGCACAGAAAACGGCCATCGAAAATGCCATCGCCGAAGCCGGTCGCGAGTATCCCGGCAAGATCGTCACCCAGGTCGAGCCATTCACGGTGTTCTACAAGGCGGAGAACTACCACCAGGAATATTTCCGCCTGCATGGCACGCAGCCGTACTGCCAACTCGTGATTGCGCCGAAGGTGGCGAAGTTCAGGAAGAAATTTCACGAGTGGTTGAAGTTAGCTACTTAATCTATCTCAAATAAGAAGTACGTCATGCCGGCATGGATTGCCGGCATCCAGACTGCATGGATGCCGTCCGTGGCAACTGGATTCCGGCAGTCCCTGCCGGAATGACGAGTAGAAGAAGCGCCGCCTACATGCACAAGCCGCATCAGCCAAATAACTCCGGTTGCGGAAGCTCATCTGCATCGCAAAAGTTGTGCAGGCCGACGCCGGCGAGACGGTAAAGCGTCGTCTCCGGCATGCTGACGCGTTCGATCAGCGACACGGCAATCGCCACGAATTCGGTTTCCGATTGCGGCGGCACGGGTGGCGTGTGGCTGCGCGTGAGGATGTGGAAATCCGCGGTCTTGAGCTTGAGTACCACGGTGCGGCCGATGCGATCGGTCTTGCGGCTGTCGGCCCAGGTTTGCGCAGCGAGCCTGCGGATTGCCGGCTCCAGCCCGGATAGCGGCAGGTCGCGCTCGAACGTGTCCTCGTTCGAGATCGATTGCACGGGTTGATCGGGTTCGACCGGTCGCTCGTCGATACCCCTGCTGAGTTCATGCAAACGCCGTCCGTAGCGACCGAAGCGCTGCTCCAGGTCGCGCACGTCGCGCAGGCGCAGGTCCGCGAAGGTGCGGATGCCGATCTTGGCCAGCTGCGCGTCCATCACCTTGCCCACGCCCGGAATCTTCACCACTGGCAACGGCGCGAGGAAGGCTTCGGCCTCGTGCGGGCGCACCACGAACAAGCCATTGGGTTTGCGCCAATCCGAGGCGATCTTGGCCAAGAATTTGTTGGGCGCGACGCCAGCCGATGCGGTCAGCGATGTTTCGTCGACGATGGATTTGCGGATGGACTTAGCAAGCGCAGTAGCGGATTCCAGTCCGGATTTCGGGATCGTAACATCCAGATACGCCTCGTCCAGCGAGAGCGGCTCGACCAGATCGGTATGGCGCAGAAAAATCTCGCGCACCTGTTTCGACACCGCGCGGTAACGCGAAAAATCCGGCGGCACGAACACGGCATGGGGACACAGGCGCTCGGCGCGCACCGCGGGCATCGCCGAGCGCACGCCAAAGCGCCGCGCCTCGTAGGACGCCGCGCACACCACCGAACGCGCGCCACGCCACGCGACCACGACCGGCTTGCCGCGCAAGCTGGGATCGTCACGCTGCTCGACGCTGGCGTAGAAGGCGTCCATGTCGACATGCACGATTTTTCGGAGCGCAGCACCCATGATCGAATTGTGCGCGTCGCGTAGTCGATTTCCTACACGCCGGCGCGGCATGCGCCGATTGGCCGATCCCGACCGAATCGCGATGCTGTCCGCCACTCGACGGAGGGCAGGTCATGCAGCACGATCTACACATCGCGACCGGGCGCAGCATGCGCTGGTACGAATGGCTGGCGGGATTATTCCTGTTGAGTCTGGCCTTCGGCGTACGTGCCGGCGCGGTCTACAAATGCGTGGATGCGTCCGGCGCGATCACATTCCAGGATCAAATCTGCGCAGCGGTACAGGCACAAAACGAGGTGGAAATCGCGCCGGCGCCTGCTTTTGCGCCATCTCCGAAGTACGCCATCGATACGCGTACATCGCGATCTGATCATCGATCCGCACGTTTCGAAACGCGCGGCAGCCATCGTGACACTGCCTACGAATGCCGCGCCAGTGATGGCCGCGTGTTCTACCGACTCGGCGCTTGTCCGCGCTCACTGGCAGCGGACGGAAGCGGCGTCAGTCATGGCAATGGCCGAGGTCGCGGTGGCAGCAGTTCCGTGAGCGTGTCCGGGCAGCCGATTCCGCGCGAGGAAGCGTGCGCACAGATGCGCCGAGCCGGTTCCATCGGCCGCGGCGGGCACGAATTCGACGAACACGTGTCCACGTATGACAAAAATCTGGGTCGCGATCCCTGCGCCTGAGACGAAGATCGGGTATCTTTGGCGCCCTGCGACTGGGGTGCCGCATGTCATCGAAGTCTTCGCTGTTCATCGCCGTGATCGCCACGGTTCTGTCTGCCTGTTCCGGCGGCAACGCACCGCCGCCGGTGGATCCGGCGCTCGCCGCAAAAGCCGCAATGGAAGCCAAGGCGGCGAAACAAACCGCGCTCTACGAGCAAATGCGCAAGAGCGGAAGTTGGGATATCGCCGTGTCGCTGGGTAGCGAAGTCCTGGCGAATTGGCCGGATTCGACCGCAGCGGGCGAGGTCAGGAAGACCCTGGACGAAACACGCGACAAAGCCGCTACCATCGCCAATATGCGCCGGCTTGCCGGTCTGTGGAGTTACACCGTCACGGCCGAGGATGGCGGCACGCAATACGCTGCCGCGATCGCGAGCAAGGAGACGCCGAGGTTACCCAACGCGCGCCTGCGTCTGGTCCTACGCCAGCATCCGAAGTGGGGCCAGAGCGTGTACCTGCTGCTCGACAACGCCACGTTCGACTGCAAGGGTGCCTGCGCGACCTTGCCGGTCAGTTTCGACGGCGCCAAGCCGCAACACATGAAGGCGACGATTCCGCCGACCGGTGAGCCGGCCCTGTTCATCGACGACGACAAGGGCTTCATCGCCAGGCTCGAAAAGGCGAAAACCATTACCGTTGGCGTCAAGCTCAAGGGCAGTGGCGAATTCAATGCGGAGTTCGAAGTCGGCGGTTTCGACCCGTCAAGGCTGCCGGCGAAGCCGAAGAAGTAATTTCTTCGGCGTTGTGCAAGCCTCAAACCAGATGCAAGTCTTCCGCTCTGGTCTGTGGAAACACCTTCGCGAGCTGTGTTGAATTCATTCCCCACAGCCGCGTGAACACGCCGCCGAGCAGGCCGCGGTAATCGTTGAGGACCGGAAAATCGCGGTTCTGCAACAGGTTTTCCTGCGTCACGCGCACCTGTTCACCGGCGACGCGACCGCCATTGATGCCGCCGCCGAGCACCCAGTAGACCGAGCCGTGGCCGTGGTCGGTGCCCCTGTTGCCGTTCTCGCGGAAGGTGCGGCCGAATTCGGATACGACCACGACCATGGTGTCATTCCAGTCGTCTTCCATCGCCTTTGCGTACGCGGCAAGCCCGCGCGCCAGGTTGCCGAGGTTGTTCGCAAGCGCGCCCTGCGCGCCGCCTTCGCCGACGTGGGTGTCCCAGCCGCCGACATCGATGAAGCCGAGCCGGTACTTGTCGCGCATCATCTGCGCGATGCGCGGCGCCTGTTGCGTGAATCCATACGCGTTCACCGCGCCGCGGCTGGCCTTCATCATCTCGTCGGCGAATTCGCCGGCGACCTGCTGGCGCAGCGCCAGGCCTTCGGCCACCGGTTGCGCCAGCGCCGTGTCCTTGTACATGTCGGCGAGGATCGCCGATTGACGTGCATCGAACGCGGCCTTGCCCACGCGCGCGAGGGAAATGTTCGGCACGTCGCCGCCGCCCTGGAAACTCAACGGCAGGGATTGCGTGAACGCGATCGGCGCGGCGCTGCCGTTCAATGCGCCGGACAGGCGCGCAAGGAATCCGGAACGGTCGGTGTGATCGTTTTCCGGCAGGCCGTGCTCGATGTCGTCCTGCGTTTCGAAGTGGCTGCGCGACAGGTTCGGCGTGCCGGCGAACGGCACGAAGGCGAGTTGTTTCTTCGCGTACAGCGGTTCCAGCGCCTCGCGCACGGCGGGCGCGAGCGCCCAGTCGGCGTCCAGACGCAGCGCGCCGGCAGCGGCGGAATCAGGCCGCGCGATGGCGATGGTGGGACGCGACTCGTAGTAGAAGTCGCTCGCGTAAGGCACCAGCAGGTTCGCGCAGTCGTAGCCGCCGCGCAGGAAAACGAGCAGGAATCGTGGTGAGGAAGCCGGCGCGGCGAACAGGCGCCCGGCCAATCCGGCGGCGGGCAGTGCGGCGAGGGTAGTGAGGAAATGGCGACGATTCATGGCCGTGACCTTCAGCGGTAATTGGATTCGGGTGCGGCGAGCAGGTAGGTGTTCCATTCCGGCGGCGATTGCGCCTTGCCCAGTGCCGCCAGCGTAGGTTGTGACAGCCACGGTTTGATCGCCTGCTCGAACAGCGGCCCGGATAGCTGCGGCACCGTGGGCATGGCCACGCCATCGAACAACTGCACGTCGCCGACGCCAATCGCGCGCGCCAGTTCGAAGCGCGCGCTCATCTGCCCGGACGAATTCCACGCGCTGGAAACCAGCGGGTATCCGTCCGGCGTCTGATGCCCGAATTCGCCTTCGCCCTGGCTGTTCAACCACACGATCAGGCGGCGCGGATCCGGTGCAGGACGGCCGTCGTAGGCCAGGCGCACGGACGAAACCACGTAGTGCATCGGATCCTTGAACTTCGTACCGAGCGAAGCAGCGAACTGTGGTGAATCGAACAACGTGCGCAGCACCGAGCGGATATCGCCGTGGCTGCGCTGGAAGGTGTCGGCCATGGCGTCGACCAGCGCTGCCGGCGGATTGTCGGAAACGAAATAGGTGGCGAGCTCGCCGGAGATGAAATGCGCGCAAGCCGGTTGCGCGACGAGCAGGTCCACGGCCTGGCGCACCTCGTCGAAACCGCTGCCGCGGATGGTATGGCCGAGCAGCACCTTGTCGCCAAAATCATGGCGTGCCGGATTGAACTCGAAACCGTCGTGGCGAACGTAGCGTGCCTGCAGGTTCGGGCGCAGTCGCGGTTCGCGCGGATTCAGCGCCACGCCGACGCCGGTGAGGACGCGCACCATCTCCTGCACATCGTTTTGCGTGTAACCCGCATTCACGCCAAGCGTGTGCAATTCCATCAGCTCGCGCGCGTAGTTTTCGTTGTGATGCTTGGCTTCGTTGCGCGCATTGTCCAGGTACACCAGCATCGCCGGATGGGTCAGCGTGGCCATGACGAGGTCGCGGAAATTGCCGAGCGCGTTCGGCCGGATCGCGCTTTCGACGTAATCGGCATCAAGCCAGGCTTCCGGACCCTTGCGATCGAACACGTTGAAGTGGTTCAGCCAGAACCAGACCATCTGTTCCTTCAATTGCGCCGGCGAATAGATCGCGCGCAGCATTTCGCGCTCCTGGGTCTGCACTGCCAACGCGACGCCTTGTTTGCGCAGCGCCTTGCGCGCTTCGACCTTGGCCTGCGAATCGTCGATGGATTTGAGCTGGTCGCGCGCAGTAGCCAGAGCAGCGATGTCGTCCCCGATCGACTGGTGCGAGATCGGCATGGCGTCGATCTGCGCCTGCACCGCCGGCGGCAGGTGCTCGTCGCGCGCAGCGAGTTGCGCGTCGAGATAGCCGCTGCGTCCAAGTCGTTCGAACTCGGCGAGGCTGGTCGAGTTCACGCCATAGGTGACCCGATCGAGCCATTGCAGATCAGCGTGGCTCGCTGCGGTGGCAGCCCGCGCGCCGCTGGCGGCCGTGATGAAGGCGGCGATCGTGGCAAACAGGATGCGGTGGCGCAACATGGCGGGCTCCGGTGGCTACGATCGGGATCAACGCGGCAGTGGCCGTGGCGTTTACAATTCGCCCATGCAAGCAAACGTAAAGGTGGCATCGGCCATGGAAGTGCGCATCGCCGCGCTGGCCGACAGGTGCGTCAAATGCGGATTGTGCCTTCCGCATTGCCCGACCTACCGCCTTGCCGCGACCGAGGCCGAGTCCCCGCGCGGCCGCATCGCGTTCGCGCAGGCGCTGGCCGAGGGAAAACTCGAACGTACGCCTTCGATCCTGGCGCATCTGGACAACTGCCTCGCCTGCATGGCCTGCGAACGCGTATGTCCGTCAAAGGTGCAATACGGTGAACTGATTGCGACGACACGCGCATGGCTGGCCGATACCGGTGCACAAACTCGCCCCGCGCGTGTGCTGGGCTGGCTGCTGGCGAAGCCGCGGCTGCTTGGCATGATGCTGCGCATGGCGAACCTGCCCGGGCTGCGCCAAGCGCTGCAAGGCCGGGTGATTCGAGCCTTGTTGCGACCGTTCGGAATGGATCGCATGCTGGCCGAGTTGCCGCGACTGCCGCGAGTTCAAGTTGCGCCATCGCGGATTCCGGCAGCGCCGCGTGGAAGGATCGGTTTATTCCTCGGCTGTGTCGCCGCTAGCGTGGATCGCGACGTGCATGCGGCGGCAACGAGCCTGCTGCACGCACTTGGCTTTGAGGTGGTGCTGCCGCGCGGTCAGGGTTGCTGCGGTGCACTGGCCTTGCACAACGGCGATGCGGTGCAGGCGAATTCACTCGGTTCTGCACTGCGAGCGGCGTTCGAAGGTGCGGGCGTGGAAACCGTGTTGGTGTCCGCTTCCGGCTGTTTCGGCACGCTGCGAGATCATGTCTTTGCCGATTCGAAACTTCGAGTCCGCGAAGTCCATGAATTCCTTTCTGCGGATTCGGGTTTCGACACACTGAAATTTCGTGCATTGCCCGAGCGCATCGCCGTTCATGCGCCCTGCACGCAGCGCAATGTCGCGCGCGCGGATGGCGCGATCGCGCGCCTGCTGGCGCGGATTCCGCAACTGCAAATCGATGCACTGCCCGCACCACCCGGCTGCTGCGGCGCGGCGGGAGACTATTTCCTGCATCATTCGGAGAATGCCGACGCATTGCGCGCGCAGACGCTGGATGCCGCGCTGGCATTTCAGCCTGAAAAGCTCGTTACCAGCAATGTCGGCTGCCGGATCTTCCTCGGCAATGGTTTGCGCGAATGCGCGGCGGAAGTCTCCGTGATCCATCCGCTTGTGTTGCTCACGCGGCAACTGGAGAATTGACGTCATGATCGACCGCCAACTTTCCCGCTTCGATCGTGTCATTGTCGAAATCGAGCGCGCCCTCGCGACGTCGCTCAATGCGCAACCGGAAGCGCAGCGTACGTCGCCCGCGGCTGGCATCACTGATGCGCCGCTCGATGAAACCCAGCGCCGTCATGCCGCGGGCCTGATGCGGGTCAACCATACCGGCGAAGTCTGCGCACAGGCCTTGTATTCCGGGCAGGCCGCGGTCGCGCGCGACGAGGCGACACGTGCGCAATTGCTGCATGCCGCCACCGAGGAAACTGATCACCTGGCCTGGTGCGGTGATCGCCTCGAAGCGCTCGCCAGTCGCCCGAGCCTGTTCAATCCGCTGTGGTATGTCGGCAGTTTCACCATCGGCGCCGTCGCCGCGCTGGTCAGCGACAAGGTGAGTCTGGGCTTCGTCGTGGAAACCGAACGCCAGGTCGAGGCGCATCTGGGCGAGCATCTGGAAAAACTGCCCGAAGCCGATGCGGCCAGCCGCGCCGTGGTCTTGCAGATGCAGGCCGACGAGGCCCGCCACGGCCGCATGGCGAAAGACGCGGGAGGCATCGACTTGCCGCCGCCGGTGCCGGAGTTGATGCGCATGGCCAGCGCCGTGATGAAGGCGGTGGCGTACCGGATCTGAGGCGCATGGGGGAACTTGGTACAGGAAGGTACCCACGCCAGCGCGCGTTAGCGCACTGGCGCAAACGTGGCGCGGCTACGCCGCGACCGTTTGGTTGCAGACGGCGGCAGGATGCCACGTTCTGCAACAATCAAGTAAGGTTTCTGCCGTGGAACAGTTCTTCAATCTCGCGCTTGAGCAGTGACTCGATGCGCATGCGATCCTTGAACGACAGATCCTCGGCGTGTGCCTCGAACAGGTAGGTTTCGAGGTCGAATTCCTTCACGTGCATCTTCGTGTGGAACATGTTTTCCTGGTACACGTTGACGTCGAACATTTCGTATTTCTGGCGGATGTGCTTGGCCAGGTATTCCTGGATCGAGTTGATGCGGTGGTCGATGTAGTGCTTCCTGCCGCGCACGTCGCGGGTGAAGCCGCGCACGCGGTAGTCCATGATCACGATGTCCGATTCGAAACTGTCGATCAGGTAGTTCAACGCCTTCAACGGCGAGATCACGCCGCAGGTTGCCACGTCGATGTCGGCGCGAAACGTGGCGATGCCATTGGCCGGATGCGTTTCCGGATAGGTGTGCACGGTGATGTGGGATTTGTCCAGGTGCGCCACCATCGCCTCGGAGATCACGTCCTTGCCGAGCTTGTCCACCACGGGATGCTCGGAAATCAGGATCGTCACGCTGGCGCCCTGCGGATCGTAATCCTGCCGCGCCACATTGAGGATGTTCGCGCCGATGATCTCGGCCACATCGGTGAGGATCTTGGTCAGGCGATCGGAGTCGTACTGCTCGTCGATGTAATCGATGTAGCGGTCGCGTTGCTCGCTGGTGACCGCGTAACAGATGTCGTAAATGTTGAAGGACAACGCCTTGGTCAGGTTGTTGAAACCTTGCAGTTGCAGGCGCGGAAGGGGTTTGACCACGGTGGGTACCTCGAAAGGCGGTCGGCGACAGGCGCGGATTATGGAGCAATCGCACCGTGGGGGAAACCGTTTTTGCCGGTTTGCACAGCGATGGCGGGATTCCGATATGATGCTACGCCATCGGCGCCGCATCGCCGCGTTTTGCCCCGGGGAGTCGGGTATGGAGCTTCGCTACACGCTGCAACGCGCCGTCAATCGCGTGCAGGCGCCCAGTTCGCTTGTGCTTGACCAGGCAGCGCTGGACCGTTTCCTGGGTTATTGCCATCGACGCCGCTATCCGGGCAAGACGGCGATCATCCGCCCCGGCGATTCGGCCAATATCCTGTATTTCATCATCGACGGCTCGGTCAGCGTGCTCACCGAGGACGAAGAAGGCCGCGAACTGATCCTGGCCTACATCAATGCCGGCGAATTCATCGGCGAAATGGGCTTGTTCGTGGAAACCCCGCGGCGCGAGGTGATGGTGCGCACGCGCACCTCGTGCGATCTTGCCGAGATCAGCTATGAGCGCCTGTTCCAGTTGTGCGAAGGCGACTTGCGCGCGGAATGCGCCAAGGTGCTGTTCGCGATCGGCACGCAGCTGACCAACCGCCTGCTGCACACTTCGCGCAAGGTCAGCCGTCTGGCTTTCATGGATGTGACCAGTCGCGTCGCCAAGACCCTGATCGACCTGACCGAAGAGCCGGATGCCATGTCTCACCCAAAGGGGACTCAGATTCGCATCTCACGCCAGGAAATCAGCCGCATCGTCGGCTGTTCGCGCGAGATGGTCGGGCGCGTGCTCAAGCAGTTGGAAAAGCAGGGGATGATTTCGGTCGCGGGCAAGACGATCGTCGTATTCGGAACTCGCTAGGAAAACAGCCGTGCCAGTTCGGCGCCAGGATCCTCGGCGCGCATGAAGGCCTCGCCGACCAGAAAGGCGTTGACTCCTACCGCGCGCATCCGCGCCACGTCCTCGCGTGTGTGGATGCCGCTTTCGGTGACGAGCAGGCGATCCGCCGGTACGCGTGAACGCAGAGCCAGTGTCGTGTCGAGCGAGGTCCTGAACGTGCGCAAATCGCGGTTGTTGATGCCGATCAGCGCTGCGGATGTGTGCAACGCGCGGTCAAGTTCCTGCGCGTCGTGTGCTTCGATCAGCACATCCATGCGCAAGGCATGCGCCAATGCGGAAAATTCCGCAAGCCGTGCGTCGTCGAGCGCAGCGACGATCAGCAGGATGCAGTCGGCGCCTAGCGCGCGCGCCTCGACGATTTGATATTCGTCGATCACGAAATCCTTGCGCAACACCGGCAGCTCGCACGCCGCACGCGCCTGTTGCAGGTACGCATCCGCGCCTTGAAAGAAATCGACATCGGTGAGCACGGAAAGGCAAACCGCGCCGCCGGCTGCGTAGCCGCGGGCAATGTCGGCAGGACGAAAATCCGCGCGGATCACGCCCTGACTCGGGCTGGCCTTTTTTACCTCGGCGATCACGGCGTGTCGGCCGACGGCAATGTTTGCGCGCAATGCCGCGGCAAAGCCGCGTGGCGGCGATGCCAGTGCGGCCTGCTCGCGCAGCATGTCAAGCGAAATCCGCGCGCGTCGCTCGCGTACCTCGTCCGCCTTGCGCGCGAGGATGCGTTGCAGAATATCGTTCATGCTGTGGCCAGCTGCTTCGTCACTGCGAGGAGCCGGTCAAGCTTTGCGCGCGCTGCGCCACTGGCGACGACTTCGCGCGCACGCTCGATTCCGGCGGCGATCGAATCGACAACATCAGCCGCGTACAGCGCAGCGCCCGCATTGAGCAGGACGATGTCACGCACCGGCCCGGGTGTGTTGTCCAGCGCGGCGAGTACACGCGTCTTGGATTCCGCTGCATCGGCGACCGCGAAATCTTCACGCGTGGCGCGGCCGAAATTGCTCCGGCGTCAGTTCGTATTCGCGCACCATGCCATCGCGCAGCTCGCCAACCAGGGTCGCATCGCACAGCGAAATTTCGTCGATTCCATCGCGGCCCCAGACCACCAGCGCGTGGCCGGCGCCCAGGCGTTGCAACACGCGCACCTGGATGCCGACCAGATCCGGATGGAACACGCCCATCAGGATGTTCGGCGCGCCGGCGGGATTGGTCAGCGGTCCGAGGATGTTGAACAGCGTGCGCACGCCCATCTCCTTGCGCACCGGCGCGACTACGCGCATCGCCGGATGATGGTTCGGCGCGAACATGAAACCGATGCCGGTTTCCTCCACACACACCGCAACCTGTTCGGCGGCCAAATCGATGCGCACGCCCAGCGCTTCGAGTACGTCGGCGCTGCCGGATTTGCTCGACACACTGCGGTTGCCATGCTTGGCCACGCGCGCGCCGGCGGCCGCGACGACGAACATCGCCGCGGTGGAAATGTTGAATGAATTCGCGCCGTCGCCACCGGTGCCGACGATGTCCACGAAATGCTTGTAAGGTGGAACGTGCACACGCACCGCCATCTCGCGCATCACGCTGGCCGCTGCCGCGATCTCGCCGACGGTTTCCTTCTTCACGCGCAGGCCGGACAGGATCGCCGCGACCATGGGCGCCGACACTTCGCCGCGCATGATCTGGCGCATCAGATCGATCATTTCCTCGGAGAAGATCTCGCGATGTTCGATAAGGCGCTGGAGCGCCTGCTGCGGCGTGATTGACATGTCAAGCCGCCTTCGGCAGCGGCGCGCGCAGGAAATTGCGCAGCAGGTCGTGGCCGTGCTCGGTAAGGATCGATTCCGGATGGAACTGCACGCCCTCGATTGCCAGCGTTTTGTGGCGCAGGCCCATGATCTCATCGATGCTGCCGTCGGCGTTTTGCGTCCACGCCGTGACTTCCAGACACGCCGGCAAGCTCGATTTCTCCACCACCAGCGAGTGGTAACGCGTGGCCGTGAATGGGTTATTCAATCCGGCGAACACACCTTTTCCGTTGTGATGGATCGGTGACGTTTTGCCGTGCATGATCTGCGGTGCGCGGATCACGCGCCCGCCAAACGCCTGGCCGATGCTCTGGTGGCCAAGGCACACGCCGAGGATCGGAATCTGTCCGCCGAGTTCAGCAATCACATCCAATGTAACTCCGGCCTCGTCTGGCGTGCCGGGACCAGGTGAAATCACGATGCGACTCGGCGCCAGTTTGCGGATGCCATCTACCGTCAGCGCATCGTTGCGCGCGACGCGCACGTCCTCGCCCAACTCGCCCAGGTACTGCACAAGGTTGAAGGTGAAAGAGTCGTAATTGTCGATCATCAGGAGCATGGCACTCTCGAGGTGGCGTCCAGGGTTGATTTTAACTGCAGGAATCTCACAACCCCCCCACCGCTTCCTGCACCGCGCGAAACAGCGCGCGGCACTTGTTCATGGTTTCCTTCCATTCCAGTTCCGGTACGGAGTCGGCGACCACGCCGCCGGCGGCCTGCACGTGCAGTTCGCCGTTCTTCACGATCGCGGTGCGGATGGCGATGGCAAGGTCCGCCTCGTCGTTCCAGCCCCAGTAGCCGACTGCGCCGCCATAGACGCCGCGCTTGACCGTCTCCAGTTCCGCGATGACCTGCATCGCGCGCACCTTCGGCGCGCCGGTCAATGTGCCGGCGGGAAAGGTCGCACGGAACACGTCCATGAAGTTCAAGCCCGGCTTCAGTTTTCCGATCACTTCCGAGACGATATGCATGACGTGCGAGTAGCGCTCCACGATCATGTTCGCGGTCAGTTCCACGCTGCCGGTCTGGGCGACACGACCGACGTCATTGCGGCCGAGGTCGATCAGCATCACGTGCTCGGCGCGTTCTTTCGGATCGGCGAGTAACTCCGCTTCCATCGCTGCGTCTTCCTGCGGCGTGTGCCCGCGTCGGCGCGTGCCGGCGATCGGACGCAGCACGACCTGGCCGCCTTGCGCGCGCACGAGGATTTCCGGCGATGAGCCGATGATTTGTTCCTGGCCCAGGTCGATGAAATACATGTACGGCGAGGGATTGAGCGCGCGCAGCGCACGGTAGACGTCCAGCGGTCGCGCGCGAAACGGAACCGACAGGCGCTGGCTGATCTGCACCTGGAAAACATCGCCGGCGAAAACGTGCTCCTTCGCTTTTTCCACCGCAGCAAGGTAATCGTTTTTCGGAAAACTCGACACGAAATGCGATTCGTCAATGGCTTTGGTATCGACCGCGTCCGGGTACGCCGCGCTGGTCGAGCGCAGGCGATGCACCAGCGAATCCAGCCGTCGTTGCGCGCGCGTGTAGGCGCGTGGCTCGCCCGGATCGGCGTTGACGATCAGATAAAGCTTGCCTTTCAAGTTGTCGAAAACCGCAAGTTCCTCGGCCAGCATCAGGCAGATGTCGGGCATGCCGAGCTGATCGGGTTTCGCGTCGGCGCGGATTTTCGGCTCGAGGTAACTGGCGCACTCGTAGCCGAAATAGCCGACCAGGCCGCCGGCGAATTTGGGCAGGCCTTCGATTGACGGCACGCGGTATTGCGCCTTGATCACCGCGATTTCGGCGAGCGGGTCGGCGACCTCGCGCTCATCCACGATTTCGCCTTCTTCGGTTGCGACCAGGCGCTTTCCGAAAACACGGATCACGCGCCGCGCCGGCAAGCCGATGATCGAGTAACGTCCCCAGCGCGCGCCGCCTTCGACCGATTCGAACAGATATGCGAACGGGCCGTCGGCGAGCTTGAGATACACCGACAGCGGCGTGTCGAGGTCGCTCAATACCTCGCGCACCACCGGAATGCGGTTGTGTCCTTGCGCGGCGAAGGCGGCGAATTGGTCTTGCGAGATCATGCGAGGGTTCCGGTCGGGCAGGGCACGATAGCAAGTCGCGCGATGCGGCGACAGACCCGATGGTCAGGCACCCGCCAGCGGCCTTCTCGGCATACCGCGCAGTTCGAGCACGAATTCCACGCCATTGCCGTCTTCGAGGTTGTGTGCGCTGGCGCTACCGCGATGCGCCTGTGCGATCAGGCGTACGACGAACAGACCGAAGCCCAAGTGCGGAGTTTCACCACGCGCGCCGGCTTCGCGCACGCTGACCAGCGAATCGAACAGTCGATCCTGCATCGCCGGCGGCAGCGGTGGGCCGCTGTTGGCAACGATCAAACGTGCGCCTTCGGGCGTGGTGTTCAGCGCGATGCGGATCCAGCCGGTTTCCGGCGTGAAGCCGCGCGCGTTGTCGACGAGCTTGTCCAGCGCCTGCGCGATCAGTTCCGGTGCGCCATGCATCGGCACGGGATCGAATGGCTGGTCGGCGTCGAGCCGGCGCGGCGCGATCAATGGGCGATAGCTGTCCACGCAGCCACGCACCACCGCGGCGAGGTCGAAATCCTCGGGTTCGGCGGCGGCGATCGCGCGCTCCATGCGGCTTGCCTGGCTCATCGCGCGCACGATGGCTCCCAGGCGTTCCGCGCCATCGCGGGCGCGGACGACGTAGGTGCGCGCGTCGACGGGAATGGCCTGATGATCGAGATTGTCCAGCGAGGATTTGACGATCGCGAGCGGTGTATGCAATTCGTGCGAGAGTTTGCTCGCCAGGGTGCGCAGGTAATCCGTGTACGCGGCCGATTCCTCGAGCAGACGCGAGAAGCTGCGCGCGAGATCACCGAGTTCGTCACGTGCGTTCGTCAATGGCAGCGGTACGTCGCTGCGTCCGCCCGCGCGCACGGCCTGTTCTGCGGCGTTGCGCAGGCGGCGGATGCGTAAACTCAATACGCTCGCGAACGCGAACAGGATGCCGCCCGCGATGACCAGGGCGAGCAGGCTGGCGCCGCCCAGGCTGAGCAGGGCGCGATTGGTGAGCAGCGGCAAGGTTGCGCTGGTGCGTTCGAGCAACAATGCGCCATGCACCTCGCCATTGGACTCCAACGGCACCGCTGCGGCGAGTACGACATCGCCACTGCCACTGCCGCGATGCCAAGCCGTGGCGACGATGCCCGACAATGCCTGCCAGACTTCGGTGGCATCGAGCCGCGGCAGGGATGGCGCGAAATTCGCGGCCTGGCTGGCTTGCGGTGCGATCAGGCTGCGATACACGAAGCCCTCCAGCCAGCGCCGGCGCGCACCCTTGGCGCTGGCGGTGTCGGCGAGTTTGCCGGCCGCGCCGAGCACCCAGCCTTCGTCGCTGATCAGGCGCATGCGCATGCCATCCGGCACGATGCGGGTCAGCTGCACGGAGAGCGCCTTTGAATCGTGCAGCAGCGGCAGGACATCGGTCGAATCCGGCGTTGGCGCGGCCGAATCGAACACGCTCACGCCGAGACGATCCGGCATTTGCGCGCGCGGCAGACGCAGTTCGACGTGATAGCCGGAACCGTCTTCCTGCCACGCTCCCTCGACGATGGTCGGCAAGGCGTTGTCGCTGGCATCGCCGAGAGTGAGCGCATCGAAGTGCCCGGGAGCTGCGCTGGAAAGCAGGTAGCGCCGGGTCACATCGCCGCGCTGCAACGTGAGGGTGAGGTGGTCGGCCAGCAGCGCGCGTGGATCGCCCGCATCGACGCGGTCGCGCGTGGCATCGCGCACGTTGGCGTACAGATACAGCCACGCGTCGTCGTCACAGAGCAGCAGGGTCGCTTTCGCGGGATCGTTCGCCGGCCCGATTTTTTCCGTGAACGGTGCGAGCAAACTCCAATCGTCGCCGTAGCCATCCACCACCATGCGTCCGGGGGCACGGTGAACGTACAACGCGGATCCGGCAGGTGGCAGTGGCACGCCGAGTACGTCCAGACTTTGTGCCAGCGCATTCGCGGTGGCGATCAGGGTCTGTTCCTGGCCCTGGCGCAGCAATTGTTCCATCTGGCGTACAAACAGCCAGCCTGCCAGTGGCAAGGCCAGCGTCGAAAGCGCGATCAACAGGAGTTTGAATCGCAGCGACATGTCCTTTGCTCGTCATTCCCGCGAAAGCGGGAATCCAGTGCCTTTCAAAGTCGCTGGATTCCGGATCGCGCCCGCTCCGCGGGCTTGTCCGGAATGACGAGCAGAAAAGCTCACGGTTTCCACCGGTATCCTGCACCGTGAACCGTCTCGATCGCATCGAACGCCGGATCGATCGCAATGAACTTCTTGCGAATGCGCTTGATGTGCGAGGTGATCGTGGCATCGTCGACGACGACTTGCGCCTCGCGCATGAGCTGGTCGCGATTTTTCACGTGGCCGGGGAAACGCACCATCGTGTGCACCATCCAGAACTCGGTCACGGTCAGCGGCACCTCCGCGCCGTTCCAGGTGATGCGCATGCGCTCGGCTTCAAGCTTGAGTGGGCCGTGCTCGACCACGGTTTCCTTCGACATCGGCTTGGCCAGCGCATCCATGCGCCGGAACAGTGCGCTGATGCGCGCGGCGAGGTGATGCAGACTCACGTCTTTGGTGAGGTAATCGTCGGCGCCCAGGCGCAGGCCGGAGATGATGTCGAAATCCGAATCGCGCGCGGTCAGGAAAATGATCGGCAGCGCCGCGGATTTGCCGCGCAGTTCGCGGCACAGATCGAAGCCGCCCTCGGGTTCGTCGCCGAGGCCGACGTCGATGATGACGAGTTCGGGCAGGCGCAGCGCAAACGCGCGGCTGGCGTCCGGACGCGAGCCGTAGCCTTGCACCTGATAGCCGATGCGCGTCAACGCCTCGACGTAATTGGCGCGGATGGCGGGTTCGTCCTCGACGATGGCGATGTGGCGGGCCATGCGGTCTTCCTCAGTGTGGCGGCGCTTCGCAGCTTACGAGGCGCGGCCGTGCGCGGCAATCGGCGCGGTGCCAAAGTCAGTGATTCGCCACAATTTGTCGCCATTGCGCCTTGCCTGTGTCGGCCCTGGCGCCCGTCGCGCGTTCAATCTGGCCACGCTCGCCCAAGGAGACCGCCATGAAAACCGAACGCCCCGACACAAACGAGCAGGCCAACGCCGAGCTTGCCCGCAGTTTCGAACCTTTGCGCATCGTGTTCGCCGTAAGCGCCTTGCTGTTGGGACTGATTGCCACCCTGCGTTTTTAACCGGACACGGTTTGACCGGAGATGACCATGGACCTGTATCTGCCTGCCGACTATTTGAGCTTGCGTGAAGAACTTGACAACTGGCGCGACGCACCCTGCGCTGAACCGAAAAATTCACGCGCAGAGGATGCGAACGACGATCCCGATCCAACCTGGCAGGTTCTGTAGTTTTGCGACGCGCCGGGAGGCCGGTTCCTCCCCAACCTCCGACAGCCTCCCGGCGCGTTTTTATCCTGTTGCCTTGCGCATTGCCGCGATCGTGGCAGCGTAATCCTTCTGGCCGAAAATCGCAGAGCCCGACACGAACGTATCCGCGCCGGCCTTGGCAATGTCGGCGATGTTGTCGGCTTTTACGCCGCCATCGATTTCCAGTCGGATGGCGCGGCCGCTGCGGTCGATGAGCTCGCGTGCACGACGCAGTTTTTCCAGTGCGGTCGGGATGAAGCTCTGTCCGCCGAAACCGGGATTGACCGACATGATCAGGATCAGGTCGATCTTGTCGAGGACGAAATTCAGGGATGACAGCGGCGTGGCTGGATTGAACACGAGTCCCGCCTTGCAGCCGCTTTCATGGATCAGGCCGAGGGTACGGTCGATGTGATCGCTGGCTTCGGGATGGAAACTGATCAGGCTGGCGCCGGCCTTGGCGAAGTCCGGCACGATGCGGTCGACCGGTTTGACCATCAGATGCACGTCGATCGGCGCGGTAACGCCGTGCTTGCGTAGCGCCTCGCACACCAGCGGGCCGATGGTCAGGTTCGGCACGTAATGGTTGTCCATCACGTCGAAGT
>OEIU01000253.1_pt1 | contig 53440 bp, 46 predicted proteins | sample 1539221 | NCBI WGS metagenome assembly OEIU01 (sample SAMN03792071, study PRJEB22550) | activated sludge metagenome | feature: wastewater treatment plant; material: activated sludge; isolation source: Wastewater treatment plant of a petroleum refinery complex | place: Argentina: Zarate | collected... | reverse complement strand
ATCGGCGCCGTGCTGTCGGGCGCCTGCGGCTTCATCGGCATGAACGTCTCGGTGCGCGCCAACGTGCGCACCGCGCAGGCCGCGACCAAGGGCATCGGCCCGGCGCTCGATGTCGCCTTCAAGGGCGGCGCGATCACCGGCATGCTGGTCGTCGGCCTCGGCCTGCTCGGCGTCGCCGCGTTCTTCTGGTTCACCGTGATGCAGGGCCAGATGACGCCGGACAAGAGCCTGTCGGCGCTTCTGAAGCCGATGCTCGGCTTTGCCTTCGGCGCGTCGCTGATCTCGATCTTCGCGCGCCTGGGCGGCGGCATCTTCACGAAGGGCGCCGACGTCGGCGCCGACCTCGTCGGCAAGGTCGAGGCCGGCATCCCGGAGGACGACCCCCGCAACCCGGCGGTGATCGCCGACAACGTCGGCGACAACGTCGGCGACTGCGCCGGCATGGCGGCCGACCTGTTCGAAACCTACGCCGTGACGCTGATCGCGACGATGGCGCTCGGCGCCCTCGTCGTGCGCAGCGCTGGCCTGCACGCGGTGCTCTACCCGCTGCTGCTGGGCGGCGTCTCGATCATCGCCTCGATCATCGGCTGCAGCTTCGTCAAGGCGTCGCCCTCGATGAAGAACGTGATGCCCGCGCTCTACAAGGGTCTGGCCGTCTCCGGGTTGCTCTCGCTCGTCGCCTTCTACGGCGTCACCGTCTTCTTCATGCCGGCCGACGCGCTCGGCAGTGACACCCACCTGCGCCTGATCGGCGCCTGCGCGGTCGGCCTCGCGCTCACCGCGGCGCTGGTCTGGGTCACCGAGTACTACACCGGCACCCAGTACAAGCCGGTGCAGCACATCGCCGCGGCGTCGACCACCGGCCACGGCACCAACATCATCGCCGGCCTCGGCGTCTCGATGCGCTCGACCGCCTGGCCGGTGATCTTCGTCTGCATCGCGATCATCCTTTCGTTCAGCCTCGCCGGCCTGTACGGCATCGCGATCGCGGCGACCTCGATGCTGTCGATGGCCGGCATCGTCGTCGCCCTCGACGCCTACGGCCCGATCACCGACAACGCCGGCGGCATCGCCGAGATGTCGGGCCTGCCGCAGAGCGTGCGCGACGTGACCGACCCGCTGGACGCCGTCGGCAACACGACGAAGGCGGTGACCAAGGGCTACGCGATCGGCTCGGCCGGCCTTGCCGCGCTCGTGCTCTTTGCCGACTACACGCACTCGCTCGAAGGCCGCGGCATGAGCGTGAGCTTCGACCTCTCCGACCCGAAGGTGATCGTCGGCCTCTTCATCGGCGGCCTGATCCCCTACCTGTTCGGCGCGATGGCGATGGAAGCCGTCGGCCGGGCGGCAGGCAGCGTGGTGGTCGAGGTGCGGCGCCAGTTCAGCCAGATCAAGGGCATCATGGAAGGCACCGCCAAGCCGCAGTACGGCGTCGCGGTCGACATGCTGACGAAGGCGGCGATCAAGGAGATGATGGTCCCGTCGCTGCTGCCGGTCGTGGTGCCGATCCTCGTCGGCCTGCTGCTCGGCGCGGCGGCCCTCGGCGGCCTCTTGATGGGCACGATCGTGACGGGCCTCTTCGTCGCGATCTCGATGTGCACCGGCGGCGGCGCGTGGGACAACGCGAAGAAGTACATCGAAGACGGCCACCACGGCGGCAAGGGCAGCGAAGCGCACAAGGCGGCCGTCACCGGCGACACCGTCGGCGACCCGTACAAGGACACCGCCGGCCCGGCCGTCAATCCGCTGATCAAGATCATCAATATCGTCGCGCTGCTGATCGTGCCGCTGCTGCCGGTCGGCGCGTCGATGAACGCCGCCGCACCGCATGCGGCAGCAACCACCGCGCCGGCCGCCGTCGCGATCGCGATCCCCGAGACCGCCAAGCTCTACTTCGAAGTCGGCAAGGCCGATCTACCGGCCGATGCGCCGACGACGCTCGCGCGCGTGATCGCGGTCGTCAAGACGAACGACGCGCTGCACCTCGTCGTCAGCGGTTTCCACGATTCGAGCGGCGATGCGGCGATGAATGCCGAACTGGCCAAGCAACGCGCGATGGCGGTCGCCGAAACGCTGAAGGCGAACGGCATCGCCGAGTCGCGCATCGAGTTGAAGAAGCCCGAGCAGATCGACGGCGGCGACGCGGCCGAGGCGCGGCGCGTCGACGTGACGGCCAAGTAAGGGCACTTTCCGGTGCACGGCGGGCGCGATCCTGACCTGCCGTGCCACGCGGGTCGCACGACGACAGCGGCCGCGCGGCGCGCCAGCGAACGGCCGTGACGTCATGATGCGAAAGCTGCTCGGCCTGCTGGCGTTTCTCGCGCTGCTGCTGGTCGGCGCGATCGTCCTGGTGATCGCGATCCGCACCTACGACATCCAGCGCGGGCCGGCGCTCTCGGTCTGGCACACCCACGTGCCGCACGACCTGCGAGCCGGCGAGATCGCCAAGCTCGACTGGGACGGCTACCTGCAGGCCGAGCAGCGCGTTTTCGACGAAGTGCGCGCCGAGATCGTCGAGCGCATCGAACCGGAAGAGCGCGTCGCGAGCAACCGCTTCTTCGAAGGCAGCCCGCTCTACCCCGGGCGTTTCGCGACCGACTGGAACCGATCCTTCGTGATGGCGCCGGACGGCCCGCCGCTCGGTGCCGTCGTGCTGCTGCACGGTCTGACGGATTCGCCGTACAGCATGCGCGCCTTCGCGCAGCTCTACCGGGACCGCGGCTTCGTCGCGATCGCGATCCGTCTGCCCGGTCACGGCACGGCGCCGTCCGGGTTGACGAAGGCGCAGTGGGAAGACTGGACGCAGGCCACGAGGCTCGCAGTGCGCGAGGCGCGGCGGCGCATCGGGCCAGCGGCGCCGCTGCACCTGCTCGGCTATTCGAACGGCGGCGCGCTCGCGACGCAGTACGCGCTCGACGCGCTCGCCGACCCGCAGCTTTCGCGGCCCGACCGCGTCGTGCTCGTTTCGCCGATGATCGGCGTCACCGCCTTCGCCCGCTTCGCCGGCATCTTCGGCTGGCCCGCATTCTTCCCGGCCTTCGCGAGTGCCACCTGGCTGGGCATCGTGACGGAATACAACCCGTTCAAGTACAACTCGTTCCCGATCAACGGCGCGCGCCAGTCGTCGCTGCTGACACGCGAACTGCAGGGCGCGATCACCGACGCGGTGGCGAGCGGCCGCATCGCCCGCATGCCGCCGATCCTGACCTTCCAGTCGGTGGTCGATTTCACCGTCAGCACGCAGGCGATCGTCGATTCGCTCTACGCCGTGCTGCCCGCCAACGGCAGCGAGCTCGTGCTGTTCGACGTCAATCGCCATGCGCAGCTCGCCCCGCTTCTGCGCGCGCGCTCGCTGGACGCGCTCGATCGCATCCTGCCGGCGCCGCCGCGCAACTACCGCACCGCCGTCATCGCCAACGGCGACAAGCCTTCGGGCGTCGTCGTCGAGCGCGGCATCGACGCGGGTGCGACGGTGCCGACCACCCGCCCGCTGTCGATCGAGTATCCGACGGGGATGTTTTCGCTGTCGCACATCGCACTGCCGTTCGCGATGGACGATCCGCTCTACGGCATCGAGGCGGCCCCCGACGCGCACAAGGAGTTCGGCATCAATCTGGGCAGCGTCGGCGGTCGCGGCGAAACCGGCGCGCTGATCGTCAACGCCGACGCGCTGACGCGCGCCTCGTCCAACCCCTTCCTGCCCTACATGCTCGACCGGGCGGCGCAGGCGATCGCAGCGCCGCGCACGTCGGCGGCGGCAGGCCGGCCGTGAAGCGCGCCGCGGCGTCGCGCTGCGCGATCGCCGCGCTCGCGATGCTGGCGCTGCTCTTGTCGCTCGCCGCACCGAGCCGCGCCGCCGACACCGCCGATGCACCGGCCGAGTCGCGCGCGGCGGCGATCCCCGCGGCCGACATCGCCGCCACCGCCGACGTCGACCAGGCGTTCGCGATGGCCGCAGAGCGGCGCGCGAAGGCGAGCGACGTGCCGGAGAAGCTCGAGCGCAGGCTCGCGCTGCAGGCCGATTCGCTGAGCGAACTGGCAGCGATCACGAACAACAGCGATCTGGCACGGCTGTCGGTGCGCCGGCTCGAGAGCCTCGAGCGCCACTGGCAGCTGCACGACCGCACGATCCGCCAGACGCGTTCGGAACTCGCGCGCGCGACCAACGTCGCATCCGAGGACGCGGCGCAGCTCGCGGCGCGCCGCGCGGCATGGATCGCGACGCGCGACGAACCCGACCTCGCACCCGCGCTGCACGACCGTGCCGACGAACTGATCGCCGCGATCGCGGCCGCGCAGGCCGTCGTCGCCGACGAACTGGCCAAGCTGCTCGACCTCGGGCGTGTCAGCGCGTCGATCGAGGCGCAGGTCAAGCTCGGTCTGGGCGAGGTTTCGCACGAGGTCGATGCCCAGGACCGGCGGCTCGTGACGATCGACTCGCCGCCGCTGTGGCGCGTGGCGCGCGACGCGAGCGGAGCCGAGACGATCGGCGCCGGCCTGCGCGAAAGCCTGACCATCGAAGCCGCGTTCGCGCGCGACTTCGACGCCACCCGCGAACGCGTGCTGCCGGCCTACGCCGGCGCCGCGTTGTTGCTGCTGCCGTTGCTGTTCGGGCTGCGGCGCCGCGCGCGCAAGCTCATCGCCGCCGGCCAGGCCGAGACGGGGACGATGCAGGCCCTCTTTCATCCCTGGGCCGCCTGGCTGATGCTGCTCGCCGCGGTCGCGATCGCCTATGACTTCCAGGGGCCGATCCTGCGCCAGCAACTCGTGATGCTGCTGGCGTGGATTCCGGTCCTCATCCTGCTCGAGCGGCGCGTGCTGACCTTCGTCGGGCGCTGGGCGTATCTTGCCGCGCTGTTTTACCTGCTCAACGCCATCGTGTCGCAGCTCGTCGGCGACCCGTTCTGGCACCGCGTGCTGCTGCTCGCGATCAACGTGCTGATGCTCGCCGCGCTCGGCTGGAGCATCTGGCGCGTGCGCGACGGCGCCGGCGACGAGACGCCGCTGCCGGCCCGGGCCTGGGCCGCGGCGCGCTGGCTGGCGTTCGGCGTGCTGCTCGTCGCCGCCGGATCGAACATCATCGGCAACGTCTCGCTCGCCGACATGCTGACGACAGCCGCACTCGGCAGCGCCTACGGTGCGCTCGCGATCTACGCCGGCGCGATCGTCCTGCTCTCGCTCGTGCAGGTGCTTTTCGCCGGGCCGACCGCCGCGCGGCTCGCGCAGCGCCATTCGGCGTCGTTGCTGCCGGCGATCGGCCGGCTCGGGCGGCTCGCGCTGGTCCTGATGTGGCTCGCGTTCGCACTGGAGTCGTTTCGCATCTACCCCCCCCTCGCGACCTTCCTCGTCTCGGTGCTGAGCCACGAGTTCACGCTCGGCTCGCTCACGCTCAGCCTCGGCAACCTCGTCGCGCTCGGCGTCGCGACCTGGGCCGCGTTCTGGATCGCGCGCACGATCCGCGAGGTGCTCGCCGAGGACGTGCTGCCGTCGCTCGCGCTGCCGCGCGGCGTCGGCAACAGCATCTCGTCGCTGAGCTACTACGTGATCCTCTTTCTGGGCCTGCTGTCGGCGCTCGCCGCGGCCGGCTTCCAGGTCAGCCAGCTGGCACTCGTCTTCGGCGCACTCGGCGTCGGCATCGGCTTCGGCCTGCAGGACGTGGTGCGCAACTTCGTCGCCGGGCTGATTCTGATGTTCGAACGCCCGATCCAGCGTGGCGATACGGTCGAGGTGGCCGAACTGCTCGGCACGGTGCGCGACATCGGCCTGCGGGCGACGACGATCACGACCTTCGACGGCGCCGACGTCATCGTTCCGAACGGCATGCTGCTCGCCGACAAGCTCGTCAACTGGACGCTGCGCGGCACGCGCCGGCGCGTCAGCATCGACGTCGCGACGACCCACGCGGCCGACCCGAAGCGCACGCTCGAACTGCTGGTCGAGATCGCGCGCACGGTCGACGGCGTTGCCGCGACGCCCGCGCCGGCCGCGATCATGACCGGGCTTGCAACCGGCGTGCTGGAGTTCAACCTGCGCGCGTGGACGACCGAGCGCGCCGACTGGCTGCGCATGCGCAGCGACCTCGCGGTCAAGGTCCGCGACGGGCTCACGCAGGCCGGCATCGAGCTTGCGCTGCCGCAGCGCGAACTGCACCTGCGCGACGGGAAGATGCCGCTGGCCGATCGGGCCCAGGCCGGAGGGGACGCCGTCGGCAGCGGCACGACTGCGGCGAGCACATAGCCGGCGATACGGGGGGCGACCCGTGAACGCAAACGCCGTCCCCGAGGGACGGCGTTGTTGGCGCGACGCGTGCGAGGCGCCGCACGGCCTGAACCGTTGCCGGGCAGGCCCGGCCCCTGCGGCGCCTACTGACGCTGGGCGCCCTTCATGTTGCCGGCGACGCCGCCGGCAATGCCGCCGATCGCCGCGCCGGTCCAGGCGTTGCCGCCCGCGATCGCCGCGATGCCGGCGCCGGCGCCGGCGCCGATCGCCGCGCCGCTCATCGTTCCCTGCTGCTGCGGCGTCATGTTGGTGCAGGCAGCCAGCCCCGCCGCCGCGACGACGGCAACCCACGTTGCGATTCGCTTCATGTTCGCTTCTCCCTTCTTCACTTCTTCAGGCCCGGCAGGGCCATCTCGAACCAGATCGTCTCGATCACCGGCCGCTGCAGCCTTCCCGGATTGGCCGCGTACCAGCGGTTCAGGCCCTCGCGCACGCTGTCCAGCGTCTGCCCCTGCATGCCCTTGGAAAGCCGCGGCAGGAAGCTCTGCGCATCGCTTGGCGGCGTATTGCCGGCGTATGCCGCCTCGACCTGCGCCACGTTGGCGATGCCGACGAGGTAGGCCTTCTGCACGTCTTCGGACGACCTGGTCCACTGCTCGCCAGTGACGATCGGCACTTCGGCCGCGACGGCGTGGCCGGCGTAGGCCAGCGCGAGCGCGGTGCATGCCGCGAGCGCGAGCCGGCGAAATTTCGATTCACTTGCCATGGGTTCCTCCGTTCAGGGGTTGTGTCGGCGACCATCGGAAACCGAAATCTCGACGCCGGTCACGGCAATTCTCGCATGCCGTATCGGGCGACCCGTTGCGCCAGCGTCAGTGCCGCGCGGGTGTCAGATCACGCCGTCCTTCGTCATCGTCGCGACGATCAGGCCGACGAACTGCGGTATCAACTGCGCCACCGCGGCCCCTGCCCCGGCCGACGTCGTCGTCGACGCGGACCAGATCACCTCGGCGTCGTTGGCATCGAACAAGCGCGTATCCGCATTCACGTTCTGCGTCGTCGTGACCTGCGGCGGAATGGTCGTCGCCCACATCGAGTTCTGGTAGCCCGCAAAGCCGCCCCAGCCGGGGCCCCAGCCCGGCCCGGGCCCCCAGCCCGGGCCCCACGCCGGGCCCATCACCATGCCGGGCGAGACGTTGACCTGGGTCGAGACGTTGACGATGCGCGTCACCAGCACCTGCTGCACGCCGGCCTGGGCGACGGCGGTGCGCAAGCGCTGGACGCTGACCGGGCCGTCCTCGGCGATGAACTTGTAGGACTGCACCGCCTTCAGTCCCGCGGCTTCGAGCGCGGCCACCATCTGGTCTTCGAAGATGCGGCGGTTCGTCGAATCGCGCGCCGCCGACATCACCATCACGTTGCGCACCGCCTTCTTGCCGACGAAGGCCGGGTTGACCCATTGCGCGTCCAGCGCCGTCGGCTGCGTCGCACAGCCCAGCACCAGCAGCGCGGCCGCCGCGGCGGCCAGCATCGATCCGAATCGGGCGAGGAATTTCATCGTCATGCTCCTTGTGGCGTCGCGGCGTCGCGCCATCAACTCGAACCGCGCGCCGCATCGCCGATGGTAGTCGCCCCGCCCTCGCCTTGCGTGACCACGGTGCGCCACGGCTCGGCCTGGCGCAACACACGCTGCGGGAACGGAATGTCGACGCCCAGCGCGTCGAGCCTGGCCAGAACGGCGAGATTGACCGCCGAGCGCACCGCGCCCTGGCCGTTCTCCGGGTCACCGATCCAGTAGCTGATCGAGAGGTCGAGCCCGTCGGCGCCGAAGCCGGTGAGCGTGACCGACGGCCCGGGGTCCTTCAGCACGCGCGGGACGGCCGCGATGACCTCGACCAGTGCCGGGATCAGCGCGCGGATGTCGGTACCGTAGGCGACCTGCAGCGGCGAGCTCATCGAGACGCGGCGATCGGCGAGCGTCAGGTTCTCGACCTTCTGCGTGATCAGCAACTCGTTCGGAACGAGCGCCTCGCGCCCGCCGAGCGCGCGGATCACGGTGTATCGGGTACGGATGTCGGTGATGCGGCCCTCGAAGTCGTTGACGACGATCATGTCGCCGATGCGCAGCGCGCGCTCGGCGAGGATGACGAAGCCGCTCACATAGTTGGCGGCGATCTTCTGCAGGCCGAAGCCGACGCCGACGCCGATCGCGCCGCCGAACACCGACAGCGCCGTCAGATCGATGCCGACGACCGACAGCGTGACGAGCAGGCCGACGAACAGCAAGCCGATGCGCACCAGGTTGGCGACGATCTTGCGCGTCGACAGCGACGTCGTCGAGCCGTGCGTCAGATGGCGCTCGATGACCGACGACAGCCACAGCATCAGCATCACGACGAAGCCGCCCATCAGCACGCCGTGCAGCACCTCGCCGAGCGAAACCTGCGAGCCGCCCATGCGCCAGCTGATCCCGTCCAGCCCCTCGAGCAGCGGCTGCAGGATGCCCAGCAGCCAGAGCACGACGGCGATCCACGCGAGCCACGAGACGCTGCGCTCGACCGCGATCGCGACGCGCGAATCGGGCAACGCGGCGCGCATCACGCGCGCGGTGAGCCGGATCGCTGCGAGCGACATCAGGATCGGGATGACGACCTTGATCAGCGCCAGATGCGTCACCCCGCGCAGCGTCTCGCGTGCGACCAGCGCGCAGACGAGTGCCAGCACCGGAAACAGCACGCCGTCGACGATGCGCTTGCCGAACATCACCTGGCCGTCGATCGCGAACATGCGCCGCAGCTGCCACGCCACGAGCCACGCGACGAGCAGGCATGCCGCCAGCGCGCCGATCTCGACAAAGATGCTCGTGCGCGTCATGTCGGTGGCGAGCGCCGCGAGCCGCGGGAACGCGGTGGACAGGCCCAGATCCATCGGCAAGGCGCGGCGCGCTCAGAGATCGGCCAGCACGCGCAGGTGCACCGCGACGCTGCGCGCGAGCGCTTCGAGCGCGTAGCCGCCTTCCAGGCACGAGACGATGCGGCCCTTCGCGTGACGCTCGGCGACCGCCTTGACGCGCCGCGTGATCCACTCGTAGTCGGCCTCGACGAGGCCGAGCTGCCCCATGTCGTCCTCCCGATGGCCGTCGAAGCCGGCCGAGATGAAGATCATCTGCGGCTTGAATTCCTCCAGCCGCGGCATCCACATCGCCTCGATCAGGTCGCGGATCTCCGGCCCGCGCGTATAGGGCGGGATCGGCAGGTTGCACATGTTGGTGCCCATCGGCACCGCGCCGCTGTTCGGGTAGAGCGGATGCTGGAAGATGCCGACCATCAGGATGCGCTCGTCGCCGGCGACGATATCTTCGGTGCCGTTGCCGTGATGAACGTCGAAATCGACGATCGCGACGCGCTCGAGCCCGTGCACGTCCAGCGCGTGCCGCGCGGCGACGGCGATATTGTTGAAGAAGCAAAAGCCCATCGCCTGGTTGCGCGTTGCATGGTGGCCCGGGGGGCGCACGGCGCAGAAGGCGTTCTCGACCTCGCCCTTGATCACGGCGTCGGTCGCCGCGACAGCGGCGCCCGCCGAACGCAGTGCGGCGCGCCAGGTGGCGGGGCAGGCCACCGTATCGGGGTCGATATAGCGCGACTCGGTGCCGGCCGCGATTCTCTCGAGCAGATCGTCCAGTTCACTCACGTAGCGGCTCTCGTGGGCACGGGTGAGAGCCTCGATCTCGACCAGCGGGGCATCGCGCAGGTCCAGCACGTCGTTCAAGCCGGATATGAGCAGTCGGTCGTTGATCGCATCGAGCCGCTGCGGGCATTCGGGATGCCCTTCGCCCATATCGTGCAGGCGGCAATCGGGGTGGCTGTAGAGCGCGGTGGACATCGGAAGGCTAAGCAGCGAAATGGGGCCGCAAGCAGCGGGTTGATCGGCGGAAGGCAGACCGCGGTTTTCGGGTATTGTCGTTCGCATGACAAATCCCCTCGCCTTGCAACTTGCCCGTCTGGTCGATCAGGTTAGCACGATCATCGTCGGCAAACGCCCGCAGATCGAGGACTGTCTGGCCTGCCTGCTCGCCGGCGGACACCTGCTGATCGAGGACCTGCCCGGCGTCGGCAAGACAACGCTCGCGCACGCGCTGGCCGTCTCGCTCGGCCTGCGCTTCTCGCGCACCCAGTTCACCGCCGACCTGATGCCGACCGACCTCGTCGGCGTCAGCATCTACGAGCGCGGGCGCGAGGCCTTCGTCTTCCACCCCGGGCCGATCTTCGCGCAGGTGCTGCTCGCCGACGAGATCAACCGCGCCGGGCCGAAGACGCAGAGCGCCCTGCTCGAGGCGATGGAGGAACAGCAGGTCACCGTCGAAGGCGAGACGCGCGCGCTGCCGCGGCCGTTCTTCGTCATCGCGACGCAGAACCCGAGCGAGCAGATCGGCACCTATCCGCTGCCCGAATCGCAACTCGACCGCTTCCTGATGTGCATCACGCTCGGCTACCCGGATGCCGCCTCCGAACGCGCTCTGCTGGCCGGCGAGGATCGGCGCGAGGCGATCCATCACCTCGCGACCGTGATGTCGCCCGATGAGCTGATCGCCGCGCAGCGCGCGGTGCTCGCAGTGCATGCGTCCGACGCGCTGCTCGACTACCTGCAGGCGTTGATCGCGGCGACCCGCTCGGGCCGCTGGTTCGTCGAGGGCCTCTCGCCGCGCGCCGGCATCGGCGTGCTGCGCGCGGCCAAGGCGCACGCGCTGCTCGCGCGGCGCGACTACGTCGCGCCGGACGATGTGCAGGCGATCCTCGCGCAGACGGTCGCGCACCGGCTCGTGCCCGCCGCCGGCGCGGGCCGCGGCCGGCGCGAGCAGGTGCGGGCGATGATCGAAGCGGTCGCGCTGCCGTAGCGATGGGCACTGCCTGCCCTCCTGCGTCGAGCGCGGTGTGACTGCGTCCGCCGTCGCCGCGCCGCCCGGCCGCAGCCCGCGCCGCCGCTTTCGCGACTGGTGGCAGGCGCGCACGCCGCGCAGCGATACGCTGCTGCTGACGCAGCGCAACGTCTACATCCTGCCGACGCGCGCCGGGCTGCTGTTTTGCCTGACGCTCGTCGTGCTGCTGCTGGCGTCGATCAACTACCAGCTCAACCTCGGCTATCTGCTGACCTTCGTGCTGGCCGGCGCCGGCATCGCCTCGATGCACCAGACGCACGCCACGCTGCGCGGGCTGACGCTGCACCTGCAGCCCGTCCCCGCGGCCCACGCAGGCGATGCCGCGCCGCTTTCGGTGGTCCTGACGACGCCGGGCGCGGCGCGCTTCGGGATCGGCCTGCGCCTGCAGTCGGCGTCGGCATCGACGCTGACCTGGATCGACGTGCCCGCCGGCGGCCAGGCGACGGCCCGGCTGAGCTTCGTGCCGCCACGGCGCGGCCTGCACGAGGTGCCGGCGCTCGTCGCCGAGACGCGTTTTCCGCTCGGCCTCTTTCGCGCCTGGGCCTACTGGCGCCCGGCGGCACAGGTGCTGGCCTATCCGCAGGCCGAAGCCCCGCCGCCGGGGCTGCCGGCGACGAGCGCGACGCCCGGCGGCCCGGCCGTCGCACGGGCCGGTCAAGGCGCCGAGTTCGACGGCATCCGTGCCTACCGCCGCGGCGATGCACGCAAGCTCGTCGTCTGGAAGAAGGCGGCGCGCGCGCTCGAAGGCGGCGGCGAACTCGTCAGCCGCGAAGCCGGCGGCACGGCTCACCTGCAGCTGTGGCTCGCCTGGGAGCAGTGCGGCGACGCGGCGGGCGAAGCCCGCCTGTCGCGCCTTGCGGCGTGGGTGCTCGCCGCCCATCGCGCCGGCGTCGATTTCGGGCTGCGCCTGCCGGACCTCGAGATCGCGCCGGCGCAAGGCGACGTGCACCGCCGGGCCTGCCTGGAGGCGCTTGCGCTATGGCGCTGACCGCCGCGCCGCGCGCGCGAATCGGCTGGCGGCCCGCATGGCGGCAGCTGCCGCGCGAGGCACGCGATACGCTGTTCCTCGTCGGCGTCGTCGGCTGGACCGTGCTGCCGCACCTTTCGCACCTGCCGCTGTGGTGTGCGGCGCTGACCGGCCTGATGCTGCTGTGGCGCGCCCAGCTTGCGATCACCAATGCGCCGTTGCCCGGGCGCTGGCTGCTCGTCGCCGTGCTGTGCGTCGCGACCGGCCTGACGCTCTGGACGCACCGCACGCTGCTCGGCAAGGAAGCCGGCGTGACGATGCTCGTCGTACTGGTCGCGCTCAAGACCCTCGAGCTGCGCGCGCGGCGCGACGCCTTCGTCGTCTTCTTCCTCGGCTTCTTCGTCGTCCTGACGCAGTTCCTCTACGCGCAGACGCTGCCGGTCGCGCTCGCGATGGTGGTCGCGGTCTGGGGGCTGCTGACGGCGCTCGTCCTCGCCCACATGCCGGTCGGCCAGCCGGCGCTGCGCCATGCGGCGGCGCTCGCCGCACGCTGCGCGCTGCTCGGCACGCCGGTGATGGTGCTGCTGTTCGTCCTCTTCCCGCGCATCGGCCCGCTGTGGGGGCTGCCGAACGACGGTCTGGCGACGACCGGGCTGTCGATGAGCATGCAGATGGGGTCGGTCGCCGAACTCGCGATCAATGACAGCGTCGCGCTGCGCCTGCGCTTCACCGGTGCCGCACCGCCCCCCGAGTCGCTCTATTTCCGCGGCCCGGTGCTGTCCCGCTTCGACGGCCGCGAATGGCTGCCGCTGACGCCGCGCTTCGTCTCCGACGGCGAGGCGCGGGCGCAGTTGCGCGGCAGCGGCCGGACCGTCGAGTACCAGATGACGCTCGAGCCGTCGCGCCTGGCGCTGCTGCCGCTGCTCGAGGCGGCGCCCGACGCACCCCACCTCGAGGGCGCGCGCGTGCGGGCGACCGACGACCTGCAGTGGCGCACCAATCGGCCGGTCGCCGAACGCGTGCGCCTCGACGCCCGGGCCGTGCTCGCGTTCAGCCACGGCCCGCTCGAAGCCGATGGCGCCCTGCGCGAGGATCTGCTGCTGCCTCCCGGCGCCAACCCGCGCACCATGGCCTGGGCCGAGGATCTGCGCAGCCAGCCGCGCTTCGCGCAGGCCGACGCGTCGACGCTCGTTCGCGCCGTGCTGGCCCACATCCGCAGTGCCGGCTTCGTCTATACGCTGACGCCGGGGGTCTACGCAGAAGACGGCGGCGTCGACGGCATCGACGAATTCTGGCTCGACCGCAGGCAGGGCTTCTGCGAGCACTATGCGGCGGCCTTCGTCGTCGTGCTGCGCGCAATGGGCGTGCCGGCGCGCGTCGTCACCGGCTATCAGGGCGCGGACGCCGAGCCGGTCGACGGCTACTGGATCGTGCGCCAGAGCAATGCCCACGCCTGGGCCGAATACTGGCAGGCTGGCCGCGGCTGGCTGCGCGCCGATCCGACCGCCGCCGTTGCGCCCGACCGCATCGTCCGCAGCCGCCGCCTCGAGCCGGCGCCCGGCCTCGTCGCCAGCGCGATCGGCGGCGTGAGCCCCGCCCTGCTGGCCCGCCTTCGCAACGGCTGGGAGGGTCTGAACAACCGCTGGAATCAGTGGGTGCTGAACTACTCGCGCGGCCAGCAGCTCGATCTGCTGAAGGATGTCGGGTTTTCCGCCCCGAGCTGGCAGGATCTCGCGCTGCTGCTGATCGGCACCCTGAGCGCGCTGGCGCTCGCCGGCGCGGGCTTTGCGTGGTGGGACCGCCAGCGCGTCGAGCCCTGGGTGCGCGAATCGGCACGCCTGCGCGGCGCGCTGCGCCGGCTCGGCATCGACGCCGGCCTGCACGAATCGCCGGGCCGTCTTGCCGGCGCCGTGCATGCGCGCTTCGGCGCGGCAGGCGCGGCGCTCGCCGATGCGCTGGAGCGACTCGAACGGCAGCGCTACGGCCGCGGCGGACGGCGCGATCCCGCCCGCGCGGTGCTGCGCAGCGTGCGGATCGAAGCGGGCCGCCTCGCGCGGCGACAATCGGCGGCATGAAACTTCGATGGAAAAGCTTGCCGATTGCCGCTGCGGCCGCGGCGATCGCGCTTGCGCTCGCGAGCGTCCCGGCGGGCGCCGCCGCGTCCCGGCACAAGAAGGCCAAGCAGCAGACGACGCAGCAGACGACGCAGCAGACGACCCAGCAGACGACCCAGCAGACGACCAAGCAGACGACCAAGAAGGCGGCGAAGGCCGACCCGGCGCGCAAGGATGCGAGCTATCTGCAGCGCGACGACGTGATGCGCTTCGGCGTCGAGATCGCCGAGCGCAACGGGCTGGACACCGCCTGGGTGCTGGCAGCGCTCGCGGATGCGCGCTATCAGCCGAGCGTCGCCCGATTCATCGCGCCGCCACCGGCCGGCACGGCCAAGAACTGGGCCGCCTACCGCGCCCGCTTCGTCGAGCCGCGGCGCATCGCGGCCGGCGTCGCGTTCTGGCGTGCGAACGAAGGCTGGCTGCTGCGCGCCGAGGATCTCTACGGCGTGCCGCCCGAGATCGTCGTCGGCATCATCGGCGTCGAGACGATCTATGGCCAGCAGATGGGAAGCTTTCGCGCCATCGACGCGCTCGCCACGCTGGCATTCGACTACCCGGCCGGCGCGCGCGATCGAAGCGCGTTCTTTCGCGCCGAACTCGAGCAGCTCTTCATCCATTGCCGCAGTACGCCGCAGCGCGCCGGCTGCGACCCGCTCACGCTGCAGGGCAGCTATGCCGGCGCCCTCGGCATGCCGCAGTTCATGCCCGGCAGCATCAACCGGTATGCGGTGGATTTCGACGCCGACGGCCGTATCGACCTGCGCGACAGCAGCGCCGACGTGATCGGCAGCGTCGCGCACTACCTGGCCGAGTACGGCTGGCGGCGCGGCGTGCCGACGCACTTCGCGGTCGCGGTGCCGGTCGACGCCGCCGACCGCGCACTGCTGCTCGGCCCCGATATCGTCCCGACCTTCAGCGCCGCGCAATTCGCCGCGCACGGCGCCGTGCTCGCGCCCGAGGCGCAGCGCTTCGACGGCCTGCTCGCCCTCGTCGAACTGCAAAACGGCGCCGCCGCGCCGAGCTATGTCGCCGGCACGTCCAACTTCTTCGCGATCACGCGCTACAACCAGTCGAGCTACTACGCGATGGCGGTGATCGAGCTCGGCGAGGCGGTCAAGCAAGGAATCGGCGCGGTGCGCTGACGTCACGATATGCCGAGGCGCGACCCGATCGTCGGCGCGCAGCGCAGTTCATCGCGCGATCGGCGCATTCCGTCGCAACGGGCGTGCATTGCCCCGTGCGGGCGCCGATACTGAGGCCATCGAGAGCAAGGAACGCACTCGACGCCACAGACCAAGGAGCCCGCCATGAATGCATCGACTTCCCTCAAGACCGTCCTGCTGATCGCCATCGCATCGGTATTCGCGACCGCAATCGAGCTCGCCGGCATCGACAGTCTGGCGGCGCCGCGCGAGGCCGCCTTCAAGCAGGCCGTCGTTCAATTGCCGACCGTCGTCGTCACCGCGCAGAGCCAGGCGCAGGCCGTCGCCAGCGTGCAGCAACTGCCGCGGATGGTGATCGTCGGCCGCCGCGATGCGCTTGCCGCGACCGCACAGGAAGTGCGCGCGGCGTCCGAAAGCTGAACGTGGAAGGCTGATCGCGACCTGACGCGACCGGCATTGCGCGGCAGACCCGAGCGGTCTGCCGCGCATTTTTTTGGCCTGCCGCGTTTCGTCGTGGCCGGCCGATCATCCCGCATCGAGCGTCGCCTCGGGCGCGATGCGAATGGCATCTGAGCCGATCGTCCAGACGCGGCTCGGAGGGCCGCCTGCCGAGGCAGTCTCGCCGGCCGATCCCCGCACGATCGCGATCCGTGACGGCGACGGCGCGTCCCGGCCGTCGGCGCGCAGCGCAGTTCATCGCGCGATCGGCGCATTCCGTCGCAACGGGCGTGCATTGCCCCGTGCGGGCGCCGATACTGAGGCCATCGAGAGCAAGGAACGCACTCGACGCCACAGACCAAGGAGCCCGCCATGAATGCATCGACTTCCCTCAAGACCGTCCTGCTGATCGCCATCGCATCGGTATTCGCGACCGCAATCGAGCTCGCCGGCATCGACAGTCTGGCGGCGCCGCGCGAGGCCGCCTTCAAGCAGGCCGTCGTTCAATTGCCGACCGTCGTCGTCACCGCGCAGAGCCAGGCGCAGGCCGTCGCCAGCGTGCAGCAACTGCCGCGGATGGTGATCGTCGGCCGCCGCGATGCGCTTGCCGCGACCGCACAGGAAGTGCGCGCGGCGTCCGAAAGCTGAACGTGGAAGGCTGATCGCGACCTGACGCGACCGGCATTGCGCGGCAGACCCGAGCGGTCTGGCGCGCATTTTTTTGGCCTGCGCCCTGGCTCGTGTTCGCCGCTGCGCCAGCGTCGTCAATCGCGCGCGCCGGGCGACGCCGGCGGCGCAGCGCGATGCTGCCAGTAGTGGCGGACCGCATCACGCTGGCAGGATCCCGATGCGTCGCCTGCCGACTCGCTGGGCGTCCAGGTCCAGGCGCCGCAATGCGCACTGGCGACGAGCTGCACGGCGCGTTCCCGATATCGCGCAACGACGTCGGGCGCCGGATGACCGAAGCGGTTGCGGTAGCCGGCCTGAATGATCGCGATGCGCGGCTGCACGGCATCGAGGAAGGCCGCGCTCGACGAGCTGCGGCTGCCGTGGTGCGGGACGAGCAGCAGGTCGCTGCGCAGCGCGGCAGCGTCGGCGGCGACGAGCGCCGCCTCCTGCTGGCGTTCGATATCGCCGGCCAGCAGCACGCTGATATCGTTCCCCTGGACGCGCAGCACGCACGACAGCGCATTCGGCTTGCGAAGCCGCTCGAAGTCCTGCGGTTGCGGATGGAGCACCTCGAAGGCGACGCCGTCCCATTGCCAGCGCTGGCCGGCCTCGCAGCGGCTGTGGCGCGGCGCCGCGCGAAGCAGCGGATGGCCCGCTTCGAGCGAGCTCGAGACGGCCGCCACCGGCAGTGCGGCCAGCAGCGCCGCTGCGCCGCCGACGTGATCGTTGTCGCGGTGGCTGAGCATCAGCAGGTCGATGCGCGACTCGCCCATCGAGCGCAGCAGCGGCAGCAGCACGCGTTCGCCGGCATCGGCGTCGGGCGAGTACTGCGGCCCGGCATCGTAGACGAGCAGATGGCTTGCGGTGCGCAACAGCACCGCCGTGCCCTGCCCGACGTCGACGACGGTGAGCGCGAACTGCCCGTGCGGCGGCAGCATGCGCGGCGGCAGCAGCAGCGGCACGACGAGCGGCAGCGCGAGCAGGCGCAGGCGCCACGGCAGCGGCAGCACGACGAGCAGCGCACCAAGCAGAGCCGCGAGCTGCGCCCAGGCCGGCGCCGCCGCGACGCTCCACACCGCAAGCGGCAGCCCCGCAAGCCAGGAGAGGTAGGCGACGAGCATCTCGACAATCCAGGCGGCGAGCATCCACAGCGGCGCGAAGAGCGTGCCCAATAGTGCGAGCGGCGTGACGACGAGCGTGACGAGCGGAATCGCCGCCAGGTTGGCGACGAAGCCGACGAGCGAGACCTGGCCGAAGAAGACGAGCGTCAGCGGCGCGAGGCCGACCGTCGCGATCGCCTGCGCCCGCACGCCGGCACGCGCGTGCTGCCACAGGGCGCGCAGCGTGCGCCGCACGCGGCCCTCGGCGCCGCCGGACGGCTTGCGCGCGGCCGCGGCGTGCGCCGGCTCGGACGACATCAGCAGCCCGACCGCCATGAACGACAGCCAGAAGCCCGGCTGCAGCAGCGCCCACGGATCGCCGACCGTCACGACCACGGCGGCGCCAATCAGCACCAGCGGCCACGGCCAGCGCCGGCCGATGGACTGAAGCAGCACGACGGTCGCGAGCATCCACACCGTGCGCTGGGCCGGCACGCCGAAGCCCGAGAACAGCGCATAGCCAAGCGCCGCGAGCACGCCCGCCCAGGCCGCGGCGCGCTGCGCCGGCAGCCACAGCATGGCCCGCGTGCTGCGCCCCCACAGCGGCGCGACGAGCAGCGCGGCGAGCCAGGCGAACATCGTGATGTGCAGGCCGCTGATCGACATCAGGTGCGCGACGCCGGTATCGCGAAAGACCGCCCAGTCGGCACGCGCGATCGCCGCCTGGTCGCCGACCGCGAGCGCGGCGAGAACGCCGGCGGCGCGCGCGTCGCCGACGCCGGCCAGCATCGCATCGCGCACCGATTGGCGCCAGCGCGCGATGACGAACCCCGACGCTGGCGCGAGCATCACCGGCGCGACGCCATCGCGCACATAGCCGCTCGCCCGCACGCCCTGCTCGAAAAGGTAGAGCTCGTAGTCGAAGCCGTGCGGATTCGCATTGCCATGCGGCTGCTTCAGGCGCACCTGCAGCCGCCAGCGCTGGCCGGCGCGCAGTGGCTGGCGCGGCGCGTCCGCGGTCGCATCCACTTGTTCGCCGCGCGCCGCATACCAGGCGAGCGCCACGCGGCGCGGCACCCTCACCGCTGCCGCGTCGAGGCTGGCCTGCTCGATCTCGAAGCGAAACAGCACCCCGGTCGAAGTCGGCTGCGGCATGTCGGCGACGACGCCGCTGACGATCAGGTCGCGGCCTTCGAGGTCCGGCGCCAGGCCATCGGCGAGCCGCCAGGCGGCATTCAATCCGGTCAGCGCAAACCCGGCGACCGCCGCGGCCGGCAGGCACAGCAGCGCGGCAAGACGGCGCGAGCGGGCGCGCGCCGCGACCGCCGTCGCCAGCGCCGCCAAAGCGATGGCAACCGCATAGGATGCGACCGGCCAGAGCTCGGCCTGCTGCAATTGGGCCGCGACGCCGGCCAGCCAGGCGAGACCTGCGGTTGCGAGCAGCGCGCCGAGCGAGGGGTGCGGCATGCCGGCAGTGTAGGATTGCCGCACGCCGTCATGCCGGGTCCGGCCCCGAGCCTCGCGCGCCCGCGGTTTTCGCGTTGCGCGACGATCAATCCAGGAGCACGCAGCACATGTCCGTCTACGATCGACTGAAGTCCCTCGGCATCGAATTGCCGCCGGTTGCCGCCCCCGCCGCCGCCTATGTTGCGTTCGTGCGCAGCGGCGACCTCGTCTTCCTCTCGGGGCATATCGCCAGGCGCGACGGCAAGCCCTGGGTCGGGCAGCTCGGCCGCGAGATCGATACCGCCACCGGCAAGCAGGCGGCGCGCGCGGTCGCGATCGACCTGCTCGGCACGCTGCATGCGGCGATCGGCGACCTCGACCGCGTCACGCGCATCGTCAAGGTGATGAGCCTCGTCAACAGCACGCCGTCATTCACCGAGCAGCACCTCGTGACGAACGGCTGTTCGGAACTGCTCGGTGAAGTCTTCGGCGACAAGGGCGCCCACGCCCGCAGCGCGTTCGGCGTCGCGCAGATTCCGCTCGGCGCCTGCGTCGAGATCGAACTGATCGCCGAGGTCAAGTGAGCGCGGCCCTTCTGCGGCGCACCTCGCGGCGGCTGCCGCTCGCGATGGCGCTGGCCTGCCTGCTCGCGGTCGGCTTCGCACTCATCGCGCAGTACGCGTTCGACATGCGGCCCTGCCCCTGGTGCGTGCTGCAACGGCTGCTCTATCTCGTCATCGCGCTGCTGTGCGTCGTCTGCGCGTTTCTGCCGTGGCGGCGCGCACGGCTCGCACTGAGCATCGTGATCCTGCTCGTCGCCTCCGCCGGCATTCTCGCGGCGGTCTACCAGCACGAAGTCGCGGCCAAGCAGTTCACGTGCACGCTGACGTTTGCCGATACGCTCGTCACCGCGCTGCGCCTCGAAACCTTGTGGCCGACGATGTTCAAGGTGACGGCGTCGTGCGCCGAGGCGGCGGTCTCGATGCTCGGCGTGCCGTTCGAATACTGGAGCCTCGCGCTGTACGCGCTGCTCGCGCTCGGCGCCGCGGTGCTGACGCTGCGCAGCATCCGCGTTCGCGCCGGGTAGTCCGGCGCAAGCTCAGTTCGCCAGGATCTTGTCGAGAAAGTCCTTCGTGCGCGGCTGACGGTTCTCGGGGTGGCCGAAGAACTCCTCCTTCGCGCAGTCCTCGAGGATGCGGCCGCCGACGTCGATGAAGATCACGCGATTCGCGACCTTGCGCGCGAAGCCCATCTCGTGCGTGACGACCATCATCGTCATGCCCTCCTTGGCGAGTCCGACCATCACGTCCAGCACCTCGCCGACCATCTCGGGGTCGAGCGCCGAGGTCGGCTCGTCGAACAGCATGACGATCGGATCCATCGACAGCGCGCGCGCAATCGCGACGCGCTGCTGCTGGCCGCCGGAGAGCTGGCCCGGGAATTTGTCCTTGTGCGCCGTCAGGCCGACGCGTTCGAGCATCTTGAGCCCACGCGTCTTCGCTTCGTCCGCCTTGCGGCCGAGCACCTTGACCTGCGCGATCGTCAGGTTCTCGGTCACCGACAGGTGCGGGAACAGCTCGAAGTGCTGGAACACCATGCCGACCTTCGAGCGCAGTTGCGGCAGGTTGGTCTTGGGGTCGTGCAGCGCAATGCCGTTGACGGTGATCTCGCCCTTCTGGAACGGCTCGAGCGCATTCACGGTCTTGATCAGCGTGGACTTGCCCGAGCCCGAGGGCCCGCAGACGACGACGACGTCGCCCTTGTCGATATTGACGTTGCAGTCGTTCAGCACCTGCACCGGGCCGTACCACTTCGAGACGTTCTTGATGCTGATCATGTGCTCTGCCATGGCGGGCGCTCCTAGCGAATGATGGCGATCTTCCGGTTGATCGCCTTGACGATGCTCGACAGCGAATAGCTGATGACGAAATAGGTCACGGTGGCCATCAGGTAGGTCTCGATCGGCCGGCCGAAATTCTTGCCGGCGGTCTCGAAGCCCTTGAGCAGATCGTAGGCGCCGATCGCATAGACGAGCGACGTATCCTGGAAGAGGATGATGGTCTGCGTCAGCAGCACCGGCAGCATGTTGCGAAATGCCTGCGGCAATACGACGAGCGTCATGTTCTGCTGGTAGCTCATCCCGAGCGCCTGCCCGGCGAAGACCTGGCCGCGCGGGATCGACTGGATGCCGGCGCGCATGATCTCGCTGAAATACGCCGCCTCGAAGGCGATGAAGGTGACGACGGCGGAATACTCGGCGCCGATCGGCCTGCCGATCAAGAGCGGCACGAGCAGGAAGAACCACAGGATCACCATCACCAGCGGCACCGAGCGCATGACGTTGACGTACAGCGCCGCCGGCGTGTCCAGCCACCGCTTGCCCGACAGGCGCATCAGCGCCAGCAGGGTGCCGAAGAAGATGCCGCCGGCGGTGGCCACCGCCGTCAGCAAGATGCTGAACCACAGCCCCTTGAGGATGAAGTCCTGGATCAGCGCCCAGTTCAGGATCGAGAAGTCGAGGTTCAACATCTCAATGCCCCCCGGCGCCGGTTCCGGAGGCGACGAAGCCGGGTACCCGCGCGCGCTTCTCGATCCAGGCGAAGACGCGGTTCACGGCGAGCGCCGAGATCGCGTAGAGCACCGTCACCGCAAGGTAGACCTCGATCGGCCGCGCCGTCTCCTCACCCACCTGCAGCGCGTACTGCGTCAGCTCAGGGATCGACACCGCGAAGGCGACCGCCGAATTCTTGAAGATATTCATCGACTCGCTGGTCAGCGGCGGGATGATGATGCGGTAAGCCATCGGCAGCAGCACGTATCGGTAGTACTGCGGCGTCGTGAAGCCGAGCGCCATGCCGGCGTAGCGCTGTCCCCTGGGCAGCGCCTGAATGCCGGCGCGCACCTGCTCGGCGATGCGCGCCGAGGTGAAGAGGCCGAGCGCCAGCACGACGAGGATGAACGGCGGGAAGTGCTTCATCGGCGGCACGAGCGCCGGCACGACGAAGTACCACAGGAAGATCTGCACCAGCAGCGGGATGTTGCGAAACAGTTCGACCCAGCCGTTGCCGAGCCGCACGAGCCAGGGACTCGAGGGCAGCGTGCGAATGACGCCGACGATGGAGCCGGCGACGAGCGCGACCGCCAGCGCCGTGAGCGAGACCGACACCGTCCAGCCCCAGGCCGTGAACAGCCACTGGAGGTAGGTGATGTCGCGCCCCTGACCCAGGCAGCCCGGGACGACCTCCCCAGAAAGGGTGTCCTTGCAAAACAGCGTCCAGTCCATCGCCATGGCCATCCTCCTGACGGCGCCACCGCGCAAGCGTGCGCCTTATGAACGCAAACGCCCACTTGAGGTCAAGTGGGCGTCGCGATGACTCGGGCTGAGAGTGCGCTTACTTGTTGCCGTACTCTTCCATCGGCTTGTTGTTGGGGTTCTCCCAGGCGGCCTTGGTGCTGGCCGACAGCGGCATGTTCAGCGTCACGTTGTTCGGCGGGATCGGCTGCATGAACCACTTGTCGTAGAGCTTGGCAAGCGAGCCATCCTTGATCTGGCGCACGATGCTGGCGTCGATCGCCTTCTTCAGCTTCTCGTCACCCTTGGGCAGCATGCAGGCGATCGGCTCGACCGAGAGCACTTCGCCGACGATCTCGAAGTCCTTCGGATTCTTGGCGCGCGCGATATTGGCCGCGAGGATCGAGCCGTCCATCACGAACGCGTCGGCACGGCCCGATTCGAGCAGCAGGAAGCTGTCGGCGTGGTCCTTGCCCTGCACCGTCTTGAAGTCGATGCCCTGGGCGCGCTCGTTCTTGCGCAGCGTCTGCACCGAGGTCGTGCCGGTCGTCGTCGCGACCGTCTTGCCGTTCAGGTCCTTGATCGATTTGATGCCGGACTTCGCGTTGACGGCGATGCGCACCTCTTCGACGTACGTGGTGTAGGCGAAGTCGACATCCTTCTGGCGCGCCAGATTGTTGGTCGTCGAACCGCACTCGAAGTCGATCGTGCCGTTCTGGATCAGCGGGATGCGGTTCTGCGAGGTGATGACCTGATAGTTGATCTTCAGCGGCTTGCCGACATCCTTGCTCAGGTCGTCGATGATGCGCTCGGCCATCTCGGTGTGAAAGCCGACGTACTTGCCGGCGCCGATCGTGAAGGCAAGACCCGAGGAATCGCGCACGCCCAGATTGACTGCGCCGCGTTCCTTGATCTTGGCCAGCGTGTCGGGAGCCTGGGCAAAGGCGCCGCCGCAGGCCAGGGCGGCCAGGGCCAGGGTGACTACAAGCTTCTTCATGGTCTGAACTCCTTCTTGAAAATCGCAACCGCGATTAGCGCCGGATTCTACTGATCTGGCATTGCGGACTTACCCCTAAACGCGCTGCCTTCAGGCCCGCGCCGCGTCGTCGAGCATCCAGCGCGCCGCGCGCTCGGCGATCATCAACGTCGGTGAATTGGTATTGCCGCTCGTGATGGTGGGCATCACGCTCGCGTCGACGACGCGCAGCGCGCGCACGCCGCGCACGCGCAGACGCGCATCGACGACCGCGCCGTCGTCGTCGGCGCGCCCCATGCGGCAGGTCGCGACCGGGTGGAAGATCGTCGTCGCGATATCGCCCGCGAGGCGCGCGAGGTCCGCGTCGCTCTGGTACTGCACGCCCGGCTTGACCTCGCGCGGCGCATAGCGCGCAAACGCCGGCTGGCCGACGATGCGGCGCGTGATGCGCAGCGAATCGGCGGCGACGCGCCGGTCTTCGTCGGTCGAGAGATAGTTCGGCGCGATGGCCGGCGCATCGGCGGCGCGCGGCGAGCGGATCTGCACGCTGCCGCGGCTCGTCGGATTCAGGTTGCACACGCTCGCGGTGAAGGCGTCGAAGTCGTGCAGCGGCTCACCGAACGCCTCGAGCGACAGCGGCTGGACGTGGTACTCGATATTCGGCCAGACGTATTCCGGCGACGAGCGCGTGAACGCGCCGAGCTGCGACGGCGCCATGCTCATCGGCCCGCTGCGCTTGGCCGCATATTCGAGCGCGATCAGCGCCTTGCCCCAGAGCGACGCGGCGCGCGTATTGAGGGTGCGCGCGCCCTGCACCGCATAGACCGAGCGGATCTGCAAATGGTCCTGCAGATTTGCGCCGACGCCTTCGAGCGCGTGTTGCGTCGCGATGCCGTGGCGTTGCAGCAGATCCCCCGGCCCGATGCCGGAGAGCTGCAGCAGTTGCGGCGAGCCGATCGCCCCGCTGCAGAGCACCAGTTCGCGCGCGGCGCGCACCGTCTGCAGGCCCGCCTTCGTCAGCACCTCGGCGCCGTCGCAGCGCAGCGCACCGTCCGCGTCGCGCGCGAGGACGAGGCGCTGCACCTGGGCGTCGGTCCAGAGCGTCAAGTTGGGCCGCTTGATGCAATCGGGGCGCAGGAAGGCGTCGGCCGCGCTCCAGCGCCAGCCGCGGTGCTGGTTGACCTCGAAATAGCCGACGCCCTCGTTGTTGCCGCGGTTGAAATCGGCGGTTGGCGGGATGCCGGCCTGCTGCGCAGCTTGCACGAACGCATCGAGCACGTCCCAGTGCAGGCGCTGGCGTTCGACGTACCACTCGCCGCTCGCGCCGTGCATCGCGTCGCCGCCGCCGTGGTGGCGCTCGTGCTGGCGAAAGAACGGCAGGCAGTGTTCCCAGCGCCAGGCCTCGTCGCCGCAGGCCGCGGCCCAGGCGTCGTAGTCGCGCGACTGACCGCGCATGTAGATCATGCCGTTGATGCTCGAACTGCCGCCGAGCACCCTGCCGCGCGGATAGCGCAGGCGCCGCCCGTTCAGGCCGGCGTCGGCTTCGGTCTGGTAGAGCCAGTCGGTGCGCGGGTTGCCGATGCAGTAGAGGTAGCCGACCGGAATCCTGATCCAGTGGTAGTTGTCGCGGCCGCCGGCCTCGATCAGCAATACGCGCCTTGCCGGATCGGCGCTGAGCCGGTTCGCGAGCAGGCAGCCGGCCGTGCCGGCGCCGACGATGACGTAGTCGAATGCCGCCGCGTCGGCCATGCGTGCGATTCTTGTCTACCGCAGGCCAACGTTGATCTTGTCGAGCACGTCGATCCCCGGGCACAGCTCGCTCTCGTCGAGCGCATTCAGCGGCACGCGCGCGGTGTTGAGCGCATCGTGCATCTCGGCCTCCTCGTCGGCGACGTAGAGCAGCCCGGTCGCGATCTCGCCACGCGTCTGCAGCGCCTGCACCTGCGCCATCGCGGCGACGCGGTCGCAGGGGTCGTAGTCGGCATGCAGCTTTCTCAGGCGCAGCACCGTGCCGTCGTGCTGCTCGACGTCGATGCACTCGCCGGGTGCGAAGTCGGCAGTGATCTCGCTCTTCGGCGTGATGAAGTCGATCCGGCTCACGGCTTCGTTGTGCTCGCGCACGAAGTCGTAGCTGCGCGTGCTGCCGGCATGGTTGTTGAAGGTCACGCAGGGGCTGATGACGTCGAGGAAGGCCGCGCCGCGGTGCGCGAGCGCGCCCTTGATGAGCGGCACGAGCTGCGCCTTGTCGCCCGAGAAGCTGCGCCCGACGTAGGTCGCGCCGAGCTGCAGCGCGAGGCTCACCATGTCGACCGGACTGTCGGCGTTGCGCGCGCCCTTCTTCGACTTCGAGCCCTTGTCGGCGGTCGCCGAGAACTGGCCCTTGGTCAGACCGTAGACGCCGTTGTTCTCGACGATATAGGTCATGTTGACGCCGCGGCGCATGATGTGCGCGAACTGGCCGAGGCCGATCGATGCCGAGTCGCCGTCGCCCGAGACGCCGAGGTAGATCAGCTCGCGGTTCGCGAGGTAGGCGCCGGTCAGCACCGACGGCATGCGGCCGTGCACCGAGTTGAAGCCGTGCGATGCGCCGAGGAAATAGTCCGGCGTCTTCGAGCTGCAGCCGATGCCCGAGAGCTTGGCGACACGGTGCGGTTCGATGTCGAGCTCCCAGCAAGCCTGGATGATCGCCGCCGAGATCGAGTCGTGGCCGCAGCCGGCGCACAGCGTCGAGATCTTGCCCTCGTAGTCGCGCCGCGTGTGGCCGACACGGTTGCGCTCGAGCGTCGGATGATGCAGGCGCGGTTTCGTCAGGTAGGTCATGCGATATCGGTCAGACGGTTGCGGGGCGGGCCGCGGCGGGCTTGCGGCGCCGCGGTTTGACGGCGAGCGCGGCGACCTTCTGGCGGATCGCGCCGGTGATGAAGCGCGCCGTGATCGGCGTGCCGTCGAAGTGCAGCACCGGCACGAGCCGCGCGGGGTCGATGCCGAGTTCGTTGACGAGCAGCGTGCGCATCTGCGCGTCGCGGTTTTGCTCGACGACGAAGACCGCGTCGTGCGCGGCGATGAACTCAGGCACCGAAGCCGGGAACGGAAAGGCGCGCAGCCGCAGCGAGTCGAGCGCGATGCCGCCCTCCTGCAGCGCATCGAGCGCCTCGCGCAACGCCGGGCTCGTCGAACCGAAATAGATCACCCCGAGGCGCGTCTTCTTCGGCGCCGGGCGCAGCACCGGCTGCGGCACGAGCGTCGCTGCGGTCGCGAACTTCTTCAGCAGGCGCTGCACGTTGTAGACGTAGTCGCTGCCCGCCTCCGAGTAGCGCGCCTGCGCGTCGCGCGTCGAACCGCGCGTGAAGTACGCGCCCTTCGTCGGATGCACCCCCGGCAGCGTGCGCCACGCGATGCCGTCGCCGTCGACATCCTTGTAGCGGGCGAACTCGCGCCCCGCCTCGAGGTCTTCTGCGCTCAGCACCTTGCCGCGGTCGAGCCGGCGCGACGAATCCCACTGGAACGGCGCGCACATGCGCTGGTTCATGCCGATGTCGAGGTCGCTCATCACGAACACCGGCGTCTGCAGCCGGTCGGCGAGGTCGAGCGCGTCGGCCGCGTGCTCGAAGCATTCGGTCGGATCCTCGGGAAACAGCATCACGTGCTTGGTATCGCCGTGCGACGCATAGGCGCAGGCGAGCAGGTCGGCCTGCTGGGTGCGAGTCGGCATGCCGGTCGACGGCCCGCCGCGCTGGATATTGATGATCGTGACCGGAATCTCGGCAAAGTAAGCGAGCCCGATGAACTCCGACATCAGCGAGATGCCGGGCCCCGAGGTCGCGGTGAAGGCGCGCGCGCCGTTCCAGCCGGCGCCGGTCACCATGCCGATCGAGGCGATCTCGTCCTCGGCCTGGACGATCGCGAAGTTGTTGCGCCCGCTTTGCGCGTCGACGCGGTACTTCGCGCAGTATTTCTGGAACGCCTCGATGACCGAGGTCGACGGCGTGATCGGGTACCACGCGGCGACCGTCGCGCCGCCGTAGACGCAGCCGAGCGCCGCCGCGCTGTTGCCGTCGACGAAGATCGCATCGCCGACGCGCTCGGCGTGGCGCACCGCAAGGCCGATCGGCGCCAGGTGGTCGCGCGCGAATTCGCGCCCCGCGGTGAGCGCGCGCACGTTCGAGTCGATCAGCTTTTCCTTGCCGCGGAACTGCTCGGAAAAGAGCGCCTCGATCTCCTGCGCGTCGATCCCGAGCAGCATCGACAGCGCACCGACATACATGATGTTCTTGAAGAGCTGGCGCTGGCGCGAATCCTCGTAGGTCGCGTTGCAGATCGCGGTCAGCGGCATGCCGATCACGTTCACGTCGTCGCGGAATGCGCTCGCCGGCAGCGGGCGGGTGCTGTCGTAGAAGAGGTAGCCGCCGGGCTCGATCTCGGCCACGTCCTGGGCCCAGGTCTGCGGGTTCATCGCGACCATCATGTCCAGCCCGCCGCGCCGGCCGAGGTAGCCCTTCTCGCTGACGCGTACCTCGTACCACGTCGGCAGGCCCTGGATATTGCTCGGGAAGATGTTGCGCGGGCTGACCGGCACGCCCATGCGCAAGATCGCCTTCGCGAACAACTCGTTGGCGGACGCCGAACCCGAGCCGTTGACGTTGGCGAACTTGATGACGAAATCGTTGATTGCTTCGATGCGGCTCATCGCGCTCTCCGCTTCACGCCGCCATCCCTGCCGCCACGCGCGCCGGCTTCCTGCGGCGCGGCGCCTTCGGGTCGCGGCAGGCGGGCCCGGCCTGGGTCGGCAGGATCAGGAATTTCTGCATGTCCCAGGCGCCGGTCGGACAGCGTTCGGCGCACAGCCCGCAGTGCAGGCAGACATCCTCGTCCTTCACCATCACGCGCCCGGTCTTCACCGGCACCGACACGTACAGGTCCTGCTCCGCATTCAAGGCCGGCGCACTCAGCCGGCCGCGCAGATCGGCCTCCTCGCCATTCGCGGTGAACGTGATGCAGTCCATCGGACAGATGTCGACGCAGGCGTCGCATTCGATGCACGCCGGCGCGGCAAAGACCGTCTGCACGTCGCAGTTCAGGCAGCGCTCGGCCTCCTTCAACGCGGTCGCGGCATCGAAGCCGAGTTCGACCTCGACCTTGATGCTGGCGAGCGCCTTCTCCGCCGCCGTCCACGGCACCTTGAAGCGCAGGTCGTTCGAGATCGCGTTGTCGTAACTCCATTCGTGGATGCCCATCTTCTGCGACATCAGGTTGACGTGTGGCGCCGGGCGCGCGTGCACATCCTCGCCGTGCAGGAAGCGGTCGATCGAAACCGCCGCCTCGTGCCCGTGGGCGACGGCGGTGATGATGTTCTTGGGCCCGAACGCCGCGTCGCCGCCGAAGAAGACCTCGGGCCGCGTCGATTGCAGCGTGGCCGCGTCGAGCACCGGCAGGCCGTGGCGGTCGAATTCGATGCCGCTGTCGCGCTCGATCCACGGAAAGGCGTTCTCCTGGCCGACGGCGACCAGCACATCGTCGCATTCGAAATTCACATCGGGCGCGCCGGTCGGCACGAGCGAGCGCCGCCCCTGGTCGTCGTAGCGCGCCTCGACGATCTCGAAGCGCATGCCGACGAGCCGGCCCGCCTCGTGCAGGAAGGCCTTGGGCACGTGGAAGTTGATGATCGGGATGCCCTCGTGCTGCGCATCCTCCTTCTCCCACGGCGACGCCTTCATCTCGTCGAAGCCGCTGCGCACGATCACCTTCACGTCGCTCGCGCCGAGGCGGCGCGCCGAGCGACAGCAGTCCATCGCGGTATTGCCGCCGCCGAGCACGATGACGCGCGCGCCGATCCGCTCGATGTGGCCGAACGAGACCGAAGCGAGCCAGTCGATGCCGATGTGGATATTGGCCGCCGCCTCGGCGCGCCCGGGCAGTTGCAGATCGCGTCCGCGCGGCGCGCCGCAGCCGACGAAGACCGCGTCCCAGCCGCCGGTGGCGAGCAGCGTCTGCATCGAATCGACGCGCTCGCCGGCGCGCAGTTCGACGCCGAGGTCGAGGATGTAGCCGGTCTCCTCGTCGATCACCGATTCGGGCAGCCGAAAGCGCGGGATCTGGGTGCGCATGAAGCCGCCGGCCTTCGCCTCGGCGTCGAATACCGTCACCGCGTAGCCGAGCGGGGCGAGGTCGCGCGCGACGGCGAGCGACGCCGGGCCGGCGCCGATGCAGGCGATGCGCTTGCCCTTGCGGGCCGAGGCCTGCGGCATGCGCGCCCGCACGTCGCCCTTGTGGTCGGCGGCGACGCGCTTCAGGCGGCAGATCGCGACCGGCTCGGGCTTGGCGGCGTCGCTTTCCTCGACCCGCGTGCGCCGGCAGGCCGGTTCGCACGGGCGGTCGCAAGTGCGGCCGAGGATGCCGGGGAAGACGTTGGACACCCAGTTGACCATGTAGGCGTCGGCGTAGCGGCCGGCGGCGATCAGGCGGATGTACTCGGGAACCGGTGTATGGGCCGGACACGCCCATTGGCAATCGACGACCTTGTGGAAATAGGCGGGATCGGCGATGTTCGTTGCTTGCAAGCCAGCCTCCTGTGCAGACCGCGGCCCCCGCGATGCCCGCGCAGTCTAAGGCCAGCGGCGCACCGATGCAGGCCGCAGGGATAACGCGACCCCGGCATTCCGAGACTTCCTGCCAGCGCCGGCGAACCAGTCCGAAGGGAGCACCCTCTAACACTCGCGGTCACAATCGAAGCCTTGCCGATCCGCGAAGGAACGCCCCATGAACGCCCCCGTCTTCAACCTGGACACCGTGATGATGCCGGCCGAGTTCAGGCAATGCTTCGACGCCCAGCGCGCCGACTATCTGGCGCATCCCGAACCCAGCCGCGCCGAACGCAGCGCCGACCTGAAGGCGCTGGCGCGGCTGCTGAAGGACAACCGCGACGCGATCGTCGCCGCGATCGGCCTCGACTACGGCAACCGATCCGAGTTCGAGACGCTTTTCACCGAATATTTCGTCTCGCTCGAAGCGATCCAGGATGCGGACAAGAAGCTCGCGCGCTGGATGAGGCCGCAAAAGCGTCACGTCGACTTCATGACCTACCCGGGCGCGAGAAACCGCGTCATCCCGCAGCCGCTGGGCGTCGTCGGCGTCATCGTGCCGTGGAACTTCCCGCTCAACCTGAGTTTTTCGCCGCTCGCCGCGATCTTCGCCGCCGGCAACCGGGCGATGGTCAAGATGTCCGAGAACTCGCGCCACCTCGCCGAACTGCTCACGCAACTCAGCCCGAAATACCTGCCCGAGGACAAGCTCAAATTCTTCGAGGACGGCGGCGGGCGCGGCCCGGCTTTCTCGTCGCTGCCATTCGACCACCTGCTCTTCACCGGGTCGGGCGCGACCGGCCGCGCGGTGATGGCCAATGCGGCGCGCAACCTGACGCCGGTCACGCTCGAACTCGGCGGCAAGTCGCCCGCGATCGTCGCGCCGGACTTTCCGCTCGAGGCGGCCGCAGAACGCATCATGTGGGTGAAGATGCTCAACGCCGGGCAGATCTGCACGAATGTCGACTACGCCTTCGTGCCCGCGGGCAAGGAGGCCGAGTTCGTCGCCCATTGCAAGCGCCTCGTCGCCGAGCGCTACCCGGACCTGAACGGCGGCGACTACACCTCGATCATCGACGAGCGGTCGTTCACCCGGCTGCAAGCCGCGCTCGACGACGCCCGCGCCAAGGGCGCGACGATCGTCAACCTGGCCGTTGGCCAGGCGCCCGACGCCGCGCGCCGCAAATTCGCGCCGCACATCGTGCTGGGCGCGACCGACGACATGCAGCTGATGCAGCGCGAGATCTTCGGCCCCATCCTGCCGGTGCGCACCTATCGCGACAAGCAGGAAGTCGCCGACTACGTCAACGCCGGCGACCGGCCGCTCGCGATCTATCCCTTCACCAACGACCGCGAATTGCAGAAGTTCTATATCTCGCGCGTCATGTCGGGCGGCGTCTCGGTCAACGAGGCGCTGCTGCACGTCGGCCAGCACGACCTGCCGTTCGGCGGCGTCGGCGCCAGCGGCATGGGCCACTACCACGGGCGCGAAGGCTTCGAAACCTTCTCGAAACTGCGCCCCGTCTTCTACCAGGGGCCGTTCTCGGCGATCCAGATGCTGTTTCAGCCGCCTTACACCGGCCGCGCGCGACGGCTGCTCAATCTGTTGCTCCGGTTCAAGACCTGACACCGAACCGCGAACCGAGGCGCCGCGCAGGACGGCCGCTTGCGGTGCTTGGCCGATGCTCGGCGTCGGGCTTGGGCTGCGTGCTCAGTGTGCCGCCTCCGGATGGGCGCAGCCAAGCGCTGAGGCAATCCGAAGCAGCTTGATGTCGCGGGTCCATAACGTCGCACCCTGCGTCAACGCCACCGATGTCAACAGGTGGACATCGACATAGCCGATGCCTTGGCCGTGAAGGGCATGGCGCTCGATGAACTGCAGGGCCTCGTCGCTGTCGGCCACCACAGCCGGTGGGAGATCCTGCAGGAGTTCGAGGATTGACTTGCGGTCGCGCAGACTTCCGCAAGCGATCTCGCCCACCACGAACGGATGCATCACGACGGAGGAGCGCTCGAGCAGTTCGACGAGCCCGGGATCACCGCGGCGAAGGTGATCGATCCACACGGACGTGTCGACCAGGATCAAGCCGGCTTCTCGGTGCGCCTGCGCGGCACGGTCTTCAGTGCGGGCTGCGTCCCCCCCAACCGGGCGAGGCGCTTCGCGCTCTCCCGCTCGATGAGCGCCTTCAAGCCTTCACTCAAGATGGCGGTCCGATCCATCGGGCCGGCCAATCTAGTCGCCTTGGCCAGCAAGTCGTCATCGATGTTGACTGTCGTTCGCATGTTCTCGCCTTCTCGTGTCGGCACGAATATAGCATCTCTTGATGCCTGTTTTGATGCCGCGCCCTGGCGACGACCCGGTTTCAACTGCAGCCCTGTGTCAAGCGATGACGCTCGACGCACTGAGTTCAATCCCCAATCGAAGTGAGCGCCGATCGAAGCCCTTATCCTCAGCTGCCTGGCCGAACCTGCGCCTCGAGTTGCTGCACGAACTGCCGCAGCCGTGGATCGTCCGGCGCAAGCTGCTGCGCCTTGCGCGCCACCGAGAGCGCATCGGCGAAGCGTTGCTGCTGCGCGTACAGCACCGCGAGCGCATAGGGCGCAGCCGGGTCGTTCGGACTCAGGCGCTGCGCCTCGCGCAAGGCACGCTCGGCCTCGCGCGGCTTGCCGGTCTGCTGCAGGGCGAGGCCGAGGTTGTAGTGCACACGCGCGCGATCGGGCAGCAGTTTCGCTGCGCGCGCGAGCGCCTCGGCGGCCGGCGCCAGCTTGCCCTCTTCGGCAAGCACGAGTCCGAGCGAGTACTGCAGCCCGCCTTGCGCCGGCACGCGTGCGACGCCCTCCGCGAGCACCCGTTCGGCATCCGGCAGGCGGCCGTGGGCGCTGTAGAACTGCGCGAGGTTGGCGCGGGCCGGCGTGAAGTCGGGGTCGATTCTCAACGCCGCAAGGTAGTTCTCCTCGGCCAGCACGGGCTCGCCGGTGCGCTCGTCGATCACGCCGAGGTTCAGGCGCGCGCCCGGCATGTCGAGCGCGGTCTTCTGCGCCGCGATGTATTCGGCCAGCGCGTTGTCGAACGCGCGCTGCTGCGCCGCGTCGAAGGGCGCGCGATCGACACCCGCCAGGCTGCGCGCGGCGCTCGTTCGCACGCCGCGCACCGGATCGCTCAGCAGCGGCGCGAGCGCCCGCACGCGCAGCGCCGGATCGGCGCCTTCGAGGCTGTCGGCGGCTGCGGCGCGAACCTCGGCGTCAGCGTCGCGCGTTGCCTGCAGGCGCAACGCTTCGTATCCTTGCGGATAGGCGCGCAGCGCGGCAAGCGCGGTCGCGCGCACGATCGCCGGCTCGGTCGCGTCGCCGGCCAGTGCGGCGAGCGCTGCATCGGCGCCGGGCTTCCCGGCACGTGCCGCGGCGAACGCCGTGCCGTAGTGCGGGCGCCGCTCGGTGCCGAACCAGCCGGCGATCGCCTTCGCCGCCCAAGCCGGCGGTTTGCCCTTGTGGCATGCGGTGCAGGCGTCCGGCGCGCCGGTGGCCGCATCCAGATCGGGGCGCGGGATGCGCAGGCTGTGATCGGGCCGCGCGTGGATCTGCATGTAGGTCGCGCTCGGCATATGGCAGGCAACGCATTGCGCGCCGGCACTGCCAGCCTTGTGATGGTGATGCGCCGGCGTGTCGAAACTCCCCGCCGCCTGCGGGAAACGCGGGTTCGGCGTCTCGCGATGGCATTGCAGGCACACGCCGTTGCCCGGCGCCTTCAACTGCAGCGTGTGCGCGTCGTGGCAATCGGCGCAGCGCACGCCGTTCGCGTACATCTTGCTCTGGCGGAACGATCCGTAGACGTAGACCTCGTCACGCTGCTGGCCGTCGGCGTGGTAGAGGCCCGGCTCGAGCCGCGCCGGCATGAACTCGTCGAGCAGCGGCGTGCCAGCGGTCTGCGTGCCGGTGAGTTCGCTGCGGCGCGAATGGCAGGCCGCGCAGACCTCGACTTGCGCCTTGTTTCCGGCCGCGGCGAAGTCCATCGTCAACCCGAAGCGCGGCGCGCCCGCCACGGCCGTCGCCACACCGCTTGCCACGGCGCCGGAGGCGGCCGCCGCGTCGGCCGGCCCGGCCTGCCTTGCCCACGCGACGTGCGCCGACCCAGGCCCGTGGCAGGCCTGGCAGCTCACGTTCGGCTCCTTCCAGCGCGAATCGAAGCTGTCGGTCGCAGCGTCGTAGCGCTTCTCGTAGCCCGTCGTGTGGCAGGCGATGCACATCGTATTCGCCGTCTGGTAGCGGCCGGTCCAGTGCATCACGTCGCCGGGCGGTGCCTTCTCGTCGGGGTAGAGGTGGAACCAGCGCTTCTTCTTCGTGTCCCAGGCGATCGTCAGCGGCTGCAGGCGCCCGCCGGGCAGCGCGATCAGGTATTGCTGCAGTGGATCGACGCCGAAGGTCCACGCGACCTCGAAGTCGGCGAGCTTGCCGTCCGGCCCGTCGGTATGGACGAAGTATTTGCCGTCGCGGCGGAAGAACCGCGTCGTCACGCCCTGGTGCTCGAACGTCGCGCCGTCGAAATCGCCGCGCACCGTCTCGCGCGTCGGCCGTGCCATCGCCATGAAGTGATGCGACAGTTTCCACTGCCGGCCGGCGTCCTCGTGGCAGCCGACGCACTGTGCGTTATCGACGTAGGTGTCGCTGCCAGTGCTCGCGACGACCGCGCTCGCCGCGCTCGCTGCCGCAGCGACCGGCTCGGCCTGCGACGGCAATTTCGGCCGCGACAGCCACCACAGCGCGCCGCCGAGCACGATCGCGAGCGCCGCGACGGCGACCCAGACGAGGCCACGGCCTGGTCCGGCGCCCGACGCGGCCGGCGCGTCGGCGGGTGCTGCGGCCGGTGCTACCGCAGCGCGCGGTTGCGCCGCGGCCTGTGCCTTTGCTCGCTTCGCCCCTTTGCCCGATGGGCCCATGCGTGTCGCCGTTGACGGCTACCGAAGCGCGTCGCTCAGGCCGCAGTCAAACGCTGCGCCTTCATGCCCGCAACCACCCTGCCCTTGCGCGCGCGGCGGCCGACATGCTCGGCGAGCGCATTGCCCTTCAGCACCTCGTCCTTGACCTTGCCGCCGCGGCCGGCGCCGATCACGCGCAGCGCCTGGCCAAAGGCGGCGACACTGGCGAGCGAGTCCTTCGCGTCCAGGTCGATCAGCGTCAGCCCGCGCCCGCCTTTGGGCTGGTGCTTGAGTTCGTCGAGCGCAAAGACGAGCAGCCGGCCGCTCGCTGACAGGCAGCCGAGTTGCTGGCCGAGCAGGTCGCCCGTCGGCACCGCGCTCGGCGCGAGCGGCGTCTCGCCTGCTTCGAGCGCGAGGAAGGTCTTGCCAGCGCGCTGGCGGCTTTGCAGATCGCCCATCTTCGCGATGAGCCCATAGCCGCCGCTGCCGGCGAGCACGAGCAGTTGCCCGGCGTCGGCGGCGATGTAGTGCAGCGGCTGACTGCCGGCTTCGAGGTCGATCAGCGACGTGACGGGCTGGCCGTCGCCGCGCCCGCCGGGCAGCAGGCCCACGGCGACCGAATAGACGCGGCCGTTGCTGCCGAAGACGGCGAGCGTATCGACGCTGCGGCAGGCGAAGCAGCCGTAGAGCGCGTCGCCGGGCTTGAACGCGAGGCTCGCCGGGTCGACCTCGTGGCCCTTGAGCGCGCGCACCCAGCCCTTCGCGCTCACGACCACCGTCACCGGTTCGTCGACGACGCGGATCTCGGCCGTCGCGCGCTTGTCGGCCTGCACCAGCGTGCGGCGTTCGTCGCCGTGGGCCTTGGCATCGGCCTCGATCTCCTTGATCAAGGTGCGCTTCAGCGCCGCGGGGCTCGCGAGGATATCTTCGAGCCTGCCCTGCTCCGTGCGCAATTCGGCAAGCTCCTGCTCGATGCGGATCGCCTCGAGCCGCGCAAGCTGGCGCAGCCGGATTTCGAGGATGTCCTCGGCCTGGCGCTCGGAGAGCTTGAAGGCTTCGATCAGCGCCGGCTTGGGTTCGTCGGACTGGCGGATGATGCGGATCACCTCGTCGATGTTCAGCAGCACGAGCTGCCGGCCTTCGAGGATGTGGATGCGCGCGAGCACCTTGTCGAGGCGATGGCGCGTGCGCCGCGCGACCGTCGCGCGGCGGAATTCGAGCCACTCGGCGAGGATCTGGCGCAGGCTCTTCTGCGTCGGCCTGCCGTCGGCGCCGATCATCGTCAGGTTGATCGGCACCGAGCTTTCGAGCGAGGTGTGCGCGAGCAGCGCGGTGATCAGCTCCTGCTGTTCGACGGCGCGCGTCTTGGGCTCGAAGACGAGCCGCACCGCGGCCTCGCGGCCCGACTCGTCGCGCACCGCGTCGAGCACCGCGAGCAGGCTCGCCTTGAGTTGCAGCTGCTCGGCCGAGAGCGCCTTCTTGCCCGCCCTGACCTTCGGGTTCGTGATCTCCTCGATCTCCTCGAGCACGCGCTGGCTGCTGGTACCCGGCGGCAATTCGGTGACGACGAGCTGCCACTGGCCGCGCGCGAGCTCCTCGATCTTCCAGCGCGCGCGCACCTTGATCGAGCCGCGCCCGCTCGCGTACGCGGCGCGGATGTCTTCCGGTGTGCTGATGATCTGGCCGCCGCCCGGAAAGTCCGGCGCCGGCAGCAGTTCGGCCAGCATCGCGTCCGACAGCTTCTCGTCCTTCAGCAGCGCGACGGCGGCGGCGGCGACCTCGCGCAGGTTGTGGCTCGGCACCTCGGTCGCGAGGCCGACGGCGATGCCGCTTGCGCCGTTCAGCAGCACGAACGGCAGCCTTGCCGGCAGCAGCCTCGGCTCCTCGGTCGAACCGTCGTAGTTCGGGACGAAGTCGACCGTGCCCTCGTCGATCTCGTCGAGCAGCAACCGCGCGATCGGCGCGAGCCGCGCCTCGGTGTAGCGCATCGCCGCCGCGCCGTCGCCGTCGCGCGATCCGAAGTTGCCCTGGCCGTCGACGAGCGGATAGCGCTGCGAAAAACCCTGCGCCATGCGCACCAGCGCGTCGTAGGCCGCCTGGTCGCCGTGCGGGTGAAAGCGCCCGAGCACGTCGCCGACGACGCGCGCGCTCTTCACCGCCTTCGCCCCGCCCGGCGTCGTGAAGGCGAGGCCCATGCGCGCCATGCTGTAGAGGATGCGCCGCTGCACCGGCTTGCAGCCGTCGCAGACATCGGGCAGCGCGCGGCCCTTGACGACCGACAGCGCGTATTCGAGGTAGGCGCGCTCGGCGTAGCGCGCGAGCGAGAGGGTGTCGGCCGGGTCGGCCGGCGGCGGGTCGAAGAGATCGTTCATGAACGGGGATCAGGACATCAAACGACCGTGACGAGCGGCGAATAGCGCGCCAGCGCGGCATCGTGCGTGATGAGGTGCATCGGTTCGCTCACCGCCTGCGCGACGAGCATGCGGTCGAAGGGGTCGCGATGCAGAAGGGGCAGTTGACGCAGCGCCGTCGCGTGCGCCCAGGTGACATGCAGCGGCAGGAAGGTCGACTGGCGCAGCACCGACTCGAGCCTTTCCATGTCGACCTTGAGCTTGCCGAGCCTGACCTTGATCGACGCTTCCCACAGCGAGACGCTGCTCACATGAACCTCGGCCGCAGCCTCGATGAGCCGGCGCGCCTCGCGAGGCAGTTCGCTCGCACCCTGCAGGATCCACAGCAGGATGTGCGTGTCCAGCAGCAGCCTCAAGGCTGGCCCTTGCCTTCCCAGAGGTCGAGTTCCTCGTCGGACAGCGGGGCGTCGAAATCGTCGGCAATCTCGATCTGCCCCTTGAGCAGGCCGAACTTGATCTTCGCCCGCGGCCCCTCGGACAGCGGCACGAGCTTGGCCATCGGCGTGCCCGCCTTGGCGATGATCACCGTCTCGCCGGCGTGCGCCTGCTCGACGAGTTCGGACAGCCGGGTCTTGGCTTCGTAGATGTTGACTTGCATGGCGGACGCGCGTTTGACCAACCTTGGTCAATTATAGAACTTGCCGCTCAACCCGCGCCGTGGCACTTCTTGTACTTGCGTCCGCTGCCGCAGGGGCAGGGATCGTTGCGGCCGATCTTGGGCCCGGGGCGAACGTAGGGCTCCCCCGGCGCGTTGCCGAGCGGCGCCTCGAGCCCGGGCATCGTATCGGGCTCGCTCCAGCGCGAGCGCGGATCGAACAGGTACCACCACGACATCTCGGACGCCGCGTCGGCGACGTAGCCCTGCTTGCGCTGCAACATCCTGGCCCTCGCCTCCTCGTGCGGTTCGGCGATGGCGCTCTCGATGAAATTTAGGTCGGCGAAGGTCGCGTCGAGCAGGCCCTCGGCCATCCATTGGCGGATCGCCGCCAGATGCTCGATCGCACCGAGGTCGGTCAGTTCGGCGACGATCGAATCGAGCAGGTTGAAGCCATCCCGGCCCGGCGCAGCGTCCGCGCGCATCGCCGCCGCCTCGCGCTCGGCGGCCGACTTCAAATAGGCGACCACGGCCTCACGATCCGCATCCCCTTCGAGCACGCAGGCCGTCAGGCCGCCAAGGACGGCCGAGCGCAGCCAGACGTCGCACAGCGGATCGTCGGCCAGCGCCATCATCGGCTTCAGGTCGCCGCCCGAGACCGACGCCAGGCAGCGGCCGTAGCTCTCGTGCACGAGATCGCCGAACCAGGCGTCGATCACGTCGGCGTCATGCACGCTTCCGATCGCCAGCAGCGGCGCGAAAGCACGCCGGTCGCGCCAGCCGGCGAGCAGGTGCATCGCGAAAAGGTGCAGCGTGTAGTCGTCGTCTTCCGCCAGTGCCGGATCCTCGGCGATCGCCTCGAGCGCGGCAACCAGATGCGGCGCCACCTCGTCGCGGTGCGCCTCGGCGAGCGCGACCGCGGCCGCGGGATACGGCTGCTGCAGGAACTCGAGCCCGTCGCGCACGCGCGTCCACACGCCGTCACCTGCGGCTTCGGCGGCACGCCACGCATCGCCTCGCAAAACGTCGCCGCGCCAGAAGTCGCGAATCTCGAAGAGGCTCGGAACGATGCTGTCGAGCATCGCCTCGGCCTCGTCCTCACCGAGCCGGCGCAGAACTTCGCTGTCGGCCGTGGCGAGCAGGCGTATCGAGCCCAGCGCTTCGGGATCGGCCGCGTCCAGCGCCGCCCAGTCCGAGTGCGCGAGACCGACGCCGATCATGAAGCCCTCGCAGAACTCGGCCGCGCCCCATTGCGCCTCGCGCCAGAACAGCGGCTCGAACCCGACAGATTCGCCTTCGAACGCCGCCACGACCGCGTTGTACAGCCGCATGACGACGGCCAGGATCGCGTCGGCCTGCTCCAGGTTGGCGAACGCGGGCGAACGCTCGCCGCGCGCCCTGTCCCACACCCAGGGCAACCACGCCGACGGCATCACCCGCCGCGGGCCGATCGCGAGCGCGGCGGCCAGCCCCTGCAGGCTGCTCGCATCCATCGCGTGGTTCTGCATCGCCGCGGATGCGGTGAAGTCATCGAAGGTCCGCGGATCGTCGTCGCCCGGTGCGGTGGAGGAAGGATTCATTGCGCGGACTGGCTCGGGGTGATGGCCCAACGGCGGGCGTCGAACCGCGCAGGATAGCGTCAGCCCGGTTCCAGCCCGGCCGCGACGCGCTGCGCGTATTCGGCTTCGAGCATGGCCATCACGATCAGCGACTCGTAGCCGCCCTCGACGCGCACCGCGTCGCGCAGCGTGCCCTCGACGACGAAGCCCTCGCTCACGTAGAGCGACTGCGCGCGAACGTTGCCGGCCTTCACGTCGAGCCAGAAGCGGTGCGCGCGCAGGTCGCGGAATGCGAGCTGCTTCAGGCGCCGCACGCAGGCGCGGCCGAGACCCTCGCCCTTCCTCTGCAGCACGATGCGCTTCAACTCGACGGCGCGCTGCGGGCTGCGGCAGCCCTGCAGGATGACGAAGCCCGCCGCCTGCGTGCCGGCGCCGGCCTCGACGATGAAGTGCCGAAAGTCCGGGAAGCGCACCGCGCCCTCGTGCTGCGTGCGCTCCCAGGGCGTGATCGAAGGCAGGTTCGCCGGGTCGCGCTCGACGCCGAGCACGAAATCGAGGTCCGACAGCATGGTCGGGCGCAGGCGCAGGGGGTCGTGCAGAGAATCGACAGTCATCGCAATCCTGAATCGGCTGACCGCGAGTGTGCCAGCAGATGCGCCGGTGCCGGCTGGCGCCGCGCTGGCGCGCTGCCGCGAGGGCGGCGTGGACCTGCACGACCGCCTGATCGCGAGCCTGGCCGGGCAGCGCAGGGCGCGCGTCGCGACCTTCGACGCCAAGGCGGCCAGGCGGCTGGGGATGGAACTGCTGCGTTGAGGCGCCGCGGCGCCCGGCGAGCCAACGCTCGTCACCTTCCCTGCCGCCTGCCTGCATCGCCCGCTCGCGCTCACGGCTCGTAGCCGGCCTCGCGCTGCGCCTTCACCGCCAGCACGAGCACCAGATCGGCGACGGCATCGTGGTGGTACAGCCCGAGGTAGCCGCGCGCGCCCTGACCGATCACCAACTCGCGCAGGTCGGCGCCGACCCGGCGTCCGATCAGCGGATGCCGCTCCAGGACGGAGCAGGCGTCGATGATGTCGCCGATGCGCGCTTCGACATCCGCCGCTTCATGCGCCAGCAGATGTTCGACGCTGCGATCGACGTCGAGCGTGACGCGCTCGGCGAACTCGACGCGGGCCACGCGGCCGCCTACAGCACCACCTTGCGCGCCTTCGGACGCGTTGTTGCCCGTCCGGACGCCTTGTCCTGCATGTAGCTTCGCATGTCGGCCAGCGCAATCGCCTTGCCGCTGCGTTCGAACTCCTCGAGCCGCTGGCGCGCGAGCGCTTCGAACGCCTGGCGCGCCTCGACCTCGGCGGCGCGCGCGGCGACCGCCTCGACGATGAAACCGTGCGGGCTCACGCCGGCCGCCGCCGCCGCCTTGGCGACGCGCGCCTTCAACTCGTCGGGTAGTCGTATCGTGGTCGTGGACATGGCGCCTCCGGGGTTGCGCCAATGTAGCACGGCGGTGTCACAGCGCTGTGCATAGCAGCGGCGGCACCACTCGAACCCGGCTCAGCGTTGCCCCGCGGCGCGCTCGAGGTTGAGCGCCAGCAGCCGGCGCAGGATCTCGTCGTCGGCCAGCGCGGGCGTGTGGTCGGCCCAGCCGTAGGCGGCGGCGACGGCGGCGTCGAGCAGCTCGTGCGCCTGCGCGAGCCAGGCCGGGCGCTGGTTGTAGAGATTCGTCAGCGTGCGCTTGGCGACTTCCTTTTCGAAGCCGGCCTTCGCGACGATGCGGTCCGGGTACGGCGAGGTGTTCATGCCGAGCGGGACGACTTCGGGGAGCGCTTCAGTCCACTCGGGTGGATTCAGCCACGCGTCGCGCAGGTCGACGAGGCGCTTCGCGGCGCGCGCGATCGCTTCGGCGTGCGCGCGCACGGCGGGCGGCAGGTCGGCCGGAAGCTGCGCGCCATCCGGCAGCGCCTCGGTGCGCTGGTGCGCGGTATCGGCGGGGGTGAGGCCGGCGGGGAACGGGAAGGTCTCGAAGCAGGTCGTCGGCGTGTAGCGCGGGTCGTTGCCCTTGCCCATCCACGTGCACATGCGCAGCGACCAGAGTTCGTGCAGGCGACTGTGCAAGATGCCGAAGGTGGTGTCGTCGGCGCGGGCGAACGAAACCACCTGCGAGTCAGGAACCACTTGCTTGGCGACGAAGCTGAACAACCGATGCTTAGCCACCCGCGCAGTGGCAATGAATCGAGGCAGGCCGCCTATCGCGGCCTTCATTTCCGGCCGAGCGCGCTGCAGCAACCACCAAGCATCGCCTGCTCGGGACTCTCGATTGCCAAGACGTTTCGCGCGCACGTGCGCGTCGCAGTGGGCCCACGGTCGCTCGTACAAGGCGGCGTCGGCGGCCGCCCGTGTATCGAAGTCGATGAGCCACACACCCTGCGGCCGGCGCGTGATGTCAAGGCCGTTGATCCAGGGGAACAAGACATCGGCGTTCGGCCGTTGATGCGGGTTCGGTTGGGCCAGCCATTCGTGTGCGGTCCCGGCCGGCACGTCGAACGGCCCGCCCTTCTGTGTGCCGATGAAGGCCGTCCCGCTGCCGTTGACGCTTTGGGCAAGTGCCAAGTCCAGTTCGGCGTTGGCCTGCTCCGCCGCGGTCAAGTCGGCGTAGACCACTCCAGCTTCAATACCGTCGAGCCGAGGCGTTTGAGGCGAGTCGCCAAACGCCACCAACGACACGCGCACCGCCGCGCCGTTGTTGACCCACGGCTCGTCGGCCCAGGCTTCAAAGATGCGCGTCGTCGCGCACAGGCGCTCAAGCACCTCGCGGTTGCGCCCGCCGCGGATCGAGTTCGTCGCCACCAGCCCCGCGCGTTGCAGCTTGCCCGCCTCGATCTGCGCCCTCGCCTTCTCGAACCAGTAGCAGACGAAGTCCGCCCCGCCCGGCACGCGCCCCTTGTACGCGGCGCGCAGCGCCTCGGTGTAGACATCGCCGAGTTCGCCGCGCATCTTCTTGTCGCCGACGAACGGCGGATTGCCCACCACCGCATCCGCCTGCGGCCACGCCGCCTCGGCGCCGTCGGCGCCGAGCACGGCGTCGCGGCACTCGATGTGATCGAGCGGCTCGAGCACCGGCTGCGTCTTGAAGCCGTAGCCCTTGTCGAGCCGCCATTGCAGCTCGCCGATCCAGACCGTCACGCGCGCGAGCTCGGCGGCGTATTCGTTGAGCTCGATGCCGAGCACGTTGTGCGGGCCGGTCACGTCGTGCTGGCGTTCGAGGCCGAGCGCCTCGGCCTCGAGGTTGACCTGGTGCTCGATGTCCTTCAGCGTCTTCAACGCGAGGTAGAGGAAGTTGCCGCTGCCGCACGCCGGGTCGAGCACGCGGTAGGCGCGCAGCCGCTCGAGAAAACCGACGAACGCGGCCTGCGCGTCGCGGTACGCCTTGTCGCCGTGCTTCTTGCTCCTGGCGATGGCGCGCTCGACCTCGGCCTTCGCACGCTGCCATTCGGCGAGCAGCGGGCGCTGCACGACCGGTTCGACGAGGCGCAGGATGGTCGCCGGGTCGGTGTAGTGCGCGCCGAGCTGGCTGCGCTTGGCGGGGTCGAGGCCGCGCTCGAAGAGCGTGCCGAAGATGCTCGGGTCGATCGCGCTCCAGTCGAGGCTGCTCGCGGCCTTGAGCGCGGCCACGTCTTCGGCGGCGAGCGGCGGCACGTCGATGCGCGCGAAGAGGCCGCCGTTGAACCACGGCACGGCGTCGACGCCGAACAGGCCGCCACTTTGCATCGCCTCGAACAGCCGGCCGAGCTGCGCGCGCATCTGCACGGCATCGACTTTGACGCCGACGAGACGCTCGAACAGGCGCGCCGGCAGCAGGCCGGCGTCCTCGGCGAAGAAGCAGAACACGCACTGCGTGAGGAAGTGGCTCACGTCGGCCGGCGGCACGCCGGACTTGCGTAGGCGTTCGGCGGTGCCGGCGAAGGCGCGCGCGGCGTCTTCGGTGATGTCGCGGTTGCTGCGCTTCGGGCGCCAGGCGTCGGGGTCGGTCCACAGCGTGCGCAGGCGCTGCTGCACCTCGGGGCGGGCGATGTCTTCGAGCGCGAAGACGTGGCATTCGCTCGGCGTGCCGGTGAAGTGGGTGTGGACCTCGAAGCGCAGGCGGTCGCTCACGACGAGCAGCGGCGGGCTTTCGAGCGGCAGCGCGTACATCATCAACTGCTTCAGCGCGGCCTCAAGGCTCTTGCCCGGCGCCTTGTATTCCCACGCGAAGCAGCCCTGCAGCCAGACGTCGGCAAAGCCGTTGATGCGCAGTTCCATGCGGCCGGCGGCGCTGCCGGTCTTCGTGAGGCCGCGCTCGAAGCAGTAGCGCGCCGGGTCGCCGGGCTCGGGCACGCCGAGCACGCGGCACAGGTCGATGAAGTGCGCCTGCGCGCCGGCGCGTTCGGTGAGCGCGTGGGCGCTGCCGCCAGGGCCCCACTTGCGGATGAAGTCGTGTGCTTGCATGGACGCCATGGTAGGGCGCGGCGCCGCTGCCTCGTGCGCAGCGCTCAGGGCGCGCTCACGCCGCGAACGGGCAGACGATCGTCAGCCGGGCCTCGATCACTTGGCGGTGCTGCATGTCTTCGGAGCACAAGACGCCGCACTCGAGCGCGGTCTGCCAATGCTGGCGATCAGCGGGCGTTCGCTTCTTCGCGGTCGAATCGGAAGCCTGCCAGCGCCACCCGATACGGCGCGAGCGCGGCGGACAGCGTTGCGCGGTCACCCTGCTGCTTCGCGCCGAGCGTGCGCGCCGCTTTCAGCTCGTGCACGAACGCGAGCAGGCGCGCCTTCTCGGTCTCGTCGAGCGTCGCCAACTCGGCAACGATGCGTTCGGTGTGTCCCATGATCACTCTTTCCGTGGCGCGGGCCTGGACACGGCAGCGGCGAGTGTGCCATCAGCGCCGCGGCGTCGAGCAGGACCAACTGCCCGGCGCAGCTCAGTCGCCCGTCGAATTCGCCATGATCATGCGCGCGGCGAGGTAGAGCCGGCGCGGGATGGCGTCGATGTCGACGTACTCGGCCTGGTCGCTGTGGTAGCCGAAGCCGGGCAGGCCCAGGCTCTCGATCACCGGCTTGCCCGACAGCGCGGCGTAGGCGGCGTCGGTGCCGCCGCCGCTGCGCGGTATCACGGCGAGGCTCGCGCCCGCCTCCTTGTAGAAGGCGACCGCCTGATCGACGAGCTTGCGCCCGCCTTCGCCCGCGTTGAAGGCCGGCCGGCCGCGCTCGGGCGTGATCTCGATCTGCGCCTTCTCGAGCTTCTTCCTGCCCTGGATGCGCTGTTCGAGCGTCGCCAGCAGCGCATCCAGATCCTCGGGGCGCGCGTAGCGGATGTTGGCCTCGATGTTGGCGCGGTCGGGCACGATGTTGGGCACGTCGCCGGACTTGAACACCGTCCAGTTGAAGCGCAGGTCGCGCGCCTTGTCGTCGAGGTCCATCGTGCGCAGCACGATGTCGGACGCCTCGACCAGGGCGTTGACGCCGAGCTCGGGATTGTTGCCGGCGTGGGCGGCGACGCCCTTGACCGCCACCTTGTAGTACACGATGCCGGCGGTGCCCAGCACCAGGGACTCCTTGCCGGCCTGCGTCGGCTCGAAAGAAAGCACCACGTCGGCCTGCGACGCGAGCTGCTGGATCAGCGCGCGCGAGCCGAACGAGCCGCGCTCCTCGTCGGTGTTGAACATGACGACGATCTCGCCCCACTGCTTGAAGCCGCTCGCCTGGAGCAGCCGCAGCGCGTGCAGCATCACGGCAATGCCGCCCTTGTCGTCGGCGATGCCGGGGCCGTAGGCGCGGTTGCCCTCGACGCGGTACGGCGCCTTGGCGAGCGTGCCCTTCACGTACACCGTGTCCATGTGGGCGATCAGCAGCAGCTTGCGCTTGCCGGTGCCCGGGATGCGGCCGACGATGTTCTCGCCGGCGACGCCCGCGTCGGGCTTGTGGCGGGTGACGGTCGCGCCGAGGGCGCGCAGTTCGCGCTCGAGAAAGTCGGCCATCGTCGCCATGCCCTCGGCGTTGCCGGTGCCGGTCTCGATATTGACGAGCCGCTCGAGCGTCGCGAGCGTCGCCGCCTGCTCGGCAGTGGCCGCCGCCAGCAGCGCGGCGTTCGGCGTGCCGGCGGGCGGGTTGGCGTCGGACGCGCTGCCGGCGAGCGCATGGCCCGCGAGCAGCAACGCCAATGCGGCCTTGATCGCGCGCTCGCGCGCGCGGTGCTTCATGTTCATTCCTCTCTCCTGCGTTGATGGCGCCGCGTCGGCGCGGGGTGTCGCCGGGCAACAGTATGCGCGGCGATCCGCGGCGTCAACCGCGCGATACACCGCGATACATCGGGCCGGGGCGATCGCGGCGCTGCTACCGCGCTGCGGCGCGGCGCGTGTTGAGCAGGTTGCCGCCGAGGATCAGCGCGGCGCCGAACACGGTGAGCAGGTCCAGCCGCTCGGCGTAGATCAGCCAACCGGCGAGCGCGGTGAGCGGCACGCGCAGGAAGTCCATCGGCACGACGACGGTGGCGTCGGCGTGGGCGAGCGCGCGCGCCATGCAGTAGTGCGAGTAAGTGCCGCAAAAGGCGACCAGCAGCACCCAGCCCCAGGCGCCGGGCGACGGCCAGCGCCAGGTGGCGAGCGCCGGCGCGAGGCCGATGATCGACTGAATCACGAGCATCCAGAAGATGATGGCGACGGCGCCGTCGCTGCGCGTCAGCGACTTCACCATCACGACCGACACCGCGAAGCCGAGCGCCGCCGCGAGCGCGACGAACTGGCCGGGCGCTATGCCGCCCATGCCGCCCGCGCCACCGGGGCGCACGATCAGCGTCACGCCCGCGAGGCCGAGCACGACCGCGACCGTCTTGGCGGCGGTGATGCGCTCGCCGAGGAAAGCGGCGGCGAGCAACACGGTCCAGATCGGCATCGTGAACTCGATCGCCACCACCTGCGCGAGCGCGATCATGCCGAGCGCGGCCAACCAGGCGTACTGCGCCGCATAGTGCACCGCGTTGCGCAGCGCGTGCTCGCGCAGGCGTTGGGTGCGCAGCACGGCCCAGCCGCCCGCGCCGCGCACCAGCGGCGCGATCAGCACGAGCCCGATCGACGAGCGCAGCAGCATCAGCTGGAACACCGAAAGCTCGCGCGTCGCCTCGCGCCCGGCGATCGCGATCACCAGCATCAGCGAGAGCCACCCCGCCATCCACGCCGCCGCCTTCGCGGTGGATGGCACGCTGGCCGCAGCGGCCGATGGCGCGGCGTTGGCCGCCATCACGCGGGCCGCGGGCTGGCGCGCACGCTGCGGCTGGCATTGCGCACTGCCGCGGCCGACACGGTCGGATCGCTTCGCACGCCCGATCAACCGGGCGCGGACGCGGCGACGCTGCGCCGCAGGTCCGCGCAATGATCGGCCTGCGGCGTGAACTTGGCGTCGCGCCGCTCGTCGGCAACGAGCCGTTCGGAGAGAGAACCGAACATCACGACGTGAACCTGCGGCGGCGCAACGGACGCCGGCAGGTGCAGCACGAGGCCGCGGTCGCGCGACGCATGCTGGGCGCCGACGAGCAGCAGCACCGTCTGCCGCGGCCCGGCCGCTTGCAGGGCCTGCGCGGCGGTGGCAGCCATCGACCGATCGCGGGCGATCTGGATGCGCACCATGCCCGGCACCTGCGCCTCGGGCAGCATGCCGCAGTGGCCGTCGCGCACCTCCCCGGTCAGCAGCGCACGCGCCGCCGGCGCGAGCACGGCGTCGAGGCTCGCGTCCGCCATCGCGGCGCGCATCTGCTCGCGCGGCAGGTTGCCGCCTTGCACCGGCACGCCGGCACGCACCGCGTTCATCACGACCGCGGCATAACGATCCCAGGGCCAGACGCGCCATTGCAGCGTCTGCTGCACCTGCGCCTCGGCCGCGTCGCGCGGCAGGCCGGCGGTGCTGCGGGGCGCCTCCGCCATTTCCAGCACCACGGCCGCGAGCCGCCCGTCGGCGGCAAGACGCTGCACCTCGTCGGCGACCTGGCGCTGCTGGTCCGGCTGGTCGTGGACCTCGCCGAAGATCAACAGCCCGGCGGACCGGGCCGGCATGGCGACCAGGCACAGGGAGGCGACGGCGATCCAGGCGAGACGTCTCATGCGGCCAGCATAGCGGAGCGGCCGCCGTCGGCTGTGCCGCAGCCGGTGCGAATGTGGCCCGACGGGGCCGACCCCACGCAGGCGCGGTCGGCCCGGCCGGCGCGGCCGCGAGGGCACGCGGCCGGGGTTTATGGGTTCGCGGGCCGGGAATCGGCTTCGTGGACGCGCGCGGTCAGCTCGTGCACCGAGTGGACGTCGAGCTTGGCGTAGATCTTTCGCACGTGGTCGGCCACCGTCGAAGGCGCGATCGCCAGGCCGGCGGCAATCTCGGCCTGCGAGTCGCCGCGCTGCAGCCGCGCGCACACTTCGCGCTGTGCCGGCGAAAGCGGCATGCGCGCCAGCGTTCTTTGCAGCGCGACGACGCGCGGCTCGAAGTACCGCACGCCGACGTGGATCAGCGCCGCGTCGCCGCGGTCCATCGGCACCATCGTCTCGCTGTCGAACGCGAAGCGGCCCCAGGCGTTGTCGATCGTCAGCGACAAGCCCTCGCGGCTCATGCCGTGCGCGCGCTCGTGGTGCTGCCAGAGCATGTTGAGCGTGCCGAAATCCTCGCGCCGCGGCGGGCGGCTCACCGCGGCGGGCGTCACGCCCCCGTGCGCGAGCATCAGCAATTTGAGCGCGCCCTGCGAGAGATGCAGCAACTCGCCGCGCGGTCCGATATTGAGTGCCGCCCGCTGGCGCGGCACCGCCTGGAACGCGCTCATGCTGTCCGCTTCGCTGGCGGCGACGAGGCCGCGCGCGAGGTAGATCGCGGCCTGTTCGATCAACCGCTCGTCTTCGCGCGTGAAGCTGCGATCGCCGGGCGCGCGGTACACGACGAGCGAGCCCAGCGGCTGGCCGCGAGCGCTCTTGACGATCGCCTCGACCCGGGTATGCAGGCCCTGGGGGCGCCAGATTTCGTTGTAGAGCGCCGAGCGGAAGAACTCGGGCCGGTCCAGGGCGTCTGCGCTGCCGATCACGGCGCGGCCGTTGATCGATTGGCGGAATGCCGGCATCACCTCGGCTTCGCGCCGGTTGTGGAATTCCTCGAAGTAGTGCGCGGCGACGCGGTGATCGATCGGACCTTCGAAGTAGTAGCGGATCAACTCGCCATGGGCGTCGGTCCAGTCGAACAGATTCCGGTACGACGGCACGATGCCATGCAGCGCCTCGAGCGCCGCCGCAATGAACGATTCGGCCGTGAGTCCGGCGCGGCTGAGGGCGCGCAACCCGGCGAGTCCATCGGCATGCTTCATGGGGCACCGACCATAGCCTGCGAACGCGCGGCTGTCACCCCCTGCGCATGGGGTAGCGATCGGCAGAGATCGCCGTCGCCACCCGCCCGCCGCAGGGTGATCGCGCCGACGCTCGCTTCTAGAGTTCATGCGCGCCCTGCAGCCGCGGGCCGCATACCCACCAAGGAGCGACGAATGGACAATTTCCCGCGTACCCGCAGCGTCCTGCGATGGCTCATCGCCACGGCCGTGATGCTGGCAGCCGCCGCCGGCGCCTCGTTCGCGATTCACCGCACCGGCGACGACGGCGAGCGCCAGCAGATGCACACCCAGACCGCCACGCAGTGGCCGAACGTGCTGACGGGGGGCATGGTCGATCACTCGGTCGTCAAGCGGCTGGAAGACGACGCCGCCTCCAACAACCCCGGCCTATCGGTGGCCGCCTACGATGAGTGAGCGACGGGCGCGGGACAAGGCTTTCCATTGCGCGCCGATGCAACACGTTGCCTGGGCCGGCGCGCTCGCCGCCTCGCTGCTGGGCAGCGCGGTGCGCGCGCAGGTGGCCGCCGCTGGCGCGCCGACAGGCGTGGCCGCCGGCACGTTCGAGGCGGCCATGGTCGAGTACGAACGCTGCCACTGGTCCGAGGCCTGGGAGTTGCTCGCACGCACGGCAGACGGCGGCGATCCGCAGGCGGCCCGCCTGGCACTCGACATGCACCGTTTCGGACCTTCCCTGTTCGGCCGCACATTCAGCGTCGGCGAAGCGCGGCTGGCGGCGTGGAAGGAGTCAAGTCGCGCAGATTGAACGCGCCGCGCGGCGGCGCAAGACGGGCGTCGCCGCCCGATCCACCGGCGCCCGTGCACGCCCGCTACACGTCGATCTCGGCCGCGTCGGCGTTCAGTTCCATCCGCCCGCGCCGTGGCCTCGCCCTTGCCCATCAGCCGGGTCCCCGGCGCCAGGACGCCGGGAATCCCCGGAATCGAATCCGGCGCGTCTGTCTGCGCGCGCCGCAGACCTCGCCATTGCGGTACATCGACACCGGGTGCCCGGAGCCGATACGCCAGGCCAACGGCGAACAGACGCGATCCACGCAAGGCTCTCGATGATCGGGCGCGTTGACATACTGATGCCTGACCTCGTATGCTTTGACATATGCGCACCACGGTCCGCCTCGACCCCCACCTGCTGGCCGAAGCCAAGAAGCGCGCCGCGGCGTCGAACACGACGCTGACGGCGCTGCTCGAGCAGGCCCTGCGCGAGTTGCTGGCGCGGCGCGAACTTGCGCCGAAGGCGCGGCCGCTTCGCCTCAAGACCTTCAAGGGCAACGGCCTGCGCGATGGCGTCGATCTCGACGACAGCGCGGCGCTGCTCGGCCTCATGGATTCCTGACGTGCTGCTCGCCGACGTCAACGTGCTGGTGTACGCGCACCGGGAAGACGCGCCGCATCACGCCGGCTGCCGCGACTGGCTGGAGACGCTGATCAACGGCGCGCAAAGCTTCGGTTACTGCGACCTGGTGCTGAGCGGCTTCCTGCGCGTCGTCACGCACCCCAAGGTCTTCATGCGGCCGAGCCCGCTGGCCGATGCGCTCGGCTTTGCCGACCAACTGCGCAACCACCCGAACGGCGTGGCCGTCACGCCTGGACCGCGCCACTGGTCCATCTTCCGTTCGCTATGTGTCGATGCCGGCACCAAGGGCAACCTCGTCGCCGACGCCTACCTGGCAGCACTGGCGATCGAAGCCGGCTGCGAATGGGTCACAACCGACCGGGACTTCAGCCGCTTCAAGGGGTTGCGCTGGCGCCACCCGCTGCAGTGACTCGCAGGACGCGCGCTTGCGCTGGCGCGCACCATGCACCGGCCACGGCCGGCGAGCCAAACGACCGCTACACGTCGATCTCGACCGCGTCGGCATTGAGCTCCATCAGCTCGCGCCGCGATGCGGCCTCGCCCTTGCCCATCAGCCGGGTCAGCGCCTCGGTCGTCGCCGCGGCGTCGAGTCCTCCGAAGCCGACCGGCAGCAGGCGCCGCGTCTCGGGGTTCAGCGTCGTCTCCCACAGCTGCTCGGCGCTCATCTCGCCGAGGCCCTTGAAGCGGCTGATGCTCCAGGCGCCTTCGCGGCAGCCTTCCTTGCGCAGCTTGTCGAGGATCGCCTCGAGCTCGCCGTCGTCGAGCGCGTAGAGCTTGGCGGCGGGCTTCTTGCCGCGCGCCGGCGCGTCGACGCGAAAGAGCGGCGGCCGCGCGACGTGCACATGCCCGCGCGCGACGAGCTGCGGGAAGTGGCGATAGAACAGTGTCAGCAGCAGTACCTGGATGTGCGCGCCGTCGACGTCGGCGTCTGACAGGATGCAGACCTTGCCATAGCGCAGGCCGCCGAAGTCCACCGCATCGCCCGCGCCATGCGGATCGACGCCGACGGCGACCGCGATATCGTGGATCTCGTTGTTGGCGAAGAGCCGGTCGCGCTCGACCTCCCAGGTGTTGAGCACCTTGCCGCGCAGCGGCAGGATCGCCTGCGTCTCCTTGTCGCGCCCCATCTTCGCGCTGCCGCCGGCCGAGTCGCCCTCGACGAGGAAGAGTTCGTTCAAGCTCAGGTCGCGGCTTTCGCAATCGGTGAGCTTGCCGGGCAGCACGGCGACGCCCGAGCCTCGTCTCTTCTCGACCTTCTGGCTCGCCCGCTGGCGCGCCTGCGCCTGGCGGATCACGAGCTCGGCGAGCTTCTTGCCGTGCTCGACGTGCTGATTCAGCCACAGCTCGAGCGGCGGCTTCACATAGTTGCTGACGAGGCGCAGCGCGTCGCGGCTGTTCAGCCGCTCCTTGATCTGGCCCTGGAACTGCGGGTCGAGCACGCGCGCCGAGAGCACGAACGACGCGCGCGAGAAGACGTCGTCGGGCATCAGCTTGACGCCCTTGGGCAGCAGCGCGTGCAGCTCGATGAAATTCTTCACCGCGCCGAAGAGGCCGTCCTTCAGCCCCGACTCGTGCGTGCCGCCGGCGACCGTCGGGATCAGGTTCACATAGCTCTCGCGCACCGCGGCGCCTTCTTCGGTGAAGGCGACGCACCACGCCGCGCCCTCCCCTTCGGCGACGTCCTCGGCCTCGGCGCCGGTCGCGTACTGCGCGCCTTCGAAGAGCGGCACGACCGGATCGGCGGCGAGCGTCTGCATCAGGTAGTCGGCGAGGCCGCCCTTGTAGTGCCAGCTCTGCACCTCGGGATCCTTGGCGCCGGCCTTCTCCACCGTCAGGCTCACCGTCACGCCCGGCATCAGCACCGCCTTGCTGCGCAGCAGGTGCGTCAGCTCGTGGCGCGGCAGCTCGATGCTGTCGAAATATTTCGGCTCGGGCCAGACGCGCACCGTCGTACCCTGCTTGCGGTCGCCAGCAGCAGCCTTGCGCAGCGCGAGCGGCGCGACGACGTCGCCCTGCTCGAAGGCGATCGTCGCCACCTGCCCTTCGCGAAAGACGGTGACCTCCATGCGCCTGGCGAGCGCGTTCGTGACGCTCACGCCGACGCCGTGCAGCCCGCCCGAGAAGCTGTACGCGCCGCCCGCGCCCTTGTCGAACTTGCCGCCCGCGTGGAGCTGGGTATAGACGATCTCGACCACCGGGCGCTGCTCGTCGGGGTGCAGGCCGAACGGGATGCCGCGGCCGTCGTCCTCGACGGCAACCGAGCCGTCCGCGTGCAGCGTCAGCGCGATGCGCTTGCCGAAGCCGGCGAGCGCTTCGTCCGCGGCGTTGTCGATCGCCTCCTGGATGCAGTGCAGCGGGCTCTCGGTGCGCGTATACATGCCCGGGCGCTGGCGCACCGGCTCGAGGCCCTTCAGGACGCGGATCGATGCTTCTTCGTACTTGCCTTGCTTGCTCGTCGCCATGGCGGCGGATTCTAGGCGGCGGCCTTCGGGGGTCGTTCAGGTGCCCGGCGCGGCGGCGGGCCGCGTGGGGCGCGAGCGGCCGCTCAGCTTCAGGCCGTCGCGAACGTTCAGGCCCATCAGCGTCAGGTTGACCGCGCCGGCGACGAGCTCGACCGCCTGCACCGCGTAGAAGGCAGCGTCGAAGCTCCCCGCGGCCGACCAGCGGGCGAGAAAGATCGCGCACGGCACCAGCACCAGCAGCCCGTTGGCGGCGATGAAGGGCATGCGCTTCTTCTTCGTATCGACCAGGCGGCCGCTGCGCGCGCGCGACAGGACCATGCCGCTGCCGCCGGCAGCCATCAGGGTCGGTATCAGGATCCACAGTCCGGGGGTGACGATGAGCGACTTCAACTGCGCGACGGACTGCGGCGAGCCGAACAACTCGACGACGATGGTCGAGACGAAGAAGGTGGCGATGCACAGCGGGGCAAGGATTCCCGCGGCGAGGTGGGCGCGTTTGGGCATGGTGGACCTCCGGTTGTTCGCGGCCGGTTCGGCGCGGGCTCGCGCTCGAACGCAGGCGGCCGACTCTAGGCAACGCATTCGGGCGCGCATAGCCCGCGGGCGACGACACACTGTCGGGCAGACGCCGACAATCACGCCCGAGCAGCCGGGAGCCGTCCATGGACCGTTTCGAAGCGATGCGCGCCTACGTTCAGGTGGTCGACAGCCTGAGCTTCACCCGCGCGGCGCAGCAGTTGAACCTGCACAAGGCGAGCGTGAGTCAGCAGATCCGCCAGCTCGAGGAGCGGCTCCGCGCGCGGCGGCTCGGGGCCCCCCCCCGCCGCGGCGCCGCCCCCCCCCGCGGGCCG
>OEIU01000252.1_pt1 | contig 53526 bp, 41 predicted proteins | sample 1539221 | NCBI WGS metagenome assembly OEIU01 (sample SAMN03792071, study PRJEB22550) | activated sludge metagenome | feature: wastewater treatment plant; material: activated sludge; isolation source: Wastewater treatment plant of a petroleum refinery complex | place: Argentina: Zarate | collected... | reverse complement strand
TCCGAGACCCCGTGCTCCCCGTGTCCCCCGTGGAAATTTTCCTTCTCTTCTCCGACCTCCGTGTGCTCCGTGAACTCCGTGTGAAACTTCTTATCCGAACAGCGTCTGCAGCGGCTGCGGCTTCGCCAGGTGGAAGCCCTGGGCGAAGTCGATGCCCATCTCGAGCAGCTTGTCCTGCACGCGCTGCGATTCGACGCATTCGGCCACCGTCTCGATGCCGCGATCCGCAGCGAGCTGCGTCACGGCGCGGACCTGGGACTCGGCGCGCACGCTGCTGCCGAGGCTGCGGATCAGCGAGCCGTCGATCTTCACGCGGCTGACCGGCCACTTGTTGAGCGGGTCGAGTGTGCCGAGGCCGGAGCGGCAATTGTCCAGCGCCACGCGGCAGCCGACGTCGCGCAGCCGTGCCGACAGATTCTCCATGTCGTCTTCGTGTTCGAGCGCCGTCCGTTCGGAGATCTCGAACACCAGCAGCCCGGCCGGAATGGCGGTGCGGCAGACTTCGGCCACGATGAATTCCGCGAACTGCGGCGTGGCGAGCGACTGGCCCGCGACGTTCACGGAGAATTCCAGGCACGAGGTGCGCACGGTGACCGCGCGCTTGCGCAGCGTCTTCAGCAGTTCGCCGATGACCCAGCAGTCCAGTTCGGGCAGGAGCCGGCTCGACTCCGCGGCGGCAAAGAACGTGGGCGGACCGTGCAGCTTGCCGGCATCGCGCATCCGCAGCAGCACTTCGAAGCGCGGCGATGGCGCTGCTTCGCGCATGGCGGTGATTTTCTGCGCATACAGATCGAAGGAGCCCAGCCGCAACGCGGTGCGAATGCGATCGTCCATCGGCTGCAGCGACGGGGTCGCGGCTGTCGGGACGATGATCTTCGGCTCGTTGACGCTGATTCGGGGCGTCGCTGCTGCGGGCCTTGCTGCTGCCTTGGGAATTGTGGGCGCGACCTTCGCCGCAGGTTGCGGCCGGGGCGGAGGCGCGGGCGCAGCGGCCTGCGGTTGCGGCGGCAGTTTGGCCACCGACGCGATGACCGGCACTTCCGGCACGAGCATGGCGCTGAGCGCTGCAGTCGGCACGCGGGCGGCGAGCTGCGTCAGTTCATCGGTATCGACGTTGGCGAAATCTCGCGCGCGGTTGCTGCGGAAGAGCATGAGCAGGGCCACGACGCGCTGGGCCGGATCGCGCACGGGCACGACCAGCAGCTTGTAGGGCAGCTGCTGCGTCCTGCCGCTGGTGCCGTTCACCACGAGCGGTTCGTTGCGCGCCTGCATCCAGCGCAGCACGTGTTCGCGGATGTTGTCGATGGCGGCGTTGATCGACAGATCGGATTCGTCGGCACTCACGCAATGACTGAGCGTGAAGGGACGCCCGGGGAGCACGACGGCGCCGAAGGCGCAATCGATCAGCTCGGTCGCGAGCGTGAGGGTCTTGCGCAGCATCGCCGGCACCGGCATCGAGGGCAGCAGCTGCGTTGCCGCGACAACGGCCTGCCGCGTGCCGGCTTCGCGCATCGCGCCGGTCGGCAAGGGAACGATCTTGGCGCTGGCCGGCCATGCGTGACCGAGAATGGCGATGACCGGCGCGAGCATGCGCTCGACGGCATCAGCACTGCGGAAGCGGGCGCCGCTCGGCAGGTTGCGGCAGGCCACACCGATCGCGCCGACCACGGCGTTGTGCGTGTTGCGGACGACGAAGACGAAGGCCGTGTCATCGTCGGGATGCGCTGCCGCGGCTGCGGGCGCGGACGAGGTCGCCTGACGGGCGCGACCCAGCACGAGTTCGACGTGCATGCGGAAGTCGGGTTCTTCGACGCCGTCGTTGATCCAGAGCGACTGGGCCATCGCATCGTAGAAACTGATGCGCTCCGCAGGCGGGACCAGCATGCGGATGAGCTGCGCGTAGCTTGCGAAGGGCAGTTCATGACTGCCCGCGGAGCTCGCCGAGGGTTTGAGCACAGAAGACATAGCCATCCTCCCGCGCCCATCATAGCGGCAGCGCCGCGAGTTCACTATTCCAAAGCAGGCCGGAAATCGGCGTATTCGAGCCGCATGTCGCGTCGCGACTCGTTCAGTGTCAAAGATCGCGACAGTGAATGCGCCGGGTTCCTGCGCGTTGTCATAACCCGATACGTCACAGCGTTGCGAAGGCCCGGACCGGAAACGTGCCCATGCCGCGAACCTTCGGCGGCACGGCCGAGAAACGCAGACCGCTGACGGGCAACTGCTCGAGTCCGCGCAGATGTTCGACGATCGGAATGCCCGCGCCGAGCAGCTCGGTGTGCACGGGACGCCGGCCGTCGGCGGTGTCGTCGATGTTGTAGGAGTCGATGCCGACGAGCGCCGCGCCGTTCTCCTGCAGATACGTCGCGGCATCGGCCGTGAGGAATGGATGGCCTTCGAAGTACTGATCGGTGCGCCAGTGCGTCGCCCAGCCCGTGTGAACCAGCACGGCTCGTCCACGTACCTCCACCGGGGCGAATGCCTCGCGCGGGATGGCGCGACCTGCCATTCCCGTGACGCGCACGACGACGGCGTCGAGTCCGGTGAGCACGTCGAGGCGCAGCGCCGACAGATCGGCGCCATCCGCATAGCGATGGAACGGACTGTCGATGTACGTGCCCGTGTTCGACACCATCGTGATCCTGCCGATCTGGAATTCCGTACCTTCGGCGTACAACGCGCGCGATGCGGCGCGACTCAGGTGATCGCAGATCAGCGGCGCCGGCAGACCCTTGTACGTGATCATGCCGTCCTCGATGGTGTGACTGAGATCGACGTGATGGGGGTCGGGTCCGGTCGTCGCTGCGACCGCGCTGCTGCGCTTGTGCGGCTCGCTCAGAATGGTTTTGCGCGAGATCGCGACGCGCCCGACCATGAGCAGGCGCAGGTCGCGGACGAGGTAGTTCGCCAGCGCATCGTCGGCGATGTCGTCGCCGTCGATGTCGAGGCGAAATCCCTGTCCCTGCAGTCCGCCGCCGTTCAGGAACTCGACTTCGAAATCGAACTGGACGCGCTTCGGCCCGACAGATGAATTCATGGCGGCTCTCCTGACGATGCAACGAGAACCGTAGCAGCTTCGGGTATTCGCAGTGCCGACAGGAAGAGGACGGATCCGGACAAGAAAGAGAATGGCCGCAGATCCCTTCACCGACGACGCGGCAACGTGGCCGGCAATCCCTTGCCGCCCGGCAACGGCAGGCGCGTGCCGCGCGTCGCTGCGTCCCGCAGTTCCTGCAACTCGCTCTCCGCAGGGCCTTCGTTCAGGGGATGCCTCATGCATTGCCCAGGTCGTCGCGACGATAGTTGACGCAAGCGTCGTAGACACCTGCATGTCGCAGGCAGCACGACCCATACGCGGAGCGATCGTGAGCAGCCTGACTTCGAGTCCCTATCTTCCCCTTCCGCCGGTCGCCGCCGGTGTGGCGCGCAAGTCCGGCCGCGCCGTGTGCAGCGATCGCGGCGATGCCGTGTGGGAATGGCAGGTTGCCACGGGCGTGTTCGAACGCGACGTGACCGACGAGCAGTTGCGCCGGCTCGAAGCGCCGGACCTGCAGATCGTGGAATTCACGCCGACGGATACCGGCCAGCAGGCCGTGTGGAACCGCGACACCGTACAGCGTCCCGCCTCCGTCGGTTCGCGCCGATCCCCGGCCCGTGCCGCCGGTCCGCTGGCCCAGCTCTGGGCCCTGCTGCGCGGAGTTTCCTGATCCCCCGTTCGCGCGACTGCCTTACACTCCCCGGCAGTTCTCGACTGCGGTTTCTGCTGCTTCAGTCCGGTATCGGTTTGTGACGATGCTGCGGCGGCGAGTCCGCGCCGTTTGTGGTCAGGGGGAGGGTCCCTGTGGAACGACAGGGCATGATCGACGTTGCGATGTTCGGCGAACTGTTCACGCAGTTCGCGTCGATGAGCAGCCACCTCATCTGGGTGTACGACCTGTATCCCGAAGAGCGGCTGGTGTTCGCCAGCCCGTCGTTCGAGCGCGTGTGGGGCCGCAAGGTGCAGGACCTGTATGCCCGCCACCGGCTGTGGATGGAAAGCATCCATCCCGAGGACCGGCCCACCGTCGCCGAGCGCTACACCCACTGGCTCAACGCCACGCGCGAGGACATCTACCAGCTCGAATTCCGCATCGTCCGCCCGGATGGCGACGTGCGCTGGATCTTCGATCACGGCCGGCGCATTTGCGATGCCTCGGGTCGCTCGGTGCGCCTCATCGGCATCGCCGAGGACATCACCCGGCGCAAGCAGGCCGAGGCCGCCCTGCGCGAGTCCGAACACAATTTCCGCCAGTTGGCTGATTCGCTGCCGCAACTGGTGTTCACCTGCGATCGGCAGGGGCGCCCCGACTTCTTCAGCTGGCGCTGGACCGAGTACACCGGTTATCCCGAAGCAGAGCTGCTGGCCGGCCGCTGGCTGGAATGCTTCCATCCCGACGAACGCCCCACCGTCATGGAGGCCTGGATCCGCTGCGTCGAGACCGGCTTCGCCTACGCCGCCGAAAGCCGCATCCGCGCCTGGAACGGCCAGTACCGCTGGTTCAAAGCCCGCGCCGTTCCCATCCGCAACACGGCGGGCGAGATCGTGCGCTGGTGCGGCGCCAACTTCGATCTGCACGACGAGCACGAACTGCGCGAGAAGCTGCAGATGGAGCGCGACCGCTTCACCACCATCGCCACCGCCGCGCCGGGCGTGCTGTATTCGCTGCGCCTGGATGCCGACGGTCGTCTGACCTTCCCCTTCGCGCCGGAAAAGATCCGCGACATCTACGGTTTCGACGCCGCGGTGCTCGAGACGGATGGCACCTGCATCCGCGAGCGCGTGCATCCCGATGACCTGCAGCACCTGAACGAGACCTTCACCCACTCGCGCCGGACGCTCGAACCCTGGCACATGGAATTCCGCGTGCAGCATCCGGAACGCGGCGAGATCTGGGTCGAGAGCACCATCATGCCGCGGCCGGAAGAGGGCGGCGCCATCGTGTGGCACGGCTATCTGACCGAGATCACGGCGCGCAAACGCGCCGAGCGGCTGCAGTTCCATTCGCAGAAGCTCGAAGCGCTCGGCACGCTGTCCGGCGGCATCGCCCACGACTTCAACAATCTGCTGCTGGCGATCCGCGGCAACACGCGGCTGGCGATCGACGACCTGCCTGACGGCCATCCGGTGCAGACCAGCCTCGGCGAAGTCGAGCGCGCCGCAACGCGCGCCACCGAACTGGTGCGCCAGATCCTGTCGTTCGGCCGCCAGGGCGAATCGCGCCGCGAAGTGGTCCAGCTGCGTCCCGTGGTCGAAGAGGCGCTGAAGCTGCTGCGTGCGACGCTGCCGGCGATGATCCGCATCGTGCCGGTATTCCGTCCCGACGTGCCGCCGGTGTCGGTCGACCTGACCCAGGTTCACCAGATCATCATGAATCTCGCTACGAATGCGGCGCATGCCATCGGCGATGCCGACGGCCAGCTCGAAGTGACCGTCGATGCGGCGACCATCCATCCCGAAGAAGTCGTGACGGCTTCCGATCTCAAAGTCGGCCGCTATGCGCGCATCACGGTCAGCGACAACGGCTGCGGCATGGATCGCGCGACGCTCGAGCGCGTCTTCGATCCGTTCTTCACCACCAAGCCGCCGGGCCAGGGCACCGGTCTCGGCCTGTCGGTGGTGCACGGCATCGTGCGCGCGCATGCGGGCGCCGTGACGGCCTACAGCCAGCCGGGCAAGGGCACGACCTTCCGCATCTATCTGCCCGCTGCGTCCGCGGACGTCGCGCCTCACGAAGCGCCATCGCAGCCCCCCGTTCCCGGCAGCGGCGAACACGTCATGTACATCGACGACGAGGAAGCGCTGGTCTTCCTCGGCCAGCGCGTGCTGGAACGCATGGGCTACAAAGTCAGCGGTTTTTCCGATCCCGCGCAGGCATTGCAGGCGTTCACGCAATCGCCGCAATCGTACGACGTCGTCGTCACCGATCTGTCCATGCCGGGCATGTCGGGCTTCAACCTCGCGCGCGCCCTGCTGCAACTGCGCCCCGACGTGCCGATCGTCCTTACCACCGGCTACGTCCGCCCCGAAGACAAGGAAACCGCCAGCAAGAGCGGCATCCGCGAACTCATCCTCAAGCCGAACACCGTCGAAGAACTCGGTCGTGCGCTCGACAAGCTGTTCGGGGAGATGCGACGGAAGGAATGAATAGCCGCAAAAGGCGCAAGAGGCGCAAACAGATCGGATTTTCTTTTTCTGACTTTGCGCTTTTTTGCGCTTTTTGCGGCCATTCTCTTCTGCCGTCTCTTCCGCACTACTGCAACCGCGCCAGGATCAGTTTAGCGAGCACGTCGTACGCGCCATCGAAGTGATGCCCGCCGGGAAGTTCGTGAGCGGTGACGCTCGCGGCCGGGAGCTTCGGACAGAGCGAGTCGCTGTCGTCGGCGCCGTAGAGACAGAGCGTGCGGTCGGCGCGGAGTTTTTCGGCTTCGGGACGGATCGGCAACGCGTCGCGTTCGCCGCCGAGCCAGTTGCCGAGATGGAATTCCCAGGAGGCGTTCTGGCCCAGGCCCATCAGCACGGTCTGTTCGACCAGCGGTGCGGAGGCGGCGGGCAGGCGGTTCACGGCGAATGGCAGCACGTCGGCGCCCTGCGAATAGCCGATGAGCAGCGCGCGCGTGCGATGCCAGTGAGCGGCGTAGTAACGCAGGACGCGATCGAGATCCTGCGCGAGTCCTTCGGGCGTGCGCTTGCGCCAGAAGTAGCGCAGCGAATCGAGACCGACCACGGCGATGCCTTTTGCCGCGAGGGCCGCGGCAACCTGCTTGTCGAGACCGGCCCAGCCGCCATCGCCCGAGAGCAGCACGGCGAACGCGGTGCCGTCATTGCCGGCAGGTTTCACTTCGATCAGCGGCAGGTCGGCGAGACTGGCGGGCGGCGGCGGCACGACGTCGGTGTGCGCGGCCGCGAGCTGGTCGTAGGCGGCGATGAATGGCTGCTGCCAGGAACCGCCCGCCGAGAAGCGATGGGCGATGTCCGGCAAGGCCACGAACTGCGCATTCGGCACGCTGTTCGCGAAGCGTTGCGCCGCAGTCGTTTCGCAGACTTCATCCTTCGCGCCCTGCAGGGCGATCCAGTTGAGTGGCGTTTTCGCAGGCAGCAGATCCATGCCCTCGTGGCGCCGGCGATTGACGAAGTGCACGCCTTCGCCGCGGCAGAAGGGTTTTTCCAGTTCCATGTCCGTGCAGAAGCCGAGCGTCAGTGCGCCCGAGAACGTGCCGCGCGGCGCCTGCGCGAGCATCGCGTACGCCAGCGTCGCGCCCGAGGAGTAACCGGCCAGCAACGGCGTGTGATACGTGCTCAGGCGCGCGTAACCCTGCAGGTAGTGCGACAGATTTTCGAGATCGCCGTCGGGAAAGACGCAGGCGTCGTTGCCCGAATCCAGTTTCTCCACCAGCTTCGGCATGTCGATGCCGGCCACCATCGCGCCGCGCTCGACCAGGACACGCGCCACGTTGGCGGTGTGCCGGCTCCAGCCGTCATCGCCGGAAAGGAACAGCACGAACTGGCGTGGCTCGCCCTGCGGGCGGTACAGCGTCACGCCATCGAAAATGCCGTGCGAGATTTTTTCCTGCGCGTGCACGGCCGCCGAGCACAGGACGAGAAGCGCCATGGCTGCGCCGAGCCGTTTCATTTCGCGATGACCCCCTTCAGTCCGCCGCTGATCAGCGCGGCGATGTCGGCCAGGACGAACAGCGGCGCCATGCCGCCCGGTGCGGCGAGGTAGCGCGCTTCCCAGTCCGGATCGAACTTCTCCTTGAACGCGCGCAGACCCTGGAAGTTGTAGAAGTTCTCGCCGTGCGCGAACAGCAGGCGCCCGACGCGGTGCCAGCCGGGGGCGAGCGGATGCTCGGCCATGCCCGACAGCGGCGCCATGCCGAGGCCGAAGCGCTCGAATCCCTGCGACTGGAAATGCAGCAGCAGTTTCGTGAACAGGAAGTCCATGGTGCCGTTGGGCGCATCGGACAGGTGCCGCATGAGATCGACGCTGGCCTCGACCTTGCGATCGGTGGTCATGAGCGTGGCGAAGGCGATCGGGCGTTCGTGCTGGCGCACCAGCGCGACCGGCATCCGGGATACATAGGAGTCGGCGAACGAGCCGAGCGAGAACCCTTTTTCCGCGGCCCGGTGCTCGGCGAGCCAGGCATCGGAGAGGGCACGCAACTCGTGGATGCGCGCGTGCACGGCGTCGGCGTCGAGCATCTCGAGCACGAGTCCTTCGCGCTCGCCGCGGTTCACGGCCTGTCGCAGCGCCGAGCGCGATCTGCCCTTGAGCGAGAAATCCGCGAGCGGCACCGAGGCGTACTCGCCCAGCTTGAACACGCGCAATCCCGCATCGAGATACACCGGCAGCGTCTGCGGACGCACTTGATAGAAGGAGGCCCGCCCGCCCTGGGTGCGCGTCATTTCCAGAAAACGCCAGACCAGGTCGGGCCATTCCGATTGCGGGCCGACGGGATCGAACAGACTCACCCAGGAGCGACCGCGGCGGCCGAACATCACGAAGGCATTGCCCGATTCGGAAAACAGGAAGTGCTTGTCGCCCAGCAGCGCGACGTTGGCATCGGCCGACGGCTGCGTCCGGACGATCCGCGCGGCATGATCGAGTTCCTGTTCGTTGACCTTCGGCAGCCGGGCCGCCGGCGGACGCAGCAGCTGCCGCATCGCGAGCGCCAGCGCCAGCAGTGCGACCGCGACGAGCGCACGCAAGGATCGCGGCGCATGACCGTCGAACTCGAACTGCCACCACAGTTCCTGCGTGTAGTCGACGTCGCGATACGCGAAGAACAGCAGACCCGTCAGCGCGGCGACGATGGCGAGAACGCTCAGCAGCCAGCCGCCGGTGAAGGGCTGCGCCAGCAGCGAGGCGCGACGCGTGAACTGCGAATGCGACAGCGCCAGCGCCACCACCAGGCAGCCGATCAGGATCATCTCCGACACCGCGAATCCTTTCGGGATGGCGAGCAGCAGGCTGGCGATGCCGATGAGCAGTCCCGCCCACCAGGCGGCATCCAGCCGCAGCAGCATGCCGCGCGCGACGAACAGCAATCCGAGTCCGGCAATGCTGCCGAGGAAGTGCGAAGCCTCGACGAGCGGCAGCGGCACGTGCAACGCCAGCAGGTCCGTCGCCTCGTCGGTGGCGGGAGTGACGCCGGAAATCAGCAGCATCACGCCGATCACCAGCGTGTAGGCCGCCAGCAGCAGCGGCGCGAGACTGATCGCGGCGCGGGAAACTGCAGTGGCTGCACCGCGGCGCAGCTCGTGCATCACCAGCAATGCGAGCGCCAGCAGCAACGGCAGCACGTAGTAGATGAGGCGATAGAGCACGAGCGCCGCCGCGAGCGATTCCGCCGGCACGTGATCCTGGAGCGCCAGGAGCATGATGGCTTCGAACACGCCGAGGCCGCCCGGCAGATGACTCAGTACGCCGAGCACGACGGCGATGGCGAAGAACCCGAGGAATGCCGGAAACGCAATCGAGTCCGGCGGCAGCAGCAGCCAGAGCACGGCAGCCGTCGCACCGATGTCGATGGCGGAGAAGAACAGCTGCTGCAGGGCCAGCGAAGCGGACGGCAGCCGCAGCCGCACGCGGCCGAACAGCAATCGTTCGCGGCCATCGCGGCACAGGACGATCAGCGAGAACGTTGCGATCACGATCGCGAGCGCAACGGATTTCAACACCAGCGGCGGCAGATGGATGGCAGGTCCGACGGCATCCGCACCCCACAGCAGCGCCAGCGCGCCGACCGCAGAAATTCCGAGTCCGAAGGCGAGCGCGTTGAAGGCGATGGCGCGCGAGATCAGCCCGGCTTCCACGCCGGCCGCGCTGTAGAAGCGCATTCGCACGGCACCGCCCGTCAGTACGCCGAGGCCGATCGTGTTGGACAGCGCGTAGGCGATGAACGCCGTCTGCGCGGCGATGGAGTAGGAAACGGAGGCGCCGACGTAGCGCAGCGACGAGTGATCGTAGCCCGTGAGCGCGAAGTAACTGACGGCGGTCGCGACGACGGCGAGCGCCAGCGCGCGCGACGGCGTCGAACGGATTGCTTCGACCAGGCTGTGATAGCTGAATTCGGCAAACAGCCCGTGCAGTGCGTCGGCGAGCAGCAGGCCGATGATCAGTGCGGCGGCGCCGATGGCCCAGGGCTTCCAGCGTTGCAGGCTCGAAACGAGCCGGATCTTGTCCTGGGTCGATTCCATGACGGCCGATGGTACCGAGGCGGCCTGCGTTCCGTGATGAAACCGCCGTAGGGCCTGGGGGGATTTCTGTAGGTCAGGCTTTAGCCTGACATTTTCAGAAGGCCGGCTGAAGCCGGCCCCACAGCAAGAGGCGCCTACTGCGGCTGATAGCCCAGCGTCAGGAAGTACGACCGCCCATCCTGGTAGTAGTACGCCGCCGTTTCGTAATCCTCGTCGAAAGCATTGGCGATCCTGCCCTGTACGAACCAGCTGCCGAAGTGCACCCGGCCGACGAAATCGACGGTGCTGTAGCGGTCGAGTTCGAGCGTGTTGCCGACATCGTCGTAACGCGAGCCGACCAAGTTCACCGTCGCGCCCAGCGAGAACGCGTTCGTGCCATAGCTGACATCGATGCGCCCGGCATCTTCCGGACGGCGCGGCAGCAGCTTGTGCGTCTCCTGATTGCGCGGATCCAGATGCGTGTAGGTGAGTCCGACGCTCCAGCGATCGAGCTGCGTGCGGGCCTGCGCTTCGACGCCGCGGATGCGTGCTTCGTTGATGTTCTGCGGTGAGGACGTGGCGGAGTCGAACGCGATCAGGTCATCGACGTTGGTTTCGAACGCCGACAGCGACCAGGTGGTGTTCGCCGCCGTGCCGCTGATGCCGAGTTCGACGCTGTCCGATTCTTCCGGCGCCAGGTCGGGATTGCTGAATCCCGGGTAGTACAGATCGTTGAAGCTCGGTGCGAGGAACGCGGTGCCCCAGGCGACGGAGAAGGCGAGGTAGTCCTCGGCGAACCATTTCCAGCCCAGACCGCCGGTGGTGTGAGTGCCGAACTGTTCGTTGTCGTCGTTGCGCACCGAGGCGAGCACTTCGTGATCGCCGAAGCGGTCGGCGTACTGGCCGAACACGCCGGTGTTGGTGCGCGAGGTCTCGTCGTAGGGCGTGGTGCTGTCGACGCGGTCGTCGAGCCAGTCGACGCCCAGGGTCAGCACCTGACCCGCGGCAACGGTCCAGTCCGATTGCAGGCCGGCGTTGCGACGTTCGGTGTCGATGGTGGAGCGGTACGTGCCATCGCTGAAATCGTCGGAGTCATCCTGCGCGAGGCCCAGCTGCAGCGTCAGGTCCCAGCTGGAGGTTGCCGCGACCTTGCCCTTGAGCGCGTAGACGGCTTCGGTGAAGTCGGTTTCGTTGGTCCAGCTGCCGTCGTACTCGGTGTGACCGGAGGCATACAGGACGCTGGCTTCCACCTCGGCGGTCTCGCCCCAGCGATAGCCGGTGCGCAGCACGCCGGAGGTATTGCGATAGCCGTCGTCGTCGGGTTCGTCGGTGAAGCAGCCGCCGGTGTAGCCGAACGGGCCGGTCGGCGACGGCTGGCAGGCGTTGTAGCCCTGCGTCTCGAGGTAGTTGCCGGAGACGGCCAGCCAGGCATTCTCGCCCTTGAGGCCGAAGCTGGCGCTCGCATCGTAAGTTTCGTGCGAACCGCCGCCGATCGACACCGACGGTCCGTCGGCATCGCGCGTGAAGATCTGCACGACGCCGCCGATGGCGTCGGCGCCGTACAGGCTGGAGCGCGGTCCGCGCACGATCTCGACGCGCTCGATCTGGTCGACGGGGATGTATTCGAAGCGCGTGGTGCCGGCCGTGGTCGAACCGACGCGCACACCGTTCACCAGCACCAGTACGTGATCGGCCTCGGTACCGCGGATGAACATCGAACTGAGTTTGCCGAGGCCGCCGTTGTTGGCGATGGCGATGCCGGCTTCGCCGCGCAGCAGATCCTGCACCGATTGCACCTGGCGGCGCTGGATGTCGTCGTGCGTCAGCACGGTGACGGAGCCGATCACGTCGGCGATCGGCTGCTCGATGCGCGCCGCCGTGACGATGACTTCGGAAACGGGATCCGGGCTCGCCGCGATCGTGGTGAAAGGAACCGCGCACGCAAGTGCGACGGCCGCGAAGGGCTGATGACGACTCATGACAATGCTCTCCCCATGCTCGCCCGCATGGCCAGATGTGGTTATCGATCTGCGTGCGGGAGTGAGAGAGCAGGCGATGGTGCGCATCGCGCGTACTCCTGATCGCCCGCCGCGACGCCGGTACCGATCGCTCCTGTCCGGCTGGCGGATCGGGCGATCGTGCGTCAGGCCGGTCTCCGGGCTTTCGAGTGAAACCGCAGGTTCATGGACCTGGGGCATTCGTCGCTATCGCCTTCCCATGCCGTCGGCACAGTGGCTGGAGACGCTCGTCTCCGGATATCGATTGGACTCGACTACCGTTGCGGGGGCAGCGCCGGAATGCTCTGCAGGCAGAGGTCACCGGCTTCACGTTCGCGCCCCGATGGAACGGGGCGCTCACCTGACGGGCCGGCACGGTACGGACCGGCCCGGGAGGTGTCAAGGAGCGGCCGGCCGGCGCGCTCCGCCTCTTCTCTTCTGTAGGTCAGGCTTCAGCCTGACTCCCAAGAAGGCCGGCTGTGACCGAAGGAAATCCCGCGGGAAAGCCGGCCCCACAGCAAGACTAGAAGTCCACCATCAATCGTCCATAGATGAACCGTCCCGCACGGCCGTATGGCGCGTAGTTCGAGAACGGCGCATTGCCGGTGGAGTTCAGTGCGATCGGCACCGGGTCCGGATACTCGTCAAACACGTTTTCCGCACCGAGCGCGAACTTGATGTGATCCGTGAAGTGGATGCGGCCTTCCAGGTCCACCACGGCCTGCGAGGACAACCACTGGTCGATCGGCGTGTAGGTGCCGGCGCTCACGTTGGCGAACGTGGCGTTCGTCGACGAATCCGGCGACAGCAGCTTGCCGTAGCGCGTCGCGCGCAGCGTGGCGCCGAAGCGCTGGAAGTCCCAGTTGATGTTGAAGGTGAACTTGGTTTCCGGCGTGCCGTCTTCCATCGTCAGCACGTTGAAACGATCGAACAGCGGCGGCGCGGGATTGAGCGCGGCAAGCGCTTCCGTCGCGGGAATCTTCGTCACGTCCGTCGTGTTCCAGTTGCCCGTCAGCGTAAGGTCGATGCGTCCACCCGATTCGGTGCTCAGCGGATAGTTCAGCACCAGATCGACGCCTTCGGTCTCGGTGTCGACGCCGTTGATGAAGAAGCGGCCGCCGCCGCTGCCGATGAAGCCGAGCGTTTGCAGGTAGGCGCGTACGTTTGGCTGCGTCAGGTTTTCGGACAGCACGATGCGGTCGTCGATGTCGATCTTGTAGTAGTCGATCGTCAGGCTGAGCTTGTCGAACCGGATCACCGCACCGATCGAGTAGTTCAGCGACTCTTCCGCATCCAGCGGCTTGGCGCCGAGCGCGACCGCGATCGGGTCCGACACCGGGAAGGTCGTCACGTCGAACGGTACGCCGCCGATGAAGTTGGTCGAGGTCGTGGCGAAGTACTGCTGCTGCAGCGACGGCGCACGGAAGCCGTTCTGCACCGACGCACGCAGCGCGAACGAATCGGTGAAGTCATAGCGGCCCGACAACTTGCCGGAGAAGCTCTCGCCGAAGTCGGAGTAGTGCTCGCCGCGGATCGCGGCGGAAGCGAGGAACTTGTCGGTGATGTTCGCTTCGAGATCGATGTACGCGCCGTACGCTTCGCGGTTCGTATCGACTTCGTTTTCCGGGCGGAAGCCCGGGAAGACCTGCGAGCCGGAGCCGGTTGCACAGCCGCCCGCGGCGATCTGTGCGTCGGTGAACGGCGCGACGCACCCGGGCGTTCCTGGCGTGTTGAGCGGAATCAGCACGCCGCCATTGCGATAAGAATCCGGCTCGCCCGCGAAGATCTGGTAACCCTCCTGACGCGCTTCCACGCCAAGCGCCACGTTCAGCGGCGAAGCCAGGCCGACATCGAAGCCGCGCACGCCCGAGAAATTGAACACGATCTGGTCGTACTCGAAACCGCCGGCATCGAACGTCGTCTTGCTCGTCGGGCCGATCGACCGGTTCAGCGTGTTCTCGATGGTGAACTCCATCTTGTTGTCGCCGTACACGAGGGAGGTGTCCATGTCCCAGCTGCCGAGCGCCCACTTCACGCCGAACGCGCCGGAGTAATCGGTGACGTCGGGTGCGATCAGCGGCAGGAAGCCGTCGGGATAGATCTCGATGACGTTGCGATCGTCCATCGCGCGGCGGAAGAAGCCTGCCGACACCACGTCGCGATCCTGCCAGCTGGCCCAGCCATAAAGCTGCGCGCTGTTGCCGATGTCGTAGCCGGCGTTGATGAACACCGTCTTCTGGTCCATGTCGGGTTCGCCGTACCAGGCGTTCCAGCGATCGATGGTCGCCTCGCGCGGATCGAAGGCGCCGCCCACCCGCGGATATTGCTGGCGCGAGTCGAAGCCGCCGCGTTCGGTGCGTTCCTGGTCCTTGTATTCGGCGCCGATCGTGAGGAAGCCGTCCGCGCCGAGCGCCAGACCTTTCCATGCCGAGACCACCAGCGTTTCGCCGTCGGACACGTCGCGCTTCGCCTGGTTGAACGGGACGGACCAGTTCGCGCCGGTGGGCGCCGGGGCGGTCGGCACTTCGTAACTGGATTCGCGCACGCCGTACTGCACGCTCGCTGCGCCGCCGTCGTTGTCGTCGCGCAGCCGCAGGTTGATCACGCCGGCGATGGCGTCCGAGCCGTACTGCGCGGAAGCGCCGTCGCGCAGCACTTCGATGGATTTCACCATCGCGTTGGGAATCGTGTTCATGTCCACGGCCGAGGCGCCGCGACCGATGGTGCCGTTGACGTTCACCAGCGAGGCCGAGTGCCGGCGCTTGCTGTTGACCAGCACCAGCGTCTGGTCGGGCGAGAGACCGCGCAGCGTCGCTGGTCGAATCGTGTCCGTACCGTCGGCGAGACCAGGGCGCGGAAAGTTGAATGACGGCAAGACCACGGACAGCGCCTGGTTCACTTCCACCGTGCCGACGTTCTCCAGTGCGGCCGCGCTGACGATGTCGACGGGCACGGCGGTGTCGAGAGCCGAGCGATTCTCCACGCGCGTGCCGGTGACGACGATCTGTTCGAGGACGTTCTTGTCCTCCGGCGGGACGGTCTGAGCCTGGATGGAGTGACTGGCAACCAGCGCCAGCGATGCGGCCGAAAGCAACCTGAATGGCATCTTCTGCGAATGCATATGGGTTCTCCCTGCGTCGGTAAAAATTTGCCGGCCAGCGCCGGATTGGATGTGACTCTGGAGCAACACGACGGCCCGTACCATTGTGATTGGCCGCAGCCCCTGCCTGCGGCGGGCGTTGCTCAGGGCATACAAACAGGCAAGCGGCACGCGGATTCGCCCGGTATATTCCGTGCGGAAATTCAGCGCGCCCGGTGCGTCGATCGTCCCGGCCGTGCACTCGCCGTGTTTTTTTCGCAAGCTACGCCACTGTCATGCATTCACCCTTTCTCGCCACCGCCCTCGACGCGGCCCATGCCGCTGCCGCCGTCATCCGTCGCTACTACCAGCGCAATCTCGACGTCGTCCTGAAAGCCGACAAGTCGCCGGTCACCCAGGCCGATGTCGAAACCGAGCAGACGATTCGCGACATCATCGGCGCACGTTTTCCCGACCACGGGTTCTACGGCGAGGAAACCGGCCAGAGCGCCCTCGATGCCGAGTATCTGTGGCTGGTCGATCCCATCGACGGCACCAAGGCCTTCGTGCGCGAGTACCCGTTCTTCTCCACGCAGATCGCGCTCATGCATCGCGGCCGGCTGATCGTCGGCGTGTCGTCCGCGCCGGTGTACGGCGAGGTGGCCTATGCGGAAATCGGCGTCGGCGCGTGGCTGGACGACAAGCCGATTCGCGTGAGCGAGATCGACAGCATCGAAGCGGCCGCGGTTTCCGGCGGCAATCTCAAGACACTGGCATCGGGACCGCGCTGGTCGCGTTACGGCGAACTCGTCGCGCGGGTCAATCGCATCCGCGGCTACGGCGATTTCCTGCACTACCACCTGCTGGCCTCGGGCAAGCTCGAAGCCGTCATCGAATCCGACGTGAACATTCTCGACATCGCGGCGCTTGCCGTGATCGTCGAAGCGGCCGGTGGGAAATTCACCGACCTCGATGGCCGGCCGCTCGATTTGCAGACGACTTCCGTCCTGGCGGCGAACTCGCGATTGCACGCGACGTTGCTGTCGCAACTGTCCTAGTCTTTCTGCGTGTGGGGCCGGCTTTCCCGCGGGATTTCCTTCGGTCACAGCCGGCCTCGGCAATGTCAGGCTGAAGCCTGACCTACAGAAGAGGCTTCAGCCTGACTCCCGTGCAGATGGCCGGCTGTGACCGAAGGAAATCCCGCGGGAAAGCCGGCCCCACAGGCAGAGTCCTGAAGCCCGGCTCAGATTCTTCTCTTCGCTGCGCAATCCGGGCACACTGCGCGCGCGACTCAAGCTTGGGGGCGAGGTCGCACCACAACAACGATCACGGAGTGGACATGTCCACCGACCCGCTGCCCCCGTTCCAGACCCGCGAACTGCCCGAACCGCCCACGCGCGTATGGCCGCTCATCGGCCCCGGCATCATCGCCGCCGGCGTCGGTCTCGCTTCCGGCGAATTCATTCTCTGGCCCTTCATCGCCTCGCAGGTGGGACTGATGCTGCTGTGGGGCGCGGCCATCGGCATCGCGACCCAGTGGTTCCTGAACATGGAGATCGAGCGCTACACGCTCGCCACGGGCGAAACGGCGCTCGCCGGTTTCACGCGCCTGTGGAAGCACTGGGGACTGGTGTTCGCCGTGCTGGTGTATTTCGCCAATCTCTGGCCGGGCTGGGCTACTTCGTCTGCGACCATGCTCACCTATCTGGTGGGCGGCGATGCAACGGTCATCGCCATCGGTTTGTTGCTGGTCATCGGCGCGGCGCTGACGCTGGCGCCGGTCGTGTACACGCTGATGGAGCGCGTGCAGTTCCTTAAAGTGGTGGCGGTCGTGACGTTCATCATCGTCGCCGTGATCTTCGTGATCACGCGCGAGGCGTGGGCCGAACTGCCGCGCGGCTTTACGCAGGTCGGCACGCTGCCGCCGCAGCTCGGCTTCGCACTGGTGATGGGCGCCTTCGCGTATGCGGGTGCCGGCGGCGGACAGAATCTGTGTCAGAGCAACTGGATTCGCGACAAGGGATTCGGCATGGGCGCGTACGTGCCGCGGCTCGTCAGTCCCATCACGGGCGAGGAGGGCGCGGCTCATGTGCCGGGCGGCTACCGCTTCGAACCGACCGCGGCGAATCTCGCGCGCTGGCGCGGCTGGTGGCGCATGGCGAACCTCGAACAGGCGCTGACGTTCGCGCTGATCTCCTTCGTGACCATCGTGTTCACCTCGATGATCGCGTACTCGACTGTCTACGGCCGCCCCGGCGTGCCGCAGAACGTCGACTTCATCCGCACGCAGGGCGAACAGATGCAGCTCGTGGCTGGCGCCTGGTTCGGCGTGCTGTACTGGATCATCGGCGCGGTCTCGCTGTTCGCCGCGGCGATGGGCATCGTCGACTACACGAGTCGCATCGGCGCCGACGTGCTGAAGAGCACTTACCTGCGCGGCTCGCGTCACAGCGAGAACCGGATCTACTTCGCGCTCGTGTGGGCGCTGGTCCTTTGCGGCTGCATCGTGCTGCTCTTCGGCGTGCGCCAGCCGCTGGTGCTGCTGGTCATTTCGTCGGTTACCAGCGGCGTGACGATGTGCATCTATTCGGTCCTGCTGATCCTGCTGAACCGCCGCTGGCTGCCGGCCCAGATCCGCATCTCGCGACCGCGCACCGCGGCGCTCGTCTGGTCGACGCTGCTGTTCGGGTTCCTGGCCGTGCTCACGTTTCAGCAGCAGATCCGCAATCTGCTGTCGTAGCGGCAGGGCCTGCAACCTTTTCGGTCGCTGTCGTGTCCTAATGGCACCCCGGTTCGCAGCTGGAGAATTTCGATGCAGTTCCTGATGTTCGTCGTGCTCTGGTGCCTGTTGCTGGTCGTCGCCTGGCCGCTGGCGCTGGCCCTGCTGGTGTTCCTGCCGCTGCTGTGGCTGCTGTCGATCCCTTTCCGGATCGTCGGCGTGCTGCTGGAGGCGTGCATCGCGTTCATCAAGGCGCTGTTCTTTCTGCCCGCGAGATTGCTGGGGCACCGCGGCTGATCGCCTGTAGGGCCGGCCTCTGCCGGCCTCTTCTGTAGGTCAGGCTTCAGCCTGACTCTTCGAGAAGGCCGGCTGAAGCCGGCCCCACAGCAAGAGAAAGAACAAGAGCAAGAATAGCGGCCGCCTACACCGTCACGAACGTCCTGCCGCCTTCCCACGTGAGTTCGCGCACGGTGACGCCGTAGAGACGCGAAATCGTCGCCTCGTTCAGCACACGCTGCACCGGTCCGTGCAGCCACTCGCCATTGCCGAACAGCAGCAGCGCCTGATCGCCGAAGCGCGTGGCGAGGCCGATGTCGTGCAGGCTCATGACGACGGCGCGCCCGGCATCGGCGCGCGCACGCAGCAATCGCAGCACGTCGATCTGATGCTGCGGATCGAGATGATTGATGGGCTCGTCGAGCAGCATCAGCTCCGGATCCTGTGCCAGCAGCGTCGCGATCGCCACGCGACGTCGCTCGCCGCCGGACAAGGTGTCGATCTCGCGCGTCTCCAGGGTGTCCATGTCGACGGATTGCAGCGCGGCGCGGGCGATGGCGCGATCGGACTCACTTTCCCATTGCCAGAAGCCGATGTGCGGATGCCGGCCGATCAGCGTGGTGTCGAGCACGCTCGAAGGAAACGGATCTTCCGAAGTCTGGCTCAGCAGGCCGAGTTGCCGCGCCAGCGGGCGGCGCGGCCAGTCATCGAGCGGACGACCGTCGAACAGCAATGAACCCGCCGCGGGTGCACGCAGGCCGCACAGCGTGTGCAGCGTCAGCGTCTTGCCCGCGCCGTTGCGTCCCAGCACGCAGGTCATGGTGCCGCGCTGGATCGCGAGCGTCAGTTGTCGTACCAGCATGCGGTCGGCAACGCGCACGTCCAGATCGCTGCAGGAGAGCAGCGCAGCAGGAGCATTCGCGAGCGCATTCATCGCGGGCTCCAGCCGATTTCGGTCGCCGTGAGCGGGCCGATCACGACCTGCTGCAGCGATTCGGGAATCTCGGCCTCGCCGGCACTCACCGGAATGCGACCGCCCATGAGTTCCGCGAATTGCTGCGGGTAGCGCGGCTGACGCTGCGGCTCTGCATAGCCATCGGGAAAGCGCGGCAGATTGTCCGCGCCATATTTGTCGCTCGCGCCGAGCGTGTGCAGCAGTTCGTGCGCAATGATGGTGTCGTTCGAGCCTGCCATGCGCTGGTCGGCGAAGACATGCACGATGCCGAACAGGCCCTTCTGCAGTCCGGTGGAATGCGGCAGCGAACTCGTGCGCTGCGGATCGTGATACAGCACGAAGAGTTTTATCTCGCTGCCAGGCGGACCTTCCGCCCGCGACGCCCACCAGCGCGCCCGCAGGCTCCACAGCATGACGCCGAGCCGGCCGGTGCCCGGCTCCAGTTGCGGCGGCAGCTCGCGGATCGGCGCGGCGAGCGAGAACCGGATCGGCGGCACCGGCTTCACGTCGTAGGCCTTGCCTTCTTCGGCAAAGAAATTCTCGAGCGGCAGCAGATGAGCGCCATCGAGCGACTGCACGTAACGCGCACTGACGGCCGAGTCGTCGCCGTTGATGGGGAAGACCGCGACCCGCAGCGGATTCTGCCAGTCCGTCGAATACACCCGATCGAACCAGGTGTTCAGCGCGACGAACAGCAGGATCAGCAGCAGGATGCCGATGCGAACCTTGCGCCACATGCGTTCAGTTCGCGCTCTCGATGCTGATGTCGGCGAGCTCGCCGTCCTGCGCGCTGTACGACACCGTCATGGGCTGACAGCACACCGAACAGTCCTCGATGTAGCTCTGCGATTCCACCGACAGATCGAGGAACAGCAGGATGGTCTCACCGCAGTTCGGACAGGAGACTTCTACGGAGGTTTCGAGCATGAGGGGTAGTGGAGGGCCGCAGGGAGAACTAAAGAGAGAATGGCCGCAAAAAGGCGCAAACGCCACAAATGAGGAAAAATTACCGATCTTTACCTGCGATTCTTGCGCTTCTTTGCGGCCAATTTCTTTTCTTCAAAGCGTAAATGCATTCCTGATCCAGTCGATCTGCGGCCCGCCCATCCCCGGTGAAATCGCGACGACGTCGAAGCGTGCCGGGTAGCGGCGCAGGTCGGCGCGCATCATCAGCAGGTGTTTGCCGGCGACGATCAGCCGACGTTGCTTCTGCCAGGTGACGGAAGCAGCGCCGCCGCCGAACTCGTTGCTGGCGCGATAGCGCACTTCGATCAGCACCAGCGTCTTCTGCTGCAGCATGACCAGATCGATCTCGCCGCCGCGGCAGCGATAGTTGCGTCCGATCAGGTTCAGTCCCTGCGCTTGCAGGAATCGCAGCGCGATGGCTTCGCCGCTTGCGCCCGCTTCCTTGCGGTTCCGGTCGTCCATGAAGTCTCCTGATTTACCGGGCGGCGGTCGCCGCCATCCCGAGCGGGACCGGTTTGCCTTCCGTGACGCGTGCCCAGTCGAGATCGCGCCGCACGCGGCCGCGTTCGTCGATCGACAGCAGGCCGGTCATGCCCGGAATGGCATTGGCGCTGCCGAACTTGCCGGCCTTCAGCAGCGGCACGATGCGATAGGCGTCGAAGCCAAAGGCATAGAGTCGTCCGCGACCGCGCGCGCGCACCGGCCAGTAGCGGCTGAGTGCGGTGCGCAGTTCGGTCGAGACCGCGTCGGGCGAGATGACCCAGGGCATGTCGGGGAAGATCACGCCGTCGAGGTCGTTGTTCGCCTGCGTGTCGGGTTCGAAGATGTCCGAGGTCGCATATACGGGTAGATCGTCGGCGAGGAAGAACCGCAGCGTCGGACGCAGCGACCGTCCCTGCGCCGGATACGCGCCCATGAACACGAACTGCGCATCGCCGCGACGGCGCGGCTCGAACTCGAAGCGCTGGCCGAGCGTCGAGTTGATCGCATTCGCGCGGGCGCGGCTCTCATCGATCAGCAGCAGTCGCGAAATCGGATCGGAGAAATCGCGCGCCGAGGTGTCGTAGTAGCGCACCCCGGCGACGGAGCCGCCGAGCGATTTCAGTTCCGACTCGAAGGCGCGATACACGCGCTGGCCCCATTCGTTGTTCGGCACGAGCGCGAGGCCACGCGCGCGACCGTCGGCCATCACACGGTGCGCGACCTGTCGCGCCTCGTCTTCCGGATCGAGCGCGTACTGGAACAGCATGGCGGGCGGCGTGGCGCCATCGGGCAACAGATTCAGCGCGAGCGTCAGTACCGGGACCGTGCCCGATGCGGCCAGCGCGGCGACGTCTTCCTTGAACAGCGGCCCCACCACGAACTGTGCGCCTTCGGCGATCGCGCGCTGATAGGCGGTGTTGGCGCCCATGGCGACGGTGTCGTAGATGTTCACCTGCGGCCGGCGCGCCGAATCCTGCTGCAGCAGCGCCGCCATGAAGCCATCGCGGATCGCTACGCCCGCCGCCTGCTGGCGTCCGCTCAGCGGCAGCACGAGCGCGACCTGTGCCGGATAGTCGAGTCCGACGCCGAGATCGGGCAGGACTTCTTCGTTGAGGAACGTGTTGGCGGGATGCGTCGGATAGCGGCTGCGCCAGGTCGCGAGATCGTTCTTGGCAGTGAACGGATTGCGTGCGGCAACGAGTGCAGCACGACCCAGATCGAGCCAGCCCGCGACGATCGCGCTGCTGCCTGCTTGCGCGGTGAAATCGGCATTGCCGGCCGCGCTGGTCTGCAGTCCTTCCCAGATCAGGCGCTGATTGGCGCGGATGTCCTGCGGATTCGTCAGCAGTCGTTCGCGCTCCAGCGCCGTCGTGACGCCGGCGGCGGGGCGATTGAGCGCGAACTGCGCGCGGGCGCGCAGGGCCAGCACGTTCGGCGCGCTCTCGCGCGGCAGAGGCTGCGGAATCTTCTGCAGTTCCTCGAGCGCTTTCGCCGGATTCTTCGACTGCAACGCCAGTTCGGCAGCGATCAGCGAACGATCCGCTGCATCCTGCGTCGGCAACGAGGCGCTGACCTTCGCCAGCGTCGCCTTCACCTTGTCGGTGTTGCCGGCGAGCAGGTATTCCTTGGCGGCGCGCAGCAGCAGGCGATCGCGCAGTTCTTTCTGCGCCGCGCCCGCCATCGTTTCATAAAGCTGTCCCGCTTCGACGTACTTGCCTTCGCGTGCGAGCTGCTCGGCCTGCGCGAGCTGTCGATCCGCGCCGGACTGCGTGGGTTGCGAAGTCGGCGTCGTGCAGGAAGCGATGCCCAGCAGCGCCACGATCGCCAGTGCGCAGTCCCGCAGGGCGTGCAGTGCACGATCGGATCGGACGGGGACTTCAGGCGCAAGCCGGCAGACGGTAGTCTTGCGGCCGACGGCGAGGGACGGTGTCGCGAACATGTCGGAAATTCTCGAGCCTGAGCGGTCATCCGGGGCCGGCAGTCTACCGCGGACCGTGGGCCGTCTCTAATCGCATCGACCGGCTACGGAAAACCAGCACGTGACAGCAGATCCGCACTCGCCGCATGCCGGCAAGGTCTTCGTCGTCGCCACGCCGATCGGCAATCTCGGCGATCTCAGTCCGCGCGCGCGGGAAGTGCTGGCGTCCGTGTCGCTGATCGCGGCCGAAGACACGCGCCACACGCGACAGCTGCTGCAGTCGTTCGGCATCGACACCGCGCTCACGTCATTGCATGAACACAACGAGTCCGAAAAATCGTCGGCATTGATCGAGCGGATCCTGCGCGGCGAATCGCTGGCGCTCGTCTCCGATGCCGGCACGCCGCTGATCAGCGATCCCGGTTTCGATCTCATTGCGGCGGCACGCGCGCAAGGCATCGAAGTGATTGCCGTGCCCGGCCCGTGTGCTGCGATTGCGGCTGTTTCAGTCGCGGGATTGCCCACTGACCGCTTCACGTTCGAAGGCTTCCTGCCCGCGAAATCAGCCGCGCGCCGCGCGCAGCTCGAAAGCCTCGCGGCCGAGTCGCGGACACTCGTGTTCTACGAAGCGCCGCATCGACTGGTCGAAACGCTCGAAGACATGACGGCCATTTTCGGTGTGGACCGCCGCGCCAGCGTGAGCCGCGAACTGACCAAGCGCTTCGAAACAACTTACGCCGGCGCGCTCGGTGAACTGCTCGCTACCGCGAAGTGCGACGAAAACATGTCGCGCGGTGAAATCGTCATCGTCGTCGCCGGCGCTGCGCCGGTTCAGCGCGAAGCCGTAGCGCTCGATATGCAGCAACTCCTGCGTGCGCTGCTGCAGGAACTTCCCGCCGCACAGGCGGCGAAGGTCGCGGCGAAGATCACGGGCGTGAAGCGCGCGGAGTTGTATGAGATGGCGGTGCGGATGGGGAAGGGGAGAGAGGAATAGCCGCAAGAAGGCGCAAAAAACACAAGGTTCGGAATACAAACACGGCGTGGATCCGTCACGGAATTTCTTTCATATGTGAGCTTTGCGCCTTTTTGCGGCCATTCTCTTTTCCTGTCTTGCTTCCGCAGCCTCCAGCCCCCACCATCCGCGCCGGAGTCGGCCAGACAACCGCTGCGCGCAAGCGTGGAGGAAAGTCCGGGCTCCCAGGGCAAGGCGCCAGGTAACGCCTGGGGGACGCGAGTCCACGGAAAGTGCAACAGAGAGCAAACCGCCTAAGCGACGCTGGGGACTGTTCCCGAAATGGGGACTGTCCCCATTCCAGCGCCGCCGGTAAGGGTGAAAGGGTGCGGTAAGAGCGCACCGCGTCGGTGGCAACACTCGACGGCACGGCAAACCCCGCCTGGAGCAAGACCAAATAGGGAAGCACGCTGGCCGAGCAATCGGGCGGCACGTATGGCCCATACAGGCTTCCGGGTAGGTCGCTCGAGGTGCACGGCGACGTGCATCCCAGAGGAATGGTTGTCCTAGACAAAACCCGGCTTATCGGCTGACTCCATCCAATGAGGCCCCGGCCAGCGCCCCTCTCCCGCTTGGGGGAGGGGCGTTTTCTCGTTGTCCCTGCCTTCTTGCATCCCCGCCCGCCACGCGCTGGCCAACCATCATATTTTTCTAAACGAAGCGGTCGACGCTACGGGGCGTACGAGCGCATGTCGGCAATTTTTGTATACATCGCCCGCGTACGCCGGCCGACAGGATCGGCCATTCCCTGCCCCGGTTCGGGCCCGATCGCGCCGCAATGGTGCGCGACTTTGCGCGCAGTCTTCTTTCCCGCGTCCAGCCGTCGTCGATTCCGGCACATATATAGGTGTGCACTCTTGCTTGAAGAAGTGCTCTTAACTCCATGATTTGAATTGAACCTCTCCGGCGCATCGGTCGACGCGGATCTTGCCTCGCGCTAAGTCACTGTCGCCAAACAGGAAATCTCTCAAATTTTTTTGACTTGACGGAACGCGGCTACCTATAGTCGCCGCGTCGGTGGGAAATTGTGGGAATCGGTGGGTTAGAGGGGCGCGAAGTGATCGTCTGATCCCGTCTTTGGCAACGAAACATGTTCCGCGGTGCAAACAAGGTGACGCTCGACGCGAAGGGGCGGTTGGCCATGCCAACGCGCTATCGCGAACGCATCGTCGAGCGTTCCAACGGCCGGCTGATCGCCACCGTCGACCGCGCGGACCGCTGTCTCCTTATCTATCCGTTGCCCGAGTGGGAGGAGATCGAGCTGAAGCTGCGCCGGCTCCCCACCCTGAACCCGGTCGCCCGCCGTCTGCAGCGATTGATGATCGGTCACGCGACGGACCTGGAGCTGGACAACAGCGGCCGGATCCTGCTGCCGCCGAGCCTGCGCGAATACGCCGGGCTGGCGCGCAGCGCGATGCTGATCGGCCAGGGCAATCGCTTCGAGTTGTGGGACGAGGCGGTGTGGAACGAGCAGCGCGATCAGTGGCTGAAGGTGGATGAGACGGCCGAGGAGCTGCCGCCCGAACTGTCGACGCTGTCGCTGTAAGTGCTGAACGTCGGGGTCTTCGATTGACGTGATGACGTTTCAACACACGCCCGTGCTTCTCGAGGAAGTACTGGCGGCACTGCAGGTTCGCGAGGCCGGCCGCTACCTGGACGCGACCTTCGGTCGCGGCGGGCACACGGCGGCGATTCTGGAACGGGTCGGCAAGGAGGGAAGGGTCGTTGCAATCGATCGGGATCCGGAAGCGATTCGCGCCGGTCAGGAACGATTTGCAGGCGATGGGCGCTTGATGCTGGTGAATGGTCCGTTCTCGCAGCTCGCACAGGTGGCGACGCAGGCGGGACTGGCCGGGGGATTCGATGGTGTGTTGCTCGATCTCGGTGTGTCTTCTCCGCAGCTCGACAACGCCGCGCGCGGCTTCAGCTTCGCGCAGGACGGTCCGCTCGACATGCGGATGAACAACGCAAGCGGCATGACGGCGGCGGACTGGGTCAACCGGGCGCCCGAGCATGAGATCGCGCGCGTCATCCGCGAGTACGGCGAAGAGCGGTTTGCGAAGCGCATCGCGCGCGCCGTCGTGCAGGCGCGTTCGCAGTCGCCGTTCGATCGCACGCTGCAGCTTGCGGAGATCGTGTCGGCAGCAGTGCCGATGCGCGAGCCCGGCAAGCATCCGGCCACGCGCACCTTCCAGGCGATCCGCATCCAGGTGAACCAGGAATTCGCCGAGATCGAGTCGGCGCTCGAAGGGTCGCTCGTCGCGCTGGCGCCGCAGGGCCGCCTGTGCGCGATCAGTTTCCACTCGCTCGAAGACGGCCTCGTCAAGCGCTTCATGCAGAAGCACTCGCAGGAAGACCCGGTGTACGCCGGTCTGCCCGAAGTGCCGCCGCATGCGCGTCCGAAGCTGCGGCGCGTCGGCAAGGCGATTCATCCGTCGGCGGCGGAGATCGATCGCAATCCGCGCGCGCGCAGCTCGATCCTGCGCGTCGCGGAAAGGATGGGGGCATGAACACGCTCAGCCGCTGGTCGATGCCGTTGCTCTGGGCGCTGCTGTTCGTATCGGCAGTGGCCGTGGTGTGGAGCCGTCACCAGACACGCAGTCTGTTCATCCAGCTGCAGGGCCTGCACTCGCAGCGCGACGGGCTGGATATCGAGTGGGGCCAGTTGAAGATCGAACAGAGCGCCTGGTCCACCCACGGGCGCGTCGAACAGACGGCGCGCGCCGATCTGAAGATGGTGATTCCGAAACCCGACGAAGTACGACTGGTTCAGCCGTAGACATGATCCGCAGCGACAACAAGGCATTCTCGCCCGAGCAATACGCGACGCGTCTGCGCGTCGTGCTCGGCATGCTTGCGTTGATCGCCTGCGCACTCGTCGCCCGCGCCGTCGATCTGCAGTTGCTCGACGACGGTTTCCTCGAAGGCCAGGGCGATGCGCGCTTCACCCGCGTGGCCAAGCTGTCGGCGGTGCGCGGCGCGATCTTCGATCGCAACGGCGAAACGCTCGCCGCGAGCATGCCGGTCGACACGGTGTGGGTCTCGCCGCGCGAAGTCATGAAGGCTTCGGACCAGTTGCCACGGCTGGCCGAAGCGCTCAACCGCGATCCGAAGTGGCTGACGCAGGTGCTGACCAGCAATCTCGAACGCGACTTCCTGTACCTGGTGCGTCACATGCGTCCCAGCGATGCGGCGCAGGTGCAGGCGCTGAAGATTCCCGGCGTGTACCTGCTGCGCGAATACCAGCGCTTCTATCCCGCCGGCGAAGTCACGGGCCATCTGCTCGGCTTCACCAAGAAGTACGAGGACATCGGTCAGGAAGGTCTCGAACTGGCGTACGACCGCTGGCTCGGTGCGGAAGCGGGCGCCAAGCGCGTCATCCAGGATCGCTATGGGCGCACGGTCGAGGACATCGAAAGCATCCGCGCACCGCGGCCGGGGTCGGATCTCGTCACCAGCATCGACCTGCGCATCCAGTACCTCGCGTATCGCGAACTGAAATCGGCAGTGCAGCTGCATCGCGCCAAGGCCGGCTCGATGGTCGTACTCGATGTCGACACCGGCGAAATCCTGGCGATGGTGAACCAGCCCTCGTACAACCCGAACGATCGCGATCAGGTATCGGCCGCGCGCTACCGCAATCGCGCCGCGACCGACATTTTCGAACCGGGTTCCAGCATCAAGCCGTTCGTCGCGGCGGCCGGTATCGCCTCCGGGCGCTTTCACCCGAATACCGTCATCGACACCACGCCGTTCCGCGTCGGCGCGAAGCTGATCGAGGATCACAAGTTTCTGGGTTCGATTCCGCTCACCACCGTGCTCGCGAAGTCGAGCAATGCCGGCATGGTGAAGATGGCGATGACGCTGTCGCCGCAGAACATGCACGACACGCTCAGCGCGTTCGGCTTCGGCCAGGTGTCAGGCAGCGGCTATCCGGGCGAGTCGGCAGGACTGCTCAATGACGCGGCGCACTGGGGTCGCATCGGACAGGCCACCATGTCGTACGGCTACGGACTGTCCGTGACGCCGCTGCAGCTGGCGCATGCCTACGCGACGCTGGGATCCGGCGGCGTCAGCCGGCCGGTCACGCTGCGACGCATCGAGGAACCGGTGGCAGGCCAGCGCGTACTCGATGAGCACGTCGCGCGCGAACTGCTCGGCATGATGGAAAGTGTCGTGTCGCAGGACGGCACCGGCAAAGGTGCCGCGCTTGCCGGCTATCGCGTTGCGGGAAAGACCGGCACCGCTTGGACCGCGGCGGCCGGCGGCTATTCCACCGATCGCTACAAGGCGACGTTCGGCGGCGTCGTGCCCGCCAGTCATCCGCGTCTCGCTGCAATTGTCGTCATTGACGAGCCGGGCGGGCAGCTTTACTACGGCGGCGACGTCGCTGCCCCCGTGTTTGCGAATGTGATGGCCGGCGCGCTGCGCCTGCTGGGTGTGCCGCCCGATGGTCTGGAGCGCGTGCCGGATGTCACGCTGGTCCAGGCGAGCCGTGGTTCCGAATGAGCGTCATGAGCACAGCTGCCGTGAACCTCACTTCCCCACAACGCCGCAAGAACCTGCGCGAACTGCTGGCGGGACTCGTCGGCGCGGACGTGCCTGACGTGCTCGTCACGGATCTCACGATCGACAGCCGCAAGGCCGGCGCGGGCACGGCGTTCATCGCACTGCCCGGCACTCGCAGTCATGGCGTTGCGTTTGCGTCGCAGGCCGTCAGTCTCGGTGCGACGGTCGTGTTGTGGCAGCCGGTCGAAGGCGTTGCGGCACCGTCTCTGCCTGCGCACGTCACGGTGATCGCCGTGCCGGAACTCAATGTCGCGATCGGCACGATCGCTGACCGCTTCTTCGATGCGCCGTCGCGCTCGGTCACCGTGACCGGCATCACGGGCACCAACGGCAAGACGACGAGCGCCTACGTGCTTGCTTCGGCACTTGCGCATCTCGGCAAGTCTTCTGCGTACGCTGGCACGCTCGGCCACGGCCGCATCGGCGCCGTCATCGCCGGCACGCACACCACGCCGGACTGCATCACGCTGCATCGACAGATCGCGCAACTGCGCGATGAGGGCGTGGCGCAACTGGCGATCGAAGTGTCCTCGCATGCGCTCGACCAGCATCGCGTGGCCGGCGTGCGCATCGACACGGCCGTCTTCACCAACCTGACGCACGATCATCTCGACTACCACGGGACCTTCGAAGCCTACGGCGCGGCGAAGGCGCGGCTGTTCATGTGGCCGGGCCTGCAGCACGCCGTCATCAATGTCGAAGATGCCTTCGGCCGCGAACTCGCTGCGAGCTATCGCGGCCGCGGGCTCGTCATCTGCGCGCGTGCCGACGCCAATCTGCTGCCGGGCTGCGAATACGTCCACGCAATCGGCGTGACGGCGACTGCCGCAGGGCTGGTGCTGAACATCGACAGCAGTTGGGGCGCAGCGACGCTGCGTTCGCGCTTCGTCGGCGATTTCAACGTCGACAACCTGCTCACCGTGCTGGGCGTGCTGCTGGCGCAGGGATTCGCGCTTCCGGCATCGGTCGCAGCGCTCGAAAAATGCGTGCCGCCGCCCGGTCGCATGGAAACCTTCACGGCGAAGGATCGGCCGCTCGCCATCGTCGACTACGCCCACACGCCCGACGCGCTCGACAAGGCATTGAACGCCGCACGCGCCCACACGGGCGGCAAGCTGGTCTGCGTCTTCGGCTGCGGCGGCGATCGCGATGCCCGCAAGCGTCCCGTGATGGGCGCCATCGCCGAACGGCTGGCCGACGTCGTCATCGTCACCGACGACAATCCACGCACCGAGGACGGCAATGCCATCGTGGCCGGCATCGTTGGAGGTCTCACGCAACCGCAGCGCGCCATCGTCGAACGTGACCGTGCGCGTGCGATCGAGCAGGCGATCCGCATGGGGCGCAGCGGCGATGTCGTGCTGATCGCCGGCAAGGGTCACGAGGACTACCAGATCGTCGGTCTCGAAACGCGCTACTTCAGCGACCGCGACGTGGTGCAGGCCGCACTGAGGAGGGAGTCATGATTTCCCGCAGCCTCAATGACATCGTGCGAGTCACGGGCGCCACACTCGTCGGCGAAAACTGCGAGTTCAGCAGCGTGTCCACCGATACGCGCACCTTGCAGCGCGGGGCGCTGTTCATCGCGCTCACGGGACCGAAGTTCGACGGTCACGATTTCGTCTCGATGGCCGCCGAGCGCGGCGCCGTCGCGGCGCTGGTCGAGCGGCCGCTGCCGGTGGAGCTACCGCAGGTGGTCGTTCCCGATGCGCTCGCAGCATTGTCGACGTTCGCGCGCGAATGGCGCCGCCAGTTCGCCATTCCCGTGATCGGCATCACCGGCAGCAACGGCAAGACGACGACCAAGGAATTGATCGGCGCGATCCTGTCGCGGCTCGGTCCCTGCCTGATCACGCGCGGCAACCTCAACAATCACATCGGCGTGCCGCTGATGCTGATGGAGCTGAACGAGACGCATCGCTACGCCGTGATCGAGATGGGCGCGAACCACCAGCGCGAGATCGCGCATCTCGCCAGTCTCGCCGAGCCCGGCATCGGCATCGTGACCAATGCGGGTGCCGCGCATCTGGAAGGCTTTGGCAGCCTCGACGGCGTGGCGATCGGCAAAGGCGAACTCTTCCAGAGCCTGCCCGCAGATGGCGTCGCCGTCATCAACGCGGACGACAAGTACGCACCGCAGTGGAAGGAGTCGCGCGCGGCCGATCGCGTGCTCACGTTCGGCTTCGAGCAGCCGGCCGATTTCATGGCGCACAAGGTGCAGTCGGTGGGCGATGCGAAGGGCTTTCGCATCGACTTCGACCTGGTGACTCCTGCAGGCACGAAGCCGGCAACGCTGGCGCTCGCCGGTCTGCACAACCTGCGCAATGCGCTCGGCGCCGCGGCGGTGGCGCACGCGGCCGGCGCGACGCTCGAGCAGATCGTCGAAGGCCTCGCTGCCATGCGCGCCGTGTCCGGCCGCCTGGAACTCAAGCCCGCGATTCACGGCGCGTTCCTGGTCGACGATTCCTACAACGCCAATCCGAGTTCGCTGAAAGCCGGCATCGATGCGCTGCGTGGCTTCGGCGGCAAGCGCTGGCTGGTGCTGGGCGACATGCTCGAACTCGGTGACAGCGCCAATGAACTGCACGCCGAGATCGGTCGCTATGCACGGCAGGCCGGCATCGAACGCCTGCTCGCCGTCGGCAAGCATTCGCATTTCGCGGTCGAGGCGTTCGGTCGCGGCGCGCAATGGTTCAACGACGTCGACGCACTGATCATCGAAGCGAGCCGCGCACTGACGGCGGGCGTCGCCGTACTCATCAAGGGATCGCGCGCCAACCGGCTCGAACGCGTTTCGGCGGCGCTCGCCGCGATGCCGCCGAAGGCAGCCAACGGGCACTGAACAACAACAAGAGAATCCCATGCTGCTCTACCTTGCCCACTACCTGAGCGAAATCCATTCCGGCTTCCGGGTATTCCAGTACCTGACGCTGCGCGCGATTCTCGCGGCCCTCACCGCGCTCGCGATTTCTTTCATCGTCGGCCCCTGGATGATCCGCACGCTGTCGACGAAGCAGATCGGCCAGCGCGTGCGCGACGACGGTCCGAAGACGCATCTCCCGAAAGCCGGTACGCCGACGATGGGCGGCGCGCTGATTCTCGTCGCCATCGGCGCGAGCACGGTGCTGTGGGCGGATCTCGAGAACCGCTTCGTGCTGGTCACGCTGCTGGTGACGCTCGCGTTCGGACTGATCGGTTTCTGGGACGACTATCTCAAACTCGTCGTCGGCAACAGTCGTGGCCTGATCGCGCGCTACAAATATTTCTGGCAGTCGGTCGCCGGACTCGGTGCGGCGGTCGTGCTGTTCATGACGGCCAAGGCGCCGGCCGAAACCGCGCTCTACGTTCCCTTCTTCAAGACCGTGATGGTGCCGCTCGGCGTCGGCTACATCGCGCTCACGTATTTCGTGATCGTCGGCACCAGCAACGCGGTGAATCTCACCGACGGCCTGGACGGGCTCGCGATCATGCCGGCAGTTCTCGTTGGCGGCGCACTGGGGGTGTTCGCGTATGCAACAGGCAATGCGGTGTTCTCGGGTTATCTCGGCATTCCATTCATCGAGGGGACCGGTGAAATACTGGTGTTCTGCGCGACGCTGGTCGGTGCCGGACTCGGATTCCTCTGGTTCAACACTTACCCGGCCCAGGTGTTCATGGGTGATATCGGTGCGCTCGCGCTTGGTGCGGCACTAGGCGTCGTCGCCGTCATCGTCCGGCAGGAGATCGTGCTGTTCATCATGGGCGGCGTCTTCGTGATGGAGACGGTCTCCGTGATCCTGCAGGTCGCGTCCTTCAAGCTGACCGGCAAGCGCATCTTCCGGATGGCGCCGATCCATCATCACTTCGAACTCAAGGGCTGGGCCGAGCCGAAGGTGATCGTGCGCTTCTGGATCATCTCCGTGATTCTCGTGCTGGTCGGCCTCGCGACCCTGAAGGTGCGTTGAGCATGACGCCGCAGGTCGACATCCGCACACCCCGCAGGCCGCAGGCCGGACGCACCGTCGTCGTCGGCCTCGGGCGCACGGGCATGTCGTGCGCGCGTTACCTGCGTTCGCGCGGTGTGGAGTTCGCGGTGACGGACAGCCGCGCCGCGCCGCCGGAAGCTTCTGCGTTGCGTGAGCTTGCGCCGGAGGCGGAGGTCGCCTTTGGCGGTTTCGACATGGGATTGCTCGATGGCGCGACCGAGATCGTGGCGTCGCCCGGCGTGTCGCTGCGCGAACCGTTTCTTGCGCGTGCGGCTGCGCGCGGCGTGCCCATCGTCGGCGACATCGAACTGTTTGCGCGCGAAGCGCGTGCGCTCATCGCGGCGATTACCGGCACGAATGGCAAGAGCACGGTGACGACGCTCGTGGCGAGGATGGCGGAGGCCGCGGGCAAGCGCGTGCTCGCCGGCGGCAACCTCGGCCGTCCTGCGCTCGAACTGCTCGATGAGCCGGTGCCGGAGCTGTATGTGCTGGAGCTGTCGAGCTTCCAGCTCGATACGACGCATTCGCTGCGAACGGCGGCGGCGACGGTGCTCAATGTGACGCCGGATCACATGGATCGTTACGACACGATCGAGGATTACGCGGCGTCGAAGGCGCGGATTTTTGCGAATTGCGCGGCGGCGATCGTGAATCTCGATGATCCGTGGGTGCGGGGGATGCTGCCCCCACCCCAACCCTCCCCCGCAAGCGGAGGAGGGGTCCAGACCGACGCTTCCCGTTCTTTCCCCTCCTCCGCTTGCGGGGGAGGGCAGGGAGGGGGCGCTCGCGTATTGGGATTCAGCCTCATCAGCGATCCCGCCGCCGAGTACTACGCCGTGGAAACCAACGGCGACGTCGCCCTCATGCACGGCGCCCACCGCATGATCGCGATGTCCGAACTGAAGATCGCCGGCCTGCACAACGCCGCCAACGCCCTCGCGTCGCTCGCAATGGCTGACGCGCTCGGTCTCGATCGCGCAGCCTGCCTAAAAGCGCTGCGCGAATTCCCCGGCCTGGCCCATCGCTCGCAATGGATCGCGGACGTCGACGGCGTGCGCTACATCGACGACTCCAAGGGCACGAACGTCGGTGCGACGCTGGCGGCCGTGGCCGGCATGCCCGGTTCGCTCATCGTGATCGCCGGCGGACAGGGCAAGGGCCAGGACTTCGCACCGCTGGCCGCCGCGTTTCGCGGCAAGGTGCGGCACGTCGTGCTGCTCGGTCAGGACGCGAAACTCATCGCCGCGGCGCTCGAAGGCGTGACGACGGTGGAGTTCGCCATCGACATGGCTAAGGCGGTGAAGCTTGCATCGCGTGCGGCGCGTGCAGGCGAAACCGTGCTGCTGTCGCCCGCCTGCGCGAGTCTCGACATGTTCCGCGACTACGCACATCGCGGCGATGTATTCGCCGCCGCCGTCAGAGGGCTCACGGCATGAGCGCGAACGCCAGCACCATGTCGTTCGCCCGCTCCAACACGCGCCCACGGCGCTTCGTGTTCGATCAGGCGCTGCTGCTCAGCGTGGCCGGCATCCTGCTGCTGGGCCTCGTGATGGTCACGTCGGCCTCGATCTCCATCGCGGATCGCCAGGTGCACGAGCCGTTGCACTTCCTCGAGCGCCAGAGCGTCGGTGTGATCCTCGGTGCGATCTGCTGCGCATTCATGATGTTCATTCCCACGTCCGTGTGGGAACGCATGGCCATGCCGTTGCTGCTGTTTGCATTCCTGCTGCTGATCATCGTGCTGATTCCCGGCCTCGGTTACGAAGTGAACGGCAGCCGCCGCTGGCTGCGCGCGGGCTTCATGAATTTCCAGGCGTCGGAACTGGCGCGCGTGCTGCTGCTCACCTATCTCGCGAGCTACGTGGCGCGCCGGCAGCAGGAACTGAAGGACGAACTGAAGGGCTTCCTCAAACCGCTCGGCATCCTGATGGCGGCTGCGGCGCTGCTGCTGCTCGAACCGGACTTCGGCGCGGCGACGGTGCTGATGGCGACCGGTCTCGGCGTGCTGTTCCTTGCTGGTGTGAAACTGCGGCACTTCCTGGCGCTCGTCGCGCTCGCCGCCACCGGCATGGGCGTGATCGCCGTGACGAGCGCGTATCGCCTCAAGCGCCTGACGGCGTTCCTCGATCCGTTCGCCGATCCGTTCAACTCGGGTTTCCAGCTCACGCAGTCGCTGATCGCGGTCGGTCGCGGCGAACTGTTCGGCGTCGGCCTGGGGTCGAGCGTGCAGAAACTGTTCTACCTGCCCGAAGCGCACACCGATTTCGTGTTCGCGATTCTGGCGGAAGAACTGGGCCTGGTCGGCGTCGTCGTCACGCTGACGCTGTTCATGATCCTGGTGTGGCGTGCGTTCCGCATCTCGCGGCTCGCGGCCGATGCGGGCCTGCCGTTCCAGGCCTATTGCGCCGCAGGCTTCGGCATCTGGCTGGGACTGCAGACCTTCATCAACGTCGGCGTGAATCTCGGCCTGCTGCCGACCAAGGGCCTGACCCTGCCGCTCATGTCCTATGGCGGTTCGAGCGTGCTGGTCACGCTCGGCTGGCTCGGCCTGTTGATGCGCATTCATCACGAAGCCAGCGTCGCGGGGCGGCTCGCCGTGCGCAAGGAGCGCGACTGATGGCGCGCACCGTGCTCATCATGGCGGGCGGCACCGGGGGGCATGTTTTCCCGGCGCTTGCGGCCGCGCGCGTGCTGCGTGAGCGCGGCTTCGAACCCGTGTGGCTCGGCACGCAGCGCGGTCTCGAAGCGAAGCTCGTGCCGCCGCAGCAGATCCCCATCGAATGGATCAGCGTGAGCGGCGTGCGCGGCAAGGGCGTGACGACGCTGCTCGCCGCGCCCTTCCAGCTGGCGCGCGCAGTGTGGCAGAGCATCCAGGTCATGCGTCGCCGCCAGCCGGTCGTCGTGCTCGGCGCCGGCGGTTTCGTCTCGGGTCCGGGCGGCATCGCGGCGTGGCTGACGCGCCGGCCGCTGGTGATCCATGAACAGAACGCCGTTGCCGGCATGACCAACAAGATGCTGGCGCGTCTGGCGCAGCGCGTGTTCGAGGCGTTTCCGTCGAGCTTCCCGAAGTCGATCAAGGCCGAGCGCGTCGGCAATCCGGTGCGTCGTGAAATCGCCGCGCTGCCGCCGCCGGAGAAACGCTTCGCCGAACGACGCGGTCCGCTGCGTGTGCTCATCATCGGCGGCAGTCAGGGCGCATCGCGCCTCAACGTCGTCGTGCCGGCGGCGCTGGCGATGATCGATACCTCGCTGCGGCCGCAGGTGTTGCATCAGGCCGGCGAACGTCACATCGCACAGGCGCGCGAGTCGTACGAGAAGCACGGTGTCGAGGCCGATGTGCGTGCGTTCATCGACGACATGGCCGAGGCGTATGCCTGGGCGGATCTCGTGATCTGCCGCTCCGGCGCGCTCACGGTGTCCGAACTTGCCGCCGCCGGTGTGCCCGCCGTGTTCGTGCCGTTCGCCGCGGCGGTCGACGATCACCAGACCCACAACGCGCGCTTCCCCGTCGCGGCCGGTGCCGGCGTGCTGATTCCCGAAGCCGAGCTGACGCCGCTGCGCCTGGCGAACGAACTGCGCACGCTGCTCGAAGCGGGCCGCACGAAGCTCGCCGACATGGCCGTGAAGGCGCGCTCGATTGCGCTCACCGATGCGGATGTGCGCCTGGCCGATGCCTGCGTCGCGGCGGCGGGAGGTGCGGCATGACCGACCGCATGCGCCGCATCCAGTGCATCCACTTCGTCGGCATCGGCGGCGCCGGCATGGGCGGCATTGCCGAGGTGCTGGTCAATCTCGGCTACGACGTGCAGGGCAGCGATCTCAAGTACAACACCGTGACCGCACGACTGCAGCGGCTCGGCGCGCGCGTGATGATCGGTCATGCGGCGGAGAACATCGGCAAGGCCGATGTCATCGTCGTCTCGACGGCGGTGAGTGCGAGCAATCCGGAAGTCGTCGCCGCGAATGCGAAGCGACTGCCGATCGTGCAGCGCGCCGAAATGCTCGGCGAACTGATGCGCTTCCGTTACGCCATCGCGGTGGCCGGCACGCACGGCAAGACCACGACCACCAGCATGGTCGCGAGCCTGCTCGCGGAAGGAAATCTCGATCCGACCTTCGTCATCGGCGGCCGGCTGGTCAGCGCCGACACGAATGCGAAGCTCGGACTGGGCAAGTATCTCGTCGCAGAGGCGGACGAAAGCGATGCGTCGTTCCTGCATCTGCAGCCGATGATCTCGATCGTCACCAATATCGACAACGATCATCTGGGTACGCACGAAGGCGACTTCGAGCGTCTCAAGCAGAGCTTCGTCGACTTCCTGCACAACCTGCCGTTCTACGGACTGGCCGTGATCTGCGCCGACGATCCGGTGGTGGCCGCGATGATCCCGCGCATCAATCGTCCCGTGGTCACGTACGGGATCGAGCAGCAGGCCGACGTGCGCGCGACCGACATCGTGCGCGAAGGGTTGCGCACGCGCTTCCGCGTGCATCGCGCGGGTCGCCCCGCCGCATTGCAGGTAACGTTGAATCGCCCCGGCACGCACAACGTGCTCAATTCACTGGCGGCGATTGCCGTCGCGACGGAACTGGATGTTCCGGATGCGGCGATTCAGTCGGCGCTCGCCAGCTTTCAGGGCATCGATCGTCGATTGCAACAGAACGGCGATGTCGATACGCCGTCGGGTCGCGTCACGCTCGTCGACGACTATGGCCATCATCCGACCGAACTCGCGGCCACGCTCGAAGCGATCCGCCAGGGCTGGCCGGGCCGGCGCATCGTGCTGGCGTTCCAGCCGCATCGCTACACGCGCACACGCGATCTGCTCGACGACTTCGCGCGCGTGCTCGCGGGCGTCGACGCGCTGGTCGTCACCGAAGTCTATGCCGCCGGCGAGACGCCGATTACCGGCGCCGATGGCAAGGCGATCTGTCGCGCAGTGCGTTCGCACGGTCGCGTCGAACCGCTGTTCGTCGAGAAGGCCGAGCAGCTGCCGCAGACGCTGCTGCCGATCCTGCGCGATGGCGATCTGGTGGTGACGATGGGCGCCGGCAGCATCGGCGCCGTGGCGGCCGATCTGCCGGTGACGCTGGCTGCGAAGGGGGCTGCATGAACTCCCTCGCACTGCCGCCGGATTTCGACGCGCGCGTGTTGCGCAACGAGCGCATGGCGAAGCACACGTCGTGGCACGTCGGTGGCCCGGCGGACCTGTTCTTCACGCCGCTGGACGTGGCCGATCTCGCCGCGTTCCTGCGCAGCCTCGATCGCGCCACGCCGGTGATGTGGATCGGTCTCGGCAGCAACCTGCTGGTTCGCGACGGCGGTATCCGCGGCGCGGTGATCGATACGCACGGCGTGTTCGCGGAACTCGATCGTCTCGACGACAACGAGGTCTGGGCGGGCGCCGGCGTGGCGTGCGCCAAGCTCGCGAAGCAGTGCATCAAGTGGGGGCTCGGACCCGCGGAATTCTTCGCCGGCATTCCCGGCACGCTCGGCGGTGCGCTCGCCATGAATGCCGGCGCGTTCGGCGGCGAGACGTGGAATCACGTCGTGTCGGTAGCGACGCTGGATCGCGATGGCGTGCGTCGCGAGCGACCGGCAGCGGACTACCAGGTGGGCTATCGCCACGTCGACGGTCCGGTCGACGAATGGTTCCTCGGCGCGCGGCTGCGCTTCGAACAGCGGCCCGGCGTCAGCAGCGAAGACATCCGCATCCTGCTCGCCCGTCGCAAGGCCACGCAGCCGATCGGCGAATGGTCGTGCGGGTCCGTGTTCACGAATCCGCCGGGCGATCACGCCGCGCGACTGATCGACAGTGCGGGCCTGAAAGGCTTTCGCATCGGCGGCGCGCGCGTCTCGGAGATGCACGCGAATTTCATCGTCAACGACGGCACTGCGACTGCCGCCGATATCGAGCAGCTCATCGCGCATGTCCGCACGACCGTCGAGCAGATGCACGGCGTGAAGCTCACGCCGGAAGTGCGGATGGTGGGAGAGAAGACATGAGGCGGCTGCTGGCAACTGGCTGCTGGCCGCTGGCCAGAGAAGAGGCTTGGAAGGCCTTTATGCGGGAACGGTCCGTGCAACGCGCTGCTCTGCCTCGCAGTTCGCTCATCAGTCACTGGCGCGCAGCACGTGCCGATGTCTGGCTGCTGGCCGGCGGCCAGCGGCCAGTCGCCAGCAGCCGCAGCGAGATTCCCGCATGAGCACCGATCCCCACACCACCGATCCGCGCGCCTTCGGCCGCGTCGCCGTGCTCATGGGCGGCACGTCGTCCGAGCGCGAAGTGTCGCTCGACTCCGGGCGCAACTGTCTCGAAGCGCTCAGGCGTCGCGGTGTCGACGCGCAGGCGATCGATGGCATTCCGGCGCTGGTGCGCGAGATCGTGGCGAAGCGCATCGACCGCGTCTTCAACATCCTGCACGGCCATCACGGCGGCGGCGAAGACGGCATCCTGCAGGGCCTGCTCGAAGCCTTCGGCGTGCCTTACACCGGCTCCGACGTGCTGGGGTCGGCGCTGTCGATGGACAAGATCCGCACCAAGCAGGTGTGGCTGTCGCTCGGTCTGCCGACGCCGCGCTATGTGCGGCTCGAACGCAATGACGATGTGGCGAAGGCGGCGGCCTCGCTGGGGTTGCCGGTGATCGTGAAGCCGGCCTGCGAAGGATCGAGCGTCGGCGTGAGTCGCGTGTTCAGCGAAGCGGACCTGCCGGGCGCCGTGGCGCTCGCGGCACGTTACGAGGGCGATCTGCTGATGGAACAGATGATCGTCGGCGAGGAATACACCGTCGGCATTCTCGGCGAGACGGCGCTGCCGACGATCCGCATCGTGCCGGCGGGCGAGTACTACGACTACCACGCGAAGTACGTCGCCGAAGACACGCAGTACATCTGCCCTGGATTGACCGGCGCGGCGGAAGAGGAGATGCGCGATCTCGCGCTGGAGGCATTCCAGTCGGCGGGCTGCAGCGGCTGGGGTCGCGTCGATGTGATGCGCGATCGCAGCGGCAGGAATTTCCTGCTCGAAGTGAACACCGCGCCGGGCATGACGAGTCATTCGCTGGTGCCCAAGGCGGCGCGCGTCTTCGGCATCGAGTTCGACGATCTGGTGTGGCGCGTGCTCGAAACCAGTCTCACGCGCGGAGGGTCGCGGCCGTGATGGGAACGTCGCGCAAACGCAATCGTCGCAAGACCGAAGACGCCGGATCGGGCGGGTGGTCGCGCCTGTCGCTCGGCGGTCTGCAGCCGCTGTTCATCGAAACGATCCGTCCGGTGCTCGGCATGTCGGGCGCGATCCTCGGTGCGCTGCTGGCGATCTGGGGCCTGACCACGGCGCTCGATCGTCCGATTGCGAAGGTCGATGTGGCGGGTCAGTTCCAGCGCGTCGCGCCGGTGCAGATCGACGAAGCGGTCGCGCCGTTTCGCGGCGCCGGTTTTCTCTCGGTGGATCTCGAACGCCTGCAGGCCTCGCTCGAAGCCATTGCCTGGGTCGATCGCGCGCGCGTCGAACGCCGCTGGCCGCGCTCGGTGCGTGTCGTCATCACCGAGCATGTCGCCGCGGCGCGCTGGGGCGAGGACGGGTTGATGAACACGCGCGGCGAACTGTTCCTGAAGCACTCGCGGCACATTCCGCCCGAGCTGCCGCAGCTGATCGGTCCCGAAGGTACCGAAGAGGAAGTGGCGCATCTGTATCTCGAGAGTTATCCGCGCCTGCTCGCCGTCGGCATGCGGCTCGCGAAGGTCGAGCTCGATCCGCGCGGCGCGTGGGAACTCACGCTTTCCAATGGCGTGCAGGTGCGGCTCGGTCGACAGGACGTGCATGAGCGGCTCGAACGCTTCCTGCGTGTGGCCAGTCCGCTGGTGGCGACGCGCAGCACGGAAGTCGGCTACGTCGATCTGCGTTACAGCAACGGATTTTCGGTCGGCTGGAATCCGCCGGCGACGCGCGTGGCGCATGACGCGACCGCGACTGTGCCGGATGCGTGAGTGAAGAGGCCCCCTCCCTGTCCCTCCCCCGCTGTGCGGAGGAGGGGAAGAAGAGAGGGCGGGAATGAATCTGACTCGCAAGGTGGGAAGTGGCTAGAAAGAATGACCGCAATCTGATCGTCGGCCTGGATATCGGCACCTCCAAGGTCGTCGCCATCGTGGGCGAGATGACTCACGACGGTTCGCTGGAGGTGGTGGGCCTTGGCTCGCATCCTTCGCGCGGACTGAAGCGTGGCGTCGTCGTGAACATCGAGTCGACGGTGCAGTCCATCCAGCGCGCGGTCGAGGAAGCCGAGCTGATGGCCGGCTGCGAGATTCATTCGGTGTACGCCGGCATCGCCGGCAGCCACGTGCGCAGCCTGAACTCGCACGGCATCGTCGCGATCCGCAACAAGGAAGTGACGTCCGAAGACGTCGATCGCGTGATCGATGCGGCGCGTGCCGTGGCGATTCCGGCAGACCAGAAAATCCTGCACATCCTGCCGCAGGAATTCCTGATCGACAGCCAGGAAGGCATCCGCGAGCCGATCGGCATGTCGGGCGTGCGCCTGGAAGCCAAGGTGCACATCGTGACCGGGGCCGAGAGCGCGGCGCAGAACATCGTGAAGTGCGTGCAGCGCTGCGGGCTCGCGGTCGAAGACGTCGTGCTCGAACAGCTGGCGTCGAGCTACGCGGTGCTGGCCGACGACGAAAAGGAACTGGGCGTGTGCCTGGTCGACATCGGCGGCGGCACGACCGACATCGCGGTGTTCTCCGGCGGCGCGATCCGTCACACGGCCGTGATTCCGATCGCGGGCGATCAGGTGACCAACGACATCGCCGTCAGCCTGCGCACGCCGACGCATCACGCCGAAGAGATCAAGATGAAGTTCGCCTGCGCGCTGTCGCAGCTCGCGAACTCCGACGAGACCATTGAAGTGCCGAGCGTGGGCGATCGTCCGCCGCGCCGGCTGGCGCGCCAGACGCTCGCCGAAGTCGTCGAGCCGCGTTACGAGGAACTGTTCGCGCTGGTGCGCGAAGAACTGCGGCGCTCCGGTTTCGAGGAAGTGATCGCGGCCGGCGTCGTGCTGACCGGCGGCAGCGCCAAGATGGAAGGCGCGGTCGAGCTGGCGGAAGAAGTGTTCCACATGCCCGTGCGGCTCGGCATTCCGCAGCACATCAGCGGGCTGGTGGACGTGGTGAGCAATCCGATTCATTCGACCGGCGTGGGCCTGCTGCTGTACGGCCGCGAGAACTACATGCGCGGCCGGCGCGAATCGCCGCTCGGCGGTAACGCGCGCGGCGTGTTCGATCGGATGAAGGCGTGGTTTCAGGGCAATTTCTGATCGCGTTGCATGCGAGCAGATGAAGGTGAAGGGTGGTGCGCAGTGTCCTCTGAACGCGGTGCACCGATTTGTCGACGTGGATTTGAGATGTCGTCACGACATCGAGGGGACTAACGATGTTTGTACTTGCTGATACTGAGAATCAAGGGGCCGTCATCAAGGTCATCGGCGTGGGCGGCGGCGGCGGCAACGCCGTGTCGCACATGATCCAGACCGGGATCGAAGGCGTGGATTTCATCTGCCTCAATACGGATGCTCAGGCGCTGAAGCATTCCAAGGTCAAAGTCGGTCTGCAGATCGGCTGCAACATCACCAAGGGTCTGGGCGCGGGTGCCGATCCTGAAGTGGGCCGTCAGGCCGCGATGGAAGATCGCGACCGCATCATCGAAATGATCGAAGGCTCCGACATGCTCTTCATCACCGCCGGCATGGGCGGCGGTACGGGCACGGGCGCAGCGCCGGTCGTGGCGCAGATCGCGAAGGAGCTCGGCATCCTGACGGTCGCCGTCGTGACGCGTCCCTTCGACATGGAAGGCCGCAAGCGCATGGGCTCGGCGGAACACGGCATCAGCGAACTCAGCCGTCACGTCGACTCGCTGATCACGATTCCGAACCAGAAGCTGCTCACGGTGCTCGGCGGCGATGTCACGCTGCTCGACGCCTTCAAGGCGGCGAACCAAGTGCTGCAGGGCGCGGTGCAGGGCATCGCTGAACTGATCACCAAGCCCGGCATGATCAACGTCGACTTCGCCGACGTGCGCACCGTGATGGCGGAAACCGGCATGGCGATGATGGGTTCGGGTTCGGCACGCGGCGAGAACCGCGCGCGTGAAGCGGCCGAAGCCGCCGTCTCCAGCCCGCTGCTCGAAGACGTCAATCTGCACGGCGCTCACGGCCTGCTGATCAACGTCACGGCCGGCATGGACCTGCGCACCAGCGAGTTCAGCGTCGTCGGCGATACGGTGAAGCAGTACGCGTCGGAGGATGCGAACGTGGTGGTCGGCTGCGTGATCGATCCGGAGATGAGCGAAGACATCCGCGTGACGGTCGTTGCGACCGGCATCGGTCGCCCGGTGGCCGAGCAGATGCCGCAGCCGGACGCGCGCAAGCAGATGACGGCGATTGCCGGCGGCCGCGCCGGTCGCGTGCCGACGCTCGATGATCTGCACGTGCCGACGTACATCCGTCAGCAGCGCGACAGTGGTCGGGACTACGGCCGCGATTCCGTTGCACCGCGTCGTGCGGTCGGGGATGGCCTCAATTCCGATGACACCGCGATGCTGGATATTCCGGCATTCCTGCGGCGTCAGGCGGACTGAAGTCGTCCAGGTCAGGGAACCTGGCGGTCGGGCAAAGCGTCCCCTTGCCCGACGTTGAAGTGACCGCGTGTCGACCCCACAAGTCAGAGGCTTGTGGGGTCCGGCATGCGGTGCTACGGTGCCGCCGCTTTTCGAGGTTTCATGTACCGATTTCCTTCAGCGCCGCGATCCTCCGGCCAGCTCGGGCCCCGCACCTAGAGCCTCCCATGCTTCGCCAACGCACCATCAAGAACTCCATCCGCGCCACCGGTGTCGGTCTGCATTCCGGCAAGAAGGTGCTGATGGTGGTGAAGCCGGCGCCGCCGGATACCGGCGTCGTGTTCCGTCGTACCGATCTCGACCGGACCATCGACGTGCCCGCGTACGCCGAGAACGTCGGTGAGACCACGCTCGGCACCACTCTTATTAAAGGTGAGTCGCGGGTCTGCACCATCGAACATCTGATGTCCGCCTTCGCCGGCCTGGGCATCGACAATGCCTATGTAGAACTGTCGGCCGAGGAAGTACCGATCATGGACGGCAGCGCCGGACCGTTCGTGTTCCTGCTGCAGTCGGCGGGTGTGGAAGAGCAGTCCGCACCGAAGCGTTTCGCACGCATCCTCAAACCCATCCAGGTGGAAGAGGGCGACAAGTGGGCCCGCTTCACGCCGTACAACGGCTTCAAGGTCAATTTCGAGATCGAATTCAATCATCCGATCTTCAAGAAGCGCGACCAGATCGCGAGCATGGATTTCTCCAGCACCTCCTTCCTGCGCGAGATCAGTCGCGCACGGACGTTCGGCTTCATGCGCGATCTCGAATACATGCGTTCGAAGAATCTCGCGCTCGGCGGCTCGATGGAGAATGCCATCGTGATTGGTGACGCGGGCGTAATGAATGAGGAAGGCCTGCGCTACGAAGACGAGTTCGTGAAGCACAAGATCCTCGATGCGATCGGCGATCTGTACCTGCTCGGCAAGGGCATCCTCGGCGAGTTCAGCGGCTTCAAGTCCGGTCACGCGCTGAACAACCGGTTGCTGCGCAAGCTGATTGCGACGCCGGATGCGTGGGAGGAGGCGACCTTCGAAGGCGATGAGCAGGCGCCCATCTCTTATATGCCGGCGACGGCGGTGTCCGCCGGCGCCCTGTAGGTCAGGCTTCAGCCTGACTTCTTAATTTAAGAGGCCGGCTGAAGCCGGCCCCACAGTAAGAGCAAGACGAAGAAAATCCCCGCCTCACCCCGGCTTCCCCACCTTCACCTGCACTTTCGTGAACTGCGTCTCACCCTGCGCCCGCAGCCGTTCTGCCAGGGTTTCCTGCAGATAGTGGATCCGCGACCCCCAGGCCGCGGAATCCGCCACGATGACCAGCGTCCCCTCGCGGTAACTCGCTGAAACGACGTGGGCTTTCTCGTCGCCATCGAGCGCGGCCCGCACCCGATCCGTCAAATCGAGCGTCTCCCGGGCGCGACGCTCCAGCTGCGCGAGCAGCGGGCCCAACCCAGTCGAAATGGGCTTCATGGGTTCAGACATAAGCTGAAATGTGCAATGTGAGGGCTGACTGCTTGATCTTTGGGTTGCGGATTCTGCATATTCCCGACCGCTGTTAAGGGCAAACCCGCTGAAAGGCGGGGACGCAAAGCCACCGGTCTAAGGGCGCTGCCTTCGAAGGCAGGACGGTCACGATAGCGGGGTTGCCAGGATGTACAACTCGAATCATCGGTTCTACGTCCACACCTCTCTGGATATGCCGTTGGTGCAGCTTTCTCGATGCGGCTGCGCCGGCAGGACGTTTTTGTCGCGCCAGATTTTTTGAGGACGCGAGGCATGATCGAATGAACGTCATCGTCTTTTCCAAACGCCTGGGGCGCGCTCGCCAGATCGAGCTCGGCCGCCCGCTGGCTGCGACGGTGACCATCGGTCTGATCGTGACCATCCTTGCCGGCGTGCTCTTCGCCGGGGTCCAGCTCGGACGCAGCAACGTTTTCGCTCCTACCGCCCAGGTCGCCGACTGGGGCCGCCGGCTCGAAGAGCAGCGCCAGCAGGTCGTCGACGCCAGGCAGGAATTGCAGAACCGTCTCGATGCGCTGGCCGGCCGCGTCGGCCAGATGAATGCCCACGTGATCCGCCTCGATGCGCTGGGCCGCCGCCTGACGGAGATGGCGCACCTCGACAAGGGCGAGTTCGATTTCGACCGCGTGCCCGCCGTCGGCGGACCCGAGGCTCTGGCCGAGAGCGCGCTGGTTGCGGCACCGGACATTTCTTCGATGCTCGATACCCTGAGCCGCCAGATCAAGGATCGCGAGCGCCAGCTCAGCGTACTGGAAAGCCTCATTTCCACCCGCAATCTCAGCCGGCAGATCGTTCCGGGCGGACGCCCCGTCATGCAGGGCTGGATTTCCTCCTACTTCGGCCAGCGCACGGACCCGTTCAACGGCCGCACCGTCTACCACAAGGGCATCGACTTCGCGGGGCCTGCGGGCTCGCAGGTCGTCGCCGTCGCTGCCGGCGTCGTGACCTACTCGAAGGACCGTTTCGGCTACGGCAAGACCGTGGAGATCAACCACGGCAATGGCTACGTGACGCGCTATGCGCACAACCAACGCACGCTGGTGACGCCGGGCGACACGGTGCAGAAGGGCCAGGCCATCGCCCTGATCGGCTCGACAGGCCGTTCCACCGGGCCCCACCTGCATTTCGAAGTACTCAAGAACGGCCGGGCCATCGACCCGATGAGCTTCGTGCGGCAGTAGCTGCAGGCCGGGGCGGCAGTCCCGGATGATGACGGCGTCTTAATTCCAGCACCGACTTCCGACTCTGCCTGTGGGGCCGGCTTCAGCCGGCCTCTGGCTGTAGGTCAGGCTTTAGCCTGACATCCAAAGGCCGGCTGAAGCCGGCCCCACAGCTAGAAAAACAAGGCCCGCCGCCCTCGGCCTTGTTTTCGCACGCCCCGCCCCGAACTCGGCCTGTCGGTCCCAAGGCCGCGCACGTCCATCAAAAAAACCCGACGGCATGGGGTCGCAGGGTGGCGTGTACAATCGCGTCCTTTCTTTTGGCCCACCTCGGAGCTCTCTCTCGTGGCGAATTGGCTCAGCCAACTGTTCGGCAGCCGCAATCAGCGGCTCGTTAATGGATATTCCAGGGCCGTCAGCCGGACCAATGCCCAGGAACCCGCGTTCCAGGCACTGAGCGACGAGGCGCTGCGCGCCAAGACCGAGGAATTCCGCAAGCGCCTCGCCGACGGGGCGACCGTCCACGACATCCTTCCGGAAGCCTTTGCGGCAGTGCGTGAAGCCGCGCGCCGCACGCTCGGCATGCGCCACTTCGACGTGCAGCTCATCGGCGGCATGGCGCTCAACGACGGCAAGATCGCCGAAATGCGCACTGGCGAAGGCAAGACGCTGGTCGCGACCCTGCCGGCCTATCTGAATGCGCTGCCCGCGAAGGGCGTGCACGTGGTCACCGTGAACGAATACCTGGCCTCGCGCGACGCCGAGTGGATGCGCCCGGTCTACGAATTCCTCGGACTCACGGTCGGCGTCATCAGGAGCGGCCAGTCGTCGGAAGAAAAGCGCGCCGCCTATGCGTGCGACATCACCTACGGCACCAACAACGAATTCGGTTTCGACTACCTGCGCGACAACCTCGCGTTCCGTCTCGAAGACCGTACGCAGCGCGGACTCGCCTTTGCCATCGTCGACGAAGTGGACTCGATCCTGATCGACGAGGCGCGCACGCCGCTGATCATTTCCGGCCCCGCCGAAGAAAGCACCGAGCTGTACGTCGCCATCAACAAGCTGGTGCCGCGGCTCAAGCGCCAGGAGTCCGAAGAAGGCGAGGGCGACTACTGGGCGGATGAGAAGTCCCGCCAGGTGCACCTCTCGGATACCGGTCACGAACACGCCGAGGAACTCATCACCGAAGCGGGCCTGCTGAGCCCCGACCAGAGTCTCTACGACGCATCGAACATCCGCCTGATGCATCACCTGAACGCAGCGCTGCGCGCGCACGCGTTGTATCACCGCGATGTCGAGTACATCGTGCGCAACGGCGAAGTCATCATCGTCGACGAATTCACCGGTCGCACCATGCAGGGCCGGCGCTGGTCCGACGGCCTGCACCAGGCCGTCGAAGCGAAGGAAGGCGTGCGGGTTCGCGAAGAGAACCAGACCGTCGCCTCCATCACCTTCCAGAACTACTTCCGCATGTACACGAAGCTGTCGGGCATGACCGGCACCGCGGACACGGAAGCGTTCGAATTCCAGTCGATCTACGGCCTCGAAGTCGTCGTCATCCCGACCCACCGGCCGATGATCCGCAAGGACCATGCCGACTTCGTGTACCTCACCGCGAAGGACAAGTACGACGCCATCATCGAAGACATCCGCGATTGCGTCGCGCGCGGCCAACCGGCGCTGGTCGGCACGACGTCGATCGAAACGTCGGAATACCTCGCCAAGCTGCTGCAGGAACACAAGATCGCGCACGAAGTGCTGAACGCCAAGCAGCACGAGCGCGAGGCCCACATCGTCGCGCAGGCGGGTCGTGCGGGCTCCGTGACGATTGCCACCAACATGGCCGGTCGCGGCACCGACATTCAGCTTGGCGGCAACGCCGCACGCGACGAATGGAAGGTGCGTCACGACGCCGTGCTCGCCGCCGGCGGCCTGCACATCATCGGCACCGAACGCCACGAATCGCGGCGCATCGACAACCAGCTGCGCGGCCGTTCGGGCCGTCAGGGCGACGCAGGTTCGAGCCGTTTCTATCTTTCGCTCGAAGACAACCTGATGCGCATCTTCGGCGATCCCGAGCGCACCAAGCGCTGGCTGCAGACGGCCGGCATGAAGGAAGGCGAAGTGATCGAGAGCCGCATGCTCTCGAAACAGATCGAACGCGCACAGCGCAAGGTCGAAGCCCACAACTTCGACGCCCGCAAGAACCTGCTCGAATACGATGACGTCGCCAACGACCAGCGCAAGGTCATCTACCAGCAGCGCACCGAACTCATGGGCGCCGAGGACGTGGCCGATGCCGTCGCCGGCATCCGTCATGAAGTCGTGAACACGGTTTCCGATCGCTTCATGCCGCAGGGCAGCCCGGAAGAAATGTGGAACGTCGAATCGCTGACCGAGACGCTGCAGCGCGACTTCGGCGTGCCGCTCGATGTCAAGGGCTGGCTGGAGCAGGACAAGAATCTCAACGACCAGGATGTGCGCGAACGCATCGTGAAGACGCTTGACGAGGCCTATCAGTCGAAGGTCGACATGTACGGCGTGCCGGTCGTGCGGCACCTGGAAAAGGCCATCATGCTGCAGCAGCTCGACTCGCACTGGCGCGAGCACCTGGCGGCGATGGACTACCTGCGCCAGGGCATTCATCTGCGCAGCTATGCGCAGAAGAATCCGAAGCAGGAATACAAGCGCGAAGCCTTCGAACTGTTCTCGTCGATGCTCGATCGCATCAAGCACGACACCGTGTCGCTGCTGTCGCGCATGCAGCTGCGCACGCAGGCCGAGATCGATGCCGAAGAAGCGGAGCGTCAGGCGCGACTCGAGCGCGCCATGCGCTTCCAGCACGCCGCTCCCGAGCAGATCACCGCGCCGCAGCCGCCCGAGCCGCTGCCGGGGGAAGAACCGGCGCCGGTGTCGCAGTTCGTTCGCGAGACCAAGAAAGTCGGACGCAATGAAATGTGTCCGTGCGGCTCCGGCAAGAAGTACAAGCACTGCCACGGCATGCTCGCGAAGGAAGGATAAGCCAGGGAATGCGTCCTCCTGCCCACGTCCTCGCCGGCGCCATTTTCAACGACGAGGGACAGGTCCTCGTCGCGCAGCGTCCGCCCGGCAAGCACATGGCCGGCGGCTGGGAATTTCCCGGCGGCAAGCGCGAACCCGGCGAGGAACGTCTGCAGGCACTGACCCGCGAGCTGCACGAAGAACTCGGCATCGAAGTCCTCGGTGCCGAGCCGCTGATCTGCTACGACCACCAGTATCCCGACCGCCTCATCACGCTCGATCTGTGGCTGGTGACGAAGTACAACGGCGTGCCGCAATCGCTCGAAGGCCAGACGCTGGCGTGGGTGAAGGTCGGCGATCTGGAGCGGACCGGCCTGCTGGATGCGGACAAGCCGATGATTCCCGCGCTGGAGCGTGTGGAAGGCTGGGCGTTGGGTTGCAAGCTGTAGTGTCGAGGGATTCTTCTCTTCCTGTAGGTCAGGCTTCAGCCTGACTCCGAGAGGCCGGCCGAAGCCGGCCCCACAGCAAGAACCCGCTCGAAGAACCTCACCACCATCTCGTAGTAATGCCGCCCGGTCTGCGGGATGCGCACCAGTCCGTGCTTGCTGCCCGGATAAGTCATCAGCTCGAACGGCTTGTCGAGCGACTGCAGTCGCTGCATCAGCATCGTGCTGTGCGTGAACAGCACGTTGTCGTCGGCCATGCCGTGTACCAGCAGCAGGTTGCCGTGCAGTGAATCGACGTAGGGCAGCACGCCGCTGACTTCGTAACTGTTACCGGCGCTCGGCAATCCCAGATACCGTTCGGTGTAGTGCGTGTCGTAGAGGCGCCAGTCGGTGACAGGCGCGCCGGCGACGCCGGCTTTGAACACCGTGGTCGTCGTCAGCGCCATCAGCGACATGTAGCCGCCGTAGCTCCAGCCCATGATGCCGATGCGTTCGCCGTCGACGTACGGCAGGCGCTTCAGATAGTCGACGCCGCGCAGCTGATCTTCGATTTCGACTTTGCCGAGCCGCCCGCTGATCGCCGTGTCGAAGGCTTCGCCGCGGAATCCCGAGCCGCGATTGTCGAGCGAGAACACCACGAAGCCGTGCTGCGCGAGCAGCTGGCGGAAATATCCCTGCACGGCGCGCGAACCGCCCATCCAGTCCTTGCGCACGTATTGCTGGTGCGGTCCGCCATAGACGTCGATGACGACCGGATAGCGTTTGCCCGCATCGAACGGAACCGGCCTGATGAGCCGGTAGTAGAGCGCCTGTCCGTCGCTCGCCTGCAGCGAACCGAATTCCTCGCTCGAATGGTTCGCGCGAAAAGCCTGATACGGATGATTCTCGTCCAGTTCGTTGCGCATCAGCCAGCGACTTACCTTGCCGTCCAGCGAGCGCAGGCTGGCGGTCGGCGGCTGTTGCGGGGAGGACCATTGATCCAGGTAGAACCGGTGATTCGGCATGAGCCGCGCATCGTGCACGCCCGGTTCGACAGAAATTCTTCGCGGCCTGGCGGGATCGCCCGTTGTTAGCGACGTCGCGTACAGATGGCGTTCGAGCGGCGAGGCCTCGTTCGCCATGAAGTACATGAGTCCCTTGTTTTCGTCGATGCCGACGAGGCCGTCCTCCGTGCCATCGCCGACGACCATCCATGAGCCGCTGGTCAGCGGCCGGATGAGCCTGCCGTCCAGATCGTAGAGATACAGATGCCGGTAACCGGAACGACGCGAAGCCCAGACGAAAGCATTGCGCTTTTCCAGGAAGCGCAGGTCGTCGTGCAGTTCGATCCAGGCCGGACTCGTTTCCGTCAGCAGCGTGCGTGTCTTGCCGGTGCCGACATCGACCTTGATCAGGTCCAGCGTTTTCTGGTCGCGCGTCTGTTTCTGGACAGCGAGATGCCGTGAATCGCGAAACCAGTTCACGCGCGCCAGATAGCCATCGTCGAAGTTCAGCGGCACGGCCGTGATGCGACCGGACCCCAGTTCGAGTACCCGCAGCTCGACATGCGTGTTGGCCGTGCCGGCCGCCGGATAGCGTTGCCGCGTGACGCGCGCGCCATCGGCGTTGATCTCCAGTCGCTCGACTTCCTGCACCGGCGAGTCGTCGATACGCGTGAACGCGATGCGCTTTTCATCGGGAGACCACCAGTAGCCGGTGGAACGATCCATCTCCTCCTGCGCGACGAATTCGGCCACACCGTTCTGGATCAGGCCCTCGCCATCGGCGGTCAGCGCGCGTTCTTCGCCGCTCGACAGCTCGATGACGAACAGATCCTGGTCGCGCACGAAGCTCACATGGTTGCCGAGCGGCGAGAAGCGCGCATCGGTTTCGTAGCTTTCGGTATTCGTCAGTCGACGCACCGGATCGCGTTTCGCGACGAGGTCGTACACATAGAGATCGCCGCCCAGCGGTACGAGCAGCCGCTTGCCGTCGCTCGAGAACCTGTACTCGACGATGCCCTTCAGCGACGCCGTGCGTTGCCGCTCGCGCCTTGCCTCTTCTTCGGCCGACAGTCGTTCATCGCCGGTCACGAAGGCGCGCGAGTCGACCAGCAACTTCTGCTGTCCCGTGCGGGTGTCGAAGGCCCAGAGATCGAGCTGATCCTTGTTGTCGGCCTTGCCCTGCAGGTAGGTGACGTAGCGCCCGTCGGGCGAAAACTCCGGACTGCGCAATCGCGGTCCGCTCAGATCCGTGCCGCTGAACAGACGTTCGACGCTGAGTTTTCCGGGATCGGCCGCTGCGCAGATTGCGACAGGCAGCATCAGGGAAACGACGAGCAGGCCGCTTGTATACCGCATCGGTGTTTTCGAAGGCTGTAGAGTTGCGCTTGCGTGACCATATCACGATGCCCCGAGAGGATTTGCGATGAGCCGAACCGTTGTGGCCTTGTGCCTGCTGTTGCCGACGATCGCCGCTGCCGAAGTTGCGGCCTATCCGGCGTCGAAGCGCATCGAGCACGTCGATACCTATCACGGCGTGCGGGTGGCTGATCCGTATCGCTGGCTGGAAAACATCGGCACGACGGAAGTCGCCGACTGGGTGACGGCGCAGAACAAATTGTCGCAGCCGTACCTCGAAGCAATTCCCGCGCGCGAAAAGATCAAGCAACGCCTGACGGAACTGTGGAATTACGAACGCTATGACGTGCCGAAGAAGCGCGGCGGCCGCTACTTCTTCCTGCGCAACGACGGCCTGCAGAATCAGAGCGTGCTGTACGTGACGGATTCGCTCGTCGGGGAACCGCGCGTACTGCTGGATCCGAACAAGTTCAGCGGCGACGCCACCGTGGCGCTGGGCGAGTTCGTGCCGAGTCCCGACGGCAAGCTGCTCGCCTACAGTCTTTCGGACGGCGGCACCGACTGGCGTACATGGTACGTGCGCGAGGTCGACAGCGGCAAGGATCGCCCCGATGCATTGAGCTTCATGAAATTCCGCGAAGTCGCCTGGACGAAGGACTCGAAGTATCTCTACTACTCGCGCTATCCGCAGCGCGAAGACGGCAAGGGCGACGATTCGAAACAGCAGTCGATCTACCTGCACAAACTCGGCGACAACCAGCAGGCCGATCGCTCGATCTTCCGCGTCACCGATCACCCGACGCGTTATCCGTATCCGCAGGTGTCCGACGACGGGCGCTATCTCATCATCACGCTGTACGACGGCTCGCAGAAAATGGGCATCTACTATCAGAAGCTCGATGCGAACTCGCAGCCCCAGGGGCCGGTCGTCAGGTTGTTCGATGGGTTCGATGCCGACTATGAAGTCGTGGCGGCGATGGATGATGTCTTCTATGTGCTGACCACGCGCGGTGCGCCGAACTCACGCCTGGTCGCGGTGCCTGCACAGCCCGATGGCGCGGCGAAAATGCGCGACGTGCTGGCAGAGAAATCGACTGCGCTGCTGGCGGCCTCCGTGGGCGGGGAGAAAGTGCGCGACGTGCTGGCAGAGAAATCGACTGCTCTGCTGGCGGCCTCGGTGGTCGGCAAGCGCGCCATCGGCCAGTACGTCAGGGACGCTTACTCGGTCGTCAGCGTCAGCGACCTGCAGGGCAAGCCGCTCTATGACGTGCCGCTGCCCGGCTACGGACAGGTCAGCGGTTTCGAGACCGACGTCGACGATGCCGAGACATTCTTTCTCTACAGCGATTTCCTGACGCCGGCCTCGGTGTCACGGCTCGATGTCGGCACCGGCAAGGTCGAGGCGTTCCGCACGCCGAAGATTGCGGCCCAGACCAGTCAGTACGTGACCGAGCAGGTGTTCTACAAGAGCAAGGACGGCACGCGCGTGCCGATGTTCATCACGCATCGGCGCGATCTGAAGAAGGACGGCACCGCGCCGCTGATGCTGTACGGTTACGGCGGGTTCAACATTTCGCAGCAGCCCGGTTTCAGCGTGCCGGCGCTGGTGTGGCTGGAAATGGGTGGCGTATATGCGGTGGCCAATCTGCGCGGCGGTTCCGAATACGGCGAGGCCTGGCACGAAGCCGGCACGCGTCTGCAGAAGCAGAATGTGTTCGACGATTTCATCGCCGCGGCCGAATGGCTGATCGCCGGGAAATACACATCGACGCCGAAGCTCGCGATCCGCGGCCGCAGCAACGGCGGCCTGCTCGTCGGCGCCGCCATGACGCAGCGTCCCGATCTGTTCGGCGCTGCGCTGCCCGGTGTCGGCGTGCTCGACATGCTGCGATATCACACGGCCAGCGCGAATGCGCGCCAGTGGTCGACCGACTATGGTCTGAGCGAGAACGCCGACGAGTTCAAGGCTCAGTATGCGTACTCACCGGTGCACAACGTGAAAGCAGGGCAGTGCTATCCGCCGACGCTCATCACTACGGCCGATCGCGACGATCGTGTCGTGCCTTGGCACAGCTACAAATTCGCGGCAGAGCTGCAGCATGCGCAAGGCTGCAAGAATCCGGTCCTGCTGCGCGTCGAGACCCGCGCCGGTCACGGTGCCGGCAAGCCGGTGTGGATGCAGATCGAGGACTGGGCGGATCAGTGGGCGTTTCTGACGCGGACGCTGGGGATGCAGTGACTT
>OEIU01000251.1_pt1 | contig 53645 bp, 49 predicted proteins | sample 1539221 | NCBI WGS metagenome assembly OEIU01 (sample SAMN03792071, study PRJEB22550) | activated sludge metagenome | feature: wastewater treatment plant; material: activated sludge; isolation source: Wastewater treatment plant of a petroleum refinery complex | place: Argentina: Zarate | collected... | reverse complement strand
ATTATCTGTTATAAATGATTTAATTGATTTCAGTAAGCTTGAAAGCGGTATAACTAAAAAAAATGTTACCTCTGTTAATGTTAAAGATTTTTTAAATGAAATTATTTCATTGTTCACATCCAAAATTGAAAAATCAAGAATTGAGTTTATCGTTGACATTGATAAATCAATCCCCGATACCATAAAAGTTGATTCGCAAAAACTTAGATATGTATTATTAAATATTCTTACAAATTCTGTAAGAATGACTGAGCACGGTAAAATATCGATATCTGTTTTTGCACCAAGTAGTAAAAAGCTTTTTGTACGGATTACTGATACAAGCCCCGGTGTTAATGCTAAAAAAAGTAATGAATTTTTCCAACCATTTGCTCTAAACGAACTACATACATCAAAATTCGGCAATCTAACCGGATTAGGTTTAACTCTATCAAAAAAATATATTGAGTTTCTTGATGGAGATATAAACATATCAAGCGGTGTTGGAAAAGGTATTACTTATAATTTTACAATCTCAGCAGAAATTATCAGTTCTGTAGAAAGTCAATTGTCATCGCTGCCCAAACCAGTCGGATCAAAAAATAAAGTTCTTGTTGTTGAAGATGATTATGCTACATCAAAGCTTTTAAGCAATTATTTATCTAAATGGGGATATGAACCAACTATTGTAAACTCAGCTCAGCAAGCACTAAAGATTGTTGAAACCCAGCAATACCTTTCCATTATAATGGATATCATTTTACCTGATGCTAATGGATTTGAATTGCTGAAACAATTGCGTGAAAATTCAAACACTCGTCATACGCCTATTATAGTTTGTTCTGTTGAGGCAGAACAACAAAAAGCTTTTATGATGGGTGCAGTTGAATATTTTGTAAAACCTATAAACTATAAATATTTAGTTGAAGTTCTTACAAGTTATAAACTTAAAAAGGATTCAAATATTCTTATTGTAGATGATGATGTTCCTACACTTAATTTGATTAAAGAAGCTGTTGAGCAAGCCGGATTTAATGCTATCGCAGAATGTCAGTCATCCAAAGTTATGGGTATGATTGAAAATATAAGTCTTGATCTTGCGATAATTGATCTTGAGATGCCTGTTGTTAATGGATTTGATCTGATTAAAATGATTAAATCAAATAAAAATTTCATTAAACTTCCAATTATTATTTACACGGGAAAAGAATCCTACCAGGATGATCTAAAAAAGATTGATGGAATGTTTTCAGATCTTCTTCATAAAAGCAGCAGCAACATAGAAGATCTTGCTGAAACTGTAAACGCAATGATAAATCGGTATGATGAACCATCCACACCTGAAGAAGTTATGGAAAAGAAGGATGGTATTAAAATTTTATTGGTTGAAGACTACAAACACTCTCAAATAATCGTAACAAGATTGTTAAAGAAAAATAATTTCGATTCAATCGTTGTAGTTGAAAATGGCTTACAAGCGCTTGAACAGGCACAGCAGCAAAAATATGATTTGATATTAATGGATATGCAAATGCCGGTTATGAATGGATTTGAAGCAACTTTAAAAATACGTGAGTTAGATAATTATAAAGATACTCCGATAATTGCCTTAACAGCATTTGCTATGAAAGGTGACCGTGAAAAATGTTTGGAAGCCGGTGCAACCGATTATATCCCCAAACCAATCGATAGTCAGGAGTTTATTGAGAAGGTTAAGTATTATACAGAGAATAAAGTTTCAAAAAAATAAATAACCGCTTGTATCCCCTGTCAAAAAATTCATAAATGCTAAAGCATTTTTGTAATTTTGTTTATACAATTATAGGATTTCCATAGTATGATTAATCAAACACCAAGAGTTCGTTTTGCGCCAAGTCCAACGGGTTATCTTCACGTCGGTGGATTAAGAACTGCTTTATATAATTTCCTTTTCGCAAGAAAATATAGTGGCACTTTCGTTTTAAGAATTGAAGACACTGATAGAAACCGTTATGTTGAGGGCGCAGTAGAAAATCTAATCAAAGCTCTAAATTGGGCAGGTCTGCAGTATGACGAAGGACCTGAAGTCGGTGGGAATTTTGGACCTTACTTGCAATCTGAGCGATTAGAAATTTATAAAAAATATGCGGATGATCTTATAGAAAAAGGAAAAGCTTACTATTGCTTCTGTTCACCCGAACGATTAAAAGCTTTACGCGAAGAACAAGAGAAACAAAAACTTCCACAAGCAAAATATGATAAGCACTGTCTTCATCTTTCAAAAGAAGAGATTGAAGAAAAACTAAATTCCGGAATACAAAAAGTTATTAGATTAAATGTAGTTCAGAATGAAACGATTAAGTTTGATGATATAATCCGCGGACATGTTGAGTTTGAAAGTAATAATGTTGATGATCAGGTATTGATTAAGAGTGATGGTTATCCAACTTATCATCTCGCAAATGTTGTAGATGATCATCTAATGAAAATAACTCACGTTATTCGCGGTGAAGAATGGCTTTCATCAACACCAAAGCATGTTTTACTTTATGATGCTTTTGGATGGGAACGGCCAGTGTTTGCTCATCTGCCATTACTATTAAATCCTGATCGTTCCAAACTAAGTAAAAGACAAGGCGATGTTGCTGTAGAGGATTATCGTGATAAAGGTTATTTGAAAGAAGCCCTGATAAATTTTGTGGCTCTGCTTGGATGGAATGCCGGAGATGATAAAGAATTTTATTATATGAATGAATTGATAAACAACTTTTCTTTAGAGCGTGTAAATAAATCCGGAGCTGTATTTGATCTACAGAAATTAAACTGGCTGAATGCAGAACATCTTAGAAAAAAATCAAATCAGGAATTATTAATACTTTTGAAGGATGAACTTCAAAGATCAAAATTTAAAGATCAATTTTTTTCAGATGAGTATCTAATTCAGATTATTGAAGCAATGAAAGAGCGAGTATCATTCATTAAAGAATTTATTGATAGCTGTGTTTATTTTTATCAGGCACCGGCAGAATATGAACAAAAAGCAGTAGAAAAAAATTGGAGACCTGAAACTTCAAATCATTTAATAAAATTGAAAGAAGAATTTTCCAAGCTTTCAAATCCTACAAAAGAAGATTATGAGCAGGCACTTATTAAAGTTTCAGAAGAATTGAATGTTGGGAAAGGAAAACTCATTCATCCGTTAAGATTAGCTTTATCCGGACAAAGTACAGGACCCGGAATGTTTGATTTGCTTTTTATTCTTGGTAAAGATGAAGTTATAAATAGAATTGAAACTGCAATCAAAATCCTGAAATAAATTTTGTTAGATCACATTAGATTTTTTTAATATGACTTAACCAGTTAGACTAATTATTTCTTTCCGGCAGTTTTAGCCCAGGTATCTTTTAATGTTACCGTCCGATTAAAGACAATTTTTTCATCTGTTGTATATTTTGTATCTACACAAAAATATCCCTGTCTTTCAAATTGAAACCGATCGCCTGGTTTTGAATTTTTTATAAAAGGTTCAACTTTAGCATTCGGAATTATTTCCAATGAATTGGGGTTAATCAGATCTTTATAGTCTTTATCCTTTTCATTTGCGGGATCTTCAACAGTTAACAGCCGATCATATAATCTAACTTCACAATTAATTGAATTCTTTGCATCAACCCAGTGAATTGTACCTTTAACTTTTTTTGTGCTTGTTCCTGTTCCACTTTTTGTTTCAGGATCATAGCTGCAATTTAACTGAACTACTTCTCCATTTTCATTCTTTATAACTTCATCACATTTTATAATGTAAGCGTAACGTAGTCTTACTTCTCCTCCTAAAACCAAACGATGAAATCCTTTAGGAGGATTTTCCATAAAATCATTTTTTTCTATGTATATCTCATTTGAAAAAGGAACTTTGCGATGCCCCATCAAAGGATCTTCGGGATTGTTAACGGCATCGAGTTCTTCTTCTCCATTATAGTTTGTAATAACAACTTTTAATGGATCAAGAACTGCCATAACTCGCTGAGCTTTTTTGTTTAAGTCTTCACGAATAGCAAACTCCAATAATGCAACGTCAGTCAGAGCATCACGTTTTGCAACTCCAATCATCTCAGCAAAATTCTGAATTGCTTCAGGCGTATATCCTCTTCTGCGATATGCGGCGATAGTAGGCATTCTTGGATCGTCCCACCCATCAACAAAATTATTTTCAACTAATTCGAGCAATTTACGTTTACTCATAACTGTATAAGTTAAATTCAGTCTGGCAAATTCAATCTGCTGTGGATGATAGATTTCAAGTTCATTTAAAAACCAATCATACAACGGTCTGTGCACTTCAAATTCAAGTGTACAAATAGAATGCGTAATCCCTTCAAGCGAATCTTCCAAACCATGAGCCCAATCATAAGTTGGATAAATGCACCATTTATTTCCTGTCCGATGATGTTCAGAATGAATTATACGATACATAACAGGATCACGGAGTAACATATTTGGAGATGACATATCTATTTTAGCACGAAGAACTTTTTCACCATTCTGGAATTCGCCATTTTTCATCCGCTCAAAAAGATTAAGATTTTCTTCAACGCTACGATTTCTATTTGGGCTTTCCTTCCCTGCTTCAGTGATCGTTCCTCTTAACCCGCGCATAGTTTCTGGATCTGAATCATCAACATATGCTTTACCTTTTTTAATTAATCTAATTGCATATTCATACATTTTATCAAAATAATCTGAAGCAAAGTAAATTCTGTCTTCAAAATCTGCACCCAGCCATTTTACATCTTGGATAATTGAATCCACATATTCCTGATCTTCTTTTGTGGGATTTGTATCATCAAACCTGAGATTAAATTTCCCTTTATAGTCTCTGGCTATTCCATAATTAAGACAGATAGATTTTGCATGTCCAATATGCAGATATCCATTAGGTTCGGGAGGAAATCTTGTATGAACTCTACCATTATATTTATTGGTTTTTAAATCCTGGTCAATAATTTCATAAATAAAATTTTTTGATTTTTCTATAGTTGAATCACTGGTTTGTGTGTTATCGTTGTCCATAATTCCATTATTTGATTTTATTTTCAAAAATAAAGAAAGATGTATTAAAGTGTAAGTGGATTATAAAGAAAGGATATAGAAAAATGGATGACTATTATAATAGCAAGTAAATGCAGAAACAGGACGAGTTTTTATCTCAACTAAACCCGCCCTGAAAATTTATAAATGTTCATAAGTTGTAAAAGATACTCAATCTTTTCTCTATCAAAGATGTTGGGAATTCTTTTAAAGTTTGAAAATACTTTGGTAATGCCGGTTAATCTTCCAAATTCATTTACCATTCTTTGGATAATTCTTCCATCATCTTCAATATCATAATGACCGTCTTGACCAATATAAGTTTTACTCATAATTTCCCTCAAATTGTTTAATCAAAAATTAGTTCTTCCGGTTTATCAATTTTTTCGATGTACGAAATTTCCGGGATGTTATACTCATCGAAGAGATCTTCAATTTCTTCTTCGCTGTACTCATCAACATTTTCCCAATTGCTAACCATTAGAAAAATATTTTTTTCTTGGTTTTTTGTTTTTGCTTTCTTCTTTGTAGAACTTTTCATTTGAACCTCCGTTAAATATGTTTACTAATAAGCTAACAATGATTATGCCAACTCTTTTATTTGCTAGGGATATTATTCTGGATTATTATTAGTTCAAACTGAGATTGAGATTAAAAATTAGTATTGCAGGCGGTGATAGCAATCAATATGAGATTGAATACCAGCAAAAATCCCTAAAAAATAAATAAAGTAATGATATTGTTTTGCAAAGATTAGAATTTTTTAGACGAGTAAGATAAATTTGTGGCAAATTTAGAGTTTAATCATAATATAGTTTTATTAGCGAATCTCATTAATAAATTTAGTATTAATTGAAAAAATCAAAAAGATACTGTAAAAACTACCTGATTTTGAAAATATGTAAAAAAATTTTAGCTATGGTACTTATGCAAATAATATTTTTAAAATTTCATTTGGACATTTGCGAAATGAGTTTTAAGATTTACACAAAAAATTAATAAAAAGTTTTTATTGATTTAAGTGTTTATTAACTCAGTTATGTTTAACTTTAATTCCAACAAAATTAAAGTATTATTCAACTGAAAAATTGAAAAATATTTTAATTACTCTACTAAACAATAAAATCCCGGAACAATAATTAAAAAAGGAGCGTAACTTGTTTAACAAGGCAATGGAAAATATAAGTCTATCGCCAATCGTGGCGATTAGTGAAGAAGTAAATAAAAAGTCATTAGAAACCGGAAAAGATTTTATCCTTTTTCAAAGAGGTGAAATTGGTTTTTCTACTCCGCAATATATCGTTGATGCCATGATTGATGCATTACACCAGGGATTAACAAAATACCCAATCTCGGGCGGACACATAAAGCTGAAAAATGCTATCATTAAAAAATTATCAGCTTTTAATAATATTAAAGGATTAGAGCCGGAAAATATTGTTGTAACGCACGGGGGGCAGGAAGGATTGCAACTAGTATTTAAACTTTTCGAAGGAAAAAAGGTTGTTGCATTTGCTCCTGTATGGAGTTGTGTTCTCGAAAATTTTGTACCATACGCAAGTACCGATCTAAAACAAATACCTTTATCTGAAGATTTTAATATTGATTATAATCTTTTAGAAAGTGAAATAAAAGATGCAGCTTTTCTTTACCTTAATACACCTCATAATCCAACTGGAAAAATTTTTAGTGAAGAAGAGATAAAGAAAGTGGTGGAAATTTGCCGTAAGCATAACACTTACATTTTATCTGATGAAGCGTATGAGCGAATAACCTTTGAAGGAAAAAAACATTTTAGTCCGATGCAGTTAGATTATGAAAACATTATTTCCGTTTATACGTTTTCAAAAACCTATGCTATGACTGGTTGGCGCTTAGGATATTTAGTAAGTCGTAGTAAACATCTTACAAATATTATTAAGTTAGGTGATTACACACAAACTGCCGGAGTACCAACTTACACCCAATTTGCAGGTGCTGAAGCTTTGTTAAATGCTGAAAAGGAAAAAGAATCCGTTGAAAGTTTTATGCAAGAATTCTCCCTAAGGAGAAGTACTTTATATGAAGGTCTGAAAAGCATTGATGGTGTCAAGCTTCCCGGCAAACCTGATGGTGCTTTTTATATTTTCCCTGATTTCTCCGAGTTTGTTCCTAAAAATTTGAAAAAAGAGGAAAGTAATCTTTATGTTTTCACTAAATTGATGGATGAAGGGGTTGCAACGGTTTATGGATCATGCTTCGGGAAGTATTTCAAAAATAATTTAAGGTTTTCTTATTCAACAACTAATGTTAAGCAGATTGAAGAAGGTATAAACAGGATTAAATCAGCACTTAAATAATATTATAACAACTGATTACCGGAACATAAATCGAGAATTTTTCTAAAAAAATTAATTTGGTTTGATTAGAATGAAATATCTCTTATATGTGTAAGAAATGATTGTGCACCAATTCCCGCAAAGCTTATTAATGCGTTATCCAGAGTTTCAAACTGTTTAAATATGATGTTTAATTTTGTTTGAACAAAAATGTTATTTATGCTCCCTTGGGGAGTAATTGCAATTATATCACCCTTTAATTTTCTAACATCTTTAACGGCATTTATCATAACGCTTGCAAATGCTGAATCAATAAATCGGGTATGTGAAAAATCAATAATAAATTTAAAATGGTTTGCGTTTATTAGAGAATCGAAAATCTGTTTAAGATTTTTGGCTTCCTTTAAGGTTGCGTTTAATGAATTGACTTTTATTACAGATATGCCTTCGATAATGTCAACTAAAAAATCTTCTTGTGTGGAGACTGAGTTTAAATTCATATTTTATTTTCTCTCCATTTTATAACTAAATAAAAATAATCGTAATTTTTTTTTAGCATTTATAAATGATCAAAAGAACTAGAAAGCCCAGGGTATCGTCTGGGCTTCCTAAACTACTGCATAGTTGGAGCTATGTGTAGAGTTTTCACTGCGAGTTTATTTGCTCTAAAGATATGCCAATTCATTTTTGATTGATTTTCAAAGATTTATAAAAATATATTGTTCAAATTCGGAATTGAGTCTCATTTTGACATTTAATTAATATTCCATTCCCAGAATACTTAATGAATTAGCTGAAGGAGCTTTAATTAATCAAATAAAATTATTTTATAATATTTTCTCATTAAAATTTTTAAAAAAAACTTTATTAAAAATCTTCTACCCGCTGGATCCAAATGATTTCTGAGGCAAATTGTTTAAGAGTTATTTCTTTATTAATTTTACCAAGCATTTAACAAATAAACATTAAAAATTTTTCATATTAATCTGTTCTTTTTTGTATTTGAGTGTAAAATAATTTTGTTTTTAATATAAATTCTGATGCCGAAGTGGCGGAATTGGTAGACGCGCTGGACTCAAAATCCAGTATGGCTTACCCCATGTGCCGGTTCGAGTCCGGCCTTCGGTACATTGCCTCCTTTATCGGGGGCATTTTATTTGATGATATTCTAAACATTATATTTTGCTTTAAATTTACAAGTGTTTAAATATTTTTATTAAATGAAATCCAACCTGAAAATAACTTTACAGATAATCTTTACCTCAGTATTACTTGGATTGATTTATAATCATCTTAGTCCAAATGGAATAAGTTTATATAGAGATGATCGAAAAATCGTTTGGGCAAGTGATTCAATGATGAATAATTCAAAGTCTGTTAATGAAACCCCAAATGTATTGGAATCATCACCAGCAAAGGAAAAAACAATATCAGAAAAATCCATTGAAAAGGTTCAGGATTTTAAAGAGCCGATTGCGATTAAAATTGATTTTGCTTACAAATTATTTCTGGAAGGTAAAATATTTATTGATGCCAGACCGGTAGATGAATTTGAAGAAAGTCATATTAAAGGTGCAATAAATATTCCCTTCTATGGATCTGAAAATTATCAATCGGTCCTTAACAAAATTCTAAAAGATGAAGTAGTAGTCACTTACTGTAGCGGTGAAGATTGTGAATTAAGTATTTTATTGGGAAATGAACTTTTTGAAAAAGGTTATAAAAAAGTTTATGTCTTTTTTGGTGGATGGAATGATTGGCTGAAAAAAGGTTATCCAATAAGTAAAAAATAAAATGAAATTACTGTTAACAAATAAATATTATCTCCTTATAGCAAGATACATTCTTGGGATAGTTTTTATTTATGCAGGTGCAGAAAAAATATCAAACCCTGATGCATTTGCACAGGCAATCATAAATTATAAACTGTTCCCAATCTGGATAATTAATATTACTGCAATAACTTTACCCTGGATTGAATTAGTAACCGGAATACTGCTAATCTTTCGTGTTTATATAAAAATTAATAGTGGGATTATTCTATCACTACTTTTAGTATTTGAGATAATAATTATAATAAGTCTGCTTAGAGGATTAAATATCGATTGTGGCTGTTTTGGTGGCGGTACTAAAATCGGTATTACTAAATTATTGGAAAATTTCTTGCTTATACTTATATCAATCTCACTGATTTTGCTTGATAAAAATATTTATATGCAGAAGTGATGATTAAGAAGATACCCGAATGAATCCCTAATAATGAAAATTATTTTTTAATATATCTTATACCTTTATCAGCGATATCTTTTCTATAATAGATCCCATCAAAATAAATTTTATTAATTGCATTATAAGCTTTTTGTTTAGCCAGACTTAAATCATTTTGATTAAGAAATGTTGTAACTCCCAAAACTCTACCGCCATTAGTTACAATTTTATTATCAATTTTTTTTGTACCGGCGTGATAGATAATTATCTCATTATCTTTTTGGTCAAGACCTGATATTTCAAATCCTTTTTTATAATGGTCAGGATATCCATTAGAAGCTGCAACTACGCACACAGCGCAACCACCAGAATATTTTACTGCTGTTTTATTTAAATTATTGCAAGCCGCTGAATAGAGTAAATCGAGAAAATCACCTTCAAGTATGGGCAATACAACCTGGGTTTCCGGATCACCAAACCGACAATTAAATTCAATAACTTTTGGAACTCCGTTATGGATCATCAATCCAGCATAAAGACAACCAATAAACTGATTGCCGGATTCTTTCATTTGTTTTAGTACTGGTTGGATGATATCATTTGCAATTTTTTTCATTAATGTATCATCAACAAGCGGAGCAGGAGCATAAGCGCCCATACCGCCAGTATTCTTACCAGTATCACCATCGCCAATACGTTTATGATCCTGCGCTGCCGGTAAACAAATAAAATCTTCTCCATCAGTTATTGCAAAAACTGATGCTTCTTCCCCTTCCAGAAATTCTTCAACAATAATTTTATTACCAGAATCACCAAATATTTTTTCTTCAAAAATTAGTTTTAAAGCTTGGTCTGCTTCTAAAATATTTTCGCAAATCAAAACACCTTTTCCAGCAGCCAGCCCATCAGCTTTGATTACTATTGGATATTTAATCTTATCTAAAAAATCTTTAGCTAAATCGTAATCAGATAAATCAAACTCATGATAATCAGCGGTTACTACATTTGCGTTTAGCATGATATTTTTTGCAAAAGCTTTACTGGATTCAATCTTTGCTGCGTTACTAGACGGACCAAAAACTTTAATACCCTTTTGTCGAAGTTTATCTGAAAGACCCTCAACTAATGGTTGTTCCGGACCAATAATAACAAGATTTATTTTATTATTAATTGAAAAATTAACTATGGATTGATGATCGGATATGTCCAAATTAATATTGTGAGCAATTTTTTCTGTACCAGGATTACCTGGCGCACAATAGAGAATCGATAGACTTTTACTCTCAGAAATCTTTAAAGCTAAAGCATGCTCTCTTCCGCCAGAACCAATTAATAAAACTTTAATCACACATCAGCTCTAAGTTTCAGTTGAAATTGCTTTGTCAGTAATTCGGTCAGAGTATCACGTCTATATTTAGCTAAAAATTCCTGACTGGGTTTTGGTAACAGATTTTGTTTGTATAAATCATATACTTTTAAAATTGTGTTTTTTATATCCTGTACATCATCAGGCGCACAAATAAATCCTGCTCCTGATTCTTCAATCGCCATTTTAGCAGCCCCATCGGGTACGCAAGCTATTATTGGTTTTTCAGCACCAAGATATTCATAAACTTTACCTGGAAGAATTGCATCAATGTTTCGTCTTTTACCAATCATAAACCATAATACATCAGCAGATTTTATTTTGGCTATTGATTCATTATGATCTACATAACCATGATCTTTAACAAAGGATTGCAAATTTAATCTTCTAATAAGTTTTTGATTTTCTTTCCTCAAAAAACCTACAAAGTGCAATTCTATGTTAGATGCTATATCAGGCCTTTCAATTGATATCACTTTGAATGCCTTGAGAAAATATTTTGGAGTGTTATATACCATAAATATTCCTGCATACATTAAAACCATTTTATTTTGTGGTTTTGGCTGTGCCTGAATTTTAGTAAAATCTTCCAGATCGTAACCATGTGAAATGATAACTACATCTTCAAAAGTTAAGAACGGATAAGTCTTAAGTAATTTTTCTTTAATTTTTCTATTTGTTACAATTATTCGATCCGCGGCCTTTAGTGCCTTATACTCTTTATGTTTATGTAGAATCTTGTGGAATGGCGTAGGATAAAATGCAAAGTAACTTCCATACCATAAATCACGGTAGTCCGCAAAGATTGGAATATCATGTTTCTTTTTGATTTGCGATAATATTTCGAATGAAGAAAATGGTGGTGATGTTACAAATAAAGCATCGAAATGTTTATTAGTTAAAATTTCATCAACCTTTTTAAAGACTTTTTTGGACCAGGAAATTTTATTATCAGGAATGAAAATTGTTTGATTAATTTTATCAAAAATATTTCTGATAAACTCACTCGGTAATTTCATAGTTCCAAATTTTGATAATAAAGAATTTGGTTCTCTACTGCCTGAAACTCTGATAACCTCAATTTTTAATTCTTGCAGTTCATCATTTAAAAATTTGTCGTGAGCAAAATATGCTACTTTTCCTGAGGTAATAACTGTTGGTTCCCAGTTATAATTCTTCATATACTTCACAAATTTTAAAGTACGTTGAACACCACTTAATCCCATAGGTGGAAAGTAATATGCGATAACTAAAACCTTAAACATATATCATCTTTAAATTATTTATGACTTTGATAATTTGGTGCTTCCTGAGTTAAAATTACATCGTGTGGATGACTTTCAGTCAGTCCGGCAAGAGTAATTCTAATAAATTTACCTTTAGATTTAAGTGTTTTAATATCTTTGGTCCCGCTATAGCCCATAGCAGCTTTTAAACCACCAACGAGTTGGTAAACAGTATCTTCAAGGGGACCTTTATATGCCACTCTTCCTTCAATACCCTCGGGGACTAATTTTTTGATATCATCTTCAGCATCCTGAAAATATCTATCTTTACTTCCTTTTTTCATTGCACTCATAGATCCCATTCCACGATATAGTTTAAAACTTCTCCCTTCATATAAAACTTTTTCACCAGGACTTTCATCAACACCTGCCAACAAACCACCAATCATAACTGAATCAGCGCCAGCAGCAATTGCTTTTGGAACATCACCCGTTTGTTTAATTCCGCCATCTGCAATTATTGGGATACCAAACTTTTTAGCTGCCTTATAAGCATAAGCAATTGCAGTAATCTGTGGAATCCCAACACCTGCAATTACTCTGGTAGTGCATATAGAACCAGGTCCAATACCAACTTTTATTGCATCGACTCTACAATTTATAAGATCAAGTGCAGCCTCATAAGTTCCAATATTTCCAGCAATTAGCTGAATATATCTAAATTTTTTTCTTATTTCTTTTATTGTCTTAATAACACCCTGCGAATGTCCGTGTGCCGTATCTATTACAATAACGTCGGCTCCGGCATTAGAAAGTGCTTGAACTCTTTCAACAGTGTCATAAGTTACTCCAACTGCTGCTCCAACTCTTAATCTGCCAAGTTCATCCTTGCAAGCATTTGGGTGTTTTTTCTTTTTTAGTATGTCTTTATATGTTATCAGACCTTTTAATTTATTGTTCTTATCAACAACAGGAAGCTTTTCTATTTTAAATTGCTGTAAAATTATTTCAGCTTTTTCTAATGTAGTACCAACTGGGGCAGTAATTAGATTTTCTTTTGTCATCAAATCAGAAACTCTAAGATTTTTATTAGGTTCAAATCGTAAGTCTCTATTGGTAAGTATCCCAACAAGTTTTCCATTGTTATCAATTATTGGGATTCCAGAAACCCGATAATTTTTCATCATCTCCAAAGCTTCCCCGATTTTTTTCTCAGGAGTTAAAGTTATTGGATTCCTAATCATACCACTTTCAGATCGCTTTACTTTATCTACTTCAACGCATTGATCTTCAATTGATAGGTTTTTATGCAATATACCGATTCCACCTTCACGTGCTAAAGCAATAGCCATAGCTGATTCTGTTACAGTATCCATCGCTGCCGAAATTATAGGAATATTTAATTTAATTTCAGGTGTAAGGAATGTTGTTACATCAACATCCCTGGGCAGAACAGAAGATTTACCAGGTATTAAAAGTACATCATCAAATGTAAGACCCATCTCAAGTAGTTTTCTATCCAACATATCACTTCCCTATTTCTTATTAATATTATTTAATCACTCAAATGCAGAAAAACCAGTTATATCTTCGCCAATTATCAAGGTATGCATCTCATGAGTTCCTTCATATGTAATAACCGATTCAAGGTTTGCAGCGTGACGCATTACAGGATATTCATCCAGAATACCATTTGCTCCCAAAATCTGTCTGGACATTCGTGCAATGTTTAATGCGATCTCGCAATTATTCCGCTTTGCCATAGAAACTTGTGTAAATTTTAGAGCACCTTTATCTTTTAATCTTCCAAGTTGAAGATTCAATAATTGAGCTTTAGTAATCTCTGTAACCATATATACTAATTTATTTTGAGTTAATTGATATGAAGCAATAGGTTTTGTGAATTGCACTCTTGATTTTGAATAATTTAGTGCACTGTCATAGCAAGCCATCATTGAACCAACAACACCCCAGGCAATTCCATATCTTGCTTGATTTAAACACATAAGTGCGTTTTTTAATCCTTCAGTTTTAGGGAGCAAGTTATCTTCCGGTATAAATACATTATCAAAGATTAATTCTGAGGTTACCGATGCCCGAAGAGAATGTTTACCTTTCATTTCAGGAGCAGTAAATCCCTTCATACCTTTTTCAACAAGGAAGCCTCTCACAGTTCCATCTAATTTAGCCCAAACAACTGCAACATCAGCAATTGTACCGTTTGTAATCCACATCTTAGCTCCATTAAGGAGATATCCGCCATCAACTTTAATTGCTTTTGTGATCATACCACCCGGATTTGAGCCATAATCCGGTTCAGTCAATCCAAAACACCCAACATATTCTCCGCTAGCTAATTTTGGTAACCATTTATCTTTTTGGTCTTCACTTCCAAAAGTAAAGATAGGATACATAACTAAAGCACTTTGTACGGAGGCAAAGCTACGAATCCCACTGTCCCCTCTCTCTAACTCCTGCATAATTAATCCATAGGCAACATTATTTAATTCTGCACAGCCGTATTTTGTGGAGAGAGTTGGTCCAAACAATCCCAATTCTGCCATTTTTGGAATTAATTGAGATGGAAATTTTGATTCTCGATTATATTGTTCAATAATTGGAATTATTTCATCGCTTACAAATTCACGTACTGCATCTCTTATCATTATTTCTTCTTCAGACAGTAAAGAATTGATATTAAAATAGTCTACTCCAATAAACTTATTCATTTTTTCTTTCTAAAATTTGAGTATTGAAAATTATTAAAAGGTGATTAGAGAAACAATTTTAATTTCATTTATCATCCAACATTTTATAATAAATTACCTTGTTAAATAATTTGGTTATATGCATTTTAAAATTGTGATAAATTACAAAACCAAAATAAATCAAATAACAGCATACTTAATAATAATTGGTTACCTTAGTTTAACCATTGTTAATGTTTTTCATTTTCATAGACTTAATCTTGGCAATAATACATTTACTATTTCAGTTAATTATGAAAATAAGACTGATGAAAATAATTTTTATTCTTGCCCCATACAATTAGCATACAATCTACTTAATAATTCTATTGTTTCGTCTTCGCTTGTAGCGTGTTCAACATCTATTCAATCTGAGAAATTATTCGTCCCCTCCGATATTCCCAAATTCAAGAAGGAGTTCATTTCTCATTATTCTTTAAGAGCTCCACCCTTTTTCTCCTAATTCGGATTATTAAATTTTATTTAACTATTCAAGTTTACTGATTGCACATTAGTTTATTGTATTAGTGCTGTAATCATATTCGTGAATATTAATCAGTTTATTTTAATTAGGAGTTAATATGAGTTTCAAATTTTATCTATTTGCAATTTTAGTAATGATTTTATTTAATGCAGACTTATTTGCTAAAAATAATTTTCAAATTAAAGGAAATGTAAGAGACGAAAAGACCAATGAACCTCTTGTTGGAGTAAATGTCCTGATTTTACAATCTAAAAACGGCACCGTTACCGATGTAAATGGAGATTTTGCTATCGGAGATCTTGATGAAGGAAGATATTCAATCCGTTTTTCTTATCTAGGATATTCCACAATTACAAAAGAAATTGATGTACCTTTAAAAAATTCTGAAATAATTGAAATTAAGTTAAAGGAAACTAGTATTGATTTAAGTGAAGTTGTGGTTACTGGAAATCCTTTTTTGGTTGGAACCAAGAATCTTTCTCAATCAACGGTAACTTTATCAAAATTAGATTTATTAATTAAAGGCAGCGGCAATATTGCCGACGCTTTAAATTTTCAACCCGGAGTTTCAGTCCGATCAAATGGAGTTGCAACTGCCAGACCGGTATTACGTGGATTTAGCAATAACAAAGTTTTGATTTTAGAGGATGGGCTACGGATGGGTGATCTGTCTTCTGCTTCTGATGATCACGCAATATCAAATGATGGAAGCGAAGCAGAAAAAATTGAAGTGATTGAAGGACCATCAAGTTTACTTTATGGCAGCAATGCCGTTGGTGGTGTTATAAATATCATTACTGATGCTATTCCGTCTTCGGTTCAACAAGGATTAAATGGAGAATTATTACTTCACGGTGGGTCTGTAAATAACGAGTATCTTGGAAATGCCCATATTAATTATGGATTTGGAAAATTTTCTGTACACACAAAAATCTTTAGAAGAAAAGCAGATGATTATAAAATATCGGGAGGAGAAAAAACATTAAATTCAGATTTGGATAGTTATGGTTCGTTAATTGGTATATCATATTTTCCCAATTGGGGAAATATTGGAGCGAGTTATGATAATTTTAACAATAAATATGGGCTTCCAAGTCCGCCAACTTCTGATGAAGTAGTATATATTGATATGAATAAAAAACAATTCAGGTTTAACACAGATGTAAATCATATCAACAATTTTTTAACATCTATGAATTTGAAGGCAGGATATTTAGATTATAATCATAAAGAGATTTCTAAAATTGATGGTAAGATCGGTACGCAGTTCGGGATGAAGACAGGTAGTGCGGATTTATCTTTTATCCATAAACCCTTTTTCAATAATTCTAACGGTGTAATAGGTTTCTATGGTTTACTTCAAAATTATAAAGTTAATGGTGAAGAAGCACTTACGCCAAATGCAGATTATAAAAGTTTTGCAGCATACTTTTTAGAAAATTTCAATTTGGGTGATTACATATTATCAGCCGGTGCACGGTATGAACTAAATTCTGTAACATTTCCCTCTGCTGTTTTAACTGATTCCCTTTTTGAAGCAGGAGATAAAATATTTAATTCTCTGTCTATCTCTTTAGGAGCTGCTTATAAATTGAATGACAATATTTCTTTATTTACCAGCGTTGCTAATGCTTTCAGAGCACCAACAATTGAAGAATTATCGTCATTTGGAATACACGAAGCACTTGCAAGTTTTGATATCGGGAACAAACAACTTCAAAAAGAAAATTCAATTGGATTTGATCTAGGGATAAAAATACAAGAGCAGTCTTTTGATATGGAACTAACAGGTTACTATAATAAAGTTTATAATTTAATATTTCGTAAACCATTAGATATTTTTTATTCAGCTAATACTGATTTAGCAACTGGCAAAAAAATAGGATTTAATTCCCTGGAAGATGGTTTTAGAATTTATGAATATAACCAGGCAGATGCTAATGTTTACGGATTTGAAACTAAGATTAGATATGAAATTATAAATGGATTTACTTCAACTTTAATATCAGATTATGTTAGAGCTAAAAATCTTAACACAAATGAAAATCTACCCCAAATTCCCCCATTCAGATTATCTGTAGAATTAAGATATGCTACAGCAAAATATTGGCTGGGAACAATAATAAATTTAGCAGCTTCGCAGAATGATGTTGCCCCAAATGAAGAGCCAACAGCCGGATACGGATTAGTAAGTTTTTATTTGGGCACAAAAATACTTTCAGGTAACAATGCACATATTATAAATTTAAAAATTGATAATCTCTTTGATAAAGCTTATAAGGATCATCTATCAGCAATTAAAGACTTTACATATATGCCTGGTAGAAATATCTCATTGAATTACAAATTTATTTTTTAATATTATTTTTGATACGCAAATCTGCTCTAAGTATTGTATGTAAATTTTTGATATTAACTCAAATATATTATCTTTACGGGCGAAAAATTTCAGTTCGGAGAGATGGCCGAGTGGCTGAAGGCAACGGTTTGCTAAACCGTCGTAGTGGGTAAACTGCTACCGAGAGTTCGAATCTCTCTCTCTCCGCAATTGCTTCCAATATTGGAAGCTTTTTTATTATGTATAAAAGGGCAAAATCTTAACACGTGTTATCTATTAAAATGTTTCTTATTTTTAGTCCCGAAATAAAAAATAATAGGAGTTCAAATGCGTAATGTTTTTTTAAAGAGTTTAGTTGTTGTCTCGTTTTTTTTAATTGTTGCCTGCGGCGAGAAGGAACAACCAAAAGTTGAGAATAATCAAACCGAGATGAATACCGCGCCATCCACGGCTATGCATACTGTTAAGGTTGTAGAGAAAATGGATGCAAGTAATTACAGTTATCTTAAAGTAACAGAAAATAATAATGAGTATTGGATTGCTGTCCCTCAGATGGATGTTAAACCCGGTGAAACTGTTTCTTATTCCAAATTTATGGAAATGAAAAATTTTAAGAGTGAAACCTTAAATAAAACTTTTGAATCTGTTCTGTTCGTTGATGACGCAAAGAAAGGTGATGGAAATCAATCTATTTCTTCCGCACATTCTAATGTTGTTACCGGAAAAGATCCTTCAATAAAAATTGAACCTTTGAAAGATGGCTACACTATTGAATCTATTTACGGAAAGAAAGCTTCACTTGTTAATAAAGTTGTAAAAGTTAAAGGTGTTGTTGTTAAAGTTAATCCCGATATTATGGGAACAAATTGGATTCACATTCAAGATGGTACAGGTAAAGAAGGCACATACGACCTTCTAATAACTTCTGAAACTGTTCCGCAAGTTGGCAAAACTATTATAGCGGAAGGAACTGTGCTTTCTGATAAGGATTTTGGTGCGGGTTATTTTTATCCGGTTTTACTGGATAAATCTAAAATTACAATTTTATAATTATATGCCCGGGTACAAAAACTCGGGCAATATTTTTTTAACTTTCTAATAGAGACTTCTGAAAAATTGGGATAAAGTACTTTGTCATTCTCACGAAAGTGGGAATCTTATGCTAAAACTGGTAGATTCCCGTTTACACGAGAATGACTGTATGGATTTTTCAGAAGTCTCTAATATTTAATTTTTACTTCTCTCAAGCAGCATGAGCTTATTTCCTAAATCAAGAATGTTTAATTTTTTTTGCTCGTCAAATTTTACTTTGGCATAATCGGTAAAATATTTATGATGTTGTAAAAATTGTAATGACATCTTTAACCATTCAAGGTCGCTGAACTTTTTCAGTTCTTTATACTCTATCTCTTTTCTTAATAACTTCCCTTTTTCTTCACTATCAACTGTTCCTAAATGATGAAGATCAGCATCACATAAAATTTCTTCAATTTTATTTTTGGGTGATTGCGGAATTGTTGTAGCATTTATACATCCCGTTACTTTTTTGATTTTATTTTCGGGATAAGATTCTTTCTCCAAAAATTTTTGTGCATAAATTGAACTTTGCTTTTCATGTCCTTCACAACAACTGAGATAACCAGAATCGTGAAACCAGGCAGCAATTTTTATAATTTCAATATCATCATCGCCGATCCCTTCAGCCAAAGCAATTTCGGTAGATACTTTTACGACATCCAATGTATGGTTGTAGTTATGATAATACATTCCATTAGAATTTATTTTGCCTAATAATTCTTTGATGTAATTCTCAACTTTATTTAATATAATGGATTGCATGTTCATCATAACTTTTTAGAGCTTAATTTATTTCACAAATTCATTCTGTAATGAAAAATATTTTATTAGATGTTTTAATAATTTTTTATTTAGGTTAATTTTATAACTGATATTTTCGAAGCGAAACTTATTACAGGATTGAAGAAATGATGGTGATAATTATCACAGATGTGATTTTAATCTTTAAGAAATTTTAAAATGAAATATTTATATCTGCTCAGACATGCAAAATCAAGCTGGAAAGATTTATCGGTTAATGATTTTGATCGACCGCTTAATAAAAGGGGCAAAAAGGATGCACCAAAAATGGGAAAGTTTTTGAATGACAGGAATGTTAAAGTTGATTTAATTATTTCAAGTCCCGCAAAAAGAACAAAAGAAACTTCCAAAATTATTGCCGAGGGAATTGGTTATAAGGACCAAATTATTTTTGATGAAAATATTTACGAAGCATCTCTTGAACAATTACTAGCTTTAATCAAAAATTTAAATAAAAATTTAAATAGCGTTATGCTCGTTGCGCATAATCCAGGTTTAACAGAGTTGGCAAATTATTTTGTTAATGAAGATATTGATAACATTCCCACGTGCGGGATTGCTGCAATCATACTTGAAAATGGATGGGACGAAGTTAAGCGGAATTCTGGTAAGCTTTTATTTTTTGAATATCCAAAAAAATTAAATCACTAACCTATTTCCTAAATAAAAAATGGGTGAACTATTCATTCACCCATCAACATAAGATTAATAAATATTTAACTTATTTGCTCATTCGTTCAGCTTCAACAACTGCAATTGCAGTCATATTAATGATATCATCAACAGTGGCACCTCTTTGTAAGATGTGAATGGGTTTTTTCATTCCCATAAGAATAGGACCAATTACAGTAGCTTGTCCAATTCTTGCCATAAGTTTATAAGCTATGTTAGCTGCGTCCAGATTAGGAAATATTAGTACATTAGCGCCGCCCTTAATTTGTGTAAACGGGAATACTTTCTCTAAAATTTCCGGCACTACAGCACTATCAGCTTGCATCTCTCCATCAATAATTAAATCAGGTCTTTTTGATTTTACAATCTCAACAGCTTCTTGTACTTTTAATGATTCCGGATAAGGCGCGCTGCCAAAATTACTAAATGATAGCATCGCAATTTTAGGAACAACATCAAATGCTTTAACAGTTTCAGCAGTTGTAATTGCGATCTCTGCTAATTGCTCAGCGGTAGGATTAACATTTACTGTGCAATCTGAAAAGAAATAAGTATATTTTTTAGTGACAACGATATACATTCCGGATACAACCTTAAAACCTTCCTTTACACCAACACATTGCAAAGCTGGTCTGATAGTATTTGGATAGCTGCTTGAATATCCGCTTATTAGCGCATCAACATCGCCGGAATCAACCATCATTGAACCAAAAAAGTTTGGTTTGCATAATAATTCTTTCGAATCCCCGATTGTTGCACCCTTTCTTTGTCGTTTGGTGTAATAACTTTTTGCGTATTGGTCACACTTTGGGGATTTATTAGGATCAATAATTTCAAACTCACTAACATCAAAACCAATTCTATTAATTTCTTCTTTAATAACTTTTTCATTTCCTAAAAGAACCGGAAAAGCTAGTCCTTCACTGTAAACTGCGTGCGCTGCACGAATAATATTCTCTTCCTCACCTTCAGGATAAACCACTCTTTTTGGTTTCTTCTGGGCTTTATGAATCATTACTCTAAGAATTTCTTTTGATAAACCTAATCTCTCTTTAAGTTTTTCTTCATATACTCCCCAATCCATCTCTTTAACTTTAGCAACACCTGTTTCGATAGCCGCTTTTGCAACAGCCGGAGCTACATACCAAAGTACTCTTGGATCAAAAGTTTTAGTTATAACATACTCTTTCCAAAATCCAAACTCTTCACCGCCGTAAGCTTTCATAACCATCTCAGGAACTTTTTCTTTAGCTAACTTTGCCAATGCTAAAGTTGCTGCCATTTTCATTTCGTCATTTATTTGTGTTGCTCTAACGTCCAACGCACCGCGGAAAATGAATGGAAATCCCAAAACATTATTAACTTGATTCGGATAATCACTTCTTCCGGTAGCCATAATTAAATCTTTTCTAACTGATGTTGCATCTTCGTAAGTAATTTCCGGATCAGGATTAGCCATCGCAAAAATTATTGGATTAGGTGCCATTGCCTTAACCCATTCTTTCTGAACAACTCCGCCAACAGAAAGCCCAACAAAAACATCAGCATCTTTAAATGCAGCTTCAAGTGATGGGAACCCTTTATCATGAGCAAATTCATCTTTGTATTTATTTAAATCTTTTCTGTTTTTAGTGATACAACCTTTCGAGTCAAACATATAAATATTTTCTTTTTTAGCGCCGGCACGCATGTAATGTTTGCAGCAAGAGATAGCTGCGGCACCTGCACCATTTACAATTATTCTAACATCACTTAATTTTTTTCCTGCAATTTCAACCGCGTTAATTAGTGCTGCGCAAGATATAATTGCTGTGCCGTGTTGATCATCATGGAATACAGGAATTTTCATTGTTGCTTTTAATGTCTCTTCAATTTCAAAACATTCTGGTGCTTTGATATCTTCAAGATTAATTCCGCCAAAAGTCGGTTCCAGCATTTGAGCAAGCCGAATAACTTCCTTAGGATCATGTGAAGCAACTTCAATATCAAAAACATCAACATCAGCGAATCTTTTAAATAAAACACCTTTACCTTCCATAACAGGTTTGCCCGCTTCGGGTCCAATATCGCCTAATCCCAAAACTGCAGTTCCGTTTGATAGCACAGCGACTAAATTACCTTTTGCTGTGTACTTGTAAACATCCTCAACATTCTGATGAATCTCTCTGCAGGGTTCAGCTACACCAGGAGTATAAGCCATAGAGAGGTCTCTTGCGGTTAAGCAAGGTTTGGTCGCAACGACTTCTATTTTTCCTTTTCGTTCGCTGCTGTGATAAAATAGAGCATCTTCTTTAGTTATTTTCATTTTTTTCTCCAAAAACGTTTATTGAATAGAATGTGCTTGATAATCTAAAAGGAATAAAATTATTAGTTTCTTGTGAAGGGTAAATTTTAAGGGAATTAAAAGTAATATTTTTTTTGATAGCAGGTAAAAATGAAATTACTTTTCCCCTTATGTATCTTAAGTAAAACAAATTTTTCTCATAATTTTATAAACAAAATGCCAGGTTTGTTTTTTAATAAACGCAAACATTTACCACATCAAAATTAGTGAAAATTAAATTATTGTGCCACGAAAAAGCTATAATATTATAATTTATCTTTGCGCTTTTTTACACTTAAAACAATTATCTTTTGAATAAAGATACGGGTTAGGAGTAATTTATTTAAAACAAAAAAGCGATTCCGAATTTTCGGAATCGCCTTTTTGGGGAGAGGGTTATCAGGTTTATCTTTTACGAACGTCTCTATCTTTGTCTTCTGTTCTTGAATTATTTCTGCTTTCATTTCGGACACTAGAATCATTTTTTCTTACTTCAGTATTGCGGTTAATGTTAGAGTTTTGATTCCTCTGTTCAATCTTTTGTGTTTCATTTCTTTGCTGAATCTTTCGATCATTATTCTGTTTATTCATCTCCGTATTTGATCTTCTATCCTCCCGCTGATAGATATTAACATCATTTCTTTTCTTCATTTCCTCATTCTGTTTTCTCTGAAGTTCAATTTGCTCGTTTCTTTTCAAATCTTCATTACGCTTTATTTCTTCGTTTCTTCTGATTTGATCATTATTTCTTTTTTCAATTTCAGAGTTTCTTCTTTGTGTATCGTTTCTTTCCTGAATCTTTCGCTCTTCATTTACCCTATCGCGACTGACATCTTTCTGAACATCTCTTTTAATATTTTCATCTGACTGACGATTATCTCTGTTTATATTTTCATTTCTATCTCTTGTAATTACATCACGATTATCATTTCTTTCATTGGTTCTTTCAAGATTTCTATCGCGTCCTAATTCAACTTTAGAAAGATCTAATGATGATTTTCTATCGCTTCGTTCAACTTTAACATCTCTTAATCCATCGCGGGAAATATCATCTCTGTTTGCAATATAAGTTCTTATTTCCCTGTTACGATTATTCGAGTTTCTTTCCTTGGTTAATTCCCGTGGATCATTTACAGTTACAATATTTCTTTTCTCAATTTTTCTTCCACTTCTCTCACGAATTTTGTCAAAACCGATTCCATCATTTCTTACTCTACCATCATAATAAGAATAGTTGGTTCTGGTTTTTGTTCTCTCATAAACTCTGTATTTATATTTAGGACCAACATAATATCTATAAACATCGTCATCGCAAAAATGATTATACTTTACATAGTTCCAATACTGATAAGGAACATAATAATTATGAGTATAATGAATTCCAATATTTATTGAGAGCAAAGCATAAGGAGATAAAGGAGCCCAACCGATGTAATCATCATCATATCTCCAATCAACCCATGCAGGTGCCCATTCATCATCAGGAATCCAAATCCAACCATAATAATCATCATAAAACCATCTACCATAATGGTAAACTATTGCACCAAAAGGTTCGTAAGAATCCCAATACCAACCATAATCAGTATAAACCCATTGTCCGTGATAGTAAGGTGACCAGGTTTTTTTCATAATTGTAGGACGCCAAACAGGGGTCCCGAAACCTATATCAATCCAGGTTCCGTATGGTGAGAGTGAAGTATAAAAATATCCTCCAACTCTTTTTGCATAGTTTGTGTTTGCATCAGCGTTTGCTGATAAACTGAAAACTATTATTACTGCTGCTATGATTAACTTTTTCATGACTTTCTCCTTTGTGTCTTACCATTATTATCCAACGATTATGCCATTAAAATGTTTTTATTTTAAGCTCAAAAAACCTTTTAATGATAAAATATGTATAGTGAAGTAAACAGTTATGTATCAGCAAGCATTGCCTTCAACATTAGCGTTTAATTTTGCGATCCTTCCAAACAAAATTGCCAAACATTCCCATAAATCCCGAAATGATTATGTATGGTACCTGAAAAATTTCTGTGACAAGAAATGGTTTTATGATTTTAGGATCAAATAATAAGTTTATTCCTTTTCGGAGGATTAGAAATTCAAACAACATTTTAAGAATGAATGAAATGATAAATGTTATAAAAAATAAAGGCGAAACTAAAAATCCTAATATTGGTTGGATTGTAATTGATAAATAGAATAGAAAAATTAAGATGAGTTTTAGTAAAAGATAATTATCATCATAAAATAAACCTTTACTTGCCCATCGTTTACGTTGATGATAAAAATCTTTAATGGAAGGATTTGCGTTTGTAAATACAATTGCGTTTTTATCCAAAGCAAATTTTATTTTATAGTCTGTATCGCGATGAATTTTCTGCATCAACAATTCATCATCACCTGAAGAGAGATCCATTTGATATGCAAAACCACCGACTTCTTCAAATGCTTTTTTGCGATATGCGATGTTTGCAGCATTACAAATTATTGGATTCCCAGCTCCGATTAATCCCGCACCGGTTATCACCAATCCTGCAAATTCTAACTTTTGCATTTTAGAAAAAAGATTTGGGGTAGAATTAAATTCAACAGGTCCCGAAACAAATCCTGTTTCAGTATCAATAAATTTTAACAAATTTTTTAACCAATCTTTAGTATGAACACAATCAGCATCAGTAGTAACTATTATATCCCCTTTTGATTTTTCTATCCCAAACCTAATTGCTCTTTTTTTATGAGCATTTTTTGAATAATTCCATGGGACAGAATAAATGAAAACATTTTTTTTCGGAGGCAAATTTTCCAGAAGATTTACTGAATCATCAACTGAAGAATCATTAACAAAAATTATTTCAAATTTTTCTTGCGGATAATCCTGCCCGGTAAGATTGTAATGTGTAGTTAAAATATTTTTTTCTTCATTTCTAAACGGAACAATTATAGATACAAATTCATCTGGAATATTTTCAGTTGATGAATTAGTTAGTTTGGATAATCCGGAATAGATTTTTAATAAAAATATTAAGTAGTGAATTAAAAGTATCAGAAAGATTGTGATCAGTATAATTTCAGTCATCACTTTTCTTTAGTAATAAAATTAATCCAACAAGCGAAGGAATTAAAAGGTTAATAATGAATAATGATATTGATGCATTAAATCCTGTTGAAGCTGATTCACCAAATTGTGTAACAAAAAATACTGAAGCTCCTTCGCGGATTCCTAATTCACCAATTGAAACAGGCGGAAAAATTGTTTTAGCAAACATCATAAGATTGCCAGCCCAGAAATAATTGAGGTATTGATTGTGATTTGAAAATGCCGCAACCAGAATTGCATACTGAAGCAAAAAACATAGATAAAACAAAAATGAAACAACGAACATTTTTGTAGCGTAGTTTTTATCAAGCTTTCGTAGTACTTCTATTTTTTCAAATAACCAATGCAGTTTAATTGAGTCTTTTAGCTTTGTGAAAATTATGCTTTCCCAAAATCTGTTATTGAATATCAACCAAATGAAAAAATAGAATGAAGCGAAAAGAAGTGTAAACAATCCAATAGTTAAATAAAATGTAACGTGATAGTAATAATGGATAAATAGTATCCCGGATATAGAGCCAAAGAATGCAACTATTATTAAAAGAAAAAACTTATCTAATAAAGTTGCAAGAGTAACTTTTAATAGAGAATGATTTTTAAATGTTATTGCACGCCCAAAATATTCTCCGATCCTTGCTGGTGTAAATACTCCTGCCGAAAAACCATAAAATAATGAGAGCCATATTTTAGATTTTTGATTTTCCAAGAGAATTGCATTAACTGTTAGTTTCCATTTATAGTATTGAAGAAATATGTTGAGTAAGCTTAGTGAGAAAGCAATGATGATAAGAAAAAGATTCGCTTTCTTTATCGCAAAAAAGATTTCCTGAAAATTAACAGCGTAGATTAAATAAGAAAGCAATCCAACAGCGATAATAATTTTTGCTGAAAGAACTATTACATTTTTGTAACGAATAATGAAACTTTGTGGTTTAAAAATATTCCTTACTGCATCTTGAATCATTTTTATTGTTCAATCTCCAGGATGTTAATTTTTAATCCTTCAGTACAATTTGTACAAATTTTGGTCTGAGAACGATTTGCCAAAACTGAACTTCTGAAGTTTTGATATTCGTCTGATTTCCAAATATCTGAAAAGCTTTTACCATTTAGAATTCCCAAAGTATATTCAGCATCTTTATCAAAACAACAAGGAACTACCTTGCCATCCCAGGTTATTACAGAAGTTCTCCACAAAGCAAAACAATGGTTCTTCAATTTATTCTTGATTGAAAACTTTCCATCTTTTACTAAATATCTTCTGTACTTCGGGTTGGCTGGTAGAAATTTCAAAGCATTTTCATAAGATGATATTTGCATTGTTTTAAAAACAAGTTTATCAACTCCCACATCTTTACAATATTTTTTTACTTCATCTATCTGATGTTCATTCTGTTTCATTACAATAAATTGAAATTCCACAAATGGTTTTTTCTTTTTTAGCTCATTTCTTCTTTTTATAATTAGTCTTAGACCTTCATCAGCTTGTTTAAAAGTTCCGCCTACCCGGTATTTCTGATAACTTTCTTCATCAAGTCCATCAACAGAATAAATTAATTTATCCGGGGCACTTTCAAGAATTTGATTAACATTTTTTTCATTAATAAAATGTCCGTTGGTACTTATTGAAATATAAACCTTATTCATTTGCGCATACTTTATCATTTCAGGCAGATGCTTATTTATAAACGGTTCGCCTTGAAAAAATAATTGGACATAAAACCCCGTACCTTTAATCTGATCAATCCAATTTTTAAAATCATTAAAATCCAATAATCCAAGTGGTCTGGTAAGAGCACCTAATCCAGATGGGCACTCGGGACATTTTAGGTTACAGTGATTTGTTGGTTCGATGGAAAAAGAAATTGGCATTCCCCACACAATTGGTTTTCTGAATAATTTTGAAAGATTAAAAGATAACACGGCTGTTAATGCATTAACTGCTCTTTTAATTGTAAAATATTTTAAGAGATTTATTTCCAATTGTATTTTAATTTTTTGTTGTGAAAATACTCAACAAGTTGTTATTCTAAAAGCCGCACACACTAATTACACAGCTAAATTTTTTTTAATTGTTGAGACTTCTCAAAAATTCAAAAGGTCATTCCCGTGAAAACGGGAATCCAGTGAATATGAAATAGATTCTCGTCCGTTAGCTAACGGATCGCGAGAATGACAGTTAATTCGAAATCTATTTTTCAGAAGTCTCTTGTTATATTGATCAGATAAACATCATCAATTATAATCTCCATTCCACGCAATTCCATTACCCCAACACTGCAATAATACCATCCAATCATAATATTGTGATGCATATTGGTTTTTCTTACTTTTGTTTATTCCTTTTCAACTTTTGAGGTTAGCAATGTATATCAGCTTTAGCGATATTCCTAAACATCAGAATTTATTTCTTGATTACTTATATGAATTCCAGAATGTGCAGGAATTTTATGAGAATAATTTTCGAAGCAAAGAGGATTATATTTCACTCTTCAAAAAAATCAGCCAATCCAAATCAAAGCGCGAATTTGATCTTTCCGGTTTATTAAAAGATCAGTATGCTGATTCTGCTAATATATCTTCTAAAACTTTAAGAAATATTGAATTGCTTAATAACCATAAAACTATAGCAATTTTAACCGGGCAGCAGCTTGGTATTTTAGGAGGACCTTTATATACAATTGCTAAAATTTTAACAACCATCAGATTAGCTAATCAGTTTTCTGAAAGATATGATGAGTTTAAGTTTGTTCCAGTGTTCTGGTTAGAAGGCGATGATCATGATTTTAACGAAGTAAGATCTATAAATATTTTTGATATTGAAAATCAAATATTAAATATCGGTTACAAAGAAGAAATAAGCGATGATGATGCAAAACAAAGCATCGGCGGCATTTTATTTGATGAATCATTAAATGAATTCTTTACCAAACTTGAAGGTAGTTTACGAGAAACGGAATTTAAACCCGAATTACTTTCCAGACTTAAAGAGTATTATAAAGTTGGAAAATCATTCAAACAGAGTTTCAAAGATTTGTTAATGTGGTTATTTGATGAGTACGGACTGGTTATTTTTGATCCACAGGATCCTAAAATAAAATCAATCCTAAAACCAATTTTCAAAAAAGAAGTAAATGATTTTTCAATCCACACGCAAAAGCTAATTCAAACAAGCGCACGGCTGGAAGAACTTTATCATGCACAGGTGAAAGTAAAACCTGTAAATCTTTTCTATCACACTGATGATGGCAGATTTTCTATTGAACCTGTTGATGATATATTTAAACTTAGAAGGAAAAGGAAACAATTTACAAAGGATGAGATACTTGCTGAGATAGAAAACGCACCCGAGCGTTTTAGTCCAAATGTTTTATTGAGACCGATTTGCCAGGATTATATTTTCCCAACAGGATTTTATGTAGCCGGTCCGAGCGAGATATCTTACTTTGCACAAGTTACTCCGTTGTATAATTTTTATAATATCGTTACCCCGATTGTTTATCCGCGTGCTTCGTTTACTTTACTGGAAAAAAATGTTGCTGCAGCTTTAGATAAGTATGATCTTAGTATGAATGATATATTCCTTGGATTTGATGAGCTTAAAGAAAAAGTTATAGCAGAACTTTCTGAAAATAATATCGAGAATGTTTTTCATGAATCAGAAAATGATATTGAATTAATTTTTGATAAATTGAAAGAAAATCTTTTCGCGATTGATAAAACACTTGTCGATTCTTCCGGCAAGACAAAAGAAAAAATATTAAGTGCAATTAACGAGCTAAAGACTAAAGCTGTAAAAGCACAGGAAAATAAGCACGAAACAACTATCAGACAGCTAACTCGTATTTCAAATTTGCTTTATCCTAATGGAAATCTTCAGGAGCGTGAGATTAATTTTACATACTTTTATAATAAGTACGGCAGAGAATTGATAAGAAAATTATATGATGAGATTTCTGTCAGTGAGTTTGAGCATCAGATAATAACATTATAAACTAAACAAATCATTTTGAGATTTTGGCCAAATAATTTGCGTTAATTACTTGTAAATGTTTCTCGTAAAGATCGTGAAGAGAATACGCAAAGTCCGAGATTCAATAATAATTTTCTTTACTCAAGTTGAACTTTTTTTATTGTAAACCGTAAAAACGATTTTTTGTTCAATAAATAATTTGATTGTCAGCCCGAGTTTTCTTTATTTAATTATTGAATGAATCTGCTCTTCAAACTTTGGGTTCGAAATTGCGACACACTCAAAATTATTAACTTCTCCCCCATCGTCTAAAATCATACTTAGTATCGCAAAAGACATTGCAATTCTATGATCACCATAACTTTCAAAAATTGGTTTTATTTTTTTGATCGAGCCGCTAATTGAAAATCCATCTTCACGCTCTTTAACTTTTAATCCAAGCAAATTTAAATTATAACAAATGGATTTTATTCTATCTGATTCTTTTACTCTAAGTTCTTTTGCATTTTCAATCTCAAAATCACCTTCGGCAAATATCCCTGCAATTGTCAAGATCGGGATTTCATCAATAATGTTAGGAATAATTTCCGGATCAATTTTAATATTTTTTAAATGGGATGTTTTAACAAGTACATCGCCATAATCTTCATTACTTGATGTCCTGATATTTTCAAAAGAAATATTTGCGCCCATATCCTTGAGTAGATTTATAAAACCAATCCTTGTTGGATTAAGAGAAACATCCTTTATAAATAATTCCGAGTTTGGTGTCAGCAAAGTTAAAACGATATGAAATGCGGCAGATGAAATATCACCGGGAATAAAATAATCATTCGGTTTGGGATAAAATTTTCCTGATGATGACGAAATAATTTTGCCATCAATAATAGAAACAGGTAAACCCAACATTTTTTCAGTGTGATTTCGTGTTTGCTCTTTTTCAATTACACTCGTTTCAGATTCGTTATGTAATCCAGCTATCAGAATACAGCTTTTAACCTGCGCACTTGCAACGGGCATATTATAATTAATTGGATTTATTTCAGCCGCCGGGATTATTGTTAAAGGTAGAGTTGAATCATTATTCATCCTGAACTTAACCCCCATTTGTGCTAAAGGTTCAATAATTCGTTTCATCGGACGCTTAGAAAGAGATTCATCACCAATAAGAGTTGACTCGAATTTTTGTGCAGCTAACAATCCCGCAATTAATCTTGCAGAAGTTCCGGAATTTCCACAATGTAAATCCATCTCTGGATTTTTAAATTTCCTATACCCACAACCTTCAATAATTAACTGATTATTAACAAAATTAATTTTTGCACCTAATTGCTTCATTATCTTTATTGTTGATTGGACATCCTCACCCTGAGAAATATTTTTTATTGAGGATTTTCCTGAAGCCATTGCAGAAAAGATTACTGCCCGATGTGAGATTGATTTATCGCCGGATAAAATTATTTCTCCGTTTACCTTTTTTATTTTTTCAAATCTCTTTTTCATTTATTTCAGACACCATTCATCAATCAAATTTTCAAGAGTATTGTCATCCAGTTCACTCTTATCATACATTCCTTTTTGCAACCGCTGACGCAAAGCTTCATACAAAATAACCGCAGCTGCAACCGAAACATTTAAGCTTTGCACCATACCAAATTGTGGTATTAAAAATACTTCATCTGCTAATTTGGCTGCTGTTTCAGAAACGCCCCGATGTTCATTCCCAACTACAATAGCAGTCTTTTGTGTAAGGTCAAGCTCGTAAAGATTTTTTGATTTTTCAGTTAATGATGAAGCAAATATTTTATAACCATTGTTTCTTAACTCTGCGTAACAATCTTCAACAGACTTATATTTTTCTTTATCCACCCATTTAAATGCGGAAGCAGAAGATTTTTTTCCAATTCGAGGGAATGATTCAATAGTATAAACTAATGATACTTTAGAAATACCAACTGCATCACAAGTTCTAAAAATTGCTGAGACATTATGAGGATCATGAATATTTTCCATCACAACAGTTAAAGAATGCTGCCGCGACTTAACAACGCGACTAATTTTTTCTAATCTTTTTTCAGTTTTTGTGCTTCTCACAAAAATCATTTATGAAAAATAAGTTTATAAATAATTTTATTTTCTTCTTTTCTCGCACGGTCAAGCTTAAGCTCTTTAACAGGCAATTGAAGATAAAATGAAGTTAACTCAAATATTTTTTCAATTACAGATTCTTCATCGTGAGCCCAGCTTTCACAACCTTTAATTGAAGGAACTTCGGCAGTGTAACCATCATTTGTTTTTGTAATAATTAAATCAATTACCATTTTATAAATTCCATATTATGCTTATGTCATTGCGTGTCACACCAGGAAAAAGCGATCTACAAAACAACAGATTGCTTCATTCCGCCAGGTCTGCCGGAATTCGCAATAGCAAATTTTTTTTAATAACTGCTTTCAGATTTTTGTCCGGAAATAATTTTTATTCCAGCACTTGCACCTAATCTGGTAGCCCCGGCATTTATCATCGCAATCGCATCCTCATAAGAACGAATTCCACCTGAAGCTTTAACCTGCATTTTATTTCCAACTACAAATTTCATTAAAGATACATCATGAACAGTAGCACCGGCTTTAGAAAATCCCGTAGAAGTTTTTACAAAATTGGCTCCTGCTTCTTTCGCTAACAAACAAGCAATAACTTTTTCTTCATCAGAAAGCAAGCAGGTTTCTAAAATAACTTTTGAAGTACAAAAATTTCTTTTTGATAAATCGGCAATTTCCTTAATATCATTATAAAGAAAATGATAATCTTTATCTTTTAGCTTCCCAATATTCAGTACCATATCAAGCTCTTCCGCCCCGTTCTTAATTGCTTCTTCGGCTTCAATAAGTTTTGTTTTTGTTGTTGTGGCACCGAGCGGGAATCCGATAACGGTACAAACTTTTACATTTGAAGACTTAATAATATCAAAACAAGTTTCCACATAAGAAGGATTTATGCAAACAGACGCAAAGTTATATTGCATTGCCTCCGCACATAACTGTTTAATTTCAGAAACAGTTGCATCGGGTTTTAACAATGTGTGATCAATCATTAATGCTAACTCTGTAACCGAAACCTTCATATCAGATTTTTTTGATGATTTTTGAAACTCGGAAAAACCATCTAATATTTTTTTTACATTTTCTTCGGTTGTTAATTCTTTTAAAATCATTTATTCACCATATAATTTATAAGCTTTAAATGTATTACTTAATAACATTGCTATTGTCATAGGTCCAACTCCGCCAGGCACAGGAGTAATGAATGAAGCTTTTTTTGAAACTTCATCAAAATCAACATCACCAACTATTCTGTAACCTTTAGGTTTAGTAGAATCTTGGATACGATTAATACCAACGTCAATGACAACCACACCATCTTTAACCATATTTGCTTTTATCATTTCAGGTTTGCCAATGGCTGCAATTAAAATATCAGCTTGCTTTGTATAATACGAAATATCTTTTGCGGCAGAGTGAACAATTGTTACGATTGAATTCGCACCCTTAGCTTTCTGAAGCATAAGATTAGCAATAGGTTTTCCAACAATATTACTTCTTCCTACCACAACAAGATGTTTTCCCTCAGTATCAATTTTATAACGAATAAGCAATTCCTGTATGCCGGCTGGTGTACAAGACGCAAATGTATCTTTTCCAATTACAAGATTTCCAACAGAAATGGGATGAAATCCATCAACATCTTTTTGGGGTGAGATTGCTTCAATAATACGAGCCTCATTTATATGTTTTGGTAGTGGAAGTTGAACAAGTATTCCGTGATAATTTTTATCTTCGTTAAAAGATTTTATTATTGATAAAAGTTCTTCTTCTGAAATTTCCGCATTAAGATTTATAGTTTTGCTTCTCATTCCAATCTCTTCGCAAGCTTTGGATTTGCTTGAAACATAAATTTGTGAAGCAGGATCATCCCCAACTATTATCGCAACAAGACCGGGGACATTTTTGCCTTCAACTTTAAGTTGAGAAATTTTTTCTTTTAATTCGTTACGAATTTCAGCAGCGATTTTTTTACCATCGATTAAAATCATATCGATCTCAATTATAAGTTATATTATATTTTTTCTTTAAGTGTGCTAAGATTTTTTTATCATTTCTAATTTCGTTGTAGAATGGATTAGAATTTTGCCAGCCGGTTTTATTATTCGCTCTGAGATTTTCTAATCTGCGTAAAGTTATTTCACAATAAACAGGATCATAATCAAATGTAATACATTTTCTATCAAGCAATTCACTTGCTATTAAAGTTGTACCTGAATGTGCAAAGAAATCAGTAACCAAATCATTTTTTTTTGATGACGCTTCGATAATTCTTTTAATAGCTTTTAATGGTTTTTGAGCAAAACATCCGTTCACATTTTCTTCCATTCGATAAAATACCTGCTGCACATCTATCCAGACATTACCGGCGCGAATAAACTCTGACTTACTTCGCTCAAGATTTTCTGTTAACTCACCGCCAATATTTTTAAAGTAACCTCTTAAAACTTTGGGAAGATTTGTATACTCAGCTTTAATATTAAACTTAGGGTTTCCTTTAACGTAGTAAAGAAGCTCCTGCCTGATTGCCATCCAATTATATTGTGTACCGTAGCCACGCTGGTTTCGCATTGTAATAAAACTGCGTGAAGTTAATCCGCTTGATTTCATCATCTCAATAAATCCACCAAAAGGTTCAAAGTGGTTTGATTGATCAGCTCCGAGCCAAAAGTAATATGAAGAATTTTTTTTGGAAATATTAATATTTAATATAATCCAGTTTTTGCACCAATCAATAAATTCAGTATTTCTTTTTTCGGTGAATGCAATAAAATTATATGGAGGATCCTGAACTGAAAGGGCTGCCTTAGATTTACCAAAAATATTTTTTATTTCATCTGTATTACTAACATCAACACAGGCAATTTTATGTTTACCTTTTTGATCAATCCAGATTGTTCCCTGTTTGAATCTGCAATAAGGCAGAAGCAAATTTTTTAGTTTCTCATCTTTATCAATTCTGGGCAGTGGATGATTCAACATCTTTTTTCAGGATAAGTTTATCAAATTCAGGAAAAAATATTCTTTCTAGTTCTAAAGTTTTACCGGTATCACTATCAATCTTAAAAAACATTCCTGTTAAATGCACATTGTCTTTTGCAGTTTCATACTTTTGCGGAGTTGCAAATAGAAATCTGTTTATAGCCGCAGAAGTTTTCATTCCAATAACAGAATCGTAAGGACCAGTCATTCCCACATCTGTTATATAACCGGTGCCATTTGGTAAAATCCTTTCATCGGATGTTTGAATATGCGTGTGTGTACCAACCATTGCACTTACTTTACCATCAAGATAATTTCCCATAGCCATTTTTTCAGCAGTAGCTTCTGCATGAAAATCTACAAACACAACTTTTGTTTCTTGTTTTATCCGTGCAAGAATCCAATCCATTGTTCTAAAGGGACAATCAATAGCAGTCATAAAAGTTCTGCCCTGTAAATTTATTACGGCAACTTTACCTTTCTTTGTATCAGCGACATAATAACCATTTCCGTGCGTACCTTTAGGATAATTTAGCGGACGAAGCGAACGCGGTTCAGCTTTAAGATAATCCTGTGATTGATGTTTATCCCAAGTATGATTTCCACCAGTGATTACATTTACTCCAAGCTCAAAAAGTTTTGGTCCTTCTTTATCGGTACAGCCCTTGCCGTCCGAAAGATTTTCACCGTTAACAATAACAAAATCTGCTTTATATTTTTGGATTAGTCCGGGCAACCACATTTGTACAATATCCATGCCCGGTTGACCGATGATATCACCGACAAAAAGTAAATTTAATACAGCCATACTTTCCTAAATTGTTTAAAGAAATATATCGAAAATGGAAGTAATTGAGAAATAAAGTTTTAATGATATCAATATGAATTTATTACAGAATCAGTTTTGAGATTAAAAAATAATTTAAAACTTAAAGAAAGTATTATTATCTATTAGAGACTTCTGAAAAATTCAATGCGTCATTTCTGTTTAAACCTGCATTGCCGGCAGAGAGTGTTGCAGAAGACAAATCGGTGTCATTTCGACCGAAGGGAGAAATCTTTTTCGTTGTATAATCGAAAGATTTCTCAGTCGAATCCGCCGAGGCGGACTTCGAAATGACTATTTCGGAGTTCTGCAACAGACTCGTCAGGCAGGCAGGGATTCATTGATGATTAAGTAGATCCCCTTCCTTTAGAGTCTGTGTGATTATTCGATAAAAGTCATTTCGAAGGAGTCCTCGACTGAGAAATCTAAACGAATTATCAGATTTCTCCCTTCGGTCGAAATGACAAACGCAATTTTAACACAGCCTCTTTAGCTAACGGATGGCGAGAATGACAATCAATTCGAAATCTATTTTTCAGAAGTTTCTATTGTTTATTGTTTTAACTAAGGAGATAATTTTGATTTTGAATGATTTGAAATATTAAATTAGATTTAGCTATGCAAAATCAAGACTTGTTAAATCTTCCTTTAGAGAAAGCAGCTTTTAGTGTTGTGGATGTTGAAACGACAGGTTTATCCGCAAATAAAAATCGTGTTATTGAAATTGCTCTGGTAAAAATTGAAAATTTAAAGATTACTGATAGACTTCACTATCTAATTAATCCGCAAACTTATATTCCGCCTTTCATAACATCACTTACGGGAATCAGCAATGATGATGTTATCGGTGCACCTTTTTTTTCTGACATTGTTGATGAAATAATTTCATTTACAGATAAAACAATTTTAACTGCACATAATTTTTCTTTTGACTCATCATTTCTGAATTCTGAATTTATGATTTGCGGACGCGAATTTGAGAATGAGCATTCTTGTTGTACTTTAAAACTTGCGAGAAATATTTATCCGACTTTGAAAAGTAAATCGCTTACTTCCGTAGCGCAATCTTTAAATTTAAAAAACTCAAATGCACATCGTGCTTTAGGCGATGCTGAGATTACTGCAAAAGTTTTATTAAAGATGATTAAAGAATTGCGGGAAAAAGATAACATTGTAACTGTAAGTGAATTACTTTCATATCAAAAAGGGATACAGGAATCTCCCCTATTAAATGTTAAAAAAGAATTGCAGGAAGATTTTAGAGCTTTACCAAATGCACCGGGTATTTATTATTTCACAAATAAAAAAGATGAAATAATTTATGTTGGCAAAGCAAAATCTATTCGTGATAGAGTAAAAAGTTACTTTGCTCCATCTGCACCGCGCAAAGCTGCAAAGATTGTTAAACAGGCGGCAAGGTTAAAACATATAATCACAAATAGTGAGTTAACTGCTTTACTTACTGAAGCTGAGACGATAAAAATTTTATCGCCAAAACATAACTCGCAATTAAAAAAGTTCGGCAATAAATATTTTATAAGAATCACACGAACTCACTCGGCACCAGGAATTGAATTAACAAATCATTTTGATTTTGATGGTAATGATTATTTCGGATTATTTATCTCCCGCCGTAAAGCTACGGAAATATTAGAGTTTATAAATAAAGCTTTTGCAATCAGAGAATGTTCGGATAAAGAATTTAATAAAGGGAAAACATGCTTTTTGTATGATATTCATCGCTGCACAGCTCCTTGTGTTGATAGCGAATTAAACAAAATACAATATTTTGATGAGCTTGAAAAAGTTTATGATTTTCTTTACGGAAAAAATCAGTTTGCGCTGGATAGATTATTGAATAAAATGAAAGAATATTCAGTTAAAGAAAAGTTTGAGCAGGCAGCAGAAATAAAAGAGCTGGTTGATTTTATTCTGGATCAAACTCATAAATCATCAATATTAGCTGAACCGGTTAATCGTGCAAATGTTTTGTTTGAGATAAACTCACCCTATGAAAATGATTATGTGTTAATGATCGAAGGAAAATTTTATATAAAAAAATATCTACACGATCATAAGGATTTATTTGAACAGGCGCTGGATGATTATTATTCCGATACTATCCACACAGATCAAAATCCAACAGAAGAAGATCTTGAGAAGATGAAAATAACTTTAAACTGGTTAGTTAAAAACCGTAATCAGGTTAGAGTTTTTTATTTAAAAGATTATTCATCAAAATCAGAGCTTTATGAAAACATTTCACGATTATCGGATAAAACTTATATTGAATCAGAGAAAGTTATTAAGGTGAAAGAAGATCCAAAATATGATTATGATTTTTAGGTTATGAAAAATGCCACAATTGAACTGGAAAAAATTATTAATGATAAAGTGCATGGCTCAACAGAGCTGCTGGTATTAATCATTAATCACTTTATAAAGTATAAGGATGATGTTGATTACCTGATCCTCGCTGCTCAAAAAATGAAAAAAAGTTTATCACACTTCCCTTCTATAAATAAATTTATCAGAGAAGTAGAATCTATTTTAAGAAAACAAAATTCTGTGGCATTGAATAACTATCTTATTGAGTTCAACAAAAAAAATAATAAAACATTCGAAAAGATTTTTTATAATGCTTCAAAGTCTCTGCTTAAGCTTAATTCAATCTTAACTATATCACACAGTAAAACATTAATTAAAGTATTTGGAATCTGGAAAAAGTTAAATCCAAAATTAAAAATTATCGTATGCGAGTCCCGCCCTGATAATGAAGGAATCATTATGGGTAAAGAGTTTGTAAAGATGAAAATCAAAACGGAATTAATTACTGAGGCAATGGCAGGTAATTATATAAAGAAAGTTGACGCTGTAATTTTAGGTGCAGATCAAATCTTGCCAAACGGTAACGTGATAAATAAAACAGGAAGTAGATTGCTGGCAATACTGGCAAAGTACCATAAAATTCCCGTTTATGTTTTAGCAAGTTCGGATAAGATTGTAAAGAAAAAAATTCTTGTGCATTATAAACAGGTTGATGCAAAGAATTTTACAATTAAAAATGCTGGACTAAAATTTAGGAACGAAAACTTTGAAGAGATTGAGAAAAATTTAATCACAAAAATATTTTACGATTAAAGTTCAACAAGATGTTTACTTTTATAATTGAATCTAAAAGTCAACATTACTGCCGATGCAGTAAGCCCGATTAAAAGTCCAACCCAGATACCTTCAACTCCAAGACCAAAAGTAAAACCAAGCAAATAAGCAATCGGTAAGCTGATTACCCAGTAAGCGAGAAAAGTTATTATTGTTGGACCTTTGATATCAGTTAAGCCGCGCAAAATTCCAATTCCGACTGCTTGTGTTCCATCAGAAAGTTGAAAAAGTGCGGCAATGATTATTAATCTTGAGGCAATTTCAATCACGGCTTTATCATCAATATAAAGTGTTGGTAAAAACTTGTTAAGCACGATAAAATTAACTCCGGCACAAAACATCATTGAAGCTCCGAGAAAGATACCGGTAAAACCTGCTCTGCGAACACTTGCAATTTGTTTTTCGCCCATAGCATTACCAACACGGATGCTTGATGCCTGTGAAATTCCAAGCACAACCATAAAAGAAATGGAAGCAAGATTGATAGCTATCTGATGAGCAGCAAGTTCATTTGCACCAATCCATCCAATCATAACAACTGCAAAAGAAAATGCCCCTACTTCAAAAAAGCTTTGGAATCCGCTGGGTAAACCCAATGAAACAATTTTTTTTATTAAGGGAACATTAATTCCTTTAAAATGAAATGTTACATCAAATTGTTTGAATTTTTGGTTCCGCATAACATAAATCATAATTACAATCATCATAAAAACTCGTGAAGCAAAAGTTGCCCAGGCAGCACCAGCTAATCCAAGTTTTGGGAAACCAAGTTTGCCAAAAATTAAAATCCAGTTTGCAAAAATGTTAATGATGTTTGCCAGTATTGCAATTATCATGGCAGGTTTCATTATTGATAAACCTTCGATAAAATGTTTATACGTCTGGTAAATCATAAGCGGAAGGGCAGAAAGAGCTACGATACTCATATATATAATTGCATACTCAATAACTTCCGGAGGTTGATTGAGATACCTGATAAATTTTGCACCAAATAAAATTATTACAATCATTATTATGGCAAGAGCAACATTAACAATTAAAGATTGTCTGAAATAAACGCCAGCTTCCGGGTATCTTTTTCCGCCAATAAGTATTGCAATAAGCGGACTAAGCACAGTTGAAGATCCGAGACCAATGATAAGAATTATGAATACTAAACTATTACCGAGAGAAGCTGCGGCCAAAGGTACAGGACCAAGTCGGCCAACCATTATACTGTCAACAACGCCCATCATTATAATTCCAAGCTGGCTAATCATTACCGGATAAGCTAATGATAGTGTGCTAAGAACTTCCTTTTTTATAATTTGAAAATTAAAATCAGGCATTGATAAGAAATATGATGTAAATGATGAGCTAAAATAGTAAGAAAAAAACTTTTACCTTAAAGAATTTTTTATTGTAAAGCTAAAATTATTATCTGCGGATGCCGTTTCAATTTGTCTAATTGAAGGTCTGTTAGTTTCATATTCTGCTGCTTGAACAAACAAATTTCTTGTAGTTCTCGCATCAGATTTGAAAATTGTTTCTGCAGTAAACAATATACTGATGAACAGGAATGCAGTTAAAAAGAATAATAATATTATTCGGAACATATTTATCAATTGGATTTAGTTTAAGCTTGTACAAACTTGATTAAATATTTTATCAAAGACAATACTTATTCCAATTTTTATTTTTAATTTTTGATTAGCTTTAATTTGCTGCAACACTAAATTTCGAATGCCCCATCATTTTATTACCAAACAATTTGTAATTTTAGAATAAATAATAATACCAATTTATTTTTATGCTTAATCCTAATCTTAAAATATCGCCGGACATTGAAAGCTTTTTACAAACATTGAGGAATAAAAAAGCAAATCATATTCCGCTTGCAGAACTTGGTGTCCATCCAATAATCAAAGAGAAATTACTTTCAAAAAAAATAATTGAATTAAAAGATGAAGTTGAATTCTGGTACAAAGCCGGATATGATTATGTAAAACTTCAACCTAAAGCTGATTTTAATCCAAAGCAGATTGGATTGAGTGAAAATGTTTCTTACAACTACGATGGAAGTGTTTTCAGAAAATGGGCATCGGAAAATAAAGGTGTGATAACTAATGATGATGAGTTTGAACAATACGTATTTCCGGCAACCACAGATTTTGATTATTCCAATTTTGAAAAGGTAAAATCCTTTTTACCGGATGGAATGGGAGTAATCGGACAATACGGCGATATTTTTACAATGACATGGGAAATGATGGGTTTCGAATCTTTTTCCTTTGCCCTGTTTGAAAATGAACAGCTAATAAAAAATCTGAATGATAAACTGGGTAATCTGGTTCTTGATATGTTTAAAAACTTATGCGGATCAGACACTGTAGATGCTGTCTGGTACAGCGATGATATAGCTTACACAAACGGGTTATTAGTTTCACCCGAAGTGCTTGATAAATATTTTTTCCCCTGGTTAAAAAAGATTGGTGGGCTAGCAAAGCTTTACAATAAACCATTTATCTATCACAGCGATGGAATATTATATGATGTTATGGATAGGATTTTAGAATGCGGAGTTAACGCACTTCATCCTATCGAACCAAAAGCAATGAATATTGCAGAAGTCAAAAAGAGATACGGTGATAAACTTTGCTTAATCGGTAATATTGATGTTGATTTACTTTCAAGAGGCAGCAAAGAGGAAGTAAGAAAAAATGTTTTAGATAATATAGAACAAGTCGGTTTAAACGGCGGTTATTGTGTTGGATCAGGTAACTCAATTCCGGAGTATGTTAATTTTGAAAACTATTTAACTATGATTGAAACAGTTAAGGACTTTAATAAAAGTTTATAAACATTTTCTTTGCAATTCGATTTTGTTGTTATACTCTGAAACGATAGCTCTTATAACTTTAATATGTCCCGGAGTAGTGCCGCAGCATCCACCGATTATATTAGCTCCTGAATCAATAATTTGAGGAACAATATTTTTTATCACATCAGGTGTCTCAGAATAAATTAGTTCTTCGTCTTTTATCTCAGGCAATCCGGCATTTGCCTGCACTAGGATGGGAATTTTATCAGAAACTTCGCGAATATTTTTTGTAATTGAGATCATAGCTTCAAACCCAACTCCGCAATTAGCTCCGACAATGTCTGCACCACAAATAATTAAAGATTCGGTCATCTGCTGCGGAGAAATCCCCATTAAAGTTCTATATGTTCCATCCTGATTTTTATCAAAAGAAAAAGTACAGATTACTTCAAGATCAGTATTATCTTTAACAGCTTTAATTGCTTGTTCAGCTTCATCAAGCGCATAAAATGTTTCTATGCAAACTGCATCAGCCCCACCAATTTCAAATGCCACCGCCTGTTCTTTAAATGATTCATATAAATCCGATTCACTAACGTCACCCATCATTAAAAATTTTCCTGTGGGACCGATGGAAGCCATAACAATTTTATCCTTAGCTGCCTGTCGTGAAATCTCGGCAGATCTTTGATTTATCCATCCTGTTTTATCTGCCAGATTATATTGACTTAATTTAAAACGACTTGCACCAAAGCTATTTGTTTCAATAATATCAGCTCCCGCATCGACATAACTACTGGCAATTTCCATTACTGAATCAGGGTGATCAAGATTCCAGAGTTCAGGGCATTCACCGGACTTTAAACCTTTTTTAAAAAGATATGTTCCCCACGCTCCATCGGATACCAATAATTTTCCGGTATCTACGATTGCTGATATTTTATTCATTTCTTACCCGCTTATAACAAAATTCTATATCACAAATCGAACATTCATAATCTTTCCGTTCAACATTCTTCCCTATTCCAACAAATGCACTTACTGATTTAATTGGAATCATCAATGCACTTTCTGTTAAACTTATTCCACAAAATTTTTCAGGAAGAAGTGAAAATAAATTATGCTGATCACTAACATTCCAACCGCAATAACCGGGACTGTAACGATTCGTGATTTTAAATCCCGATTGATTAACATATTTTTCAAGTTCACTTTCGATAACATCAACCCAGCTTTCAACTATTTCAGAAGCAATTTGATCTGCGATGTAACCGGTTAGTGGTTCGCCATTATCCAATAAATTCCGGAGATAGTTTGTAACCTTATCCCCGATCGTTGCAACAATTATTGCAATAGTATCACTTCCTTTAAGATTGAAAGAAATAATTTTGCCTGTGTCAAAAGTGATACCGCCAATCTTTACAAATTTTTTATCAATCTCTACAAGATCAGATTCAAATATTTTGTACCCACCTGTAAATGATAATACTGATTGCAGCTCCTTTAACGATTGTTGAATTGAATCAATTACAGGTTCAGGTGCATTAGCTTTTTCATACCCTAATAATTTTATAATACGATTTTCATCAACCTGATGATTAATGTTATCAAAGTGGAATTCATTTATCACCGATTTATTTAATGAAAAGATATTGCTCATAAAATTCAATCAGTAAAGTTCTGGTTTAAATAATCCAGCATTGCCTGGGGATCGGGAAAATATTTATCCGCTTTTATTGAATCGGCAAAAGATTGTGAAACCGGTGCGCCTCCAATAATTACAAAAATATCTTTAACCTCTTCTTTTAACTTTGAAATAATCGTTGCCATATTTTGCATGGTTGTAGTAAGCAAAGCACTTAATCCGACAATCTTTACATTGTATTCCTTTGCTGCACTAACAAATTTTTCAGCATTAACATTTACTCCAAGATCAATAACCTGCCAGCCGCCGCCTTCTAAAACCATCTTAACAATATTTTTCCCGATATCATGTAAATCCCCCGCAACCGTTCCGACAATAACTTTTCCTTTATGCTTAACTTCACCGGATTGAAAATATGGCTTAAGTAATTCCATCGCGCCGCTCATTGCTTTTGCGGCAATCAGAACCTCCGGCAAAAAAATTTTCCCATCTCGAAATTTTACACCAACACGCTGCATACCGGGCATCATTCCTTCATTTAATATTTTCTCAGCAGGAATATTTTGCTTCAGTGCTGTTTTCGTCAATTCAACTGCGCCATCTAACCCGATCATTGAGGATGGGTATTTTGAATCTTTATTTACTTTCCCAAACTCAATACAAATGCTAATTTGATTTAAGATTTCTTGCATTACTTAACAATCATAAATTTTATGATAATTAAAATAGTTAATGCTGATGAGATTGGAAATAAATAAACGAGACTTCTTAAAAATTGGGCTTAGGATTACTTTTATCTCTTCGCAAAAGTATTTTCTATTGCAGATCTTTAAAAATAAATTCTATCATCAATTGAAACTTTATCAGAACTTATTTATGTTCTCACGCAAATATTCATTCATATTTTTAAAATAATATCAGATCAAATATTTGCTAACAAAATTTTTCCTACCAAATGAATAAACCTAAAACAGAACTTGTAAGAGGATTAACACTTACAGCAGCCGTAATGATTACTGCGGGCTCTATGATTGGCTCAGGTATTTTTAGAAAACCCGCAACTATGGCGGGGCAACTGATGTCTCCTGAATTATTATTAATAGTTTGGTTAGCCGCAGGATTGATTACTTTTGTGGGCGCTTTGTGCAATGCCGAAGTTGCAGGAATGATTGATGCAACTGGCGGGCAGTATGTTTACTTTCAAAAGATGTATGGAAATTTTATATCCTATTTGTACGGATGGTCTGTATTCGCCGTAATTCAGACGGGAAGCCAGGCAGCAATCGCTTACGTATTTGGAGAGTACCTGGGTTATTTTATTAAGTTTCCTGAATTACCACTTGCATTACAAAACTTTTCATTTCACATACCGGTAATCGGAAATATTTTTCCTTTTGCTGAGTTCGGCGCAAAAGCCGCTGCCATTCTTGTGATAATATTTTTAACCGGCATTAATTATATCGGTGTTGTTTTTGGCGGAGCAGTTCAGTCATTCGTAACATTTATTAAAATTGCTACTATTATTTTTCTTTCCATATTTCTCTTTACAGGAGCAACAGGAAGTTTTAGTAATCTTTATACTGGATTCAACATTCCACCATCAACATCAGCAAATTTAATTTCCTTACTTGGTTTAGCATTAGCAGGAGCATTTTGGGCATACGATGGTTGGAATAATCTAACATTTGTAGCAGGCGAAGTTAAAAACCCTCAGAGGAATGTACCACTTGGTTTGTTATTTGGCACTTTTATAGTCATCATAGTTTACATGCTTATAAATGCCGCTTACCTATATGTTTTGCCTGTTGATCAAATGGCAAAATCACCTTTAGTTGCGGCATCAGCGGCAGAAATTATATTTGGGCATTACGGTGCAGTTATAATTTCCATCGCAGTAATCGTTTCAACATTCGGTGCGTTAAACGGAAGCATTTTATCTACAGCTCGAGTTTGCTTTGCAATGTCGCGAAGCAAAATGTTTTTTATAAAACTTGGAAAGATTCATCCAAAATTCGGAACACCGCATACATCATTGATTGCACAAGGAGTTTGGTCCTGCGTGCTTGTTTTATCAGGTACGTTTGATACAATAACGGATTATGTAATATTTGCTGCCTGGTTATTTTATATGCTTGGGGCATTAGGTGTTATCGTGTTAAGAAAAAAAATGCCCGATGTTCCGCGCCCTTATAAAGTTTGGGGTTACCCATATACACCAATACTATTCGTTATATTTTCTTTTTTATTTCTTGTTAATACAATAGTTTCGGATCTAAGCAATGCTGCGATGGGTACATTATTAATTTTATTAGGTTTACCTTTATATTTTTTAAGATCATCACAGAACAAAGTTAAATTATAATTTTTTAATCAATACGAGAAAAAATATGTCAAACGAAATCCTTTTTGTAATTCTTGGTTTAGTTGCGGGAGTCTTTAGCGGAATAATTGGTTTGGGCGGCGGTGTAATCATAGTTCCCGCTCTTGTTTTTATATTTGGACTTAGTCAGCAACAAGCCCAGGGTACGACACTCGCGCTTATGGTTCCCCCAATAGGAATATTAGCTGCATATACTTATTACCAGCATGGTTTTGTTGATTTAAAGATAGCCGGATTAATTTGTCTTGGATTTATTTTAGGCGGCTGGTTTGGTGCCAAGATTGCAGTTCAATTACCAAGAGAAGTATTGCAAAAGATATTTGCAATTGTACTCATGTTTCTGTCGGTTAAAATGTTCTTTGCAAAATAGGTTAAAGATTAAAACGGAAATTCTTCCTTATAATCTATTTTCTGATTCAACTTCTCGGTGGGCTTTTGCTCTGCAATTTGATGTACTAAATTTCCATCAACATAAATTGCTTTATAAGGTCTTACCGGGCAGGCATATTCGCAAGCACCGCAGCCAATGCAATATTTATCAGTTACTTCAGGAATTTTTAATCCATCTTTATAATCAACCATCATCACTGCTTTAGTGGGGCAATGTTCGGAGCAAGCACCGCAAGCAGTATTTTCAGTTTCAACAATGCAATTCTCTTTTATAAATTTTGCTCTGCCTAGCTGAGTGATTTTTTTCTGCTCAATTAAAATTGGTTTTATTGCGCCGGTCGGGCACACATCACCGCAAATACTGCACTCAAAATTGCAGAAACTTGTGCTGTAATCCATAAATGGTTGAAAAATATTAAACACACCCCATTCCGTAAAAGATGGCTGCAAAACTTTTGTAGGACATGCACTTATACATAAATGACAAGCAGTGCAATTTGATGTAAAATGTTCTGTTGATATTGAACCCGGTGGAGAAACAACTGAGTTTTTTGTTATCTGATGTTTGCTTTCCTTTTTAGGAATAATTTTTATCTGTGCCAGTGCTGATGAAGTTAATGCAAATAATGATAACGATGTTCTTGATATAAAATTCCTTCTGGATTCATCTGTTTTTATTTCAACAGGTGTAATATTAATCAACTGATAGTTTATTGAATCACTCGGGCAAACATCCAAACAATCATAACAAGCTACACAACGACTGAAATCAATTTCTTTTGTCTTTTTATCAATGCACTCTGCTTTGCAAACCCTTGCACAAACGCCGCAACCTTCACAGCTTGGTTTATCAATTTTAAGTTTAAATATTGTAAATCTGGATACAAGACCAAGTAACGTTCCCACGGGACAAATTGTATTGCAATATAATCTTCCCCTCGTGTATGAGAGATAAATTACTATGATTACAAATGCCAGCGGAAATAATAACAATCCGAAGTAAATTGTTTTTATCTCAATCGGATATAAAAAATATAAATCGAATTTTTCTAATGTGAAAGCAGCTAAATTATTTATCGATGTTAAGGCAGGATTAAATATCTGAGTAAGTATCCTACCAAAGTTACTGTATGGATCTAAGAGGTTAACTAAAAATAAATTTCCAAACAGAATAGGAACGATTACCAAAAACAGAATTGAATATCGCAACCATTTTTTTTCTTTTGAATAAACAAACTTTTTTCTTTTCTTTATTTTTCTTGCAACATAAGAGGACAAATCCTGCAATGTTCCCAGCGGACAAATACTTGAGCAGTAAACTCTGCCGAATAATAATGAAAGAATTAAAATGATTATAAATCCAACCGAAGAGATAATGAACAGACTAAAAAACTTTATCGTTGATGGAACAAACTGAAAAAATGTTACATATCCAAATAACCGTGATGGTAATGCATTAGCAATATCAAGAAATAGAATTGAAGTAGCGAAAAAGAAAAATAGTGAAACAACAATTCTTATTTTTCTTAGTAAAGAAGATTTCAAGAGATTAAAATATTTTTCTGTAAATGGAAATCTTATCTAAATCCATTACACCTATATTCATTTCACTGGCAAATTTGATGTAATCAATTTTAGACGGATCAGTCCCAAATAATTTCGCAGCCGCTGCATCGGCAGCTACAATATCAGTAGAAACTATTTGAGATTTTAATGTTATTACATCATCCTTTGAAACACCGCGCGGACCATTTTTTTTCATCACATAATAGGCATCAACAACTGTTAAATCCGGTTTACGAAACGATGCAAAATCTGAAATACACTGGTTAAGATTGTTTGAATGCCAGTAACCCCGATCCCAAACAACACCCATTAAATTTTTCATTCCGATTGTAAGTTCAGCAGATGAGTGATGTTTTAATATCGGAACATTTATAAAAACATCTGAACTTAAAATCAGTTCATGTACTTTAGCATTCTTTAATTTCTTGCCTTGCTTTACCGTAACATTCTGATAATAACTTTCGTTAGCACCAGAAACAATTTTACCTCCCGCATCTTTAACCGATCTTTCAATGCCGCTGTTTGAATAACACCTGTTCCAGTTATCGCAGGTATGATCGAACACAAAAACATCTTTGGCACCGGCTTCAAAACAATGTTTGATTATTCTGTTTACAAGAAGAGGATTAGTATTGCCGGCTCTATCCGGACTAACATCCCAACCGATATTGGGTTTTACAACAACAGTTTGTCCCTTCTTAACAAATTTTTTCATTCCGCCCAGCGCTTTGATGGCTTCATCAAACATAACATCAGGTTCGCCGCCTTTGATAGCTGCCAAAGTATAATTATCTACAGGTGAAATTAAGGAATAAGGAAATATCCGGGAATAATTTCCCAAAGACATTGCAGCGCCACCGATTATAGCAGCTTGAATTGATTTATTAAGAAATTCTCTGCGTTTCATATTACCCCTGTGTAATATTGATTATTGAATTAGACTCATGTTAAAATAATTAATTCTAATAATAAAAGATATAAAGAAAGTTAAAGTTTGAGTTACTAAATATTATGAGCTATTTTTACTCAGGAAATAATTCAAGGATGAAAATGGAAAAAGTAATTAGCATTTTAGATATCAAATCAAATATTAAAACTTATCTAATTGATTTTACCCTTATAGTTTTTATTTATTTTATACCTGCGATATCTCATTTATTTGCTTTCCCGATTTACTATTTAGACCCGATGAGAATTGCGCTGGTTGTAGCTTTACTTTTTACTTCAAAAAGGAATGCTTTCCTAATTGCTTTAACTCTGCCTTTATTTTCTTATGCGATTTCATCTCACCCGCAAATTATGAAGGCGTTTTTATTAGGTGCTGAGCTGCTTATAAACCTGGGTGTATTTTTAATATTGACTAAAAAGATAAATAATATTTTTATATCATTTTTTGTAAGTGTACTTATAAGCAAAGTTGTTTACTATTTACTAAAATTTATATCTATCAATCTAGGATTGATTGAAGATAAATTATTCTCAACACCAATTTACTATCAGATTGGAATAGGGGTGATACTTAGCGGATTTTTATACTGGAGATTAAGCGGGTCTGCAAATAATTCCGATACAAAAAATAAATAAATGTCTTAACAATACGGCAATAAATTTATTAAACGGATGAAAAAATTAATTGTGTGTAAAACTTGCTAAAGCTGCCTCTCTATTTGGGTAATGTCTGATTATTTTTTCTAATCCTGTTTGAGTAAATAAATTTAATAAAGTACCCTCCTGAATGATACTTTTTATTTCACCACCTTTAATTTTTAATTCCTTCGAAAAAGTAACAATCACACCAACGATTGAAGAATCAACAAAACTGCAATCAGAAAAATTAATAATAATTTTATGATTGCCATTTTGAAAAACTGATTGAAGAGTTTTCTTAAACTCCTGTGCTTCTTTAATTGTTGCACGCATCATGTTTAACTTTACTATTGCTATACCATCTACAATTTCTACCGTAAAATCTTCGTTCATATTATTTAACCTTTACATTCTTTGAATGAATACTACAAAAATCAGAATTTTCTAATGCAAATCTTTTACACTTCGATCCGTTTTTAGTTTTTGCTTTGCATCTTTTTAATTTTTTCTCACTTGATACTGATGAAGTTAATACTGCGGATGCATCATTATCATTTTCCTTGGAAGGCGACGTTGTATTTTCTGCCTGTAATTTTAATAACTCCTCTTTTTTTTTAGCTACCTGCAAAGATATTAGATTATACTCATTTTTAATTTTAATTAACTCATCCTGAATTGCTAAATCGGTTTTAATCTCATCTTTGATCTTTTCTATGTTATTCTGCAATGATATAAATATGTTCTGTTCATCTTCAATATTTTGCTGAAGTAAATGATAATTACGTTTAAGATCCTCCAACTTTTGATCAACTAAAAACACTTCAGCATTTTTTTTAACTAATTCATCCGAAAGTTGTTTTATTTCTTCCATCAGTTTTGAAACTTCATTACGCATGCCGTGCAATATCTCATTAAGGCGGCGGTACTCTTCGTTTCGCTCTTGAATTTTCTTTTCGTAATCCTCTAAAGTAATATCCTGTTTAGAGTCATTTTTTGATTTATCGATATTAAAGATACTCACAGTAATTCAAATGGATTTAATTTATTAAAACTGCGGAAAGAGAGGGATTCGAACCCTCGATACCAGTAACCCGGTATAACGGTTTTCGAGACCGCCGCTTTCAACCACTCAGCCATCTTTCCGTAACTAATTAGTCTCTAACTTTACTAAACTATCCAAGAACTTTCTTCCAACACCACTTTTAAGATACTTTTCCCTCTTCATCGCTTCTGATCTGCTTGCATATTCTTCTAAATGTATTTTTATCCAAGGCATCCCGCCTTTTGTAAATCTATTTTTGCCTCTATTATGTTCATCAATTCTTCGCTCAACATTTTCAGTTGATCCCACATATCTCTTTTCTAATTTTTTACTATATAACACATAAACGTAATACATAACTGTTGCGCTCTAATAAGGGATTCTCAGCCAATGGCTGATTCGCTTCTGGCGAAGAACCCTCGATACCAGTAACCCGGTATAACGGTTTTCGAGACCGCCGCTTTCAACCACTCAGCCATCTTTCCAAAAATCAATGGCTTAAAATAATGAAAATAAATTTATTTATGGTTTGCGGGAGCTAAAACTTTGTTAGAAAAAAACGAATCGATATATTTGAAAAGTGAATTCGGAGAGGTGCAAGAGTGGCTGAATTGGCTACCCTGGAAAGGTAGTGTACTCGCAAGGGTACCGTGGGTTCGAATCCCACCCTCTCCGCTAAGAACAGGTTATTAAATTTAATATCTCCTTTGGAGATGTTTATTCAAGCACATTAAAATCAAGTTTGTAATTGTAAATAACTTCCCAACAATAACTTTTATAGTTATAGATTTTAATCTCAAATGCTTCCTTTAAGACATCTGATAAAATTTTTTAAGGATTCTTTTATTAGCCCGGATTTACAAATCCAGATTCCTGAAACAGGCCACTTATTAAAAAAATATAGTTTCGCTGTTAATTACTACAAGCTCTCAAAACAGCGGTTTACATACTTCAAACTGTCCACTTGAATTTTAACTCTCAGACAGAATTAATTATTTTTTGTTTTTGCCTTTTTCATTCTGCTGTCTATGGAATTCATCCCTGGGAACTAAAACTTCCTTTCTAACTCTGGGTGAATTTTGTTCAACTCTTCTATTTTCTTGTTGAGGTAAATTCATCCGTTCAATTTTTCTCTCGGGTACTCTTACCGGTTCGCGTTGCACTGTAGCTTCGGGTAACTTTACAGGTTGGCGCTGAATTGTGACTTCCGGTATCTGCTTCCCTATATTTCTTTCTATAAATTGCCTATCCGGTGGTCTATTGATAACTTCTCTTCCGCCATTGTTATCCCTGGTTAGATTTGTCACTCTGTAATCCCGGATATTATCTTTTGTAAAATCTGTAACTCTTACAACATGCCAATATCTATTTTCATTTCTTTCCCATGGGCGACCATAAACAATTCCATGCGGAGGTCTTGGTGCCCACCCAATATAATCACCATAATTCAACCAAACTACATTTGCAGGTGACCATTCACCATCACCGGGAATCCAAACCCATCCATAAAATGGATCATCATACCAATATCCATAGTGATATACAATCCATCCAAAGGGCTCATAAGAAACCCATGTCCAGTTTCCATCAGCATAAGTCCAATGACCGTTATCGAATGGCATCCAATCATTTATAGCATAAGGGCGCCAAACATTTCCATAATTATCTATATGAATCCATTCGCCATAACTATTCAAATCCTGCAAGTTATAATTGCCCTGTAAGGTTTCATCAAATCCTCCTACACTTCCTGCACTGGAACAACTAACGGTTAAGAATGCTACTGCAGTCAGCAATACAACACCAGCTATTTTTAATACTAAGCTTAACTTTTTCATTTTCTTATCTCCAATGAATTTTAATTATTCATTACTAGCAGCTAATTTTAATTGATTAATTACTTCTTTTATGCCAAGTATATGTTGAATTTCTTCCTGGATATTATCTTTAGCATATATGCTTTTTACTGAACCAGAAAGAGTAACTATACCTCTATCTACATCAAATCTTACATTGTTTTCCAACATAAAATGTTTCTTAAGAATATCGCTGATTACTTCCTTTAAGTTATCATCACTTCTTGCTTTAACCGGAGATAACACCACGATATTACTTGTCATATCTGTAACGCCATCTTGCCAGGAGGCAATTGATTGTGCCATTAACTTTTCACGAAAATAGCTTACTGTCCCGGATAATTTTACAAATCCATTTTTTACCTCAACCTTAATTTTTTCCGGCTCTATAATTACATTATTTAGCTTTAGTTCATTTATGATATTAGCTTTTATTTCATTATCCGCAGTAAGTAAAGTATTAACTTCAATTTTATTATTTATTCCACTTACTCCATCAATCTGTGAAATAAGTTCGGCTATTTTAAGTTTATCAAAAAACGTATTTACTTCGCCATGCACTGTCACTATACCTTTTTCATCCACAGATATTTTAAATGGTTCTATGTAATAATTCATTATTTTTTGTTCAATCTCCTTTTTAAGCTGTATGGTATTAAACTGGGCAAAACCAATATTAATCATTGATAAAAAAACAATTGAGAACAGAAAAATATTTTTGAAAAATAGTTTTGGAAGAATGTAGTATTTCATTTTAATAAAAACCTTTTTTTGTATAGATATTATACTGTATCTCTATTAAAATTATATGAAAGTAATATTAATTATTTTTAATTAGATATTCTCTGATTGACCAGGATAGTAATTCCTTAGTTTTTGATTTGAATTTTAGGCGCGTGTTTGTCTTGTTCGCTGAATCAAATCATAATAACCTGGAAAGATTGGAGGATACTGTATATGGAGTTTTGCGACATCCCTGTTCGATCGGGATTGGATAAATGCTATAATAAAAAGAATACTTTGTAAAATAAGTCGAGACAACTTACCAAGTTATCTATACAGTAAAGACGTCCCGGTGGGACGTCTTCTAGATGTAACGGATCGATCGGGAGATCGATCCCTACGGAAGAAAAAACATTTTACCGCAGTCCGTTATCCGTTAGCTAACGGAAACGGATGCACAAATTTTCGTAGTGCACAAATCCTTTTGTGCAATGGCAATTTAACCACGGTGGCAAAGAGGAGAAAGGTTGATTCAAAAGGAAATGTCACCAAATGGTTGGTGACAACCCGGGAAAAAAAACACACACAAAGGGATTTGTGTGGCTACGCTAATTCAGAGACGACTCAGCGAGTCGTCTTTACGGTATGATGCAGCTAATGTTAAGACGTCCCGGTGGGACGGCTTTCTTAGATGCAATGGATCGATCGGGAGATCGATCCCTACTGAAGAGGAAATGTCACCAAATGGTTGGTGACAGCCCGGGAAAAAAAACACACACAAAGGGATTTGTGTGGCTACGTAAAAGCAGAGACGACTCAGCGAGTCGTCTTTACAATATGATGCAATTAATGTAAAGACGTCCCGGTGGGACGTCTTCTCTTTGATGCAACGGATCGATCGG